>Ga0315279_10002570_pt1 | contig 26843 bp, 18 predicted proteins | sample YL17G06_20_MG_FD_203694 | JGI IMG/M metagenome (GOLD analysis project Ga0315279, IMG submission 203694) | Sediment microbial communities from Yellowstone Lake, YNP, Wyoming, USA - YL17G06_20 | ecosystem: Environmental > Aquatic > Freshwater > Lake > Sediment | place: USA: Wyoming | collected... | reverse complement strand
CTTGGCGATAAGGACGCTTTGGATCGCCATCAATTCCGCGCGGAAGGCGGCGCGGCTGTCGTCCTTGAACGCGGGCGCGGCACCCATCGTCGTTGCGGTCCCCGCAACGACTGGGGCCGGCGTGAGCCGGCTGCCGAGGAGATCGACGAAGGCCCGCTGGAGGTTGCGGCGGTAGGGATCGATCTTCATGGTTTCCGGAGGCGCGGACAGCTCGGAGAAGATCCCCGCATGCAGATCGGTCAGGAGCTGGGCCGAGGTGTAGGCTTTATCGCCCAGGATGGCTTCGTGCTCCTCGAGGCGGAGCAGCCGGTCGGCCCGCAGTACGCTGTTCAGTGCGCCTTGTTGCAAGCTGAGGACGCGGGCCTGGCCGCTCGTCGGCTCGATCTTCCGTAGGATCTCCGTGGGGAAGAGCCAATCGGGCGTCTTGAATATGTTCTCGTTCAGGAATTTCACGGCTTCCTGCTGGCGGGCTTTGCTGACGGGCGTGAAGCGCACACCGGGCGCCGTGCCGACTTTGGGCTCGCTGTCATAGCCGCCGATGAGGTTGGCCACGTGGCCCATTTCCAGGCGGGCCTGGCTCCACACGGCATCATACATGTGCTCAAACTGCTCGTAGTCCTCGCCGGGTTTGAGGACCGCCCCGGGCAGCATGGTCACGACCCGCTTGAGGTTTTTATATCCGAGGGTCGTCGCCTGCACCGGATCGATGTCGCCCACGGCCTCGGTCTCCTCGCCGGGGTCCGTGCCGCGCGTACCTGCCGTGGAAAAACGCAGCCACGGTGTCGTGTCCTGCTCTTTGCGCAGGGCATCGAGGGCGGGCTTCTCCGCGTCCGGGGTTTTGGCCGTCGGGATCGGCGTATAGCCCCACTTGATGCTGAGAACGTCGTAGGGGCCGATCTTGGGGATGAGGTCCTTGGGGTCGATCCCGTCTTCCGGCTGAGCCACGTAATTGAACCGGCTGTAGTCCATCAGCGTCGGAACGTGGCTGTTCTTCTTTACCCAGTTCTTGTCCCGAATTTTCTCGATGGGGTAAAGCGCGCTGGCCTTGAAATTGTGGGGCAGGCCGAGCGAATGCCCGACTTCATGGGTGACGATGAAGACCAGGATGTCGCCCATGACGTCGTCGGGAATGGGCAGGGTTTTGACCCGCGGGTCGAGCGGGGCGACCTGGGTCCAATACCAATCGCGGGCCAATTGCTGGACGTTATGGTATATCTCGACGTCGGCTTCCAGGATTTCGCCGCTCCGCGGATCGGACACGTGAGGCCCCATGGCGTTGGCCACGGTCGAGGGCACCCAGCGGATCACGGAGTAGCGGGCGTCGTCGGCCGACCAGTCGGGGTCTTCCTGCGGGGTGGGCGCGTCCTTGGCCTGGATGGCCTTCAGGAAACCGGCCTCTTCAAAAGCGGGCTGCCAGGCCTCGATGCCCTTCTTGACGTAGGGGACCCACTTCTTGGGCGTGGCCGGGTCGACGTAAAAAACGATGGGCTTGACCGGCTCGCTCTTGGCCGCGGCGGGGTTTTTCTTTTCCAGGCGCCAGCGGGCGATGAAGTCGCGGACCTTGGTTTCGTGATCCGGGCGGCTGTAGTCGGTGTGGCGATTGGTGAAATAGGCTACCCGGTAGTCCATCAGGCGGCCCATCATGGGCTTCTCGGGCAGCTTGACGAACGAATAGTTGACCACGGCCGTCGGGCTCGGCGGCTGGGGCAGATAATCGATGTACTGGGGCGGAAAGCCGGGCGGCGGGGTTGGCGGCTTGGGATTGAACGTCTGCGTCGCGGCTACGTTCATATTGAGGGGATAGACCCGGACCTTGTCGAAGAACGAGCGGGACGCGTCGATGTTCAAGGCGCCCAGCGTCTTCTTGACCGGGATTTCGTTGACGTCGGACGTGAAGAGCTTGGTGGCGTCGAAGACCGGGGAGCGGTCCGCGGCGAAGGCCTCGACGGGGAAGGCCATCATGATGGTGGCCGTGTTCATGGCGTCGACCGCTTTTTTAATGGGGTCGTTGGGGTCGGCGACGTTGACGTAGGAGACGGCCCGCAGCAGGACCTTGTTCTCCCGCTGTTCCCAGCGGACCACGAGGTCCTCGACGCTCTGGCCGGGATAGCTCGAGGAGCTGGGGCTTTTTTCGATCTGGACGACGAGTAGAAAATCCTTGCCCAGCTCGGCGGGCGGAATCTCCAGCAAAAGCTTACCTTTGGACGTGTGGGCCTTGAAGACGCCGGTTTGTGTCTTGAACTCGGCCGTGACGACCTTGTCATAAGGCTTGGGCTCGCTATCTTGCGGCTTAGCCGAAGGGACCTCGGGCTTGACCTGAGCGGCCTGCGCCTTGGCCGGCTCTTCTTTTTGCGGCTTTTCCTGGGCCATGGCCGGGACGATCAGGGCCGCGGCCAGGAGCGTGATCAACCACCGTTTCATGAATGCCTCCCGATGAAAAGGATTTTGATTTTAAACCAAGACTCGACTATATCACGTCTCCCCCTGGCTTATAAATACGTCGCGGAGGAAGATACTACTTCCTCACGCGTGGCGGTTTATTCTTCGCGAAACGGACGCGAAACGCGGTCGAGATGATCGAGCTCGTCGGCGCTGAGGGCGACAGACATAGCGCCGGTGTTGGAGGCGGCTTGTGTGATCTTGGTCGCGCCGGGAATGACGACGACGGTTTCGCCATGCGCGCTAAACAGCCAATTGAGCGCGACCTGGGCCGGCGAGGCCGCGTGCCGGGCCCCGATCTCCTTGAGCGCCTCGATGACGGGACGGCTCTTCTCGATGAATTTCTCTTTATAGAAGCCGCGCCATTTGCGCATTCCGGAGATCTTCTTGAGGAGGGCGGGATCGTCGTGAAACCGGCCGGTCAGAACGCCTTGATCGAGCGGGGAGTAGGCGATGATCGTGATCCCCAGGTCGCGGGCGGCGTCCATGACTCCGTTTGTTTCGATCTTGCGCTTGAGCAGACTGTAGTGGACTTGATTGGAGATTAGGGGCAGGCCGGCCTCGGCCAGATTTTGGTGGGCTTCGATCATGCGTTTCGCGCCGAAATTCGAAACCCCCACCGCCCGGATTTTACCGGCCTTGACGAGCCCGGCCATGGCTTTCATCTGGGCCGCCGTGGAGGAGAACGAGGCCGGGTTATGGATCTGGTAGAGATCGATGGGATAGGGTGCCAGGCAATCCAGGCGCTCGTCGATCGTGGCGGCGATATTCGAGGCGCGCCGGAAGAGCGGCATCCACTTGGTGGCGATGACGAACTCGCCGGGCCGGTGCCCCGATTTTTGGAGGACCCGGGAGAGCTGCTTTTCCGAAGCCCCGTTGCCGTAGGCTTCGGCCGTATCGAACCAGTTGATCCCGCCGTCGATCGAGGCCGCAACGATGCCCTCGATCTCGGCCTCGGCCAGAACGGGCCAGTATTTGTTCCAGCCGTGGCCCTGGCTGAACTGCCAGCAGCCGAGACCGACGGGTGTGATCCGGATATCCGATCGTCCCAGCGGGCGGAGGGAGATGTTCATGGTTGGCCTATTTTTTCCCTTCGAACAGCGTCCAGGGATTCCCTTTCATGTCCTTCAAATAGGGAACCTGCCAGGCCCATTCCTGGTGTTTGGTGACGAAATCCGAAGCGAGAAAGTCTTCCCCGCAGGGACGGCCCATCCGCCCCCAGAGCTTGAGTTCCTTGGCCAAAGCCGCGGTCGTGGCCTTGGCGGAGACGGCGCCGCCGGGGTAATAGGGCGCCCAGCTGAATTCCGGGATGCCCTTGGGGTCCGTCTCGGCGTGTCCGCAAAGCGTGTTGGCGTTGGCCCCGGGCTTGCCGGTCAGGGCGTCGAAGTGGTCGCCCATGAAAGCCATGGCTTTGTCGGCGTCGATCGTCCCCTTGTTTTCGGCCATCAGCTTCTCCCAGCGGGCCTTGCGGACGTAGACCGACTGGTCGGCCTTTTTTACGTCGAACGTCGTCTCCTCGGCGATGAGCTTGGGATCGATCGGGAAGTTGGAGCCGATGTACCAGCCGTCTTTGGTCCGCCAGACGCGATGGTTCTTAAGGCCGAGCTCGAGGCGGGCGATCTCGTTGGCGTTCAGGTCGCCGATAAGCCAGTCGTTGGCGTAGCCGCCGTTGTTGTCTTCGGTCATGATGCGGATGAAGTCGTCGATCGTGGCCCCGTACTGGGCGGCCCGGCGGGCCCGAACGAATTCGGGCGTGCCGTCCTCTTTGAAGCCCTTGAACTGGGAGATGGTCGTTTCGGTGTAGACGAGGCCGGCCCCGTTGACGACAAAATCGTCGCCGCTGTGGATCGAGCCGGGCATGGCGTCCATGAGGATGCGGTTGCCCCGGGCCGGAACGATGTCCAGGACGGCATTCCAGCGCTGGCCCAGGATGTATTCCGTCCAGTTGTTGTGGGCTATGACGATGCGGCCGTCCTTGGTGGCCCTCCCTGTGGCGATGAAAGCGCTGCAGTAGCCGGGCGCCTTGTTGTCGCCGGACCCGGGCTTGGCCTTGGCGTCGAGATAGGGGACGTAGTACCAGGCCAGCTCGATCCAGCCGCTCAGGGCGGTCAGGTCGATCCGGTCGTAGGTCGTGTCCGGTTTGCGGGCCTTGACGCCTTCGGCGATACCCTCGATTTCATCCTTGTATTCCGGGTCCAATTTGGGCCAAAACATCCGCTCGGCCGCTTCGCGGAAGAAGGGCCACTTGCGGTTGGTCGTTTTCTCGAAATAAAAAGCCAGCGTCTTCAGGATATCGTCGATCTCGGCGGCCATGTGCCAGCCGTGCTGGTAGCCGATATCGCGGGGAGCGCCTTGGAGATGGATATAGGCCCACCCGCCGCGGTCTTCGCGGAACGACCCGTTCAGGCGGGCGTCCGCCGCGACGGATTCAGGGGTTTTTGAAGGCGGCGCCGGTTTCTCGGCGGTTTTCGAGCAGGCGGCGAAGAGAAGGGCCGCCGCGGCGAGGGCGGCCGTCCTGACGAGAAAAGATTTCGAGCGGGTGGTCATGCTCATCCTCCTGGGACGGAAGCGGTCCTCCTTCGGCGCCTCAAGGGCGCCGAAGGAGGACTATATCCCAGGCGCGGGGGGGGAGGCAAACCGCGGGCCGGGATTTTCCTTTCCGGGATGCAAAAGCCGTTTCCGCGTATCCGGGCGGCTGATGTGGCCGATATTGTGTCTATAAGGTCCAAATGATAAAATACCGCCCGCTTTATAGCGCGCGGAGAGGTGCTGGAGTGGTCTAACAGGAGCGCCTGCTAAGCGCTTGTCCTGGTCACACCGGGACCGCGGGTTCGAATCCCGCCCTCTCCGTTCCTTTCCCGATGCGTTGTCATATCGCCCTTTGATTCTCAAAGGGGGCAGGGGGATTTAATAGAATAAAAATCTTGATTTGGAAACGCATCGGGCAATTTTTAAAAACTTCCTGCAAAAAGCGCTGACGATTCCCGCGGGATAAGGGTGGTAATAATTAGATGGAGGCCTGCAACGAGCCTTCGGAATAAAAGTTGATGGATCCTGCAGTCTGGCGTTGTCATATCCCCCCGGCGGCCGGGATCCTGGGCCTTGCCCGGGGACCATTTACGCCGCACTCGTCCGCGCTTAAAAACGCGGACGAGTGTTCTTTCGGGAAAGGGGGCAGGGGGATTTAATAGAATAAAAATCTTGATTTGGAAACGCATCGGGCAATTTTTAAAAACTTCCTGCAAAAAGCGCTGACGATTCCCGCGGGATAAGGGTGGTAATACTAAGACGGAGGCTTACAACAAGCCTTCGGAATAAAAGTTGATGGATCCTGCAGTCAGGCGCTGACGATTCCCCCTCGGCGGCAGGGACCCCGGGCTTTGCCGGGGAACATTTCCGCCGCACTCGTCCGGGGCAAAAAAACGAGGACGAGTGTTTTTTCTTGCGGGGACAGGGGGGTAGATTCCAAGATTCTTAGGCGGGGAACGCGCGGGGCGTCCTTCAAATTAAAAAGCCGGTAGAAATCGGTTAAAATAATGGATGTGGAGCGTTTTAAGCAACGTCAGCAGAGAATAGGCAAGAAGGAGATTATGATGAATACCAGCGCCATTAATCCTGGCAATATGGCCAGGCCGAGAGGCTATTCCCATACCATTGCGGTGTCGGGCGACAGAAGGACGATCTACATTGGCGGGCAAAACGCGGTCGATGAGCTGGGGAATACCGTCGGCATGGATCTGACGGAGCAATCGCGACAAGTCTTGCTGAATATCGAGAAGATCCTGGTTGCGTCCGGGGGAAAGCCGGAAAACATCGTCAAGCTCAATATTCATCTCTTGTACGGTCAAGATCTTTCGCGGGGATTCCTCGCCTTCCAGGAAAAATGGGGAAGGATCCCGATCCCTCCCGCCGTGACGGCTGTATTCGTCTCGGGACTTGGAAAGCCCGACTGGCTGATCGAAATCGATGCGATAGCGGAAGTTGCGATCTAATCATCATCATCATCCGGTCCGTCCCGGTTTTTTCCAAGATAAGCTCTTGCCGTCTGTCGGGAAGTGCACTATTCTAACCCCATGAAAGAGAGCTTCTTTAAAAACGGCCAAAAGGCGACTTCGCAGAAAGGCGATGTCCTCACCTATTTCTACAAGTCGGGCCCCGTCAAGGCCAAAGGCAAGTTCGTCGACGACTTGATGCAGGGGAAGTGGGTTTTCAACCGCGAGGACGGCAGCCTCTGGCAGATCGGCCATTTCAAGGACAACCTGAAACACGGCGAGTGGATCCGCTACGACAAGACCGGGAAGGTCGAGTACCGGGAGCGCTTCGTTCTAGGCAAGATCGTCAAGCGGAACTGAAAGCGCGGGAGATAGAGGCCTGAAAAGAATGCGCTTCGAGATCGACATTCAGGCCGAACCGTAGCGCGTCTGGAAGGCCATCGCCGAGCGGCCGGCCTGATCTCCGGCGCGATCGGACCATTTCCTTTTCCGTCCAGAAAAGCCGGGTCCGTGCTTGCGCCGCGCGCGGTTTGTTATAAGATACTCCCATCGTCCCCGCAAGGAGTCGTCCATGAAGCCTCGCCGCCTCGCCTTTGCGGCCCCCATCATTCTGACGGCCGTCGTCCTCATCTTGATCCCTGCGTGCGCCAAGAAAACGCCGCTCCCGGCCGGATTGACCGTTCCGCCGGATAAGCTGGCCGCGCTCCAGACGCTCTTCGCCGACCCGCCGGCCGAGTACCGCAGCGCTCCGCTGTGGGTCTGGAACGACCGCGTCACCAAAACCGAGATCGACGAGCAATTGACCGATTTCAAGACCAAGGGCATCGGCGGAGTCTTCGTCCATCCCCGTCCCGGCTTGATCACGCCCTATCTGTCCCAGGAGTGGCTCGATCTCTTCAAATATGCCGTGGACGCGGGCCGCAAACTGGGCCTGAAGATCTGGATCTATGACGAGAATTCCTATCCCTCCGGTTTCGCCGGCGGGCACGTGCCGGCGGCCATCCCGGACGCCGTCCGCTCCGGTTTACGGATGACGAAACGGACCGAATTGCCCAAAATTTTTCCGGTCAAGCCGGTCGTCGTCCTCCGCAAGACGGACCGCGGGTTGGTCAACATCACCCCCGGCCTGAAGGGCGAGACCCCGGGCCCCGGCGAATATTATGTCTTCGATCTCCACAAGCAGCAGCCCAGCCCTTGGTACGGCGGCTTCACCTACGTCGACATCATGCGTCCGGACGTCACGGCCAAGTTCCTGGAAGTGACGCTGGACGCCTACAAGAAAACGTTCGGGGCCGATTTCGGCACGGTCGTCCCGGGCACCTTCCAGGACGAGGCCGAGATCAGTCCGGCCGGGGGACAGGGCCTGGTCGTGGTCAATTGGACCCCGCGTCTGTTCACCGCCTTCCAATCGAAATGGGGCTACGACCTGCAGATCAACCTGCCCTCGCTCTTCGAGGATACGGGCGACTGGATGCGCGTGCGCCACGATTTCTACTCCCTGATCCTCGATTTGTTCGTCGAGGGCTGGGCCAAGCCCTACTCCGAATATTGCGCCCGCAACAATCTCATTTTCACCGGCCATTACTGGGAGCACGAGTGGCCGCACCCGGTGGTCAATCCGGACAATATGGAGCTCGAATCCTGGTCCCATATGCCGGGGATCGACATCCTGATGAATGATTTCCAGACCGACACGCATGCCCAGTTCGGCAACGCCCGGGCGGCCAAAGAGCTTCGCAGCGTGGCCAATCAGACCGGCATGCCGCGGACGATGTCCGAAACCTACGGCGCCGGCGGCTGGGACCTGACCTTCTTCGACCAGAAGCGCATCGCCGACTGGGAATTCGCCCTGGGCGTCAACTTCATCAATCAGCACCTCTCCTATGTCACGATCATGGGGGCCCGCAAGCGCGACCATCCGCAATCGTTCTCCTATCACGAGCCGTGGTGGAGTGATTATAAAATCATCGCAGACTACCTGGGCCGCCTTTCCCTGGCCCTGACGGCGGGCCGCCAGGACAATCGTATTCTCGTCCTGGAGCCGACGACCACCGCCTGGATGTATTCCGCGCCCGGCGGCGATACGGACAAGATCAAATCCATCGGCAAGAACTTCCAGAGTTTCGTCAATGATCTCGAAGCCGCCCAGATCGAATACGATCTGGGGAGCGAGGCCATTCTCCGCGACCGGGCCAAGGTGGAGGGCGCGGCGTTCCGCGTCGGACCGCAGCGATACGATGCCGTCGTCCTGCCTCCCACGCTCGAGAACATCGATTCTTCCACCTTCGATCTGTTGGCGAAATTCATCGGTCGAGGGGGTAAGGTCCTGGCTTGGGGTGGGGCCCCCCGGTTCCTCGACGGCCGGCCCGATTCGCGGCCGTCCGAACTGGCCGTCGAGCATCCGGCGAACTGGATTTCCATGGGCCTGGATGACTGGGAAGCCAAGCTCTCCGAGCATTGTCCTGCGGCCCTCGATTTCAGGATCCAGGGCCGTCCGGTCAATGAAGGCCCCCACCTTCTCTTCCATCACCGGCGGACCCTTCAGGACGGCGAGCTCGTCTTCCTGGCGAATATCGATCCCGTGACCGAAGTGGCCGGGGAATTCGTCGGGCCGGGAAAGTCGGTTCAGCATTGGAACGCGTTCAGCGGTACTCTCGAGGCCTATCCCTCGGAGGCCGCCGGCGACAAGATGCGCGTCAAATTCGATCTGCCGCCGGGTAGCAGCCTGCTTCTGGCCTTGCGGCCCGAAGCCGCCGCTTCCCCGGCGCCGGCCGTTTCGTCCGCTTCCCAGGACGTCTCCGCCGCGGGTCCGACGCGCATCGCCCGGGCTGTAGGGAACATCCTGACCCTGGACTACTGCGATTTGACGTTGGACGGAAAAACGGAAAAAGACCGGTATTTTTACGAGGCCCAGCTCAAGACTTTCAAGGCCAACGGTCTGGACCGCAATCCCTGGGACAGCGCCGTCCAGTACAAAACGAACATCCTGGACAAGGACAGCTTCTCCAGGGATTCGGGATTCGAGGCGACGTTCCATTTTCTCGTCTCCGGGCCGGTCCCCAAGGCCCCGCTCTCGGTCGTCGTCGAACGGCCCAAGCTGTTCGAAGTCTTCCTCAACGGAAAGAAGCTCGATCCGGCGCCCGATCCGTCCTGGTGGCTGGACAAGGCCTTCGGCGTCTACCCCATGTCCAACGCCGTGACGGGCGATAACGCCATCACCCTGAAGGCGCGGCCGTTCACGATCCATTCCGAGCTCGAGCCGGTCTATGTGATCGGCGATTTCGCCCTGCGGGGCGAGACCAAAGGCTTTGCCGTCGTTCCCCCCAAAATCCCGACCTTCGGGCCGTGGAGCGAGCAGGGGATGCCGATGTACAGCGGGCGGGTGGATTATTCCAAGACGATCGACGTGTCCGCGGAAGCGCTCCAAACCGGGCATTATCGCGTCTCTCTCGGCTCCTGGCTGGGCGCGGCCGCCGAGGTCCGGATCAACGGCAAGCCGGCCGGCGTGATCGCCTTCGCCCCCTTCGAACTCGATGTGACCGGGGCGCTCCAGCCGGGGAAGAACGAGGTCACGGTGGCCGTCATCGGCACGCTGAAAAACACCCTCGGACCGTTCCACAACAAGCCGCCCTTGGGCCGGGCCTGGCCGGCCTCGTTCCAGAAAGGGGCCAAGGACGGTCGGCCGGCGGGGAAGGATTACAGCGTGGTCGGATATGGGCTGTTCGAGGATTTTAAAATCAGATTGGTGAAATAGCGGGCGAAAACCTTACTAAGCCGGGCGGAATATAGTTGACTGTGGATGTCTTTGTCGCCCGGCTAGTACTCGGGGAGCAGTAAGGATTATGTAACATATTTACTGCTCCCCGTAGTAATTCTTGGGCGCCGGCGCCCAGGATGTCCGCAGGAGCGTCAGCTCCTTGTCGTCGGCGAGGCGCGAAAGACGATGGAGAAAGCGGGGCGCGCCCCCGCCGTCGAGACGAGCGGCCCGCGAGCGGATGCCGTCGCCGTAGAACGCTTCGCCGCGGTAATTGACTTCGATGCCGGCCGGGCGCCAACCGAAAAGGATCTCGTCCGGCACGGTTTCCAGCGCGCGGTGGATATAGACCGTCGCGGTGACGTGGCCGTTGAGGTCGATATCGGAAAAGAAGACGGGAAATTCCTTGACCACGTCTTCTCTCTCCAGGCCCGGCAGAGAGGCGAACTCATCGGCCAGCGCCCGTTTCTCCAGAAGAGGGAACCCCTCCAGGTGCTCGGCCGTCCGGACCGGACGGCGGGTCTTGAGGTCGACGATGAGCCAGGACGATGTGGCCGCGGCGATCGGGCCTTCGGCATCCAGGATTTCATAGTCACGGACGGCGAAAAGCGGCCCGCGGCCGGACGGCCAGGTGTTGATCCGGACGGTCTCGCCCCACTTCGGATAGCGGGTGATCTCGATATGAAATCGCGACAAAACCCAAGTGAGGCCTTTCTTGAAGAGATCGGTCACGGCCAGCCCGCCGTCGGCGGCATGCTCCCCGGCCGCTTCCAGAACGTATTCCAGGAAGGGAATGGGCTGGATGAATCCGCCGCCGTCGATTTCGATGGCCCGGACCTGAAATGTCTTTCTATGAACGGCTTCGATCATGCGCGTCCTCCAGGTTCGATGTCCCAGTATAGGGGAAGTATCGAGGCCGCGTCCACCCGCCGCCCCTATTTTATCGGCCGGGTGGACGAGACCCCGTTTTCTTGTGCTAGAATGAGGCGCACTTCGCGATCCGCGGAAGAACCGCTCAAGGAGACCCGCTTGCCCAAGCCCATCGGCTTCGACGACGAACGGTATTTGAGAGACCAGACGGAGGCCATCGTCGAACGCGTCGCCCATTTCGAGAACAAGCTCTATCTCGAGTTCGGCGGCAAGATCCTGTACGACATGCACGCCTCGCGCGTCCTGCCCGGCTTCGACCCCAACATCAAGATGCGCCTCCTGCAGAAGCTCAAGGACCAGGCGGACATCCTTCTTTGCATCTACGCGGGAGACATCGAACGCAAGAAGATCCGGGCCGATTTCGGCATCACCTACGATGCCGACGCCCTCAAGCTGATCGACGACCTGGCCGAATGGGGGCTGGGCGTCTGCGGGGTGGTCATCACCCGTTTCGACAACCAGCCCGCCGCCCGCATCTTCAAGAACAAGCTGGAACGGCGCGGCGTCCGGGTCTATACCCATGGTTTTACCAAGGGCTATCCGACGGACGTGGACGTCATCGTCAGCGACGCGGGATACGGGGCCAACGAATACATCGAGACCCACAAGCCCCTCGTCGTCGTCACCGGGCCCGGCCCCGGCAGCGGCAAGCTGGCCACCTGCCTGTCCCAGCTCTACCATGACTGGAGGCGCGGCCGGAAGACGGGCTACGCCAAGTTCGAGACGTTCCCCGTCTGGAACCTGCCCCTCAAGCACCCGGTCAACGTGGCCTATGAAGCGGCCACGGCCGACCTGCGCGATTTCAACCTCGTCGACCCCTTCCATCTCGAGGCCTATAACCAGGTCGCCATCAACTACAACCGCGACGTGGAAGTCTTCCCCGTCCTTCGGCGCATCCTGGAAACCATCACGGGCTCCGATTCGAAGTATAAATCGCCCACGGACATGGGCGTCAACCGCGCCGGTTTCGGCATCGTCGACGACGAGGCCGTGAGGCAGGCCGCTCTCCAGGAGCTCGTCCGCCGGTATTTCCGTTACCAGTGCGAATATGCCATGGGCCTGGCCGATCGCGAGACCGTTGAACGGGCCGAACTGCTTATGAAGGAGATGAAAGTTTCCCCCGAAAAGCGCCGGGTCGTTGTCCCCGCCCGCAAGGCGGCCGAGGACGCCTTGGCCCAGGGCCAGGGCCATAAAGGGGTTTTCTGCGGAGCGGCCGTCGAGCTTCCGGACGGATCAATCATCACCGGGAAGAATTCGCCGCTCATGCACGCCGGGTCGAGCCTGGTTTTGAACGCGATCAAGACGCTGGCCGGCATCCCGGACGCTTTGCCGCTCCTGTCCACATCCGTCATCGATGCCGTGGGCCGGCTGAAGGAGAACATCCTGGGGGCCAAGAGCGCCAACCTCAACGTCGAGGAGGTCCTCATCTGCCTAAGCGTCACGGCCGCGACCAATCCCATGGCCCAGCTGGCCTTGGAAAAGCTCAAGGAGCTTCGGGGGTGCGAGGTCCACATGACCCTGATCCCGACGCCTGGCGACGAGGCGGGCCTGCGGCGGCTCGGGCTGAACCTGACCAGCGAACCCCATTTTTCGGGCAAGAACCTGTTCATGGTTTGAGCGGCGGACGGAAAATCCGAGGACGAATCCCATGAACATTGGACGCGCGATGGGCGGGACGATCAGCCATCCCGTCCGGACATTCAAGGCGGTCTCTTCCGGGCCGCGGCCCCTGGCCGTCGGCTTGAAGGCCGTCCTGGCGGCCGGCGCCCTTTTCGCTCTGGCCGCCGCGGGTCTGGCCGTTTCCGGGGCCCTGGTCACGGCCCCGCCCATCCTGAAAATCGTCCCGGAAAATTATTATTTCTGGGAGATGTTCTTCGCCCTGCCGGTCTTCGCCGCGGCCTGGCTAACGGCCGGAATCTTCGGCGGCCTGGCAAGCCCGCGGGGCGGGCCGGGCTCGTTCCGAGGATTCTTGTCTTCCCTGGGCCTGGCCCTGGCCGTACCCTCGCTCCTGGCCTGGATCCCCCAGGCCGTCCTTGCCGTTCTGCTCCTGCTGGGCCGGAAACAAGAAGAGGTCATGGAGTGGACGGCGCATCCGGGTCTCGCCCAATCGATCGCGCTGGGTTGCCAGGTGCTGGCCGTGGTCTGGATGTTCGCCCTGACGTCCGCCGCGGCCCGGTCCTCGCGAAAACTCGGCCGGGCCCGTTCGGCGGCCGTTGGATCGGTGGCCGCACTCATTTTCCTGGCGGTTTCTCTCGTCTTCATCCGATGATCGAAGCCAAAGAACATTTCTATACCGATGATCCCGCGGTCGGCCCTCCCGACGTCCGGACCGTGTTGAAGGACGCCTCCTACTTCTTCCTCGGCAACGGCTTGATCCAGGCGGCGGTCCAATTCGCCCCGGCGGGCGAAGGGACTCCTCTCGGTCTCTTGATCATGGATCCGGAAGTCCTGGGCAAGAAACGGGAGGCCCTGATCATGGACCCCGAACGGGGCCTGGAGGCGACGGTTGTCGAGATCGCCGTCCACGGAGGTCGGTTCCGCCCCGAGCCCGGCCGCCTCGATGTTCGCTGGGACGAGCGGGACGGCGTGCCGGCCGCGCACGCGGAATGGACAGGCGGAGGTGTCGAGGTCACGGAGCGGTTTTTTTGCCCCGACCGCGACCGGCCGCTGATCGTCCGGGAAATCGCCCTGCGGAATCCCGGGCCCGAAACGGTCTTGTTTTCCGTCCGGACCGGAATCGGCCGGGCGTTCGTTGAACGAACGTCGAGCGCGGCCCCCGCGGAGACGGCGACGCTGGCTTTGATTTATACGCTCAATGCCGGCCGCCGGTCCGTCGACGTGGAATGGTCCGACCACTCCATCGGCGCGGAAAGCGCCGCCGCCTTCAGCGGGGCCCTGGCCTCGCTCGCCACAGGCGACCCGCTTCTCGACCGTTTTTTCCAGGCCTCGAAGTTTCAGCTCCCCGCCGTCATTTCCAAGGCGGGCCGCCTTGACGGCAGCATCTGGCAGTACAATCGGGAGTGGGTCCGCGATCAGTCGGTCATCGTCGAAGCCCTGGCCGCCCTGGGGGCCCGGGACATCGCCCGGACGATGATCGAACGACTGGCCGGCCAATTCGTCACGAACGAGGGCGACACCGTCGATTCGAGCGAGCGCCGCGCTTCGGACGAAATCGAGCTCGACCAGAACGGATATCTCCTTCAGGCCATCCTGCGCTACGCCCTTTGGACGGGCGATACGGACGCCGCCCGGCGGCTCTGGCCGCGCATTACCGCTATCGCGGAATTCCCTCTTAGGGACGTTTTCCGCCACGCGCCCTCCGGCCTGCTGATGAACCGGCGGGAATACTGGGAGCGCCATCGCATCCACGGGATCGAGACCGGGATCGAGCTGGCCCATCAGGTCTGGGTCACGTCCGGCCTGGACGCGGCGGCGGCCCTGGCCAGGATGGCGGGCCAGGCGGCCTCGGCCTCCCGATGGGCGGCCGAATCGGCGCGCCTGCGCAAGGCCTGGCTGGAAGATCGCGCCTTCCGGATGGCCGACAACCGCGGCTTCATCAAGCGCCGCGGCCCCGGCGGTCCGGTCCAGGAGACGATCACGGCGGGTCCCGAGGCGGAATTGCCTGAAAGCGTTCCGCTGCGCTCGGCCGCCGTCCATTATCTCAATCCCGATACGTCGGCAGTACTTCCGATCCTGCTCGGCCTTGTACCGGCCGATTCGCCGGTGGCGGCCCTGACGCTGTCTTCGCTCGAGACCCTCTGGAACCAGGCTTGGACGGGCGGGGGATACGGCCGTTATCATTTCACTTCCGAGCCCGATTCGGCCGGCCCCTGGCCTTTCGCCTCGCTTTTCGTGGCCCGGGCCGCGGTCGAGTGCGGCCGTTTCGATCTTGTCCGCAGGGTTCTGGACTGGATGGGATCGGTGCCGGGCGCGGCCGCCGGGTCCTGGTTCGAATTCTACGGCCGGCGCCTTGCCCCGCCGTTCCCCCAGGTCGGCGTCATCCCCTGGACCTGGGCCGAGATCGTCCATCTCGCCGTCGAAAACGTCCTCGGCGTGCGGCCGATGGAAAACGGGCTGCTCATCCGCCCGCGGCTTCTTCCGGGGTCCGGCCCGGCCCGGGCCGACCTGGCCGTGCGGGGCATCCGGCTGCGTTTGGAGATCGCCCCGGGCGCGGACGACCGGCCTCTTGAATTCACGACCGATGCCGGTGTCCTCGAACGGAGCGAGCGGTCGATCCTGATCGAATATCCCCGTCGCGACGCCTTCGTGCGCGTCCACTGAGCGGCAGGAATAGCCATTATGAAGGGGCCATTGATTTTGTCCCCCTGCTCCCTTCCAACGCCCGGACGGGATACTTTCCGATCCCGCGCAAGCCGTATCCGTTTCTTGACTTCAATCCGCAGCCACCATTACTAAGCCGGGCGGAATATAGTTGACCCCGGATGTCTTTGTCGCCCGGCTAGTACTCGGGGAGCAGTAAGGATTATGTAACATATTTACTGCTCCCCGTAGTAAGATCTGCGTCCGATGGAAGGAATTGATTTCGAGTTTTTTGGAAGGGATGTTGCCGGGCGATAAAGAGCCAATTCCTTTCCCACGTTGATAAAGGCCAGGAGGACACGCCATGACGAAAAACCGGGGCTCCCACAGCGGTTGTTGCGGAGGCGGCCTTTCCCGCCGCGGATTCCTCGCGGCCTCGGGCGCGGCCGCCCTCGGGCCTGCTCTGCTCTCCTGGGCGGGCCCGGGCGCGCCGCGGGGCGATTCCGGCGTTGACCGCCGCATCGCCGCTGCGGGACCCGGATCGAAATATACCCCCGTTCTCCAGGCCGCCTTTGTCCGCCGCCGGGAGGAGTATGGCATACGCTGGCCGGGCGCCATCTACGACGGCGAGGCCGCCTTGAAAATGTATAATGCGGCGATCATCGCCGAGGCCGCCCGCCTGGGGATGAAACTCGATCTCCGGGCCGAGCCCATCCACTCCGCCGAAGAAGCCGGGGCTTGGATCGCCGGCGCCAAGGCCGCGAAAGCCGACGGACTGCTCGTTGTTCTCCTCGACCGCCAGGATCACGCTTGGCCGACGGCCTATCAGGCGGCTCAATCCGGCATTCCCTCCCTTGTCTTTGCCCCCGTCGGAACCGCTTTCACCACAAACACGGCACCGCTCGCCGGTAAGACCGGCGTATTCGTTTCTTCCACGGACGACTTCCGCCAAGCCGCCTACGGCCTGCGGATGATCCGCACCGGAGCGAAGCTGCGCGAAATGCGCCTCCTCGTGATCCGGGGGGAGGAGCGGAAGGACGTCACCCTCAAACCGTTCGGAACGAGGCTGCGCTACATCCCCGCCGCGGACTTCCTCGCGGAGTATACCCGGACGCCCCGCACCGACGAGATCCGCGGGCTGGCCGCCGACCTCCAGCGCCGCGCCACCGGCCTCCATGGCCCGACCGGGGAGGACGTTCTCAACGGCGTCACGAGCTATGTCACGGCGCGGACCCTCATCGAACGCGAGCAGGCCGACGCCATCACGATGGACTGCCTCGGCGCCCTTGGGAAGACGAAGGTCAGTCTGCCCTGCATCGCCTGGTCGGTGATGAACGACCACGGCCTGCCGGCGGCGTGCGAGGCCGACCTCGGGCCGGCCCTGACCCATGCTCTCGTCCAATCGCTTTTCGACCGGCCCGGTTTCCAGCAGGACCCCGTGCCGGACACATCGGAAGAATGCCTGATCGGGGCGCACTGCTCGTGTCCGACAAGGCTGAGCGGCTTCGATGCCCCTCCCGAACCGTTCGATCTCACGCACCACCACGGGAAGCGCGATGCCGTCCCCCGCCCCGTCTGGAAGGTCGGCCAGCGGATCACGGTGGCGCAGATCGTGTTGCCGGAGGAGAAGGAGGGCCGGGAGTCGGGTCCCGAGATGGTGATCTCATCGGGCGCCGTCGTGAAGAATGTCTCTGTCCCGCCTTCGGGCGGCTGCGTCGTATCCGTGATGGTTCGCCTTGACGGTGTCAAAGACCTTCTGGCCTACCCCGGCTTCCACCAGCTCTTCTTCTACGGAGATTATAAAAAAGAGGTGGCGGCGTATGGCCGGCTGTACGGGATAAAGCCGGTCGTCGTGTGAGCCGCAGCGGAAATTCCAGGCCCGCCAAGCGGGCGGAAAAATTCGAGGATCCGTTTTCTCTTCTTCCCGTTCGGGATCCCGGCGCGCACGACCCTCGTCCCGCCGTTTTTCGACCCGTTGCAGGATTTCTTCGGTCGGGCGCCGCATCTCGGCAAAATAAATAAAAATGGCCGTTCAACGCGAGGTGTTTTCGGTTGAATTTATCGCAGACGTCGACTACACTAATCCGCACCCTCATGAGAGAACGCGGAAACGACGGCCCCTCCCCCCCGGACCATGGTCCCGGTTCCTCCGCTTTGACGTCCGAACCTCCGCGGGCCACGGTCCTCGCGGTTTCGATCATCGCCGCCTTCCTGGCCCCGTTCATGTCCTCGGCCATGAACATCGCCCTGCCTTCGATCGGACGCGAGCTCCGCCTGGATGCCGTCATACTTGGCTGGACGGCCACGGTCTACCTGTTATCCTCGGCGATGTTCCTCCTGCCCTTCGGAAAAATCGCCGACATCCGCGGCCGGAAAAAGGTCTTTCTCTGGGGCGCGGTTCTCAACACGGCGGCTTCGGCCGTCTGCGCCGCGGCCGGGACGGTCGGCGTCCTCATGGCCGGGCGCGTGTTCCAGGGCCTCGGCGGGGCCATGGTCTTCAGCACGGGCGTGGCCATGCTGACTTCGGCCTATCCGGTCAGCGAGCGGGGCCGCGTGCTGGGGCTCAACGTGGCCTTTACCTACATCGGGCTGTCCCTCGGGCCGGTCCTCGGCGGGGTCCTGACCCAGAACCTCGGCTGGAGGAGCATTTTCCTGGTCAATGCCGGCGTCAGCCTGGTCCTCGTCCTGGCCACGGTCTGGAAGCTGCGCGGAGAGTGGTGCGAGCCCCGGGCCGAGACGCTCGACGTCCCGGGCGCCGTGCTCCAGGGCTTCGCCCTGGTCTTCCTGATGCTCGGATTGTCCCGGCTGCCGCGCCTTTCGGGCGCCCTGATGATCGCCGCCGCAGGCGCGGGACTGGCCGCTTTCGTCGCCCGGGAAAAGCGGGCCCGCCATCCCCTTTTGGATTTGAACTTGTTCCGCGGTAATCCCGTGTTTGCCTTTTCCAATCTGGCCGCGCTGATCAATTACTGCGCGACGTCGGCGGCCGGATTCCTGCTCAGCCTGTATCTTCAGTACATCAAAGGCCTTTCGCCCCAGAAAGCGGGCCTCATCCTGATCGCCCAGCCGGCCATGATGGCCCTCTTTTCGCCCCTGGCCGGGCGCCTTTCCGACCGGATCGAGCCCCGCTACCTGGCTTCGACGGGGATGGGTATTTCCGCGGCCGGGCTTTTTCTCCTTTCGTTCGTCGGCCCGGCCACGGGCATCCCGTTCGTCGTGGCCGCCCTCATCGTGCTCGGCTTCGGGTTCGCCCTCTTCTCCTCGCCCAACACCAACGCCGTCATGAGCGCGGTCGAGAAACGGGACTTCGGCCTGGCCTCGGCCGTGCTCAGCACCATGCGCCTGACCGGCCAGATGCTGAGCATGGGGACGGCGGTCCTCATTTTTAGCCTGGTTATCGGCCGGGCCGAGATCACGCCCGACGTTTATCCGCAATTCCTGACCTCGGCGCGAACGGGCTTTCTCTTTTTCGGCGCGCTCTGCGTCGGGGGCGTGTTCGCCTCGTTCAAGCGCGGCCATCTGCGGAAGGCCTAAGCATGTCCGCGAAGCGGACCGCCGACGACTGGATCCAAGCTCTCGATCTCCAGCCGCACCCCGAAGGCGGCTTCTTCCGGGAAATCTATCGGGCCGGGGAAAAAATCGGACAGGCCGCTCTCCCGCCGCGCTATGCCGGAGAACGTTGCTTCTCCACGTCCATCTATTTTCTTTTAACAAATGGGGGGCCGTCCCGCTTCCACCGCCTGAAATCGGACGAGATCTGGCACTTCTATGAAGGATCGGCGGTCGTCCTTCACGTCCTCCGACTCGACGGTTCATACGAAACGCTGACCCTCGGCCGAGATGGGGCCGAGGATCCGATTTTTCAGGCGGTCATCCGGGCCGGCTGGTGGTTCGGCGCGGAAGTTCCGGCGCCGGATTCATTCGCCCTGGTCGGCTGCACCATCGCGCCCGGATTCGATTTCGACGACTTCGAGCTGGGCCGCCGCGAAGACCTGCTGGCCGCTTTTCCCGCCCTTCGGGAAATCATCGAAAAACTGAGTCTCAGAAATTAAATCCCACCCCGGCCTTTACTTGGAACCCGGAAAGATCGGGATTGAAACGCCTTCCTTCGGGCATAAATTCGTAGGCGTATTGGTTTTGGATATTGAGGGGAGTGAAGTGGCCCCAGCTTTGGGTGACGTTGTTCGTCTGGACGTACCACGTGCCCGTCCAGTTCGCAAATGTCGAGTCATGAACACCGTTGCTGTCGCTGAAAGACGAGCGGCTCCAGCCGGGGCCGGTCACCTCGCCGAGCTCCCGGAACTCATAACCGCCCTCGACGAACAGCCGGGCGTATTTCAGCGGCCGGATGAACACCCCCATTCCCAGCTCGCCGCCCAGTCCGGTCACCGACCCTTTCATCTCCTGGGCGTAGACGCTGTCCGACCGGTAGCCGTCGATCGTAGTGACGATGCTGTGGCGCTGGCTGAGGGTGCGGCATTCGGCGAAGACGGGCCCGAAGGCGATGGAGATTTCCCAGCGGAAAACGGACGAAAAGTCCCAGCCGAAATGGGCCCCTAATTCCGGCATCCAGGCCTTGGCCTGGGTCGTGAATCCCGTGTTCTGGTACTGGATCGTCCGCACGTTGGGATAATCGGTGTAGTCCGGGCGCCGGTCCTGGATGGCGAACGTCATGCCGACGTTGGACACTTGGGTGCCGTCGAGATACTGGACGCCCAGGGTTAGAGAAAACGTCGGGCTGGCCTGGTAGCGCAAGCGGAAGCCGTAGGGCACGGCTTTCTTCAGCGTCCGGAACGCGGAATCGCCCGTCCGGGTCGAGGTCACGACGTAATTGTCGCCGTAGATCGAATGCAGATAATCGTAGTATTTGACCCAGTAAAATTGCAGGTAGGCTTCCTCGTAGAGGGCGTGGTTGTTGAGGTCGACCGGGTTGATCTTGCATACGCCGCCGTAGAATTCCAGGCTGAAGTTGGAGAGGCGGAACTCATAGCCTTCCTCCTGGGAGAAGAGGGCGGCGGGAAGAAGGGCGAGCAGGGCCAGCGCGAGCGCGGGGCGGGCGAGGCGGCGCGGGTTCATGGATCTCTCCTAGCGAGCGGGGCACGGTATCGGTCGACGATTGGATCCGGGGGGGTCCAAGCGATGTCTTTCATCCGGGCGCCCGAAGCGGCGGCGGCATCCGATTCGGACGAAAACGGCGTCTCGCCCTGATAAAACCAATCGACAAAATTCTGCCGCAGGTCGAGGCCCGAGAATTCGAGGAAATAATCGGCCAGCTGCAGCGTGGTAAACGGTTCGAAGGTATGCCGAGCCCGCAGGTCGGCCAGGAAGAGGATCAGGGCCTGCTTGCCTCCGGCGGCCCGGGCCATGGTCTCGAAGACCTCGGCGCCCTCGTAGTAGGCTCGCGTGTCGAAGCCCACGGCATAGGGCGATCGGCCGTTGACGATGTTGGACCGGAACCCGGAGGGGATGGGGTTCATGCTCTGGGCGTAGTCGACGTACCAGGACGTGACCGCCTCGTCCCACCACGAATCGCGGTAGGTCTTGGCGATGATGCTGCAGCCGAAATACATGTGGTTGATCTCGTGCTTGAGGGCGCCGACCGAGGAGATGGTTCCGCCGTAGTACTCCATGCCGCCGCCTTCCTTGACCAGGAAGATGCTCAACCCGCGGGGCATGGGGAAGGGCCCGAACTTGGCCGCCAGGTCGGGCAGCCAGGGCGTGATTTGGGTCCAGGCCTGGGCGATGGAGGCGCCGCCGGCGAAGGCCATGATTCGGACGGGCGTGCCGTTGATCGTCCGCTCTTCATAAACCGTGTCGGCCTGGGGCAGGAGGGCGAACATCACGGTGTAGGAGGCTACTTCGCGCTCGGTGTCGAGCGTCCATTCCTGGAGATCGGTGCGCGGGCTCTTCTGGACGAGCCCTGAGCCGATGAAACGATAGGGGACGCTGCCGACGACTTGAAACGTCAATTGGTGCCGGGCCAGCTCGCCGGGAGCGTTGATGGTCGGCCAGACCTCCTCGTTGCCCCGGCCGTAGATGTCATTGACGTTCGAGGCGAAGCGCGGGTACCAGCCATCCAGCGGCAGACGATAAGTGACGGACAAGAGGTGTTCCCCGCCGTCGTTGATGTCGCGCCGGATTTCGATGGATTTTTGCCTCGTTCCGGGAAAGTCGAGGATTCGCAAGCCGTTGGCGCCGCTGACCGGTTCGCCGTCGAGGGCCACCGTGTAGTCGGTTATGAGGCCGCGGTCGATCGGATCGAAATGAAATAGCGGGCGGGTCTGGCCGGGCCGCATCTTGAAGACGAGGCCGATCGATCCCGCCACGGACGATGCGACCGGATCATAAGTCAGGGTGCCGCGGATGGTCAGGATATCGATGCGAAAAACGGCGTCGAGGAGCTGGTCCTCGAGGGAAGGGGCGCTGTTCCGGCGTCCGGCGGCCGGGACGGCCAGGACAAAAACAAGAACAAGGATCGTCAGGATCCATCCGCGTCGTTTCATCACATCCTCCCGGTTCCACCCGGACCGGCGGGCATCCCCATTATCTCTACGCCCGATCCATCGTTTTTATGGCCAGGCCGAAAATCCGCGGAACCCGCCGACCGGGCCAAGACAATATATTCTACTATTTTTTCCGGTGCGCGTCGAAAAAGGCGAAGACATCCTCGAAGTGGGGTTCGACGACGTTGAGATGGTTGCCGCCGGGGACCTCGATATAGCGGTGCTCGACACCCTGTTTTTTCAATTCCGCGACCATGGCCCTCGCCCCGGCCACCGCCACCGTCGGGTCGGCGTCGCCGTGGACGATGATCTGGGGGATGGCCTTCATTTGGACGATGGTCGAAGGGTCTCCGAATCCGGAAAAGGGGGCCAGGGCGGCCCAGATTTCGGGATGACGGGCGCCCAGGTACCACGTCCCGATCCCGCCCATGGAATGGCCGGTCAGATAGATGCGCGATTCGTCGATGTTATAGTTTTTACGCATCAGGGCCAGGACGCCCAGGACGTCCTTCTCGCTGTATTCGATTTTCCGACTGAGCGCGGGGTCGGTCGTCGGGCCGAACAGGCTCCGGCCGTAGCCGCCGTCAGAACGGCCACAGGATCAACACCACCGAAAAAGCGGTCTTTCTGCGCATCGTGGGGCTCCTCCAGACGGGGACTATAGCGTCGGCCCGGCGCGCTTGTCAACGGCGGCCGGGGCCCCGGGCTTAGCCCGGGGGTCAACTTCCGCCGCGAAGGCTCGTCCCTTGACGCGCTCTTCCGTTGGCCAAATTTGCGATGATCCTATATATTATAGAGCGATTAAACGACCGGCTTGATCCCCGCCCGGCGACCCGGTATAAAAGACATTCGGGTCCCGGCCCGGGTCCCAAGGAGATAATGCCGCATGAAACCGCGTCCGATCGATCATCAAATCTATGCCGTCGGCGCCGTCGATTTCGACCGCCGCCTGTTCGATGCTCTGATCCCCCTGCCGGACGGGACCAGTTACAATTCCTACCTTGTCCGCGGGTCGGAGAAGACGGCCCTGATCGACGGGGTCGACCCGGCCTGGCTCCCCACGCTCCTGGACAACCTGCGCGACGTCCCCTCCATCGACTTCATGGTCGCCAATCACGGGGAACAGGACCATTCCGGGGCATGGCCCGTCCTGTTGGATCGGTATCCGAAGGCCCAGCTCGTTTGTTCCCCGAAGGCCAAAGGGATCCTCATGGATCATCTCGGCCTGCCCGCCGAGAAGATCACCGTGGTCGAGGATGGAGCCAAGCTCAGCCTGGGCGACATGACCTTGGAATTCGTCCATACCCCCTGGGTCCATTGGCCGGAGACGATGTGCACGTACATCCCCGAACGGCGCATTCTCTTCAGCTGTGATTTCTTCGGCTCCCACCTGGCCCAGACCGACCTGTTCATCGCCGACGAAGGGCTCCTCCACGAGGCGGCCAAGCGGTATTTCGCGGAGATCATGATGCCCTTCCGCACGGCCATCCAGAAGAACCTGGACCGGCTGCAAAAATATCCGCTGCGGATGATCGCCCCGAGCCACGGACCGGTCCACGGCCGTCCCGCTTTTATCCTCGACGCTTACCGCGAGTGGGTTTCCGATACTCCGCGTAACGCCGCCGTCGTCGCCTACATAAGTATGCACGGGAGTACCGAGATCATGGCCCGGCGCCTGGTGAAGGAACTGGCCGGGCGCGGCGTCTCCGTGTCCCAATTCAATCTGGCCGACACCGATATCGGCAAGCTGGCCATGGCCCTGGTCGACGCCGCCACGATCATCCTGGCCGGGCCGGCCGTCCACGTCGGACTGCATCCCAAAGTGGCCAACGCGGCCTTCCTGGCCAACGCCATCCGTCCCAAAGCCAAGTTCGCTTCGTACGTCGGGTCCTACGGTTGGGGACACAAACTTACCGAACAGCTCCTGGCCTTTCTGCCGAACCTCAAGGTCGAATTCGTTCCGCCGGTCATTTGCCGGGGCCTGCCCAGGGAAAGCGATCTCCAGTCCGTGGACGCTCTGGCCGCGGCCATCGCCGCGAAGCACGCCGAAGCCGGCCTAAAATAAGATCGGGGTCAAACCCACACCCTGCACTTTTTCCGGAATTTTTTTGAGGCGGAGGCGCGTTCATCCTTCGAGTCTTTCCGGCCCGCGGATCAGGCCACGGGGCGGACCATCCGGCCCTCGCCGAATTCCAGAACCGCCGCCAGCACCTCGCCGGCCGATAGGTCCGATCCATCCTGCGGGGAATCGACGATGCGGTGATTGAAGAACGGACAATCGCCCTCATACCAGGGCGGTCCGGAGGGACGGTCCGGGGCGGCCCGGTGTCCGGCTTCGCGCGCGTTCAGAAGCGTTCCCAGGCCGCGCAAATGGACGCCCGCGGCGGGATCCACGCCCAGGATGAAGCGCGACGAGCCGAATTGGGACAGCACGAACGAAAATCCCTCTCCGTCCGGGGCGCGGTCCCGGTCCCGGCGGGCCCATTCCTTGAGCAGGAAACTGTGCGGATTGTTCACGGCCAGCCCGGAGACCCGCTTCCGGCCGTCGCCGTCCGTCCGGGGCAGCGCCAGCAAAAAAACCGGCGAGCGACGTTCGTCCTGGAGATAATTCTGATGGTCTTCGTCGACTTTCCGCATGGCCCGCTCGAAGCGGTCGATGCCTAAAAACAGGCGGCGGTCCTCGACGATGGAACGGCCCTCCGAGGCCCGGGCGTGCAGGAAGCGCATGAAGCGGAGCCCTTCCGCCAGCCGGTCCCGGTTGATCTCGTCCTCGCTTTTTTTGGCCCCGGCGAAAAGGCCCCTGAGGACGCCGTACGGCGTCGCCGCCAGCTCGGTCCTCTTCGGCAGGGACGAAGAATCGACGATCTTGGTGTAAGCGGCCAGAGCGGCCATTCCCGCGTCGAATGTCCGCGTCTCGATCAGCCGGAGGGCCAGAAAAATCGAGGCCAGGGCGTCGAAATCGGGGAACTTGTGGGTGATGAACGTCAGCGGCCCATCCTCGCCCGGCGCGACATGATCGAGGACCAGGCCCGGATATTTGGCCAAAAGCGAGGCCGTGCACTCGGGCTCGGCCTCCGCTTGATGATGGTCGATGACCCCCGGGACGGTCCGGCGGCCCACATCCAGGACGATCGTGGCCGGGGCCGGCTCGAAGGCCGTGCCGTATTCGACGAAACGGAAGGCGTGGCGTTGTTCGGCTTCGTTCATGGGTTTGGAATCAAAGGAATCATTGGGGCCAAAGGCGGATGAAGTGATTGAGGAGGGAATGAAAGGCCACGCCGAAGAAAACAAAGCCGACGAGCCCCGCGGCGAGCCAGACGGGAAGACGCCGTTCGTGCCGGGCCAAAAAATCCGCCAGCTTCGGTTGGATCGCCAGGAGCGCCCGGACTCCGGCCAGAGCCAGGAGCGTATAGGCCGGGAATATGTAGCGATCGGCTTTCCGGTCGGACAGGGAAAAGAACAGAAGAATGGCCAGCGCTCCGATCAAGAGAAATCGAAAAAACGGATCGCCGGCCGGGTTTCTTTTGGACTTCCGGATCGCCGGGGCCCAGCTGAAAAATATGAAAAAAACCCAGGGGAAGGCGAACCAGAGACAGCGGGCGGCGTACCAAAAAAAGCCGTAAATTCTGGGCCACGGATGGAGAACGGCGCCGATCGTTCGTCCCCCTTGGAACGACAGGTAAGCGGTCCAAAACCCGGTTTGGGTGATCCCCCGATACCAGAGCTCGAACAATAAAACCGCGCCGAGAGCAATCCCATGGGCCAGAATGACGACAATAAACGTCTTTTTGCTTCTCGAGACGATGAGCCAATACAGGAGGGCCAGGATCGATAGAATGAGCGCGCTCAAGCCCTTGATGAATACGGCGAAAACGAGCGCGGCGACGAAAAGGGCTTTATGGCGGGCGGACTCCCGGCTGCGGGCCAATCCGTAGATTCCGGCTACGACGGCCAGGTTCAGGGCAGGCTCCTGATTGGCCCGGATCAAATACTGGGCAAAAATCGGGGTCAGAACGAAACCGAAGACCGCCCCCCAGCCATAAATCCGCCCCCCCCAGAACCGAGCCAGCCGGAAAATGAAGAACAGGCTGAGCAGAGTGTAGATAAAATTGGCGCACAAGGCGGCCACGGTTTTCTTAATGCCGAGGCGGACCAGGACGGCGGACAGCCATAGAATTCCCGGAGGGTGATCCTGATAAAGGCCCTGGTGGTAGCCGTGCCCCCACCACTGCGGAGCGCACCAACGCTCGATCGGCTGGAAGGCCAGTTTCTGCGAAAGGCTGCTGTAGCACGAAGAATCGGAATCCGAATATCCGGGGGGAAAAACGCTGACCAGGACGCAGGCCAGGGCCAAGGTCAGCGCATAAAGAGCGGCCAGGCGCGCCTTGTCTTTGGACATTTTCAGCCGGGGTGTCCGCATCAGATTATCAGAATGATGCGATTTTGACCAGCCGAATGGAAAGCATCCGGCCGACCTACGCCACCAATTTCCTGAGCTACAAGGGACTGGTCAGCACGGAGTACATGTCCAATTTCGTCGACTCCGAGGCGATCGTAGCCGTCCTGCATGATCCCCTCCTGAGGACCAACTTCCTCCACTTCGCCGTCAAGCCGGCCACCGTGGGCGTCGATTATTTCGAGGCCAAGGACCAGTATTTCTGCAACTACACGGTCAGCGTCAGCCTCACAAGAAGCTCATCGTCGATCCCCAGAACACGTTCGCTAAATCCGATACGATCGCCTTCCTCATTTCCGTCCAGAACGCGGGCGAAGAGCTGTGGAGAGACGGCCGGCTGCGCGTCCAGATCGTGCCCGCGTCGGGCCGGACCGAGGGACGGAAGACGATCGACGTCCGCAGCGACACGGACCTGCTTAAGACGCTGGGTTTCTGCTTCTACAAGCTGGGCCAGAAGAAGGAGGCCCTCGACTCGCTCAACGCCGCGCTCCGGCTCAATTCCGGCCTGGCCG
>Ga0315279_10002569_pt1 | contig 26847 bp, 33 predicted proteins | sample YL17G06_20_MG_FD_203694 | JGI IMG/M metagenome (GOLD analysis project Ga0315279, IMG submission 203694) | Sediment microbial communities from Yellowstone Lake, YNP, Wyoming, USA - YL17G06_20 | ecosystem: Environmental > Aquatic > Freshwater > Lake > Sediment | place: USA: Wyoming | collected... | reverse complement strand
GGTTCCTTCCGCAATGTGAGGGAGCTGGTGGCTAAGATCGAGCAATTCGTCGCTGCCTACAACAAGAACGCAAAACCGTTCATGTGGCACGCCACCGCCGACTCCATCCTGGAGAAGCTTGGCCGGCTATGTCAGCGTATTTCGGGGACGGGACACTAGTGCCTGAGAGACCATGAGGTCATCGCTCTTGACTCCCCCGATTGCCGATGCGACCCTTGTTCCATGAAGCACCATTTGAAGGTGCCCAGTATACCAAGGCAAGAGAGTGCCGTGAGTGTGCTGGAGCATGAAGTCACTTTGATCGGGTCCAAGGGAAGCGCGAGATGCCATGCCCTGTTTGACTCGGGGGCAAGCTATTCAATCATCCGAAAGGATATCGCCGAACGAATCGGGTCGCTTGACCTCCTTCCGGACCCGGAAAGCTGGATCTTTGAAACGGCTCGAGCTGGTGAGCTCATCCAGGCGTTGTATCGCGTTTCTCTCAACTTCCGCTTTGACGACAGCAAGGCGAGGTTCAGCGATGAGTTCATCGTCTTCGACAACTGCACCGAGGAGCTCATCGTCGGGGCAAAAACCATGCAGGCCTGGCACATCATCCTGGATTTCCAGACAGAGACCGTTGTCTACCGAAAGAACGCAGAGCGCCTGCGTGTCATCTGATACCCATACGTGACCCAGCGGAGGCGCGACAGGCCCGGCACATGCCTATTGAGTTCAAGCGGCTTTTCACACAACAAGAAGCGGAGAGTGCCCTTCCCCTGGTGCGGCAGATCGTAACTGACGTCCTGGAGACGGCCCGCAAGATCCGGGAGCTGGATGAGAACGACGACGAGTTGCCCCGGCTCCAGTCCGAGATGGAGGAGCATCTCCTGGAGCTCGAAGAGATGGGCTGCTTCTTCAAAGACTGGAACTTCTCGATCGGTCTTGTCGACTTCCCTTCAGTGATCGATGGGAAGACCGTCTTCCTGTGCTGGCGCAGCGACGAGAGTGGGCTCGCCTGGTATCACCCCATCGAGGAGGGCTTCCAGGGGCGAAGGCCACTGCCAGGGACTTCCCCTGTCGAGTGACCCCTGCGCCGAGTGACCCTCACGACTGGCCGAGCCGCCTCAGGCCAGGGCGACCTCCCTGTTGTACCTGTTGCGATAGTCCATGGGTGACATGCCCGTGGTCTTCCTGAAAACAGTTCGGAAAGCCTTGGTGTCAGAGTAGCCTACCTCGTACATCACTTCGTTGATATTCTTTCGGCTTGATTCGAAGGTCTTCTTCGCGGCTTCGATTTTGACCCTCTGGATGTATTCCGAGACCGTGTTTCCGGTAGCCTTCTTGAACCTCCGCTCCAGGCTTCTTCGGCCCACCGCGAACTTTTCGCACAGCTGGCCCACGGTTATCCTGCGCTGGTAGTTGCTCTCGATGAACTCCTGAGCGTTTCTCACCGAGTCATCCTGGTGGTCTTTCTGCCCATTGAAAATCAGGAATGAGGCCTGGCTGTCCCGATCGATGTCGATCTCGTAGAACTTGGAGGCGAGAACGGCAATGTCGCGGTCCGTGTATTTTTCGATGAGATACAGGACGAGGTTCCGGAAGGATTGGGCTCCGCCGCTCGAATAGATACCCCCTTCGTCGGTGATGATGGTATCCGGCTGAAGATCCACGTCGGGAAACATTCTTCTGAAGTCGTTGGCGCCAATCCAGTGGGTCGCGCACTTCCTGCCTTTCAGCAATCCCGTGGCTGCCAGCAGGAACGCGCCCACGCAAAGGCTGGCCACTTCCGCACCGCCTTTGTACTGACGCACCACCCACGGCAGAAAATCTGTGTTGGCTGCTATGACTTCATTCATGTCGCCGTTCACGGCGGGGATGATGACCAGGTCGGTCTTCTGGACCTCCTCTATGGTCACATTGGGTCGGACTGAGAACAGCCTATCGTAGACCTGGGCTTCGCGTGTGAGCCCCACAAGCTGGACTTTGAACAGCGGCTGCCTGCCCCTGCTCGCCAGGAATTCATTCGCCTTGTTGAACATGATGAAGGAGCCTTCGATGCAGCTCAAGGCCGCGGCCCCTCTTGGAACGAGAATAGAGACGTGCTTCATGTCCAGAAAGGTAATGATGGAGCAATGTCGCGATCAACCCCTGAGAATGTCGGATTCACACCTCCGCATGGGCGGTTTCCGTCGCTACATTTGAGATGGCTTTGGAGAACCCGGGCCGAGGAGGGGCACATGAGGCAGCGCAATCAGGCGCCATCGGTCGACTATTCATGCTCCAACATCAGGAAAGTGAGCGAGCTGGTCAGGGCGCAGGCGCTCTCACCCGTGGAAGTTGTCGGCGCCTGTCTCAAACGGATCGATGAGCTCAACCCGGGCGTGAACGCGTTCATCACGGTCCTTGCCGACGAGTCGATGCATCAGGCGCGGATTGCGGAGCAGGAAATACGCAAAGGCACCTGGCGCGGTCCCTTGCACGACATCCCGATCGGCATCAAGGACATGTATGACACCGCCGGGACCAGGACCACTGCCGCCTTCAAGCATTTCGTGAACCGGGTCCCGAAGAAGGACGCCGTGGCCGTCAGCAAGCTGAAAGAAGCAGGTGCAATCATCATCGGCAAGACGAACATGCACGAGCTGGCCATGGGAACAACATCCCTGGTGAGCTTCTTCGGCCCGGTGCACAATCCGTGGAAGTTCGACTCCATAGCCGGTGGATCCTCCGGCGGATCGGCTGCAGCCGTGGCTTCCGGGATGTGCTTTGCCACTCTGGACACTGACGCAGTCGGCTCCTGCCGTTTGCCGGCCTCGTGCTGCGGCGTGGTGGGATTCAAGGGAACGTACGGCCTCATTGACAACAGAGGCGTGATGGACGGCGAACCCGTCGATGAGGCAATCCTGTGGCTGGCACACGCTGCACTCACCACGCGCAGCGTCGAAGACATCACAGTCCTGCTAAACATCCTGGCGGAACCCAGGCCCAACGCCAGCGCGGAGGCCAGCGCCAAGGCAAGGGCAGCGGCCCGCGCCGCAACGGATGAGAAGCCGCGACTTGGTATCGCCACCAATTTTTCCGCAAGTGAAGAGGTTGCCTCGGCGTTCAACAGCGCTGTCGGCGTACTGCGGGGGCTTGGCTATGAGACGCGCGATACGATCGCGCCGCTTCAGAACCCTGGCTTTGATCTGAGGAATATCCAGGGTGACCGCACGGCAATAGCCAAGTCGCTCTTCAAGGACTTCGACCTCCTGGTGCTGCCAACGACTGCGGCATGCACTCCCAAGATCGAGGACGCGATCGGCAACCCGCTCTCGATTTCGGCGGAGAATACAATGTCCGCCAACTACTACGGGCTGCCGGCAATCAGCGTTCCCTGCGGGGTCGACGCGCGCGGCCTGCCCCTTGGTCTGCAGATCGTGGGGAAACCCTGGGACGAGGAGAGCGTTCTTGAGCTGGCGCACAGCTACGAGGCAAATTCGACTGGTCGTCTGGCCCGCCGCAGCGGAGAAGGTGCGGCGGTCTGCGAATGAAAGGAGAGGACACATGCGGAAGCTGACAGTATTCAACCAGGTGTCGCTGGATGGTTTCATTTCAGACGCCAAGGGCGACATGAGCTTTGCTCACAAGGATCCCAGGGATGAGGAGTGGAATGCATTTGTCGCAGGGAATGCAAAAGGCGGAGGAATGCTGGTGTTCGGCCGGATCACCTACGAGATGATGGTGAGCTACTGGCCGACACCCATGGCGATGAAGAATGATCCCGTCGTGGCTGAGCAGATGAACAGCATGCCGAAGGTCGTGTTTTCCAGGACCTTGGACAAGGCTGCGTGGAACAACGCGAAAGTGCTGAAGGGCAGCCCGGCTGCAGAGATGCGAAGGCTGAAGAAAGAGCCCGGCGAGGACATGGCGATCCTGGGCAGCGGCAGCATCGTTTCGCAGCTGGCAAAGCAAGGTCTGATCGATGAATACCAGATCGTGGTGAATCCCGTTGTCCTTGGCAAGGGAAAGAGCATGTTCGACGGCGTCAAAGGGAACCTGACTCTGAAGCTCACAAGCTCCCGGACCTTTGGCAATGGGAATGTCCTGCTGTGCTACGAGCCGACAGGAGGATGAGCTGGTTCTTGGCATGTCGATTTCGGCCTGGCGCGTTCATCGAAAATATGAAGCCCGAGGCAGACGCCTGGGCGAAAGGAGACGATCCATGTCGAAGCTGACGATCACGACGTTTCTGACCCTGGACGGGGTAATGCAGGCACCGGGCGGCCCGAAGGAAGATCCCAGCGGCTCCTTCGTTCACGGCGGCTGGCTTGTTCCCTACGCGGATGCAGACATGGGGAAGTTCATGGCCGAGGTATTCGCGAAGGCGAATGCCTTCCTGCTGGGGCGAAGGACATATGAGGTTTTCGCAGCCCACTGGCCCAGGGTCACCGACAAGGAGCACCCGGTCGCCTCGGCCCTGAACAGGCTGCCCAAGCACGTGGCCACGAAAACCCTGCAGGAGGCGACCTGGAACCAGACGACCCGGGTTCGGAACGTCGTGAGCGAAGTCCCGAAGCTCAAGAAGAAGTACGCGCGTGAGCTGCAGGTGCACGGAAGCTGCGGCCTTGCGCAGGCGTTGATCCAGAACGACCTGGTGGACCAGTACAACATCCTGGTCTTTCCCGTGGTCCTGGGCAGCGGGAAGCGGGAAGCGGGAAGCGGCTTTTCGGCTCCGGCGCGATCCCTTCGGCGCTCAAGATGGTGAGCACCCGCACGACGAGCACGGGCGTTGTGATCAGCACCTACGAGCGCGCAGGCCGCCCGACCTACGGCTCGTTCGCACTGGACCCGTAGAGGGAGTGCAGCCCGTCAGAATCCAGCAGCCCTTCAGAACCCCCGATCGTCGGCCGAAGGACCGTAGATCGAAGGAACGGGCAGGTTGTTCAGGCGCATGTAGACGGTCAGCTGCCCCCTGTGATGCACGAGGTGGTTGATCGTCGGACCGATGCTGTCCTTCTTCGGCATGCTCACGAGCACCTGCCCGTTGTTCTTGAGATGGAAGGGCTCCGCAAGCGCCTCATCCGAGACATTCGACAGGGCTTTCCTCGCTTTTGCCATGTTTTCATCGAAATGTCGCACCAGGTCGGCCGTGGTCTTCGGTCGGAAGTGGTCGAACTTCGCAAAATCGATTTCTGAGGTTTCAACCATCTGACGAATCCACAAGGGAATCTCGGCAACTAACAGCGAGAGATAACCCATCGGCATCGACTTTTCGTGCGGCTTCCAGTCGAACAGGCTCTCAGGAATCCTTTCAAGGCATTTTCGGCAGGCGGCAGATTCCGCCTCCAGTTCCTTCATGATTCCTGTTGCCAGGGTGTTCGAACCCTTCATCGCAGCTCCTTTCTCGCCGGACAGCGAGTGCAGCATACCCAGATTATCAGCTCAGGGGTTGAACCCAGGGCCCTGGTAGAGGTCCACCTGGCGCAGGATCTTGAACACCCCGGAGCGGCGCTGAAACTCGAACACCTCGAAGTACCCGCTTGCCGACATGTCGTAAACGTAGGTGTAGGTATCTCCGCCAGTCGTGGTGAGGAAACGCCGGGGCTCGGGGTATTGCAGAACCATCTTCGAGAAATCGAGCTTGTCCGCCCACTCCTGCTGCCGCTGTCTTATCGCCCTGCTTCCCTCGAGCAGGCTGGACTTGCCGGTTGCGGCATACGTCACGATTGAAGCGTCAGGCCAGTAGCAGTCGGCATACCCGTTCACGTCTTCTGCCATGATCACCTGGAGCCACTGCTTGAGAAGGGAATCAAGAGCCTTCTGTGCCGTGTCGTCAGCGGAAGCCACGCCAACGGGAAGCAGCATCGCGATGAGCACGACACAAATCACGGTGGACTTCTTCATGACCGTACCCCCAATGAATGATCCTAACACAGTTCAGTGAACGGTTGCGACCACGCGGCCAGCGAATGCCTTTGCCTTCTCCAGTGCATTGACTACCAACGGCCCCTTCGCGCCTTTCACTTCGCAGCGCAGCGTCTCGTCGAACACGTTCAGGCCCCTTTCCCTGGCCACCCTGTGCATGATGCCGGCTGCACCGGGGATCATCCACGCCCCTGACTCGGCCATCTCCTCCGGTGTCGTGGGAAGGATGCCGCAGGTATCGAAGATCGCCAGCGTCATATCGGCGAATCCATGTTTCTTTAATCCCCGAATGACGCGAAGAGGCTTTCTGCCGACCCGCTTCATTCTCGTCGGGGCGCCAATGAACATGAGATTCGTCTTTCCAAGGTCTGGAAGCTTCTGCCGGACATCCCTGACCTCGGACTGCCATCCAAGCTCCCCGAGCCGTTGTGCTATTGCCTCTGCAACCAGCTTTGTATTGCCATGAAAGCTTCTGAACAAAATCAACGCGTTCATACTCCATCCTCCTCAGAAGGCAGCGGGATCGCTAGTGCACCTGCTCCGCGATGAACGACCTGATCGCGGCCAGCGCCTGTCCGCGGACCGCGTCGATCTCATGCATGATGACATGGTGCGCCTCCTCGACAACGACCGTCCGGCAGTCGCGCATGGACTTCGCGGCCTTGTCCTGGGCATCGTTGCGCACCACGTGCTCCCTGCCGGCTTGCACGAGCAGTACAGGCACTTCGACCCGCCCGGCAGCTTCGAGCGCAGCCTTGCCGAGCCTCACGAGCTCCAGGCCGCCTCGGGCAGTTGCGCCGCCCATCTGGTATTCGGCGCGCGACTCCTGCAGGCGGTCCAGTTGTTCGTACCGCGCCCGGCTCGTGATCGCCCACGCGTTGCCGTCGAACGGCTCGCGCCTGTACGGTCCGTAGCCGGGAAGATAGGCGGCGCCCTTCCCGAAGAACGTGTACAGGCGCGCAGTTGTCGTGACAGCGAGCACCGGGAGCGGCACAGTGCGGACCCCGAACATCGGAACGGTCAGCACGAGGGACTGCGCCGCGCCGGGGTGGCGGGCAAGGAATGCAGTCGCAATGGCCCCGCCCATGGAGTTTCCATAGAGCAGAATCCTGCGGTGAGGCCGTGCGTTCACAACCTTTTCGAAGAACAGATCGGTGTCAGACATGTAGCTCTGCCAATTCTTCAGGTAGTAGCGGTCCCGCGGCTGGAGCTCTCCTTCGGACAACCCCTGGCCGCGATGATCCAGCACGTAGAAGGACAGGCCAAGGTCGCGCAGGTCGTAGAGCTCCTCAGCGAACGATTCGCCCGTTTCCGTCCATCCCGGCAGGACCACCAGCGCGGCGCGTTCAGAAGGAGACTCCAGTGCGAACCATCGCAGCCTGATGCCGTCAGCGGCTCGCAGCTCACCCCTCGTGAGCGCACCATCAAACCAGGGACGAACCTTCTGCTGGTATTTCGCGTCGAATCCTGCCTCGTCGATCGCGGGCGCGGGCAGGGCAGCGCAGGCAAAGGTCGGGACGATGATGTTTTTTGTCATGCACTTTCCTCCATTGGGACGGCTGTTACGGCGCCTCCTCCCGTCCGGAAGATCACCGACTCGACCGTAGTATACAACTCCCCCGCCGGCCTGGTCGACTTCCCCGTGAGGCTCTGTGCGCGGAGCCCCTGCAGCCAAGGCACATGTCCGTGCCGTGTCACCGCTTGATCGTCTGCCGCCAATGCCTTTCCCTTCCTTGACCGCGGCTCACCGTCATGGTATAGAATGGGCCCTTTTTTTTGCCCAAACCGTCGTCGAAAGGGGAGGAGGCAGCAATGAACATTCTCATTCCGGAAAAGAGCAAGAGGCCAGGCGTGTGCTACGCCGTGACAGATGACGGCATCGAAGTGCCGGTCATCGACGTGACTCATCCCGATTTCCGAATCGAGATCGGCGGCCAGGAGCTTGCCGCCGCTGTAGAGAACGCGGTGGCAGACGTGAAAAACCGGTCGCAGGTTCCGCCCGCTGAGCAGCAGCGCCAGCTCCGGGAGCTTCTCCAGGGATCGTTCCTTGCCCCGAAGATTGCGGCAGCGCGCGGAAAAGTGCTCGACGGGATGAGCACGTACTTTCTGAAGCTCGGACCCGACAACCTGGGCGAAGGGTATGCCAAAGGCATAGACCGGACAATCGCAGGGTCCCTGCCCTGCCTCTCCAACCGGCTGAGGCTGCAGGACATGGCGCGTCTCATGACGGACAGCCTTGCGCCGCTCCTTATGGCCCGGCCCGGCCGTCCCTTGCATCTCCTGAATATCGCAGGCGGCCCCGGTATGGACAGCCTCAACACGATCCTTCTCATGCGCAAGGAACACCAGGATCTATTGCGCTCCCGGACCATCAGCATCCACCTCCTAGACTCCGATTCCGCAGGGCCCGCATTTGGTGCACGAGCCGCTTCCGCCCTGCAGGCCCATGATGGACCGCTCCACGGGCTCGCGCTGGAGGTCCGACACGAGCTCTACGACTGGTCCTCACCTGGGCAGCTCCGGGAGCTGACGCTCTCCCTGAAAGCGCGAGACGTGCTTATTGCGGCATCGTCGGAAGGAGGGCTGTTCGAGTATGGCTCGGATGAGCACATTGTCGCCAACCTTCAGGCGTTCCATGGAGCATCAGACGCGCAGGCGGCTTTTGTCGGCACAGTGACACGAGCGGACGGCTCCGCGCGCATCCTCAATGAGGCAGGCGGCGCGGCCATCCGCCTTCGCGGGCTGGATGCATTTGCATGCCTCGCCAGCGCTGCCCGCTGGCGGGTGGCGCGCGTCGTGGACAGTCCCTTGAGCCACAACATGGTCCTCGTCAAGGACAAGGGTCGATGAACAGCTTTGGCCGGGTAATTCGGCAGGCACCTCGGCAGCAATTCTGCGAGCGCCGCCTCCCTTTCACCCCTGGGACCCCACCCCTACGCCCGGGACCCCACCCTTACCTCTGGGACACCACCGCGCCCCCCTTGGGCTGGTCGCCCACCCTGCGCACCCCGCCCGTCCTGCCTCGCCTTGAAAGAAGGGCGTTTATAGCAAGCCCCGCCAGCAACACAAATGTGCCGACGAGCTTCCTCACGTCGAAGGCAGCCTCCGCGACGACGTCGAAGAGGACTCCTGTGAGCGCCTGGCCGGAAAACAGGAGCAAGGTGGCGGAGAAGGCCGTCATGCGAGAGAAGATCATGTTCATCGCCGCCACGACGACGACGCCCATGAGTCCTCCCCCGAGGGCAAGGAAGGGGCCGGCTGCCACGACCGCGCGCGCGGCGTCCGCCGCAGGCGGCCGGACCGCAGCGACGATGACGAGAGTCGTTGCCAGGCCCACAAGATAGTTGACGCGCGTGCTCCGCAATATTCCTTTCATGCGCCCGAGCTCGGAATTGAGGACAAAGGAGAGGCCGGGGAGGGCGCCTGCTGCAAGGGCGAGGAGCATGGCGAGTGAGCTCGCGCGCCAGTTCCCCGCCGCGACGGAGTGACCCACAGCGGCTGCACCTATGACCGCGGCCCCCACGATTGCCAGGCCGATGCCCGGCAGACTTCGCGCTGAAAGAGGGTACTTCCTGCGGCCCAAGAAGCCTGTTGCATCCGCTGCGACGGAGAAAAGGGTCTGGCCGAGGAGGGCGAGGGCGACGGCGAGGGAAGCGCCCAGGGCAGCGAAGACATAGTTGCTGGAAAACACTGTCGCGACCCCGACGAAACCTCCCAGGTAGTAGTAGGCGGGAAGACGCCCTGGCCGCGCTTCCTCCCCCTTCACGAGAAGGACCGCTGAGACCGCGGCGAGTCCCACCATGTGGATGACGAGGGTAGCGACAAGGTTGCCGACCAGCCCCGAGAAGCGACTGTTCACGCCGAGCATGAGGGTGACGAGGGCGCCGACAAGGGGAGCCAGAGCGCTGTACGGGTGACGGGTTTCCCTTCCCATGCGTCGAGTATCCCCCTATACTCGCGGATGCAATAGGACGTATGTCCTATTTGCGGCAGGAATCGCCGCAGGGGAGCACTCCATGGACTCAGTGGCCAGTTACGTACGACGCTATTCCCTGGACAGCCTTCTCTCCGCAGACCTCGTCGAGGCGCTGCGCCCGCTGTGCCGGGGACCGGGCCAGCTCATCATCGGGGCAGGGGATCAGGTCCGCGACCTCCTGTTCTTCGTCAGAGGCCGGATCAAGATCTACACCACGATGGACAACGGGCAGAGCCTGCTCGCGGCAATCTACAGGCCCTTCGACGTTCTGGGCGAAGTGGAGCTCTTCACCTCCGAACGCTACACCCTGAGCGTCGAGGCGCTCACGGAGACGGTGTGCCTCGCCCTCTCGGTCACGGCCATAAAGAAGAATGCCGAGCGCAACTGCCGCCTCTTCATGTATCTCTGCGGCCGGCTGGGCGCGAAGCTCAAGGACCGCATCATCGCCGAGTCGATCAACCTGCGCTACCCCGTGGAGAATCGCCTCGCGAGCTACCTCCCGGCTTCGACGGACGGCGAGGGCTGGATCCTTGGCACCGACGATCTCGGGGAGCTCGCCGATTATCTCGGGGCGAGCTATCGCCAGCTCGCCCGAGTCGTGCGTCGATTTCGGGACGAGGGCATCCTGGACAGGACGAGGGGCCGCATCCGAGTCCTTAACAGGCCGAAACTCAAGCCCCTCGCGCGCGACCTGTACGTCCGCTCGGTCAACCAGTTCAGGCCAATAGGATTCTCGAACTAGTTGTGGGCGCGCCCCGCCTGAGGGGATGCGGCCGGGCCATCACTGCCAACCTGTCCACGTCCCCACATCGAAATATATGCAAGCAAATACTTGCCTGTCAAGCGGGACGTCGGACAAGCGCGTTTGCACCGACGCTCGTGGCAGCAGTTGACATTTTCCCATATGGGCATATATTTGACACATGGCACGAGCCGCAACCACAACGGATGCGTTCAACGCAATCGCCGAACCCCAGCGCCGCCGGATCCTCACCCTAGTCAAAGGACATGAGCGGCCGGTGGCCGACGTGGCGCACGCGCTGGGCATCACGCAGTCGCGTGCCTCAAAGCACCTCCGCGTGCTTCGCGAGGTAGGGCTCGTGCACGTCCGCGGAGCGGGGCGACAGCGACTCTATGGCCTCGACGCCCGGGGCCTCCAGCCGATCCATGAATGGACAGGCGGTTTCGAGAAGTATTGGAACGAAACATTCGACCGTCTCAACGAATACGTAAGGCAGCTCAGCCGAAAGGAGAAGGCTCATGGCAGCGGCAAGTAGCAGTCCGGCGATCTCGGACCGCGAGATAGTAGTGTCACGCACCGTGGAGGGCCCGCGGCGCCTCGTCTGGGAGGCCTGGTCGGATATCAGGCACCTCGCCCACTGGTGGAGCCCGAACGGTTTCACCACCACGACGCATTCCTTCGAGTTCCGCCCGGGCGGGGTGTGGGACTTCATCATGCACGGCCCTGACGGCACCGATTATCCGAACCGAATCGAATGGCGTGAGATCGCCCCACCGGAGCGGCTTGTGTACCTGCACGGTGAAGGCGACGACGACCCTCAATCGTTCGTCTCAACGGTGACGTTCGTCGAGCGGAGAAGCGTGACCGAGGTCACGATGCGCCTGCTCTTCAAGTCGAAGGCCCAGCGCGACGAGGTCGTGGAGAAATACCACGCCATCGAAGGCGGCAAGCAGACCCTCGGACGAATGGCAGCCTACGTTGCCACCCTCCCCTCTCCAGGGCGCTGATCGAGCAGAAAGGCAGGGTAACAACAATGAGCAAGGTGTTTTTCAGCGTGTGCATGTCTCTCGATGGTTTCATCGCCCCCGAGACGCGATCCGACGACCCGAAATTCGAGAAGTGGATGAGCCAATGGATGGAGCTTCAGAAGTGGGTTTTTGCTCAGAAGTTCTTCCGCGAGAACCTGAAGCTCGGCGCCGGCGGTGAAACCGGCCAGGACAACACCCTCCTGGAAGAGACCTACAACCGCACGGGGTCAGCATCATGGGGAAGCGGATGTTCGACGGAGGTGAGACTCGCTGGCCGGAGGAAGCTCCCTTCCATACGCCGGTCTTCGTCCTGACCCACCAGGTTCGCAGTCCCTGGGAGCGCAAGGGAGGGACCACGTTCCACTTCGTCAACGATGGAATCGAAAGCGCCTTGCGGCAGGCGCGCGCTGTTGCCGGAAGCAAGGACATCCGGACTGCCGGAGGCGCCAACGTCATCGTCCAATTCCTCAACGCAGGTCTGGTCGATAAGTTCGAGATCGCGCTGTCCCCGGTTTTCTTCGGCACCGGGATATCTCTGTTCGATGGCGTCGACCGGCGCCGTATCTCGGTCGACATCGTGAAAGCGATTCATTCACCCATGGTCACACATCTGACCTATGCGGTGAGACTAAGATCCCAATCTCTGGTATAAACCTCGGATGAATCGCCGCAGTCTCCTGCTGTTCGCCGCCATGTGCGTGATCTGGGGGATCCCGTATCTCTTGATCCGCGTGGCGGTGGACGAGATCTCGCCCGTGGTGCTCGTCTTCGCGCGCACCGCTATCGGCGCGCTGATCCTGATGCCCATCGTGATTGCCCGAGGCGGCCTGCATGGAATCGGAAGAAAGTGGGTTCCCCTGCTGGCGTTTGCGGTGGCCGAGGTCGGCGGGCCCTGGCTCTTCCTCTTCAGCGCTGAGCAGCACATCTCCAGTTCGCTCGCCGGACTCCTGGTCTCATCGGTCCCGCTGGTCGGGGTCGCGGTTGCGCCCCTCTTCGGCAACCGTGAAAGAATGGGACCTCTTGGTGTTGGTGGATTGGCCTTGGGAGTGGTCGGGGTCGCTGCGATCGTCGGTCTCGATTTCCACGCCTCCGACGCAACGGCGCTTGTCCAGATGGCGCTGGTTGCGGTCGGCTATGCCCTCGGGCCCGCGATTCTCGGGCGCTACCTGAAAGGAGTGCCCTCCGTGACAGTGATCGGGATAGCGCTCGCCGCGTGTGCTGTAGCATATGCGCCAGTGGCCGCAGTGCAGTGGCCACATGCCATGCCCAGCGCCTGGGTGCTCATCTCGGTGGGCGTGCTCGCGGTTGTTTGCACTGCCGTTGCATTCCTGCTCTTCTTCGAGCTGATCGCTGAAATCGGACCTGTGCGATCCACGGTGATCACCTACATCAACCCGGCCGTGGCAGCAGTGCTCGGGATTGCGGTCCTCCACGAGAAGTTTACGGTGGGAATGGGAATCGGCTTCGTGCTTGTTCTGGCCGGTTCCATCCTGGCGACCAGGCGCCAGGCAGCTCCGACCGAAATCAGGCAATAGCGGCCGCCCGGGCCTCGGCGTCCCAACAAGCAATTGGGCGTGCCCCGCTCCAACTCCTCGAGACGCGATGACGTAGCTATTCCAGGCTGCCGCTCCTCGGTCGCCCCGCTGCCGTTCTGCTTGCGCCCCTGCGGGGTTTCCGCTACGCCCCCGCACGGTCAGATAACTGTAGGGTGCATCGCGCGTAGACAAGTGAGTCCAACTGCGGATGCCGACAGCCACTGTAGCCGGCCTCAGGAGCTTTCTGTCAGCCATCTCGGCACGGGCATTCCGGCGGCATGCGCCAGGTGCTGTAGTGTGGGCGGTGAAGGAAACCACAATACCCGCGCCCGTCCTCTCCACGACCAGGTACATCCAGGGCCTGCAGTGCAAGAAGCTGCTCTGGCACGTGTACAACGCAAGGGACCTGATTCCCTCGGTGGACGAGGGCACGCAGGCGATCTTCGACCAAGGCCACGAGGTCGGGCTGCTCGCGCAGACGCTTTCCCCAGGGTGCATCGCGGTGGAAGGGAACATCCCTTTCGACCAGGTCGTGACCCGCTCGCGGGACCTGCTGCACAGGCGCGCGCCGCTCTTCGAGGCGGGCTTCCGCCACAATCACGTCAACGCCCGTGCGGACGTCCTGGAGCCTGCCGGCGCAGACAGCGCCGACGGGTGGAACATCGTCGAGGTGAAGAGCACAACGTCGGTGAAGGATCCCCACTGGGACGACCTGGCCGTCCAGAAGCACTGCTATGAGGGGGCCGGCCTGCGGATCCGTCACGGCTCTTCTGCCGTGTTGATGTCACTGATGTCGTTGAGAAGGAGCTGACCGGGATCGAGCGCAGGATCGATGGCATGCTTCGGGTCATCGAGGCGGCGCGCTCACCCGAGGTGGAGATCGGGCTGCAGTGCAGCTCGCCCTACCCCTGCCCGCTGGTTCCCCTGTGCTGGAAGAAAGTGACCGAAACAAGGAATAGCATTTTCGCGCTGACCCGGATCGGCGCCAAGGCATGGCCGCTGTACAGTCAGGGTGTGGAAACCACCGGCAGTATACCTGTTGATTTCCGCCTTTCCCCGGCGCAGAGGATCCAGGTGAACGCCGAGAAAAGTGGCAGGCCGCACATCAACATCCGCGCCGTCGGGAAGTTCCTGTCAACCCTCCGCTACCCCCTGCACTACCTCGACTTCGAAACCTTCCAGACCGCCATTCCCATGCTGGACGGCACCCGCCCCTACCAGCAGGTCCCGTTCCAGCTCAGCCTGCACATCGCCGAATCGGCTGGCAGCCCGCTCGAGCACCACTCCTGGATCTGGGACGGGCATGGCGATGCGAGCAAGATTCTTCTCGATGAGCTGCAGAGGCTCATCGGACCACATGGATCCATCGTCGCCTACGCGGCGGCGTTCGAAAAGGCGCGGCTCAAGGAGTGCGCGCAGGCACACCCCGAGCTCGGCGGCTGGGTCGACGGGATCCTGGGCCGGATCGTCGATCTCCTCGCGCCGTTTCGATCGTTTTCTGTCTACTTTCCCGCCCAGGCCGGAAGCGCCTCTATGAAGCGCGTGCTTCCGGCCCTCACGGGCAGGAGCTACAAGGACCTCTCCATCCAGGAGGGCGGCCAGGCGAGCCTCGAGTTCAAGCGCATCACCTTCGGCGAGGTGCCCGAGGAGGAGCGCCTGCGAGTCCGCCGCCACCTCGAGGAGTACTGCGGCCTGGACACGCAGGGCATGGCGGACATCGTCAGGGCGCTCGGGGAGCTGAAGAGCCACGCGCCCTCAAGTCTTTGACGCGACTTTTTTCTTCGTGCCGACGGCACGTGATGCTGCCGAAGGCCTTGCAAACGTGGTTGGATGTCGGGGCTGGTAGAGCCCGAGCTCGCCGCCGCCGGGGAGGGCGATGGCCGAGACTCTCCCCCAGCTCTCATCCCGCACTGCCTGGGTGAACTTGATGCCCTTTGCCCGCAGCTCGGTGATCGTTGCCTCGATGTCTTCGCACATGAGATAGAGCTGGAGCCCGGACGCGCCGTCCGTTGGATGGATGGCGATCTCCGCCGGCGGGAGGGCGAATATGAGCCACCCGCCGCCCGCGTCGATCGAATTGCTGCCGAGGACATTCCTCAGAAGCTCACGGACTTCCTGAGGAGCCTTCGAGTATAGGATGGCATGTGCTCCGAAGATCATGCGGTTGCCTCCTGTGGCCGGATCGCCTCGATCCCGCCACATTCAATGATAGCACGCGCGGGCGATCTCGAGGTGTCAGCCGATCATTTCCCCCGGGCGTGCGACGGAGTCTGCTTCCAGGCTACCGCGTCGATGTAGCCCCGCGCACCACCCGAATAAAATGTCTTCGGATCGGCCAGAGCGAGCCGCGCGTTGGTGTGCAGCTTCTCCACGAGGTCGGGATTCGCGGTGAATGCCCTGCCGAACGCTACCAGGTCGGCCACGCCGGACTGCAGCGCCTCTTCTGCAGAATCGCGGGTGTAGCTGCCGCTGCTCACCAGCGTGCCGCGGAAATGCTCCCTCATGAGCCTGGCCGGGCTCAGATCGTTGATCGGCTCTTCCAGCACGTGAAGATAGCCCACGCCCTGCTGGTCCAACGCCGCCGCAGCGGCGGCGAAGGTCCCCAGGGGATTGTCATCCCTTATGCCCTTGTGGCTTCCCCCGGGGGACACCGTGAAGCCGATCCGGGACTTCTCCCAGGAGCCGGCAACGGCCTCGACCACTTCGAGCGCGAAGCGCAGCCGGTTCTCCAGGGTTCCGCCGTACTTGTCCGTCCTCTCATTGCTGCCTGACTGCATGAACTGGTCGATGAGGAACCCGCTTGCCCCGTGGATCTCTACCCCGTCGAAGCCTGCTTCCCGCGCCGATGCCGCCGCGCGGCCAAACTCATCGACAATCCCCGAGACTTCAACGGTGGAGGGCACCCATGGCGTCTCGTAGGGCTTGAGACCCTTCGGGGTGCGAATGAACCCCACTGGGGGCACGGCGGAAGGCGCGACGGGCGGCAGGCCGTGGAAGTCCGAATGGGACAGCCGCCCGACGTGAGAGAGCTGGACGATTATGCGGCCGCCCTCGCGGTGGACCGCATCGCTGACGGCACGCCATCCCTGGACCTGGGCCGCGGTGTGGATGCCGGGCGTGTCCTGGTATCCCTGCCCGCGCGCAGAGACCTGCGTCGCCTCGCTGACGATCAGGCCTGCGCTGGCCCGCGCGGCGTAGTGGACGGCTGCCATTTCCTGCGCGATCGTTCCCGTTGCGCGATTGCGCGTCATGGGCGCCATGACGATCCGGTTCGGCAGGGCGAGATCCCCCAGCTGGTACGGCTCGAAAAGCTTCATGCTCCCGCCGTCTCCGTGTGCGTCTTCCTATTCGTCTCCGTGTGCGTCGCTTTGCGCACCGCGGGGGCCACCCTGGTCCCGTAGAGCTCGATGCAGTGCATCATCCGGTCGTGGGGCATGGTTCGCACGCTGAACTGGATGAGGAAGCGGTCATACGTGAACACGCTGTGCTCGAAGAGCATCTTGTCGATGACCTCCTGGGGGCTTCCCAGCAACAGGTGGCCGCGAGGCCCGCGGTCCGCTTCGAACTGCGTCCGGCTCATCGGGGGCCACCCGCGCTCCCGGCCGATCTTCGACATGAGCGCCTGCATGTAGGGGTAGTGCTCCTCGGCCGCCTGCTGGGAGGTGTCCGCGATGTACCCGTGGGAGTTGATGCTGACCAGGGTCTTTGACGGATCGTGCCCGGCCTCCTTCGCCACGTCCCGATAGAGCTGGACAAACGGCGCGAAACGCTCCGGCTGCCCTCCGATGATGGCAAGCGCCATCGGCAGTCCGAGCTGGGCCGTGCGCGCGGCAGAATCGGGGCTGCCCCCTACCGCAACCCAGACCGGCAGCGGCTGGCGGTGAGACCTGGGGTACACGCCCAGCCCCTGCAGCGGCGGCCTGAACTTTCCCGACCACGTGACCCGCTCGTTCTCACGGACGGCCAGGAGCAGGTCGAGCTTCTCCTGGAAGAGCTCGTCGTAATCGTCCAAGTCATACCCGAACAGGGGGAAGGATTCGATGAACGAACCCCTGCCTGCCATGATCTCCGCCCTGCCGCCGGACAGGAGGTCCAGGGTGGCAAAATCCTGGTACACACGCACGGGGTCGTCCGAGCTCAGGACGGAGACCGCACTGGTCAGGCGTATCCGCTTCGTCCGGGCCGCCCCCGCGGCGAGCGCCACGGCCGGCGCCGAGCTTATGAAGTCAGGCCTGTGGTGCTCCCCCAGGCCGTACACGTCCAGCCCGAGCTGGTCGGCAAGCTCGATCTCCTCCACGATCTCGCGCATGCGCTCTGTCGGGCTGATCTTCCTGCCGGTCTGGACGTCCGGCGTCAGGTCCGCGAATGAGTAGATTCCGATTTCCATGGAGTTCCTAATATACGTTGGATCCGTACCCGAGGCGAACGATTCGGGCCGCCGCGGGGGTGAAAACGACTGCTCCCTCTCCCTCTTGTCTGTCCCCCTACGGGCGGTTTCCCCCCAGGATCCTTTGCTGGGTTTCACGGGGAAGCCTTTTCAACTGCCTCCGTGCAGCCGGAGCAACGGCCACCTCATGGGACACTGGAAAGCCTCAGAGGCCCAATTCTTTTCTGAGTTTTGCAAGAGAGATCGTGCCCTTTCGTGCCGCTTCCTTGAGCGCCCTTTTTGCATCTTCGATGTCCTGTTTGTCCTCGATCGCTTCCAGAGCCTCGACATCTTCAAGAGGAACTATCGCGGCAAGCCGCTTGCCTCGGCGAGTGAGGATCACCCTCTCTTTGCCGAAGGCCGCACGATTGATCGCCTCCGAAAAGCCCTCTCGCAGTTCCACCGTGCTCATCTCTATGGTCACCCCTGATTCCTCCAACTTACCCAATTGTACATTTGAGTAAGTTGGTGCACAAGCCCTTCCTGATATGCGACCCAAGGCGGCCGCCCGACCCTTTGCCTTGACTGCTTGGGCCATGTGAGCGTTGCCAATTCTATGACGGGTAAATCAGCTGCCGTTCTTCAACGTATCGGTTGGCTTTCCTGATCCGGACCGCTCGATAGAGTATCAGAAGTCTGGCGTCAACGGTCGATGATCTCCATGAGGCCATCGACCAGCTGATCCAGCTGTTGCGAGTCCAGTTGTCCGATCTTCCTTCCGATCCGATCCTGGGACAGTGTCCTGACCTGGCTGATCTTCACCCAGGCTCGCCGTCCGAGAAGAGGGGCGGAAAGCTCACGAGTAAGCGGATAGCCTGCCTTCTGTGGCTGGCTTGTCATTGCCATAGCGATTACGGTCCCCGACCTCTCGTTGAAGACATCCTGACTCAGGATGACGACCGGTCGTCTTCCTGCCTGCTCCCTGCCGCGGACGGGTCCCAACTCGGCCCAGCATACCGAACCCCTCACCAGGTGGGCCACGATCCGAGCTCCCCCTCGATTCCTTCTTCAGCGAGCGATTTCTCCTGCTCGGGGTCCAGCTTCGCCACCTCCCGGGACAGCCGTATTCTGTCCAGCCGAGCCAGCTTCTCACGGAGCGCCTCTTCCACGGCCTGACTGCGGCTGGCAAAGGCGGCTTGCTCCACCAGCTCATCAACGCGCCGCACGACCTCCGAGTCCAGAGAGAGCGCGACCTTTGCCTTGCGCATGGTATGAAGATACGTCATACCATGCGGAAGATCAATCAGATGGTGCATGCTGATCCCATCCTGGAACTGGGCCGTCACGTATGACTTTCCGTTCCTCGACCGGATGTCCGCAAGATGTGGATTGGCAGGTTCGCGGGCCTTTGCGACCCTCCTGTTCACGATTGACGGGATTCCAATGATCTACAACGGACAGGAGATCGGGAACCGAGAGCCTCAGATCGGCTGGTGGCAGCCCCGATCGATTGGAATGGAAATCCCGACTCCGCCCTGTACCGGGAGACCTACACGACTTTGGCGGGCATTCGCGCCCGCCACCCCGCGCTGCGGAGTGGATCACTGATTGGCATCACGAGCTCAGATGACCGGGTAGCCGCCTTTGCCAGGGTGCTGCCAGGGGAGCAGACGATGCTGATCGTCATCAATTTCTCGGACTCTGCGCTCGAAACACGGCTGGACCTTTCACCAGAGTCGCTGGAGGTGTCGGGAGGCCGCAGCTTGTCGGACCTGCTCGAGAACGCTCGATTCACAGTGCCCAGTCCCGGTTCTTTCACCCTGATGATGGGACCTTATCAACCACGCATTTTCTTGTTGCTGAAGCCTAATACCTCCAGCCCATGATCCCAAACCCGATGATATTCATCACCACCGGCACCGCGTAGATGATCCCGATGACCGAGAGCTTCCTTCGAGTGGTCTTCAGCCCGAGCACGAGGTTGATGGCCGCGAAGAACTCGAAGTACCCGAACACGAGAATGAGCCAGATCCCGGCAAGCGATCGGTTCCAGAAGGGATATTCCCAGACGAGCAGGCCGCCGACATTCAGCACGCATTCGACGAGCACGCAGAACGCGGTGAACACGATTGCCCAGAACCACCTGGCGGGAAGCCTGAGTATCCGTTCGGCGCGGTTCTCGGGACACATGTAATAGAAGACGATCCCGGCAATTGCGAACATGAACATGATCTCGATGTTCCAGCCCACCAGGGTGCGAAGGGCGGTGTCACCTGGAGTGGTCCAGAATGCCTAGCGCCCGGAGATCGCGAGCACCCAGCCGTTCCACGTTTCGTTGAAAAAATCCATTCCAAAGAGGGTCAGCCCTGCCAGGACCGGGTCCCAGTTCCCGCTCGCCCTGGCCTTCCGCATTTCCACCGCGTAGATGAAAAGAACGATGGCGAGAAGCGGAATCACGTACCACTTGAGCATCGAAAAATCGCGCAGACTCTGCAGGGCTCTCACGGAGGCGTCCGTCATACTTTCTCCTTTCGAAGGCCGCGGTTTCTGATCGTAGCGGCTTTCAGTGTACGTTGGCGCTGAACGCCCCGCAAGGCGCCCCCCCGTCAAACGCGTGATGTTCATCTGGGCGTGCCCCGCCCGAGAGGTCAGGCTTCACCGCGCGGCCGCCTTCTCGGCGGCGTGCGGGTCGGGCTGCTGCGGGCTTCGCTTCGGTCCTTCGGACCGCCGCGCGGCTATCGTCCCGCGGCGCCCTCCGCATCCCTCACGCAGGTGACCCCACTATTGGATCAAGGCCATGATCTTGGCTTGTATCTCCTTCATCGCCTGGCCGGGCAGGGTTCCTATCGGTGTCGCACCACGAGCTTTCCAGTCCAGGCTTTTCAGCTGATCGCACAAGACAGCTCCAGAAACTTCCATCCCCACGGGCAGCTCGACCTCGAATGGATACCCCTTCACTCGGCTTGTGACGGGGCAACAAAGGCACAGCCCTACCTTCTGGTTGTATTCCTCGGGAGAGACGATCACAGCCGGTCGGCGTCCTGATTGCTCATGCCCTGCCTGCGGAGTGAACTGCAGCCAGACAATCTCACCGCGGGAAGGGGTGTAGGGCACGTCCTTCACCAGGTTTCCTTCCCCATCGGATCACCGGTAGCGATCTCGTCATGAAGGTTGGCTTCAGTCACCCTAGAGAGGAGTTGCCGAAGTGAGAAGGATTTCTGCCTGCGCGGGGAGATGATGATCTTTCCGTCCTGGCTCGTCATGGTGACTTCCGAATCGCAATCCACCTCAACCTCCTGGGCCAGCGCCTTCGGAATGCGAATACCCAGGCTGTTCCCCCACTTTTGGACCTTCGCCTTCATTCTCCCGCCGCCTCCTGTTTATACATAATATAGCCGTGCATTGGCTGCCGTGCAAGGCTGTCGGGGGTCCTTCCCCAGGGCAAGGCCACATCTCCTGCCGCGCTCCGCGTCGCCCTCCGCATCCCTCACGCTTCGCCAATCGTCTGTAGGACGCGTGTTACCCCGATCACGCGCGGGGGAGCTCGGGAAGCCGATCGAAGTGGGCGTCCCGGCTGTACAGCAACAGGTCGTGCTGAAGGGTAAGGGCCGCGATCCACACGTCGTTCTACGCTAATGATTTCATCGCGAACGAGGTGGAGACGGCTCCGCTCCACCGGAGAGCCGTCAAAATAGTCGGCAGATACCGCCTCCCTGACGTTCGCCCGGAGCTCCTGCCAGGTGTCAGCCTCAGTGATGATGCTTTCACTGAGACATTCCGCAACGAAGCCTCCATCCTGATCTTGAAGTACCTCGAAGACGATTTCACCGGTTCCGGGCTTCATGGACTCAATCCTACTCCCCCTGCGGCTCGGGGAGAAGCGTTTCCATCTCCACCCGGACCGCACCCTCCTTGTCGTAACGGATCCAGATCTCCCCGTCCTGGATGGAACACTGCAGGCTCATCGATGGTCTGGACATCAGCGCGAGGTCCCTGGCAGAGCGTGGGCTGACATGGTGCACGGCAAGCTTCTTTTCTCCGGCGAACCTCTGCTTGATGGGCTCCCACCAGAGCTCGGGCCTGGCGGAATAGGCGTAGACGATGACCCGGGGCGAACGGCCGAGTGCCCGTGCCAGAACCCTCTCATCTGGATGTCCGAGCTCGATCCAGAGCTGGATGTCTCCCGTGAGGTCTTTTAACCAGAGATCGGGTTCCTCCGAATCGGAGATGCCTTTCCCGAACTCCAGCCGCTCGTGGGCGTTGAGGGCGAAGGCGAGGAGCCGGACAATGAGACGCTCCCCCGTCTCCGAGGGGTGGCAGGCCAGGGTGAGCCGATGCGTGGCGTAGTAGTTGCGGTCCATGTCCACGATTTCAAGCTCCGCCTTGTGGATCGTCGCTTTCAGCGCCATGGTGCCGCCCTCCGGTGCCCCCGCCCCCTCCCGCGCTTCATGTCTCTCATGTCCCGCACGTCCTTCACGTCCCTCACGCACTCCTGCCGAGGTACTCCCCGTACCCTCCCTCGTACACCCTGAGGGAGCCGTGATCGATCTCGAAGACCCTATTCGAGAGATGGCGCAGGAAATACCTGTCGTGGCTCACGATCATGAGCGTTCCGTCGAACTCGCGCAGCGCCTCCAGAAGGACCTCGCGGCCGGCGATGTCGAGGTGGTTGGTCGGCTCGTCCAGGACCAGGAAGTTGACCGGCAGGGCGAGGATGCAGGCCAGCATGACCCGGCTCTTCTCCCCGCCCGAGAGTACGGCCACTTTCTTATCCACGTCGTCCCCGGAGAATTGGAAGGCTCCCAGGATGTTCTTGATGGCGCCTTCGCTGGCCTTGGGCAAGCGCTCCTCGACCTCCTGAAAGACCGTGCGGCTGGGAACGAGGATGTCGCTGGAGTACTGGCTGAAGTATCCCGTCTTCACTCCGGAGCCCAGGGTGCAGGCGCCGCCGGACGCTTCCGCCTGCCCTGTGATAACCTTGAGGAGCGTGGACTTGCCCGCGCCGTTGACTCCCGTCAGGGCGATCTTGTCCCGTCTCTTCACCACGCCCGTGAGGCCGTGGAACACCGGCAGGCGCCCACCGTCCGGCAACTCCCAGGTCTTCGACAGGCCCTCCATTTTCACCACCACATCGCCGCTTCGGCCCACGGGCGCGAAACGCACCTTCATCTCCTTCGGATCCGGGGGAATGACGATGCGCTCGATCTTCTCGATGGTTTTCACCCGGGACTGGACCTGCGCAGCGTGGGAGGCCCGGGCTCCGAACCGTGCGATGAACTCCTCTTCCTTGGCGAGCATGGCAGCCTGGCGCTTCTGGGAGGCAATCAGCTGCTCCCGCCGCATGGCCCTTTCCCGCACGTAGAAATCGTAGTCCCCGGCGTACATGGTGATGGCGCCACTGTCCACCTCGACCGTGCGGCTGCAGATGCGCGTCATGAACTCCCGGTCGTGGCTGGTCATCACGAGGTCACCCTTGAAGGAGGTGAGCCACTCTTCCAGCCACAGGATGGATTCGAGGTCGAGGTGGTTGGTGGGCTCGTCCATCAAAAGGACGTCGGGATCCAGAAGGAGGATGCGCGCCAGGGCGATGCGCATCTTCCATCCGCCCGAGAAGCTCTCCACCGGCAGGTGGAAACGATCCTTGCCGATGCCGAGGCCGGTGAGGATGGCCTCTGCCCGGTTCTCCAGCTCGTAGCCGTTCCTCCACTGGAACTCCATTTGCAGCTCGCCGTAGCGGTTCATCTCGGTATCCGTGAGCCCTGGGCCATCGGCATCCGACATCCGGTGCTCGAACTCGGCCATGACACTACCCACCTCGAACACGCGCCCTGCGCCTGCGAGCACCTCCTGCAGAGCGCTCCTCCCGGACATCTCGCCCACGTCCTGGGAGAAGTACCCGATGACCGTGCCGGGGTCCATGGACACGGTGCCCTCGTCCGGTTTTTCTATCCCGCAGATCACCATGAAGAGCGTGGTCTTTCCAGCACCGTTGGGCCCCACCAGGCCGACCCTGTCGCCGGGGCGCAGGAGGAAATCCCCGTTTCGGAAAATGACGCGCTCGCCGAAGGCGACGCGGATGTTGGCGAGGTTCACCATCAGTTGACTCCGAGTCGGGCACTCTACCGTATTTGGGGCAGGAGGGTCAAAGGACAGCTTCTTCTGTTTCTTTTGGGCGTGCCCCGCCCGAGGGGAAATGTCAAAAATGCCGCCGTCTTTCCAACGCCCCCACCTCCCGCCCGAAGCGCCCTCGGGCGGGCACGTACGTCTTCAAAAGAGGAAGACGCAGTCTCGGCACTCTTACTTTTTGTCTCGCGGCGGGAACGGATCCTGTATTCTCACTGATCCCTCCTCTTTCTATAAAAAGTAGAGCGCGTCTCACTGCCCGCCTCGTCCGGTATCCTCCTGGTCCCAGATGATGGATTCATCAACTATACGAGGCCAGGCAACTGACCTCAGGACGAGCTGAGCAGATAGGAATTACGTCATCGAAACACCGTTGGCTCTTCCGCAGGCTACCGGACTGTCCAGAGCGGATAGAGCCTGCCTTCACTTCGTGCTCGAGCGAGGTTGGACCTGCATCGTAAACGACCGTCGTTTGCGGAATGAATGTAGAAACCGGGGGGGCACCGTTGTATGGGGATTGGAGATGCTGCTCATCTTGGCGTCCGAAAACCGAATTACAAAGGGCCGTGCCCGGGCAATTGCGACCAGAATCCATATGGACAATCCGCTGATCACAGATCAGATCCTGGACGAGTTCAGCAAGAAACTCAAAGGGCTGCACGCCCGGTGAAAGAGAAATGCGCACTTGATTGCCTGCCCTTTGCAGAGTCTGAAAATTGGCCACACCTCGTCCTGCGGGTCCTACTGAAGCGCCACAATACGGTCGCACCCAGTATAGGCGAGGATTCTGCTCTTTGCATTGCCAATAAGCGCTTCTTCCTGCTTGAGGATGTCGGATAGAAGCGGCAGGAGAGGCGCCTCCCCATCCCAATTGTCGCTGAGCAAATCAACGTTTGCCGTATCCCTTCGAATCGTGTCCAGCGTCCAAGCGCAAAGCCAGATGTCATCAACAAATCCGTATGGGCCGTTGATTGATTCGGGTATGACGTCTGCAGGCAGGATGAAGTAGGCGATCGTGGATGAAACAAGCGGGCGCAGTCTCCCTGGCAACCGCTTGTCGTCCAGCAGACTGCAGAGCAACCGATAGAGAGCAGGGGCCTGATAGATAAGGTCGTCATGCCGGCCTTCATACCTCGCGATATCTTCCTGAAGAAGCTGGTCGTAGCTTTTCATTCCCTGCCTCCCGCGTGCACGCAGATCTGACGGAACTCAGTGCAGCGTGCGCAGAACTCGGTCCTGGGCACGAACTTCCTGGCGGCTACGAGGTCGAGTATCGAAGACAAGCGTTCGCGGGTACGCGCCGCCTGCTCTGCGCTCCATGGCGATGATCTTGTCTCTCCGTCGCCCAGGAAATGGGCGGTCTGCTTCGTCACGGACTTGCCCAGGAGCATTTCGGCGCCGAGAGAGTATATGTCGAGCTGCATTTCCACCTGCTCCTGATCGGCGCGCTCTTTGGAGGCTCCGCTGGTCTTGAAATCAACTACCTCGATTCCGTCGTCCTGCTTGCGAATGAGGTCGATCCTGCCCAGGAGAACGCTTTCCTGAAGTCTGAATGAGAACGCAAGCTCGGCTTTTTCCACCCGCTTGAGATCGGTCGCATGTTTCCGAACATATCGACGAAGCTGATCTACGGCCGCCTTCCTCGCGTCGCGCTCCATGGCGGCAGAAAGGCTTTCGGTCGTTGAGATCGGCGACAGCCACGCATCCTCCACAATCTTCTCGACAGCCGTGTCAGTGAGCACGTCTCCTGCCAGGGCGCGTTCATGGATGGAGAGCAAGGCTCTATGGACATTCGCTCCAAAGTCGGCAGGATCTGGATGGATTGTTTGCATGCCGCACACGACAGCCAGCTCAAACCTGACGGGGCACTGCAGGTAATAGGCGAGTTGACTGAAGCTCAGGCGCTCCCTTGGCTCGGTTTTTGCGGCGGCAGCGCTCTCTACCTCCCTGATTCGGGCACGCCCCGCATTTGCTGCGGCCTTGATGTCATCGCCAAGCATCTCTTTGAGAAATGGGGACGGGCCGCCGCCGCGCTTGTTCACGACATCAGCGGTGCCAAGTATCAGGAGCTCTCTCGCTCTCGTTGCACCGACGTAGAAGAGCTTCCGCTCATCGGTCAGGTGGGGGTCCTCTACCTCCGGCTGCCCGCTGGCGCGCAGGTCGTACGGAACTTCGTAGCGATCACGCCGGCGCTGCGACGGCAGGCGACCATCCATGACTGAGCCAAGCACAACAACGGGAAACTCGAGCCCCTTGGCCTGGTGAATCGTCATGATCTTCACGCAATCCTGAGCCGAGGCCTGTGCGGATTCGGCTCCTCCCGCGGCCAGGAGCTGGAGGTGGTCTTGAAATGGATACAGGTTGCGCGTTCCCGCCAACATGTCGAACAGGGATATGATGCCGCTCATGATTCCGAGATTCATGAGCGCTGAGGCTCTGCCCGATCTCTGGCATTCCTGAACATATCCGGTTATCGCGAGCAGCTCATAGAAAATGGACAGGATGCTCTGGTGCTTCTTTTCCTGCGCCTTCCGCTTAAGGTCGATGAGCAAGAGGATCTTCTTTCCGTCCACGGGGTTCCTGATCCCAATGTTCTTGAGCGCCGCTTCGCTATCAACTTCAATGAGGCTGCCCTTATAGGCCTTGAGGGCTTCAACGGTTTCTTCTCCGAGTCCCATCAGTGCACACCGGACGTAGACATCTCCCCACGGCTTGGTTGCCCCAAGAAAGTGAAAAAGGTTGCACAATTGAGTGATGTCATCCCGCGCAAAGAAGCCAGCCTCCCCGACAACATTGACGGGGATCCTTTCGCCGGCCAGGGCCTCTACGTAATCCTTGGCGTAGGTGCGCACACTGCGCAGCAGGAGGACAACATCGCCCCAGCGTCGTATTTTTCCGGTGCTCTTCAATGCGCTGAGCAGGCGTGCTAATGCGGCGGCCTCCTGGGCAACGGAAGGCTCGTAGACAAGCACGACGTCACTTCCCTCCCCGCGCACGGTGAACAAGTCCTTCGAGTAGCGTGCCTGATTGTTGCGGATGACCGCCAGGGAGCTCTTGACTATTGTGGGTTCCGAAAATTATGGCGTGCTTTTTCCAGATATTCTGGCGTTATCTTTTCGTGTCTCTGACAGCTTGTCAACCTCGAGATGACGGGTGCGATAGGATGGCCCGTCCACCACGATGAGCCG
>Ga0315279_10002568_pt1 | contig 26855 bp, 23 predicted proteins | sample YL17G06_20_MG_FD_203694 | JGI IMG/M metagenome (GOLD analysis project Ga0315279, IMG submission 203694) | Sediment microbial communities from Yellowstone Lake, YNP, Wyoming, USA - YL17G06_20 | ecosystem: Environmental > Aquatic > Freshwater > Lake > Sediment | place: USA: Wyoming | collected... | reverse complement strand
CAACTTCGGGCGGTTCGCCATGGGGATGTGGTGGCAGCCGTCCACGCTGTGTGTGAAGGACATGTGCGAGTTCATGGGGCTGTCGGAGGTGGAGGTGCGGATGTACTGGCCGGGCCGCTGCTTCGCGCGGGCCCGCAAGCCGAGCGAGGAACCGATCCGCTTCCGGCGCGGGATCAACTACCCGTTCGCTGACCTGCGAGACGCGGAACAGCGGACCATGGACCTGGGGGGCCTGGCGCCGAAGCAGCTGAGAGGGACGAAGAGGAGTTGACCATGAGCGGGAAGCTGATCAGACTGGGCACGACACAGAGGGGATGGCGAGAAACGCCGCGGGAGGCAATGCCGTACAGCGACGTCTTCTCTCTGGACGCGGCGCGGGCGCATTCGCGGAAGCAGGTGGATGCATACGGGGCGCTCCTCGCGAAGGCGGCGGAGATGGGCGCAGACATCGCGGTCACCGGCGAGGACATCGCCTCCACGAGCTATGCGCTCACCTACCTGGATGCCCCGAGCATCTTCGAGACGCTGACCAAGGAGCTGCACGGATACGTGCTGGAGACGCTGGGAGCGATCGCGGGACAGCACAAGATGCACATCGTCGCCTGTTTCTATGAGCCGGTAGGGGATGTGTTCTACAACTCCGCGGTGCTGTTCGGCCGTGAGGGACAAGTGATCGGTCGCTACCACAAGGTGAACCTGCCCATCTACGAGACGTGGCAGGTGAAGAACGGCGACAGCTTCCCGGTGTTCGAGACCGATATCGGGGTGGTGGGGATGCTGATCTGCTATGACGAGGTGTGGCCTGAGGCCTCGGCGTGTCTGGCAATGAACGGCGCGCAGATCATCTGCCACCCCTCCGCTGCGAGCCTGCCGGACTGGAAGATGAAGACGCGGGCGATGGATGAGCAGGTGTTCTACATCAGCTCGACCGGCGTCGGCTCGCGGATCGTCGCCCCGAACGCCAAGGTGCTCGCCGACTGCGGGGAGCAGGACGAAGCGGCGGTGACGGCCGAGGCCGACTTGGCAACCGCCACCCTGTCGCCCGAGAACTACTGGGAGGCGATCTACACCGGACTACGCGACCACCGCGAGCGGCACCTGAAACTGCGCCAGGCGGGGGCCTATCAGGTGCTGTCGGCCTCCAATCCGCCGGCGGTGAGGCACTTCCCGCCGGGGATTGCGAACACGCCGGAGGCGATTCGCGAGGTGTACGAGAAGCAGAAGGCCGACTACCTGCGCGGTCTGCGAGGAGAGAGGCAGCTCTACACATGGAAGTGGTCGGAGGACGAGTAAGCGGTAAGATGAAAGGCGGCCAGTGAGCATCGTCATCCTCGACGAGGCGACGGCGAGCAGGATCGCCGCCGGGGAGGTGGTCGAGCGGCCGGCCTCGGTGGTCAAGGAGCTGGTGGAGAACGCGCTGGACGCGGGGGCCCGGCGGGTGGAAGTGGAGGTGCGGGAGGCGGGGCGCGAGCTCATCCGGGTGACCGATGATGGCTGCGGGATGAGCCGGGAGGACGCGGTGCTCGCGCTGCAGCGATACGCCACCAGCAAGATCCGCTCGGCCGATGACCTGCAAGCAGTCAACACCTTCGGGTTTCGCGGAGAGGCACTGCCCAGCGTCGCCGCGGTGTCTCACCTCACCATGGTGACCCGCGCCGCGGGCGCGGAGGTGGGAGTCCGGCTGGTGGCAGTGGGTGGGGAGGTTCAGGAAGTTGAGGAGGTCGGCGCGCCCATTGGCACACAGGTCAGCGTCAGCCGGCTATTCTACAATACGCCTGCTCGCCTGAAGTTCCTGAAGAGCGACACGGTGGAGATGGGCCATATTGTGGACGTGCTCACACGCTTCGTGTTCAGCAATCCCCAGGTCTCATTTGTGCTGACGCAGGAGGGGCGGGAGACTGTCCGGCACAGCGGGTCAGATGACTTGCGGGCGTCGGTGCTGGCGGTGTGGGGCCGGGAGCTGGCGGACGCTATGTTGCCAGTAAACCTGGCGATACCTGGCATGTCTGTATATGGGTTGATCTCCGGGGCCCAGGTGCATCGGGCGACGCGGAATCGGCAGCTCTTGTTCGTCAACAGGCGATGGGTGAGGAATCGAGCGCTCAGTCACGCGCTGGATCAGGCCTACCGTGGCGTGCTGCCGGACGGCCGGCGTCCGGCGGCGGTGCTGCTCGTGGAGGTCGAGCCGGGGTCGGTGGATGTGAATGTACACCCGACCAAGGCGGAGGTGCGGCTGAGCCGGGAGTGGGAGGCGCATCATCTGGTTTCGCGAGCGGTAAGAGAAGCCTTGGGGGGCGCGGGCGCGGCGGCTCGGGGAGAGCTTGCGCGCGCGCCGGGTGCACCGCCGGCGCTGGGAGCGCCTGCGGCAGGCCTGCCGGCCGCGCCGCTGCCCGGCGGGTGGGCCGGGACGCTGGCCGCTCCGGGAGTCATGTCTCCCGCCTTCCGGGCGCAAGCAGGCGGCCCGCTTGACCTGCGTCCGCTGGCGCAGCTTCGCCAGACGTACATCCTCGCGGAGAGCAGCCAGGGGCTGCTGCTGGTGGACCAGCACCGGGCGCAGGAACGTATCAACTACGAGAGGTTCACCCAGGCGCGATTGGCCAAGGGAGGCAGCAAGCAGTCGCTGCTCTCACCGGTGGCCGTGCAGCTTGGGCCCCGGGAGGCGTCGGTGCTGGGGCAGCAGATGGAGGAGATGGCCGCGGTCGGGTTCGAGCTGGAGCCGTTCGGGACAGACGCCTACCTCGTACGCGCGGTGCCGGGCGAGCTGGCTGGAGCGGATCCGGCGACACTGGTGCGCGACCTGGCCGAGGACCTTACCGCCGAGGGCGGCGAGAGCTCAGTGGAGCGGAGGCGGGAGCGTCTGATGATCACGCTGTCGTGCCACTCGGCGGTGAAGGCCGGCGATCCCTTGACCTACGAGGAGATGGTTGAGCTGCTGCAGGCGCTCAACGGGACGGCGCGGCCGTACACCTGTCCCCACGGCTGGCCTATCGTGATGACCATCTCGAACTTCGAGATTGACCGCAAGTTCAACCGGTGAGGAGATGGAGAAGCGCCTGCTGGCGATTGTCGGGCCGACTGCCCTCGGCAAGACAGAGGTCGGCATCCTGCTCGCGGAGGCGCTGGGCGGGGAGGTGGTATCGGCCGATTCCATGCAGGTGTACCGGGGCATGGACATCGGCACCGCCAAGCCGAGTCGGGAGCAGCGGCGACGTGTCCCACATCATCTCATTGACATCATGGCTCCCGATGCGGCGTTCTCGGTGGCCGAGTATCAGACGCTGGCCGACCAGGCGATTGACGATATCTGGAGCAGAGGAAAGCAGTCTTTGCTGGTAGGTGGGAGCGGCCTGTATGTGCGGGCGATGGTGGGTGGCCTCGACCTGCCGGTGGCGGCGCCCGATCCAGAGCTGAGGAAGCAACTGGAGGAGGAGGGGAGGAGGTCGGGAATCGAGTCGCTTCATGCGCGATTGGCCGCGGTGGATCAGGTGGCGGCGGCGCGCATTCATCCCCACAATGTGAGACGGGTGATCCGGGCACTGGAGGTGTGGGAGCAGACCGGGCGGCCGATTTCCGCGTGGTGGAGCCTTGACGCAAGCAGAAAGGAGAAGTACAATACGCGCCAGTTCGGGTTGACTGCGCCGCGCGCTGAGGTGTACCAGCGGATCGAAGCCCGAGTGGACGCCATGCTCGCCGCCGGCCTGGTCGAGGAGGTAAAGGGATTGCTCGACCAGGGATATGGCGGGAGTCTGACGTCCATGAAAGGGCTGGGATACGCGCAGATGGCGGCGTATCTGCGGGGCCTTGTCTCGTTGGAGGAGGCGGTGCGAAGGCTGAAGCGGGACACGCGACGCTTCGCCAAGCGGCAGTTGACCTGGTTTCGCGCCGACCGGCGGGTCGAATGGCTGGACGTTGGGGATTATGGCGGCGTCGAAGAGATCGCCGCCGGGATCAAGAAACGGTGGCACGACAGATGAACTGGACGGCAATGTGCAAGCGCATCAAGCCTGGCGGGCCGCTCCGGCCCACCTCGCCGCGCGCACGGTTAGGGGAGTAGCGAGGCCCAGAACTGAAGCAGCGGGAACGAGAGCAAAGGCGCCGGAGCGAACCGAGAGGTGACTCCGACGCCTTTCTGTTTCTCGGGGAGTAGAAGCGATGATCCGGTTCGTCAAGATGCACGGGTTGGGCAATGATTACCTGGTTGTGGACGCGATGCAGGGTCAGCCGGAGGAGACCAAGCTGTCCGCGCTGGCGAGGGCGCTTTCCGATCGGCATTTCGGGATCGGTGCGGATGGGCTGATCCTGGTGCTGCCATCGCGCGTCGCCGACTTCCACATGCGTATCTTCAACTGCGATGGCAGTGAGGCGGAGATGTGCGGGAACGGCGTCCGCCTATTCGCCAAGTACGTGTACGAACATGGGCTCACCCAGGAGAGAGAGCTCGAGATCGAAACCCTCGCCGGCATCATCCGGCCATCGCTGCGGGTCAAAGGCGGGGAGGTCATGCAGGTGAAGGTGGACATGGGCGAGCCGCGCCTGCGACGGTCGGAGATTCCGATGAAAGGGCCGGATGCCCCTCAGGTGGTGGGCGAGAAGCTGAAGGTGAATGGACGCCGTCTTGCTATCACCGCGGTTTCGATGGGCAACCCGCACTGCGTGGTGTTCGTGGACGATGTGGAGCAGACACCTGTGGAGAAGTTCGGGCCGGCTATCGAGCGACACGACCTATTCCCGCGGCGAACGAATGTGGAGTTCGCCCAGGTGGTCAGCCAGAGCCAGATCAAGATGCGGGTGTGGGAACGCGGCTCCGGGGAGACGCTTGCTTGTGGGACGGGCGCCTCCGCGACACTGGTGGCGGCGGTGCTCAACGGCTTGGCGCAGCGAAAGGCGGTCATCAAGCTGCGGGGAGGCGATCTGCAGGTGAGCTGGCGGGCGGAGGACAAGCACGTGTTCATCGAGGGCCCGGCCGCGGAAGTATGTGTAGGCGAGACGCGCCTGGATGAAGAGCTATAGCTTGGTTACATTCAGTCTGACGGAAGAGAGACGGCAATCACGGGAGGAGCGGAGATGCAGGTCGCACAGCGGTTGCTGAACACACCACCGTATCCGTTCGCCGAGCTGGCGCGCCTGAAGGCGAAGGCGAAGGCCGAGGGCGTTGATCTCATTGACTTCGGGATCGGCGACCCCGACCAGCCCACACCTGCGCACATCATCGAAGCGATGTGCCAGGGCGCCCGCGATCCGGTCACACACCAGTATGACGAGACGGGAAAGGGCCTGCCTGAGTTCAGACAGGCGATCGTCTCATGGTATGGCAATCGCTTCGGCGTGAAGCTGGATCCGGACAAAGAGGTGCTGCGACTAATCGGGGCCAAGGAGGGCCTTGCCCACCTGGCGTGGGCCGTGCTCAACCCTGGCGACGTCGCGTTCGTCCCCGATCCCGGGTACCCCGTGTACAAGGTGGCTTCCATGTTCGCGGGCGCCGACGTCCACTTCTACCCGCTCCGTGCCGAGACGGCGTATCTGCCGGACTTTGAGGCGATCCCACCGGAGGTCTTGCAGCGGGCGCGGCTGCTCTACCTCTGTTACCCGCATATGCCCACCGGTGCGGTGGCGGACGTGGAGTTCTACCGGCGCCTGGTGCAGTTCGCGCAGGGAAAGAACTTGCTAGTCTGCCTGGACATGGCTTACTCGGAACTGTACTACGATGGCGCGAGGCCGGTCAGTCTCCTGCAGGTAGAAGGTGCGAAGGAGATAGCGATCGAGATCCACTCTCTGTCGAAGACCTTCAACATGACTGGCTGGCGGATTGGGTACGCGGTCGGGAACCCGACCGCGCTCGACGCGCTGGAGAAGCTGAAGTCGAATGTGGATTCAGGCGCATTCCTGGCGATCCAACGCGCCGCAGTCGCCGCCCTCACTGGTCCGCAGGACTGCGTAGAGAAGATGCGCGGCATCTACCAGAGGCGCCGCGACCTGCTGGTTGATGGTCTGGGAAAGATCGGCTGGAAGATCCCCAAGCCCAAGGCTACCTGCTACGTGTGGGCGCCGCTACCGGACGGAGGCGCCTCCGCGGGCATGGCGGAGACGCTGCTGCGGGATGCAGGAGTGCTGTGCACCCCCGGAAGCGCCTACGGACAGTGCGGGGAAGGATATGTCAGGTTCTCGCTCACCGTGCAGGGCGGCCGCGCGGAGGCGCGTATCGTCGAGGCGGTGCAGCGGATCAAGGAGAAGGTAAAGCTGAGGTGACCGCACGCCCGTCCACATCCGACAGACAGCGCGCGCTGCTCCTGGCGCTCGAAGGCGCGGGGGATGCCTGGCAGGCTTCTCTGGACGAGCTGGCGCGCCTGGCGGATACCGCCGGTGTGGAAGTGGTGGGCGTGGTTACGCAGAGGCGGCCCTCTCCCGACCCCGTGTACTTCGTCGGCAAGGGGAAGGCTCACGAGGTCCGGCAGATCGCGGGGGACGCACAGGCCGAGGTGCTGCTGGTGGACGGCGATCTCCGCCCGGGCCAGCAGCGCAACCTAGAGGGGGCGGCCGACATCGGCGTGGTGGACCGCACCGGGCTGATCCTCGACATCTTCGCCCAGCGGGCGCGCAGCCGAGAGGGGAAGATGCAGGTGGAGCTGGCACAGCTCACCTATCTGCTGCCGCGGCTCACCGGCAGGGGCACAGAGCTCTCCCGCCTCGGCGGGGGCATCGGCACCCGCGGTCCTGGGGAGACGAAGCTCGATGTTGATCGCCGCCATATCAGGCACCGTATAGGCCTGCTCCGCAAGCAGGTGGAGAAGATCGGCAAGCGCCGCACCGTGGAGCGGCGGCATCGGCAGAGCGCGGGCGTGCCGGTGACGGCGCTGGTGGGATATACGAATGCGGGCAAGTCCACGCTTCTCAACGCCATCGCCGGCGCGGAGGTGTTCGTGGAGGACCGACTCTTCGCCACGCTCGACCCCACCATCCGAAGGATCGAACTGCCAGGTGGCAGGGAAGCGCTGGCCGTGGACACGGTGGGTTTCATACGCAGCCTTCCTCACGAGCTGGTCGCCGCCTTCCACGCTACGCTGGAGGAGGTGGCGGAAGCGGATCTGCTCGTGCACATGGTGGACGCCAGCCATCCGCAGATGGAGGTGCAGGTTGAAGCGGCCCAGCGAGTGCTAGGGGAGCTGGGTTGCGCCGACAAGCCGGTGGTGATGGCCTTCAACAAGTGTGACCAGGTGGCAGATAGGGAGCGGCTGCAGCAGCGTATGGCGCGAGACCCACATGCGGTCGCCATCTCCGCCCTCACCGGCGAGGGACTGGAGGCGCTGCTGTCGCTGGTGGGAGAGCGTCTGGAGCAGTCGCTGCAGCAGGTTTCGGTGCTCGTGCCCTGGGAGGCCCAGGACCTGGTGGCGGAGGCGCACGCGCGGGGTCGGGTGCTGCAGGAGGAAACAGAAACAGCCGGGGTGGCGCTCACCGCCCGCGTTCCCGCCGATCTGGCGGCTCGACTAGCGCGGGTTGCGGTTGCCAGCTAGCGCCCGCGCAGCCGGGCGATGGCCGCACGCGGCCACATCGTTATCCACGCCCCCGCCACCACCAGCCCGTACTCGCACGGACAGACCCGGCCCGCATAGTGCTTGCGGTAAAAGCGAATGAGGCCCCAGTGGGATTCCAAGATGCCACTTGGTCTCACCTGCCAGGTGCTGCTCTCACCATAGTGGTGGGTGACCCCCGCCTTGGGCTCGAAGATGATCCTCCATCCCGCCTGTTTCAGCCGGAAGCAGAGATCAACATCGTTGAAGTACAGAGGGAACTCTTCATCGAACAGCCCGATCTCATCGAGCGCGGCGCGACGTAGCGCAAGCGCAGAGGCCATGGGCTGGTCCGCCTCCCGACGCGAGCTGTGATCCCAGCTCCTCATGCGGTAGGCGCCGAGGGTCTTGCTGTTGGGGAACAGGCGAGCCAGCCCAAGCGCATCGGCGACGATGGGGATGGGCTCCGGGAAGCTGCGGCAGGAGCGCTGGATGGTTCCGTCCGGCAGGATTAGTTGCGCGGCTACCGCCCCGATCCGCTCCTCCTCCGCGAAGACGTCCAGCATCGCGCGCAGCGCGTCGCGGTGTACCTCGGTGTCCGGATTGAGCAGCAGCACGAACGGTGAGTGCGTCTCGCGGATCGCCTGGTTGTTGCCCGCGGCGAAGCCAAGGTTGGACTCGTTGGCGATCAGGCGAACCGCCGGGAACTCGGCCCGCACCATCTCCACGGTGCCGTCCGCGGAGGCGTTGTCAACCACCACGATCTCCGCCACCTCCGGCTGTGCCGCCACCGAGCGCAGGCACGCACGCAGCAGGTCCCGGCTGCGCCAGGAGACGATGCAGATGTCGAGACAGGCTCTGGAAAGGGATGGCATCTTACAGGAGATTCGTCACCGCGCTGCGCACCCCCTACCCGCCGGCGGCTCTGGACCCCGTGGGCGGCCGGGAAGCCCAGCCCCTGGCGGGAACTCACACCTGTGCGGCGAATCCTATGGACAGTGGCGGCCAGGGAAGGTACTCTCAGGACGCGGAGGGCAGCGGCATCACATGACTGAAGGCGAGAGCCGGTTCCACTATCTCGAGATCGGCCGCCGGGTGCAGCGGCAGTGGCAGGAGACGTCTGCCCCCGCCGCTCCCCGCCAGTGCCTCCGCATGGCGGAGACGATTGGCGCCTTCGGCACCGACCTGGGCGAGTTCAACAAGCCCAGCGGGCTCTGCCTCGACGCCGAGGGCGGCCTCTATGTCGCGGACGCCCTGAACCACCGGGTCCAGAAGATCACCCCCGACGGGGACGTGTACGGGTTGGGCGGGCCGGACCTGCTGGTAAACCCCCAGGGAGTGGTGGTGGACAGCTCCCGCTTCATCTACGTGATCGAGCAGGGGGCCGACCGGCTGCGCAAGTTTTCCCACACAGGGTATCTGGTGTTCACGCTCGGCGGGCCGGACGCGCGCGTCGCCCGCTTCTCCTGCCCCACCGCCATCTGCATGGACAGCTATCATCACCTCTACATCGCAGACACCGAGAATAGCCGCGTCACCTGCTACTCCGCCACCGGGCAGTGGCAGAACGACTACCACGGGCCATCTTCAGGTCTGGACGGCAGCCGGCCCCAGGGGGTGGCGGTGGACCCGGAGGGACGCGTGTATGTGTCCGACACCATGCGCCACCGCATCATCCGGCTGCGTGGAGATGGGCACCTGGACTTCGCTTTTGGCAAGCATGGGTCCGAGCCAGGCGAGATGGACGAACCGCGCGGCCTGGCCGCGGACGCCGACGGCGGCATCTGGGTGGCCGACACCGGCAACGACCGGGTGCAGAAGTTCATGCCCGACGGACAGGTGGTGTGCTGCTATCCAGAGCCAGGACGGCGGAACGGGAAGCTCGCCGACCCTATCGCGGTCGTGCCCGACGGGCAGGGCAACATCTACGTCTCCGATGCTCTGAACCACCGCATCGTGCGCTTGGTCTTCACCGGAGACACCTGGTGAAGACCCGACTGCTGGAGCAGGAGATCGCCTACAACGGCGCTCAGCTTCGCTCCGGGTGGATCGCAGAAGTCGCAGACCTTCGCGGAGACGCCGCGGTCGCCTTCTTCGGTCCCTGTGATGTGGCGCCCGAGCACATGGTGGACCAGGAAGACCTTGCCGCGGGGGCGCGCATCTACAGCCCGCGGATGCTGCACACTGTCATCGAGCACCCCGGCCTCGACCTCGCCCACATCACCACCAGGCAGAGGCTGCTGATGGCGATCGCCGGTGAGCTGCTCAACTCGCACCTGGGTGAGACGCTGATCCGGCGGGATGGAGACGACCTCTACTTCCGGGACCTGAAGCTCTCCGTCTCGGTCGCCACCACCTCTCCGAAGTCCGGCCTCATCCACTCCGGGTTCAACATGCGCGGCGAGGGAGCGCCGGTGCCGGCGATCGGGCTGGAGGAGTTGGGGGTGGCGGCAAGGGAGTTTGGCGAGCAGTTGCTCGCCGCCTACGCGCGCGAGATTGACGGGACCGCACAAGCCGCTGGCAAGGTCAGGCCGGTGCCGTAGGGCGGGCGCTCCTGCGACCGACGCAACGGGGATCCTGTTCGTCTCGCCCGCCTGCAACCTTTCGCTCCGATCCGTTGACACAGGTATGGCGGTCGCGAGGGCATCGCGCCGGCCATGGGAGAGAGATGTGTCCGACCGCACCGATGGTGACCTTGTTCGACTAACAGGCCGCGGCAACACAGAAGCCTATGGCGAACTGGTCTCTCGCTACCAGGGTCACGTATACGGCCTCGCCTACAGCCTGGCGGGGAACTGGGATGACGCGCAGGACATCGCCCAGGAGACCTTCATCCGCGCCTACGTGAACCTCGACCAGCTTCGCGAGCCCGCTCGCTTTGCTCCCTGGCTGCGGCGAGTGACCTTCGGCGTAACCATGAACTGGCTCAAGGCCCACCAGCCAGATCGGTTCCGGGCGCTGGAGGGGCGGGTTGACCTGGACACGCTGGAGGTGCCTGACTTCGCTCCCGGTCCCCCCGAGGTGATGGAGAAACGCGAGCTGGCAGAGGCGGTACACAAGGCAATCGCCACACTGCCGGCTCACTACCGCCTGCCCCTCACCATGTTTCACCTCGACGGCCTCTCCTATCAGAAGGTCGCCGACTTCCTGGACATCCCGCTGGGAACGGCCAAGTCGCTCATCCACCGCGCCCGCGCCAAGCTGAGGGAGGCGCTGGCCGCCTACACGGCAGAGGAGGTAATACCGATGGTGCAAGAGGTCTTCAATGAGCACAAGCTGCCGGAGGGGTTCGCCCGCAAGGTGCTGGAGAACGTGCCCGAGCTGCGGTTCGACAAAGGAGATCTCACCTTTGCCGGGACGGTGGCGGCCTGCATGGAGTTCATGGGCGAGCAAGTCACCTACGACTTCGTGATGGGGGTATCCGGTGGGGCGTTCAAACTCCTCTGGCACCCCAAGTGGTGTCCGAGCAGCGGTGACATCATGCTCATCGGTGAGGAAGTGTGGCGCCGCACGTTCGGGGCGCTTGGGTATCACTACGAGCATCTGCCGAGGACCAACGCAGGGGGCGAGCGCGATGAGTTCCGCAGGCGCATCATGGCGAGCATAGATGCGGGCCGGCCCGTGCTGGCGGCGGGTGTGGTGGGGCCACCTGAGAAGTGCGTGGTGGCGGGGTACGAGGAGAAGGGCGACGTGCTCCTGGGCCACAGCTACTTCCACGACGGCTCGAAAGGCTACTTTCGGAAGAGTGACTGGTACGATGACTGCTGGGGGCTGACCCTGATTGGCGACAAGACGGAGGCCCCCGGCAAGCGGGAGATCCTGCGAAGCTCCCTGGAGTGGGCGGTGGAACTGGCACGGACGCCGGAGCGCAATGGGTATGTCAGCGGCCTCGCCGCCTATGATGCATGGGCGGCGGCGCTGCGTCGGGACGAGGACTTCCCGGAGGGAGATCCCGAGGCGCTGAAGTTCAAGTGTCTCGTCCACGCCAATGTGGTCCTCTGTGTATTGCTCGACGCGCGCCGAAGCGCGGCCGCGTTCCTGACGAGCATGGGCGAGGCCGACCACTCCGAACTGCCGCAGGCGGCCCGCGTCTACCACGAGGAGACCAGCGTCCTGGAGGAGGCCATGAAGCTGTCCCCGTTCGAGCAGTCGCCTGAGAATGACCGTCGCAAGCTTCTGGACGCGAAGGTGCGAGCGAAGCTCGCGGATCTGGTGCTGGCGGCGAAGGCGGAGGAGGAACGGGCTTTGGCGCTTGTGGAGCGAGCACTCAGTCGGATGGCCGGATAGCCGCCGCGAAGAGGAGAGCCGACGATGGTGTGCTGGGAGAAGGTTGCGCTTGTGTTGCTCATCACGGCGGGACAGGCATGCCTGGCAGGCCGGTCCGCCGAGGCGGGAAACGAGGCCTCTGTGCCAACCCGCGTCGTGCTGGAGAACGTTGATCGCTACCGCGTCATGGGACCCCTCTTCGAGGGGGTTCGCGTCATCCTATCTTACCGCGGAGGGGAGTACACGCCCGCCTACCTCCAGGGCATCGCTGGCGCCGCCTTCCGCATCGGCGGCCCCTGTCCGTGCGCCCCTACCTGCGAGTTCGCCATGTCCACCGATGACTTGATTCGGATGCTCGGCTACGAGTGCGAGCGGGGCGAGCTCGTCCATGAGTCCAAGCAGCCAGCAGAGCTCTACCCGCCGGTGCTCTCCCGCATCAAGGACGAGATCCGCGCCGGCCGACCGGTGCTCGTGTGGAACGCCTTCACGGTGGCGGAGTTCGATGTCGTCTGCGGCTTCGATGAGGAGAAGCACGAGCTTATCGGCCGCGGCTCCTACAAGGGACTGGATAGGTACGCCGTCGCGCCCGAGACGCGGCCGACCGAGCACGATGTTGCCCCCGCCATCGGGGCCATCTTCATCGGCAAGAAGGTCAAAGACCTCGACGCCCGTGGCGCCGAACTCGCCGCTCTCAAAGAGGCAGTCGCACATGCCCGCGGCAGCTCCGCCAGCCTGACCGCGCTTCCAACGGGGCTCGCCTGCTACGACTACTGGATCAATGCTTACCGCAACCGCGGCAAACTCATGCGGGCGAGCACCCGCGATGCGAAGACCAACCTCGGCTGGGTCGCCTCCGGCACACCGGATGACTTCTACCCGCTCCAGGTCTATCCCAGCACGCACGCGGCTGCGGCCGAGTTCCTGCGCGAGGTCGCGCCGAGGTACCCCGAGGCCAGGGGCCAGCTGGATGCCGCCGCCGGCCACTTCGCCAGGGAATCCGCCGCCCTCGCGGCCTGCGCCAAGGCGCTGGGCGACCGCAAGCAGGAGCCCACTGACGAACAGTGCATTGCCGCCGCCGCCTTCCTGAGCGAGGCGCGGGCGATGTACCAGTTGGGCATTGAGGAGATCGAGCGGGCGCTGGGGCAGATGGGGGCGCGGTAGAGGAGCGACCTGCTTGGCCGTACATCACCGGGCCACAAGCCAGGACTCCCCGGCCTGGCGGCGAACCTGGTCTGCACCATGGTCTCGCTGGGACGTCTCCGATGACTGCCGCGGCAATCATCTCCTGGGGCGCGCTCGCCATCCTCCTCTACGCCTACTTCGGCTACCCGTTGCTGCTGGCCCTGATCGGCACGGTGCGGCGACCGAGGCCGATCGCGGCGCACGATATCCGACCGACCGTGACCATGGTGCTGGCCGCGTGGAACGAGGAGGCGGTGATCGGGGAGAAGATCGAGAACACGTTGGCGCAGGAGTATCCGCCCGGCCTGCTTGATCTGATCGTGGTCTCCGACGGGAGCACGGATAAGACGGACGAGATCGTGCGGGGATACGCCGAGCGAACGGGGCGGGTGCGACTGTTGCACACCAGGGGGCGAGAGGGCAAGTCGGTGGCGCTGAATATCGGCGTGCCCCAGGCGCGGGGAGAGATCGTGGTGCTCACCGATGCCAACGCCATCTTCCAGCCGGAGGCGGTGGCGCGGCTGGTGGCGCCGTTCGCCGACTCCCGGGTGGGCGCGGTGAGCGGCCAGTTGCGGTATCGAGGGGCAGAGGGAATCGGCGAGGGAGAAGGCGTCTACTGGAAGTACGAACAGGCGGTGAAGAGGGCCGAGTCGAGGCTGCACTCTCTACTCGGGGCAAACGGCTCCATCTACGCCATCCGCAGGGAGTTGTTCCGGCCGGTGCACCCGCGGGATGTGAACGACTTCCGGATTCCCTATCAGGCCTTGCTCGAAGGGCAAGCTGTGGTGCTGGAGCCGGAGGCGGTGTCGTTCGAGCATACTGCGGGATCGCTTGGCAGCGAGTATCGCCGCAAGGTTCGCATCATGGCGAGAGCGATACCGATGATGCTGGCGCTCCTCCTGCCTACGCTGGTGCGCGGCCGCCTGCTGGTGCTCTGGCAGCTTCTCTCCCACAAGTTGCTGCGCGAGGTCCAGGGCGTGTTCTTCCTCTTTGCTCTCGCCGGAGCCGCGTGGGGAATAACAAGGGGCGACCTGTCGCTGACGGTGTTCCTGGGGGCGCAGGCCGCTCTCTACCTGCTGGGCATCATCGGGTGGGTGGTGCCTCCGAGGGCGCGCGTACGCCCGCTCCGCCTGGCCGCCCATTTCGACATGATCGCGCTGGCAAGCGCCGCCGCCCTCTGGTTGTGGCTCACTGGAGGCGTCCGCGCCACCTGGACGCCTGCCCGTCCGGCCGGCGCGCCGTGACGGTGATCGGCCGGCGCGTTCAGATGTAGGAACTGGGCTGGCCGGCGTCGCGCTCACGGATGTGATCGGGGGTCCAGAGAGGATCGTCCTTCCGCTGCGCCCAGGCGTACTCGCCGCTCTCATACCAGGCGTGATCGGCGAGCTTTCCGTACTCCTCTGCCCAGGCGCGCACCTGTGGCGCCAGACGGGTGACGATGCCCTCCGCGCCGGGGTGGGTAGGGTGCGCCTGTGTGCCGCGCAACGCCTCCTCCAGCCACTCGTTGTGATCAATGATCGGGCAAGGCCGCAGCGGATTGGGGTCTCGCCGGTTGACCTCCCGGATGCGCCGGAAGAGCAGGCTATCGAGCACATCCCACAAGTGCCCGCCCTTGGCGTAGATGTCCAGGATGTTCTGCTCGGCGAAGTGCATGAACACACAGGGCTCCAGATCCCCCCGGTAATTGACATGCATATACAGCGTGCCGCCAGACATGCACCCGCCAGTCAGGCAGCCGTCGTTCCAGAAATCGGCGACGAAGATGGGCTTGGTGGCTCGCATGTGAGGAACGACCTGGCGCAAGCGATCCCTTTGCTGAGGAGTGACCATCAGCTTGACATCGCTGTCTTGCCCCACTGGCACGAAGATGAAGAACCAGCCGAAGAGGCAGCCCTTCTCCACCATGTGGTCGTAAAAGGCCTCGTCGTAGTAGGCCTGGGCATTCAACCGGGTCGCCGTAGCCGAGAAGCCGAAGAACACCCCCGCCTCTCGCAGTGCGTCCATGGTGTCCATGATCCGGTCGTAGACGCCCTCGCCCCGCCGGAAGTCGGTCTGTTCTCTCCAGCCCTCTATGCTGATGGCGGGCGAGGCGTTGCCGCACTGCTGTAGGCGTTCCACCACCCCATCGTCAATGCGCGTGCCGTTGGTGTAGACGAGGAAGCTGCAATCCCGATGCTTGTCATAGAGGTCGAGCAGGTCCGGCCGCAGGAACGGCTCCCCGCCGGAGATGGTGTAGAAGTAAACCCCCATTTCCTTTCCCTCGGTCACGATGCGGTCCAGCACCTCGAAGGAGAGGGGATCGGAGTCCCGCGGGTACTCCCCCGCGTAGCAGCCCAGGCAGCGCAGGTTGCACCTCATGGTGGGGCTGATCACGATCAGGAACGGCGGCTGGACGCCATGTTCGGCGGCAAACGCCTTGCGCTCGCCGTCGCCCAGCCAGGTGGCATTGATGCCCAGGCAGTTGATGATCGCCCGTCGCGCGTTGGGGTGAAGCTGCAGCACCCGGCGAGCGATCCCCACCGCAGGATGCTGCTCCTCGATCATCTTGCGGAGATAGCGAAGCTGCGCCTTATGGTGCTCGGTCCTGGCGAGCCGTTCCAGGATGCGCGTCAGAGACACCAGACGAGCGTCGTCAGCATGCCTGAGCAAGAGGGGAACCGTCTGCGTTGCAAGATACCTGATGGCAACGAGCTTTGCCGCGAATAGGGACATGTGACCTTGCCTCCCTTCCCGTAGTACACGTCGAAGGCTGCGCCGTCACCTGACCTGTCGCTTGCCGGTCCAGGCCGCTGGCCGGGCGCCCCCTGTGTGCGCCCGCCAGCTATCTTGCCAGAGTACTGCTGTTCCGGAGTATAGTGCGTCTGCATGGAATGTCAACCGGAAGACGGTGGGCCGCGCCTGGAGTCTCCACCCGCCGCCCGGCCCTCACCGCGAGCGCTGGCAAGCGATGGCTGGCTCGTGGCCTAGGCATTCCCTGGCGGGCAGAGTCAGGGGCTCTCGACGCAGGGCGAAAGCAAGTGATCGCTCGCCGTCGGCCGTCTCGTATTGTGCCCGTGGCAGTCAGGGCCGGTGCACCGGCGTATCGCGTGCGGCCACGATGGGCCTTTAGATGGACAGGGCTGTCTTGACGGTCACACATTGTTGTGCTAGCATAAGACACACTTCGGTTACGGGCGTCGCGATGCGAGGGCGCGACTGCCCTGCTGGGAGCCCTTGACGCAAAGGAGACGACGATGGCGCAGCCTCCGCGCGAAGGGGTGCGATCATCCCTGCAGCCTGTGGATCTGAGCAGATTGCTCACGGGACTGGACCTTGGCATCGGGCAGGCAGCGCACCTGTGTGGGGTGTCCATTCGACAGCTTTCCTATTGGACGGACAAGGGGATCGTTGAGCCCAAGGAGAGAGGAGGCACCCGGACTTACGATTACGCAGCGATTGAGAAAGTGTGTCTGATCAAGCAGGCGTTGGACCAGGGATATAGCCTGGAGGGGGCGTCCGCGGAAGCGGAGGCCTTCCTGGGGGGAAGGGCAAGGCGGCAGGAGCAGACCGCCTCCCTCGCCGCGGACGACCTGCGTAGCGAGGTGGGCGCCAAGAGCGCGAAACTCCAGCACCTCGCCGAGCGCATCCGTCGGGGTCTGCGCACCTACCGGGTCAGCGGAGACCTGGGGCGGATGGCCGCCTCTCTCACGGGCCTGGAGCAGTTGATTGGCTTCCTGGAGGCCAATCCTTACACCGTCAACACCGCCCGTCAGATCGCCCTCCGCGTGGGCCGCGAGCCAGCGGCCGTGCAGCATGACCTCGACTTGCTCGAGCAGCGCCGGTTCATCCAGAAGATCAGCTACCCCGGCGCAGACGTCTACCGGTACATACCGGCGCGCCGGCGGTGACCACCGTCGCGAGCCGATCACCAGATAGCCTGGCCAGCAACACCGGATGATCGAGGAGAGCGGGGATGGATCGTGTTAGAACAGGTATCGAAGGGCTGGATCAGCTGCTGTACGGCGGGTTCCTGAGAGGAGATGCGATCCTGGTGGCGGGAGCCCCAGGCACCGGCAAGACCAGCATGGGGATGCAGTTCATCCACAACGGCATCACCGAGTATCAGGAGCCCGGGCTGTTCATTACCTTCGAGGAGTTCCCTCAGCGCATCTACCGGGATGCCGCTAGCTTCGGATGGGACTTCCCGGCTCTGGAGCAAGCGGGCAAGCTCAAGGTGCTGTTCACCTCCCCCGAGGTGCTCCAGCAGGACGTGGTGCAGGACAACGGCCTGGTGAGCGAGATGGTGAGCGAGATCCACGCCCGCCGGGTGGTGGTGGACAGCATCACCAACCTCAGAGGTGTGTGTGAGAGCGACGCTCAGTTCCGAGAGGCCGTGTATGGGCTGGTCAACGCCCTGAAGCGAGATGTCCTCACCACCATGCTGACCCAGGAACTGCGCGAGCAAGAAGAGATTGGCACCGGGCCGGAGGAGTTCGTGGCCGACGTAGTCATCCGCCTCACGCGCGACTATGTGGGCAACCACCACATGCGGTTCGTGGAGGTGATCAAGAGCCGCGGCTCCCCTCAGATCGCCATCCCCAGCCTGTACTTCGTCTCCGGGGGTGGGATCACCGTGCTGCCGCCCTTCCAGGAGCCTCTCTATCGGTTCGAGGAATCGGTTTCCACCGGCATCCCCCAGTTGGACGAATTGCTGGGTGGCGGTATCCCCTACGGCGCGTTCTACCTGATGGAGATTGACTCCGACATCAACCAGGATATCTTCGACGCGGGTTTCGCGCGGGAGGCCCTGGAAAGCGGCGACGCATACGTCCGCATCGCCTCCTTGAGTGACCCCGGCTCCCGCTGGCGCGTGCTCATGAAGATGGCCGGCGACGAGACGCGCTTGCAGGAGAGCATCAAGAGCGGCCAGATCCTCTTCCTGTGGCCCGGGGGAGGCCAGGCCGCCATGGAGGCGGTCCAGCCTGAGGACTTCCGCGCCCAAGTGGATGAAATGTGCGGCAGGCTCGGCGCTCGCCCAGTGCGTGTCCAGGTGGACATCACCCAACTTCTCTCCCTGCTGCCGCCCGGCGAGGATTACCGGCCCCTCTCCCACCTCACCTCGTGCTGCCGGAAATGCCGCGCGGTGATAATGGGCGTGGTCAGCCCCCGCGCAGTCAGCGGCGACCAGCTCGAGAAGCTGCGCACAACCGCGGACGGCATCGTTCGCGTGTGGACCAAGGGAAACTACTCCTATCTACAAGTGCTCAAGACCGTCAACTCCGCTCGCACTCCGGTCTATGCCATCCGGCAGATTCAGCGCACGCCGTTCGTCGAGATTGTGACCCACTGATCGGCGTGTCGCGCGGCCGACCTGCGCCATCTGGCCGTCGGCGGCCGGTGGCGGCCGATGGCCCGGGGAGGCAGCGAGGCCCGAGGTGGCTCCCCCCTCTGGATACGAATGGGAGTGGGCAGTCTAACCGAGACTATGCGTAGGGAAAAGCAAATGAGCAAGAAGAAAAGGTAAATCCTTGCTTTTCTTGAGGCCGACCTTTCACCTCGTAGGTGAATCGGCTGAGACAAGAAAGTCTAAGCATAATGGGCACTTTTCAGCCTTCAGCCCTCGCCTACGCATAGTTCGGGTCTCATTCACACCAAGCGTTTGGGTGAGGAGGAACGCTCGATGAGAACAGCCTTCGCATTCCCGTTCGCGGTGCTAGCAGCCGTGGCGCTCGCGGCGGTTGGTTCACCGGCTGCCGAGAGCACGCCGAAGCTCAAGCTGACCATCACGGAGACTCTCCTCGCCAACATCCACGGGGGGGACCTGCTGGCGCGCCTGTCCGGCGATGCTCTGTCCGGTGGGGTGGTGGCCAGCCCGGACAACCGCCACGAGGCCCATCCCGTCGCCCGCTTCTTCGGCAAGCCGATGGTGCTGGCGATGGACGGGCAGGCATTCGGGCCGGGGCTGGCGGGCATCGATGATGATTACCCGGTCACATGGAGCCCTGACAGCAAGCGGCTGGCCTTCGTCGCCCGCGCAAGCAGGCGGTCGCGCTGCTCAGTCGTCCTGGACGGGGTGGAGCAGAAGCAATACGATGCAGTCCAGATGCCGCTTGTCTTCAGCCCCGACAGCAAGCGCTTCGCCTACCTCGCCAAGAAAGGAGGGCGGTGGCTGGCAGTGGTGGACGGGGTGGAGGGGAGGGACTACGACCAGGTCGCCGGTCCAATTGCGTTCGACGCCGAAGGGAAGCGCGTCGCGTACGCGGCCAGGGCCGGCGGGCATTGGTTCGTCGTGGTGGATGGTCAGGAAGGCGATCTCTATGACATCGCAGAGAACCCTCTCTTCAGCCCAGACGGAACGCGCCTGGCATTCGCCGCGAAGAGCGGCGACGCGTACTTCGTGGTGCTCGATGGACAGCACCAGAAGGAGTATGACGAGCTCTCCGCCGAGTCCCTTGCCTTCAGTCCCGACGGGAAGCACTTCTGCTACGGGGCGAAGCGGGACAAGTCGTGGTTCATCGTCGCCGATGGGGTCGAAGGGAAAGCATACGACGCCATCTCTTACTCGGTTCGCCCAGTCTACAGCCCCGACAGTGCCCATCTCGCCTACTGCGCCGCCCGCGACAAGAAGGTCATGGTCGTGCTGGACGGAGTCGAGGGCAAGGCCTATGAGGATTGCCGGGAGCCAACCTTCAGCCCTGACAGTTGTCGGCTGGCCTACCTCGCCCAGAGCAAGGAACTCGGCGACAGCGAGTGGAGGACGCGCGTGGTCGTGGACGGCGTCGAGTGGCCGAACTACTACGGGGTGAGCCACCTGTCCTTCAGCCCGGACAGCAAGCGCCTCGCCTACTTCGCTGTCGTCAGCCACTCTTTCATCTGGGACACGCTGGCGATAGTAGTGGACGGGGTCGAGGCCGAGCTTCACGCGAGCTTCTTCTGGGGTACCCGGCTGGTCTGGGACGCGCCCGACCGCCTCCACGCACTCGTGTCCCGCGGCTCCGGCGCCCGCATCGTGGAGGTGCAGATCGCGGATGAGTAGGAGCCCTTTGCGCTCTCGCGAGCCCCAGACAAGGAGGGAACGGTGAGGAGAGCGGCGCTGGTGTTCGTGATGTGTCTCTGCGCTTCGGCCTGTCTTGGCGGAGCTGCCCATGTTGAGTAGCGATGGGACACCCCTGAGCGGCTTCTGAGCTTGTGTGCATATTCCGGGTCTAAAGATGTTTGCGGCCGATGTTGGACGCAAACTTCACGTAGTCTGCACAGAACGACGCCCGCAGAGCCGATCCGCAACTCCCGGTATTCAGGGAACACCGCGAAGAGATCTAGGAATCCCGGGCTGTCGCGGATGCGAAGCTCGCCGACCGGGAGCGGTTGCTGGGTATGGCGGTGTGCCGGCGGACCGTCACCTGCTCACGGCGAGTGATCCCTTGCCTTGTCAGCCAAACTGGGCGATGGCGCTCCTGATCTCCGCCATCACCCACTCGCGATCCTGCGGTGATCCCAGGCCGCACAGATGCACCACTCGCTCGGCGGCGACCACCGCGACCGTCGGCACCTCCTCGATCCGGCCGGGTTCGACGCTTTCGATCCGGTCCAGGGCAAGCGTTTGAACGGTGCCTTCCGGCGAGTAGAACCTGAGCTCTCCGCCGGTGATCTCCACGCGCGCACCGGCCAGCCTGGCGACGATCTCCCCCTTCAGCACCAGTGCAAGGTAGGTGGTGACGGCCAGCAGGAAAGCGGCCGCTGCCCACATGAGGCGCGACACAGCCAGCTCGCCGCGATATGCCAGCAAGACAGTCGAGAACAGCACGATCACGACCGGAACCGCGGCACACCCAAGCAAGGTCCGTCCCATATTCCTGTACGGCGGTGGATATCCTAACTTCCAACCGCTTTCTGATGTAGTGAGGCGGAGGCCGGTGAGAGGGGCGGAGGAGGGCGCCGCGGGCAGGGGTTCTCGCCCGGAGCGCTGCCGCAAGCTGAGCCCTATCTGATCGGGCTCGGTGCGCGTCTCCGTCCTCTCCCAGAGAACCACAATCGGCAGACGCAGCTCTGAGCCAAGCGCTCGCAGCGCGGCGCGGGCAGGGATCTCGTCTCGATAGCGCAGCAGAGGCACCCGGCCGCGGTTCGTCTTCACCGCCCACAGGACCCATGGCCGCAACCCCCCGGACGACGCTTCCAGGGCAAGGTGAGCGATGTCGCCCACCTTGACAGTGCGTTCCCGCTGGATCGATCCGAACACAGACCGCAGGGTGATATAGGCGTCGCCAGGGCAGACGGCGACAGCGGTGTCCACATGCAGGACACTGAGCCAGGCGAGCAGTCCGCCCAGCACCGCGAAGTAGGCGAGGGCCTCCTGCACGGAAGTCCCCTCCTTGAGCCTGAGAGCGCCCCATTCCCCCGCGCCCCACGTGACCACCGTGAGCAGTGCCATCGCCGCCATGCTCACCACCGACAGGGCGACAGCGCGAACCAGGAACGAGGCCCGGGAGGGACGCCAGTCAGAGGCCAGGTCGCCGGCAGGGGGATGGCGACCGGTCACCAGCATGGCGAGGGCCAGCCAGAGGAGCCCACAGACCCAGAGCGCCTTGCGCGGCCCGGGCATGGCTCCCCAGAGCTGCGCCTTCTGGACCCCAAGGGTGTCTCGCCAGGAAACGCGGAGCGGCCAGCGCAGGCTCAGCTTGCCATTCTCGATGGAGAGGTAACTGTAGTCGTCTTCCTCCCCAGCCTGGGGGAGGCGACCCGCGTAGTCCACCCACAGATGGCAGAAGGAGGCGTGCAGCCGATAAGGGATACCCTTGCCCTGCAGCAGGCTGGCAAGGATAACGGTCTTTGCCTCGCAGTCGCCGGCGCCGGCGCGGGCGGCCTCCCGCGCGGTGGGGACATACCAGGGCACGCGGTAGAGCTGCCAGTCGGCGGCAGAGATCAGGAGGCCGTCTACGAAGGGGTCCAGGTCCTCCACCTTGTCGGGCATCTGCCAGCGCATGCGCTCGGCCAGGCGCGCATCCACGGGCAGGCGGCGGTAGCGGGCGAGGTTGCGGAAGAAGACCAGGGGATTCGGATACGATGATAGGAAGCTCCACAATAATCCGACGGCTATGAAGACTAACAACCGTCTGGCAGGGCGCAGGAAGAGACGGCGGCGCGCCTGCGAGAGCGATGTCATCCCGGCCCCCGGCTGCTGGAGCGACAGGCGGGCAGACTCTCCGCCAGCCGCGCCAGCCGCTCCCGGATGCGGCCCGCATGTGTTCCCTGCCAGTAGACGCGGCCACATCCCGGGCAGCGAGCGAAGACCTCCTGGGTCGCGCATACATGGGGCGGCAGTCGGTTCCTCACCGCCTCCTTCTCCACTGCAACGAGCGGTTCATTGCACACCGTACAGCGGCTCAGTGGGTCGGCCTTGGATAGGTCAATGGGGGCTTCCAAGACCACTTGCCGCACCTGGTCCTCGACACGGTCTTGCTCGATGAGCATCACCTTCACTCCCGGCGGCCTTGGCATCCGCGTGTCCCGGGTGAGCAGGATGGCGCCTCGCTGGCGCGCCCACTCCAGCAACTGGCTGTCCTCCGCAAAGGGATGATAGATGACGTCAAACCCGAACGCCCGCAGCCACTTGGCGAGACGGCCCACCATGCAGTCGGCGACGAAGCGTGGAGGCATTCCCGTCCTTCCCCTGCATGGCGTACACTTCGCCATCTAGGACGCGCGGACCTGCCCCAGCCACGTTGACGGCGGACGGTCTAGGAGAGCGTCGTGAGGAACTGCTCGGTGAGCTTGGGGTCGAGCGCGGTGCCGGCCAGGCGGCGCAGTTCGTCGGCGGCCTCCTTCTCCGAGTAGCCAGGCCGCCCGGGAGTGCCTGTACGCAGCCGGTCGTAGGCATTCGCCACCGCCACTATCCTGGCCAGCAGAGGGATGGCCTCTCCTGCGATCCCCTCGGGGTATCCCTTGCCATCCCAGCGCTCGTGGTGGTAGCGGACCGCGCCCAAGGCCGGCGCCAGGAACTCCACCGGCTGCAGGATGCTGATGCCGATGAGAGGGTGCATCCGGTCCATCACCTCTCCGGCCATCCCCAGGTGCCCGGATCGAGACACCGCCTCCTCACTCACGCCGATGCGGCCGATGTCGTGAAGGGTGGCAGCGAACCTCAGTCTCTCCATCTCCTCCGGCTTGAGGCCCGCGGCCCGGCCCAGGCGGAGGGCGTAGTCGGTCACCCGCTCCGAGTGCCCCATGGTGTAGGGGTCCTTGGCCTCGATGGCCCGGGCGAGAGCGCTCACCGTCTCCCAGTAGCTGCGCCGGAGGTCTTCGTGGAGACGGGCATTATGTATTGCCATGGAGGCATGCTCGGCAAAGGCGCGCAGCAATCTCCGCTCTCGCCGCTCCCAGACATGCCGGACGCCGGAGTAGACGCCCAGCATTCCGAAAACCTGCCCCCCACGGCTGAGGGGGATCGCCAGCATAGACACCAGACCGTCCTTGCGCGCCTCTTCCCGGTGCAGGAAGCGAGGATCCGCCCTGACATCGAGCACGGTCATGGTGCGGCCTTCGATCACCTCTCTGTAGATGGGGCTCTCCGATAGACGAAGAGGCCCCCGCCCGAGGAAATCCAGGCTCAGCCCGTAGCTTGCGGCGGCCACCAGGTGGCCTCTCTCCCGGTCAAGCAGCCGGATGCAGCAGGCCTTGGCGGAAGTGATCTGCACTGCGGTCCCGGCGATAGTGCGAAGCACCTCGGCGGGCCGCAGGGAGGAGTTGACCAGATAGGACATGTCCAGCAGGCTGGTGGCTTCCTCGCGCCGCTCCCGCAGCTTGGCGAAGAGGCGCGCCGTCATGATCCCGACGAAGTAGAAGAGCACGCCGCGGATGGCAATGTCCGTCACCGGTTGGGAGGTGTCGGCCATCACCTTCGCCGGCAGCACGCTCGCCAACAGCGCGGCCGCGAATGCCGTCACAATCCCCCCCAAGTCACCCAGCACGTAGCTGGCCGCGACAATCGGCACGTAGTAGAGGTGGATCAGCCCACCGCCGGTGCCCCCGTCGAGGTAGATCAGCCAGGTCACCAACACCAGCCCAAAGCTGATGCCGATGCCAGTGAACAGGGCTGGCAGGTGCGCCTTCGCCGCCCGGAGCCCCGCCTGCCTGCCGGCCCCTCTGGGACCCTGAGGGGACCCTTCGGGGTCTCGAAGAGCGGGCGGGTCCGTTGCCGGCGCGGGTCGCCCACTGGGATTATGCCAGGCTCGTCTCATCGCCGCTATATCTCTGCCATTGACCAGACGTTGTCCGCCACCCGGGCGTCCCTGCCGCGGGCACTTGTGAGAGAAGACAAGCTCCTGCCTTGAGGGGAATCTTGCAGCACAGTGATAGTCCTTAGAGTCTCTAACGAAACCTGGTTCCAGGCTCTATCAGAGCGATTGGTGTGGCTCTGAGCGACACCCCTCGGGGTTCTGATAGAGCTTCTTACTGAGTCTCGCCGAATAGCGTGACGGCGAGACTCAGACAGAGTGGCTCCAGAGCCTGGTGGAGCGTGCTTGACCATCACCCAATTCCGCGAACAGCAGTAATGCCAGACTCCCAGGCCCGCCGCGCTCTCCGAGCTTGCCCTGGGCCCGTCCCCTGCATGACGGCAGCAGAAGAGACTCTGCAGGTAGCTTTCCACGTGCAGAGACGACACCCTTTCGGCCGAGAGCGGCTCGCCTGGTGATGGTTGACGACGGCGGGCGTTGTGTGATCCGCCCGACCAGAAGCGGGCGATCCGCCGCTGCTGGCACATGGTGGCAACAGCCTACAGCATGTCTTGCATTGCCGTAGTAACGGCAATGCAAGACATGGCCTGGAGACGCCTCGTGTGGCGCCTATGGGCGAAGCTGCTTCCGACGGTAACTCAAGAGATTCCATAGTGTTAACAAGATAGCGCACAACGTGGTACACTCCTGAGGTACCCGCAGGGCGGTGGGGCAGATGGACAAGCCGGGTTGGAGGCGAAAGGAACATTGGCGCAGCACAGGGTGAGCGGACCGACGGCAGCCGTGGTGATAGGCCTGGCGCTGGCGGTCCTTCTGGCGATCTTTGGTCGCTCCTCTCTCGCGCCCAAGGAGGAACCGCCTTTCCAGTTGCCGCAGGAGCCGACGATGGAGGCGAAGGAGATGGCGGCCATACGCCAGGGCCTCGAGCCCTTGGGGATCACTGCGGTGATGCCTCCGCTGGCGGAAGATCGTCAGCAGGGGGCGCGGGTGGCCGCGGTGAAACCGGGTGGGGTAGCAGAGGCGGCGGGGCTGCGGCCCGGGGACTTGATCGAGAGCTTCAACGGCCAGCGTGTGGCGCATGCGGTGGCACTGGTAGGGCTGGTGAACCGGACCAAGCCCAGCGCCTCCTATCCGATGACTGTGGTGAGCGGAGGCAGACGGCAGACCCTGATGGTAACGGGGCTGGTTCCGCTGCCTCCTGAAGAGCTAGGCCGGCTGCCAATTGGCTAGAGATCGGACAGCATCCGTCCCGGAGGTGGTCGGGAGGCAATGAGAAGCACTGGTCAACGACAGGATGTTGCCTTCCTGGCGCTGGGGGTGTCCACCCTTGCCGTCGCCGTCGCCATCATGATAGGCGTGCGGGCGCTGTCGCGGCGGCCAAAGGAGCAGCCGAAGCCGACTGTCGGCGCCGAGGCCCCGGCGCCCAAACCGCCGCCCGTCCCGCCTCCCGCCACCACGAAGCGGGACCCCTTCCTGGATCAGAGCAAGACTCCCCAGCCCGGTGGCAAAGCGGCGAAGGAGCAGCCGGAGTTCAAGCTCGTGGGCATCGTGTCCGGGCGGGAGCCGATGGCGGTGGTCCGCCGCGGCGGCCGGCACTACTACCTGCGAGTGGGTCAGACGGTGGTCGGTTACACGCTGGCGGTGATCGGCCGAGACCGGGTCACCCTGGTCAAGGGCGAGGAACGGATCACTCTGGAGTTGCGCCCGCCTGGCTCAGAGGAGGGAGAGTAGCACGGCGCCGGGGTGTGACGGGGAGCAGGTGCTGGGGCGTCGAGCCGCGTGGAGAAGCGCAGTCGCCGCTTTGCGGCGACCACTCTAGCTCGTGCGCCGAAGGCGCACGTGTCGGTCGGCGCGGTGCGCCGACAAGGGAGGTTCGTGCGCTGTAGGCGCACGTGAGGTATGCGAGATGGCCGAGCAGCCGGATTTCCTAGTGGTCTATTCCAACCTGGTGCGGATCACCCACGCCGGGCTGGAGTTCCTATTCGACTTCAAGCGTCTGGGGCCGGAGCATCGGGAGGTGGAGTCGGCGCCTACGGTGGTGCGCGTGGTGCTCAACCCGGTGATCGCGAAGGCCTTCCGGGATGCGCTGGTGGAGAACGTCCGCCGATATGAGGAGCAGTTCGGAGAGATCCCCGCTCCGCCCAAGGGAACGGGGTCCGTGGTTCATTGAAGTCAGCGGTCGCCCGCAGACGACCGCACGTCCTGCCGCTCGGCGCCGGTAGTCGCCGAGGGCTCAAAGGGGCGAGCAGATGACAGCGCAACCTCCGCAGGAACGACGGCGTCAGCGGCAGTGCCCGAGTTGCGGCAGCGCAAGCATGATCCGGGGCTGCCGCCTCCCCGGGGTGCAGATTCAGATCGTCGCCCATGACGGGGAGCGGCGCAGCGGCCTGATCAGCCTCTACTCCGATGTTTGCATGGACTGTGGGCTGACCAGCTTCTACGCCCGGCGTGTAGAGGTGGACGCCCAGTTGAAGCAGATCGAGAGAGAGGGGGACGAGCCAGTATAGCATGCGCCCAATCCTTCCTCCCTGGGCTCTCTTCCTGTTTGCAGCCATCCTCTTCACGGCCGGCCTGTTCTGGGTGCGCGCCCATCCGGGCGAGAAGCACAACCCCCTGGAGCAGGCGGTGGAGGAGGTATCGCGCTATGTGGGCATGGAAGTAGAGGCTGTGCCCGCGCCTGCCGGCCCGGGAG
>Ga0315279_10002567_pt1 | contig 26865 bp, 22 predicted proteins | sample YL17G06_20_MG_FD_203694 | JGI IMG/M metagenome (GOLD analysis project Ga0315279, IMG submission 203694) | Sediment microbial communities from Yellowstone Lake, YNP, Wyoming, USA - YL17G06_20 | ecosystem: Environmental > Aquatic > Freshwater > Lake > Sediment | place: USA: Wyoming | collected... | reverse complement strand
GGGCGGTCATGGCGGAAATCGAAAAGGAATCCCTCCAAAAGACGGGACTACGCAGCGATGTGGTCACCCTTTACCAGGGCGGGAAATACCATTTATACTGCTTTAAGAAATATACCGATGTTCGCTTAGTGTTTGCTCCTGAATACCAGACCGCCTTTTTCGGCGGAGACCCTGATAATTTCGAATACCCCCGCTTCGACCTCGATATTTGCCTGTTTCGGGCCTACGAAAATGGCAAACCGGCCAGAGTTGAGCATTACCTCAGATGGAGCCTCAATGGGGTGAGCGAAGGAGACCTGGTCTTTGTTTCGGGGCACCCGGGCAACACCAGCCGGCAATTGACTGTGGCCGAATTGGAATACCTGCGAGACCAACATTTTCCTTATACCCTGCAGCGGCTGAACAGCGTAGAAGTGATGCTGCTGGTTTACAGCACGCGAAGCGATGAAAATGCCCGTCGTGCGAAAGAAACCCTGTTCGGTGTTCAAAACAGCCGCAAGGCGAGAGAGGGCATGTTCGCGGGCTTGCTGGACCCTCAGCTCATGGTGCAAAAGCAGACTGCCGAACAACAACTGCGTGCCGCCGTAGCCCAAGACCCCAACGCAAAGGAATCCCTGTCGTCTTGGGGTCGCATTGCTGATGCGCAGCAGGTCATTGCCCGCAACGTGCGGCAGTATAACTTGCTCGAAGAGGCACATGGATTCAACAGCACCCTCTTCCACATTGCCCGTACTATCTCTCGGGCGGTGGAGGAGAATACCAAACCCAACGGAGAGCGCCTGCGTGAATTCCGGGACTCTAACCTCGAATCCCTGGAATTTCAACTCTTTTCGGAGGAACCCCTCTACGACGATTTTGAGCAAGTCAAGCTGGCCCATTCTCTGACTTGGCTGGTCGAACAATTAGGCTATTCCCACCCGTTGGTCCAGAAGGTGCTGGCGGGCAAATCGCCGCGCACCCGTGCCGCCGAACTGGTTTTGGGAACTAAAGTAAAAGATGTCGCGCTTCGCAAGAGGCTTTATGTGGGAACGGTGGCCGATGTGGAAGCAGCGCATGACCCCATGATTGAACTCGCCAGACTGGTCGATACTGAGGCTCGCGCCGTGCGAAAAATCATCGAAACCCAGAGCGAGATTCAAAGCCAAGCCCATGCCAGGATTGCCCAGGCCAGGTTCGCCGTGGAGAAAACCAGTTCGTATCCTGATGCAACCTTCACACTGCGCCTGGCGTTTGGCACAGTGAAAGGCTACGAGGAAAACGGCCAAGCGGTTCCCATGCAAACCACCTTTGCCGGCCTCTACGAGCGAGCGGCCGCCCACCATTACAAACCGCCGTTTGACATCCCTCAACGCTGGACCGATCGGAAAGACAAACTCGACTTGAGCACGCCGTTTAATTTCGTCTCCACTGCGGACATCATTGGCGGCAATTCGGGCAGCCCTGTCGTCAATCGCCATAGCGAGTTCGTCGGCATCATTTTTGACGGCAACCTTCAGTCATTGGTGCTCGACTTCGCTTACACGGACGTTCAAGCCCGAGCGGTCTCCGTCAATTCTCAGGCAATCGTTGAGGCATTGCGGAAGGTCTATGACGCCGGCGAGCTGGCCGATGAGATAGTCGGTAAAAAGCGGCCGTGAGCTCATCTTTTGGACCAATCACCGGCTGAAAATCCTTTAACGCCGGTCCCCGAACGACAATAGGCGTTATGCGAACTCTGGTTTTTACAGACCACGCTGCCAAAATCACCAAAAGTTCAAGAATTCACGCACAAGAAGTTAGACAAAAACTGTCCTCTTTGAAACAATGCGTCGCTCTAAAGTTAAAGGTGCATTTCGAACGGAGAATTCAGAATCGGGAGATATCGATGTCACGCCTCCACATTCTAAATTCTCAATTGCAGGACGCGCTTCACGAAACACGAGCGACGACCTTGATTACTCGACTTTTCCGATGGCCGCCCACTCCACGCCGCGGACGATTATCCTCTGCACACTCGGGTTCATCAGGGCCTTGCGGTCGTGACCGAAGGCGTTGTAAACCGTGCGGCCTTTGCCGTAGTTGGAGGTGAAGAGCAGCGGCTCGGTCTTTTTGCTCCAATCGGAGTCGGCTGCGACCAGCACGTTGATATCGCCGGTGCCCTGCAACTTGCCGTATAGCTCATCGTCGGTCTCGAAGTCGCCCATCCCTGCGGTGATGGGATGTTCTTTGTTGACCACCTTGACCTTGAAGACACCACGCGGGCCGTGACCCGAAGTGCCCATTACCCACTTGCGGCTGCAGAGCTTGCCGAATTCCTCCCACTTGGGGAACGAGGCGCTGGCCAGGTGTTGGACGAAGAAGCCCTTTCCGTCCTTCACGAAGTTCAGGAGGTTCTCCTGGGCTTGTTCGGGAATAATGGGAACACGCTGGCTATAAATGGTAAACACGATCACGTCATACGCCTTCAGAGCGGTTTTCGATTCGAGGATGAGGGGGTCTTCGCACACCCTGACGTCGAATTTCCCCGAGGCAACCATCGCTTCCCGCGTGGTCTCGGAGATTTCCCGCCAGGGATGCGCCGACACGTCGTCACCGGTAATCAGCAGGACCCTAATCTGGGCGGGCTTCTTGGGCGCATCGGCTGCAATACAAAAACTCAGCCCCACAATACATATCAGAACCGGAACAAAAACTAAACGTCGCATCTTGTTTCTCCTTTCTGCCAAAAGACCAAAGTTAGTATCCACCGCGGCTCGTCCACCTGACCTGGGTGGAAGCAACGGCTCGACCAATTCCCGTTATTCGTCTGTCAGTTCGTGTCGTTTCATAATACCAACCTCATTGTCTTATGCAAGAAGTATCGGCATAACTATTAGCTTTTAGATAAAGCCCAATCAAGCAGGGCCGGCTGTTCGTGAATACGCTGAAGTCGCACATTGCCAGTATGCTTAGCAGGGCAGGTTTGCAGTCTGAAGCAGACCTTTGTGCCAAATGAGCCAAGCAAATTGGCACAAACATGTAAATCTTGGGGGGAAAAATGAGCATAAAAAATAGAAAGTTTTCGGAATTTTCTATGCCCACTTGGCCCAAGAACAGTGCTGAAGAACGGCTTCCGGGTGATTTTGGCAGTCCGATTTGTGAAACTTAGGGTTCGCATTATTGAAATACAAAGAAGTTTTTGATATTATATGGACTTGAAAGGTGCAGAAGCGTTTCAAAACGGGACAAATGGGAAATCCTAAATGAAGGCTTTTTCGGAGGATAGAGCAATGAGGGTAAGTAAAGCAAAAGCATTAGGTATTGCGGGGGTTGTGTTGTTTCCATTGGTGTTTGGTGTGTGTTTAGCCGGCGGTCCGTTGTGGGAACAGCCGCCGATTGAAAGGACGCCGATTGTAGCAGAGCCGAATTTTCTCAGCCTCGATATGGTGTCTGCACGCTACCCTGATTATCCGGGTGTGTGGTTTAATGCCTGGAATCGGCCCTACCAGTGCCGGGGCGATGGTGATGGCCTGTTGGCGGGAAATTCGAAGGTCGGCTACTGGCGTGTATCTGTCAATGACCTGGACATACTTTTCAATTCGTGGTATGAGATGTACGACCCCGGTGGTCCGCCTGAGCCGCCTGTTCCGCCTATCTACACCTACGACCCGAACGCTGATTATACTCGTGACGGGCGAGTGGATTATCTTGATTTAGTAGTGTTGGCCCGGTGGTGGAAGATATTCGAACCGCCAAAAGGACCTGGCGTGCCAGATTATTGCCCTACAGTGCCGGCGTGGGCATTACTGTTGGCTGATGACTTCAAGGCCGTAGGCCAGGCGCCCGTTACATCGCTTGAGTGGTGGGGGGCGTTCTGGTTATGGAAGCAGCAGCAGCCGCCTTCGACACAGCCGGTACAATGGCATATCAGTTTCTGGGACAATGTGCCGGACCCCGACCCGTGCGACCCGTATAGCGGGTGGACATACAGCCGACCCGGGAAGTTGCTTAAGAAACTGGTTATTCCCGCCAATCGCGTCAGCACAGTGAATGCGGGGAAACTGGTGTACTGTTCACCGGATACTTACAATCGTTCGGCATACAAGCATACGCTTAACCTGATGCCGGATGAGTATTTCTGGCCAGCGGAATACTCCTCCCAGGGCGATGTCTTCTGGCTCAGTATTCTGGCGGTGTATGCGCCGGATGCGAATGCCGCTCATCCGTGGGGTTGGGCCGGTCGTCCCTGGCACTGGAGCGACGCTCCGGTAATGACACGGCTTTCTGCCGAGCCGCAGGTAGGGACAGTTGCGGATGCGAATTGGATGATACCTATTTATGATTACGGAACTCCGGAATTAGGCCCACATTTAGACTGGGTTGAATACTGGGATTTTGCCTTCGCGCTCGGGACCGACCCAAATTACGTCAAGTGGCGACAGCCATTCACCGGCATTCGTGACTGGCCTAACTACGAGGACATACAGTCTTGTGGGGCAGCCGATGCTCAGGGGCAGGTCCACAAATCGACAATCGTTGCGGCAGATGACTGGCTTTGCACTCGAAAGACTCCCGTGACAGGCGTCGTATGGTGGGGGTCTTATGTCGGATTGAACTACCAGCCGGAGAGTCGGATGCAAGATTTTACCAGACCCGACCACTTTTTGCTTTCTATATGGACCGATGTCCCGGCTGACGCTCCGGGTAATCAGTTCGGGTTCAGTCATCCAGGCCACAAGCTGTGGGAATACAAGGCCTACGACTACGATGAGGTTATGGTCGGATACGACAGATTCCCGGACGGTTCCGACCCTTGCGAGCCGGTCTTTCGCTACTCAGTCGAGCTACCCGAGTCAACCTGGTTCTATCAGCGGGACGTCGATAATGTTTACTGGCTCAGGATTGCAGCGGTATTCGACGAGAAACTGACTTACCAATGGGGCTGGACCAATCACGAGCATGTGTTCAAGGATTACGCTGTGTGCGGCGGCTATGACGGTGTGTTCCCTAAGTGGCAATTACTCCCCTCGGATATGTCTTTTATGCTGCTGACGCAACCGGATAAGTGCAGTCACTTTGCGGATTATAACTATGACTGCATTGTTGACTATCTCGATTTGAATCGCTTCTGTAACACATGGCTCTGGAATGGCCCTGCAGGCGGATACAGCGTTGCAGATATGGACTGTGACGGTGATGTGGAGTTCACCGACTTCGCTATTTTCGCCCTGGAGTGGCTTAACATTACGCCGACACTGTCTTTCTGTCCGGACAATGATGGAGACGGCTTTGGAAATCCTGCAAGTCACTGCTGCCCTGAGTATGGGCTGGACTGCAACGATAATGATGCAAACGTGCATCCCGGAGCACGCGAGGTTTGTGATAACGGCAAGGACGATGACTGTGACGGGTATATTGACTGCAACGACGTGTGCTGTTTCTGCATAGATGAGGACGGGGACGGATATGGCATAACGCCGACTCCGTGTTGTCCGTTTGCTGGAATCGACTGCGATGATTCTGACCCGAATATTCACCCTGGGGCCATTGAGATATGCAACAATGGAAAAGATGACGACTGCGACTGGCTGACAGACTGCAATGATTTAGACTGCTGCCAGGACAGAGATGGTGATGGGTACGGCAATCCGCCGGGGCCGTGCTGTCGGTTCCCGGGCTGGGATTGTAACGACCAGGATGCTGCCGTCAACCCGGGGGCGAAAGAGATATGCGACAACGGAAAAGACGATGATTGTGACGGCTTCATAGACTGCGAGGATGTCGATTGTGCCTGTGCAGACAAAGATGGCGATGGGTATGGCAATCCGCCGGGGCCGTGCTGTCGGTTCCCGGGCTGGGATTGTAACGACCAGGATGCTAACATCAACCCTGGGGCAAAAGAGATATGCGATAACGGAAAAGACGATGATTGTGACGGCTTCGTGGACTGCGAGGATGCCGATTGTGCCTGTGCAGACAAAGATGGCGATGGGTATGGCAATCCGCCGGGGCCATGCTGTCCGTACCTGGAGCAGGATTGCAACGACAATGATGCTAATGTCAACCCTGGGGCAAAAGAGATATGCAACAACGGCAAAGACGATGACTGCGATGGGCTGACCGATTGCGACGATCCGGACTGCAGCGGTGACCCACAGTGCGCTACCTGGCCTGCCTGCTGGAACTGCCCGACACAGTGTCACGGTGACGCTGACTGCGATGGGACCGTGGGGCTCTCCGATTTGGCGATATTGATGTCTGCAATGAACAGTATTTACCCGAATCCGGCGTATGACCCGTGCGCAGATTTTGACCGCGATGGTGCTGTTGGCCCGCTCGATATGATTATCCTGAAGACATACTATGGTCAGAACCCACCGGCTGATTGTCCGCCGGGCGGGACCTGGCCGCCGGAACCTTAATAGCCAGATGTGGGCCTGGAATATCTGGCGGGCCTGACTGGATTGTGAGAGCTGTATTTGGACAGCACCAAGAGCACGGATGCGGGTATAAAACAACTTAAACAGAGCCGGCCTAAGCTAAACATACAGAAAGAGAATTGCTCTGTTGAAAAGAGTTCGGAATGTCATTTCGAGCGAGCCGTAGGCGAGTCGAGAAATCTGTTTTTCAATAGATTTCTCCACTTCGCGTCCCTTAGGGACGCTTCGGTCGAAATGACGGTGGGGCTTTTCAACAGAGCAAAAGAGAATTAAAATAGAAGATAGGGTTCACTATAGTGCGGCCAGGACTCTACAGGTATGCTGGCAGGTTGCCTGTTGCAAATAAGTATGAAACGATGAAAGGGGAATAAAGATAGCGGAAACTAAAAAGATTGGAATGTGGTATGCGAAACTTTAGCAAAGCAAAACGAATAGTTGTGAAAATCGGCACCAACACCCTTTCAAAAAACGGCGGCATAGATGCTGCCTACGTTCGCCAAATCGCCGGACAGATAAGCTCAGTTCTCAAGACCGGCAGACAGGTTGTCATTGTTACTTCGGGCGCTATCGGTATGGGAGCTGGGCAGTTATCAGGATATCAGGGTATCAGGCCATCAGGTATTAGAGAGCGTCAGTCCGGGCTGGCAGGCAGGATAAAAGAAACAAAAATGCGGCAGGCCTGCGCCGCTATCGGCCAGCCGCTCTTGATGGCCGAGTACCGAAAATCATTTTTGCGGTATGGCGTCACCGTCGCGCAGGTCCTGCTGACTGCCGACGTGCTTAACAACAGGAAAACATACCTGAACCTTCGCAATTCCATCGAGACGCTGCTGAAACTGTCCGTTGTGCCAATCCTGAACGAAAACGACAGCGTCAGCACCGAGGAAATCGGCTCAGCGTTCGGCGACAACGACCGGCTCAGCGCCCTGGTCGCCAGCAAAATCGATGCGGACCTGTTGATTATGCTGAGCGATATCGACGCCCTTTACGACAAAGACCCTCGCAAATTTGCCGATGCCAGGCCGATACCCGCTGTTTTTGAGATAACCGAGGAGATTGTGCGAACTGCGGGCGGAAAGGGCAGCCGGTTTAGCACCGGCGGAATGAAGACCAAAATAGAAGCGGCAAAAATTGCCTCCAACGCCGGCTGCCGAATGGTCCTGGCCAACGGCAGATTGAAAGATGTCATTGGCCGCATCCTCGCCGGCGAAGAAATCGGCACAGTCTTTGTGCCCAGGCAAAAACTCTCCAACCGCTCCAGATGGATTCTCAATAGCGCACCTGCCGGCGTAATACACATTGATGACGGCGCGATGCAGGCGATTAGAAACCACAAAAGTCTCCTGCCAAGCGGCATAACATCGGTGGAAGGGGTATTCGAGGCCGGCTGCGTGGTTATGCTCAACGATAAAGCAAAGGCCGTTACAAATTTCAGCAGCACTGAACTCGAAACTTTAGCCGGCAGGCACAGCACAGAAATAAAAAAGCTCCTCGGCCCCGGCCACCGCGACGTCGTCGCTATCCCGGAAGACATCGTCTTTATTGATTATTGATAAATTTTGCCACAGAGGACACAGAGAACACAGAGGAATACTGAAGTAATAAAACTGGAGGCGAGGTTAAGTCGTGATAAGGTTTAAGTGCAGTTTTGCGGTTTTTTATTTTATACGCTTGTGGCGTCCTTGATTTTTTCCTCCCTTTCTGATATTCTATATCCAGAAAATTGAGGCAGGGCTGGCGGAGTCTATATCTAACCACAGATTTCACAGATTCACACGGATTAGTAGCCACAAAGACTCAAAGGCACGAAGGGCTTTGGTCGGCTTTGGCGTTCTGCGGCAAGCCATTTCTCGAAACGAGTTTCTGTGAAAGGCCATTGCCTTGTCCGCCGAATCCCGAATAATCCGGGCTTCTTTATATAAGCCGAGCAAACGAAATCGGGCACAGGAGCGAGGTTGGCTGGAGTTTTTGCGGTTTTTTATTTTATACGCCTGTGGCGTCCTTGATTTTTTCCTCCTTTTCTGCTATATTATGGCTTGAAAACAGGCGGAAATTTCTTTGTTTTTGCGGAAATTGCAGCTTTGGGTAGAATTTATCCGCCGAAGGCGTGATTTATCTGCCGTTTGTGCGGCGAATTGTAAAACAAGAAAAAAGAATAATAGTTGAAATGAGCCGGGGTGCTCACGGTATGAATATTGTATTCTTGTCGCTGATCCAGCGACAGTCTAAGAAGACAATGTCGACTTTATGTGCCTGTTTACTGTGCAGCCATCTATGACTATGCAGTTATGCAGTATGCAGAAAGCAGAATATCACCGTGAGCCCCGGCTCTTAAATTGGAGGTAACAGGGCTGTATCCGCAATTAAAAAAAGATATCGGTGAAGCAACAGAGGATTTCTTCAAGTTAAGGGATGGGCATGACTTAGCAGAGTTGCTTGAGGTCCCATACAGAGTGCTAAATTACCATTTATACATTGCTCCTGAGACTAAGAAATATGGACATTTCCAAATACCAAAGAGAGGCGGGGGCAAAAGAGATATTTGTGCACCGATTGGGCCTATCAAAATCTTACAAAGAAAACTTAACAGTATTTTACAAAATGTTTACAAAACAAAACCATTCGTACACGGATTTTTGAATGGCAGAAGCATAATTACAAACGCTCGGTTGCATATAAACAAGGAATTTGTATTAAACATTGACCTTCTTGACTTTTTCCCAAGCATCAATTTTGGACGAGTGTTTGGTATGTTTAAGGCAAAGCCATACGAATTGCCGAAGAAAGTCGCGGCAATGCTGGCGAAATTATGCTGTTTTAATAACCAATTACCTCAAGGAGCACCAACTTCTCCAATAGTTTCCAATATGGTTTGCGCACGACTTGATGGACAATTAGGAAAACTCGCAAGAAAGTATGATTGTATTTATACCAGGTATGCCGATGACATTACTTTCTCAACAGATCAACCAGACTTTCCATCCGCGCTCGAAATAGCAAAGACCTCAAGTATTCCATATAAGGAGATCGCGGAAGTTGGCTCTGAGCTTACAAAAGTAATTGAACAAAATGGATTTTTTATTAATCCACGTAAAGTATGGCTGCAACCATCACGATCTAGACAGCAAGTAACTGGGTTAACCGTAAATTCCTTCCCCAATGTAATTCGTAAGTATACTAATCAAATACGCGCTATGTTACACGCTTGGGAGAAATACGAATTAGAACTTGCAGAAAAAGAGTTTTTAAAAAAATACGACAAGAAACATCGGAGGGCAATTGGGCCGCCCGGTATTTTCAAAAAAGTAGTTAGAGGGAAACTGAATTTTTTAAAAGCAGTCCGGAGCAGTAAAAATCCTCAATACCTAAGGCTATGCAAAAAACTCGCCGAAGTTGACCCTGATTTTGCAGTTATCTATGGGAGATTAGAACGAGCGGCAAAACCCATAATATTAGACGATGCCGTTTTTATAATTGAAACAGATACTAATCAAGGAACCGCCTTTTTCTTAGATGGAGTAGGACTTGTGACATGTGAGCACATATTGGGTGGGGAGATAAAAAAGACATTTGTATATCACCATTCGAACCCAGATAAGCACTACGAAACGAAGATAATCAAACAAGATACAAAACTTGATATCATGATACTAACATTTGAAGGTATGGATAGGTTTGCTTGTCTTCAAAAAGGTGAAAGTGGCAAATTGCAAAGAGGCGATCCTGTTTGTGTAGTTGGATTTCCCAATTATGCACCTGGTAATACGGTTCACGTTCACCCAGGAGTAATCGCGGGACTAAAGAAATCTTGCGCCGGAGATAAGCGTTTCAATGTAAGTGCTGATATATATAAGGGAAACAGCGGAGGCCCTGTTCTAGATGTTGAGAATAAAGTCATTGGGATTGCAGTTACTGGGGAGGATAGACCAGGGTTACAACCGCCAAAAGAGGAATATGGGGCTATACCAATCGAATTGCTCGACGTCTTACTAAAGACATAAGATAAAGCTATTAAATCTGGGGATACCATAATAATTTTTTAACGGCAACTCTCTCGAACTACAATTAGTCGCTGGTTACTTGTCGTTAGTCAATAGTGGAATGAGATTGCCAAGGCCTCCGGCCTCGCAATGACAAACCCCCGGCACAGGTTGCCCCACCCACAGGTGGTGGGGCTAACCAATAAGAATTTGGTGGGGCAATCCACCTGCGGCGGATAAAGCCCTACCCTACTGACCAATCACCAGTTACCACTCACCACTTGCCGTTTTGTGCTTCGGATTTCGAGTTTTTTCGTGGACATATACGCTTCGCGTTTTTTAAGATACGAAAATGATGGGTAAAATCGAATCTGTAATACTTGGTATGTTTTTTGGGTTCGTGCCGATTGTTTTCTGCTTTCTGGCGACTATGGTAACTGCTTCTATTTTTTTCGGGAAAGAAGCTCTTGGGCCGTGGGTGTTATGGTCGCTCGTGCCCGGCGTAATTATAGATGCCATCTTTCTAAAAAAGTGGGTCAGGAGGGCATATCAAATAAATAACAAAGTGCTCGCAGGAATTTATCTATTCTACTCGGTAGTGGCGCTGGGTATGGGTATGGGGCTGCCGATATTGAACTTTGTTTTAGGAATAATGGCTGGTGCTTACATCGCCAGGAAAATGCACTTTCACCAAGCCGATGAGCAAAGTCGCAATCAAGCTTTTAGGAAAACGGCGGTGTTCTGTGCGGTAGTTATGGCGATTATGTGCTGCCTAATGACGCTGTTGGGGATAGTCGGCAAAGTGCCGGGTTCGAAATTTGAGACGCCGATATTGTCATTTACCTTTACAGTGCCGGTATTTACTGCGGTGGTGCTGACCGGCGGGGCTGTGCTGGTTTTGCTGCAATATTGGCTGACCAGGACCGCAGCAAAGGTCACGATTAAGCTCTCGCCTGTAATCCATAACTTGTGAATGGGTATATGAGTGGATGAGAGGTGAGGGACGAGGGACGGCTGGGAAGTTTTGAGTGTTGAGTTTTGAGTGTTGAGTTTATTGGGGGAAAACTGGATTCCCGCCTGCGGGTCTGTTGCCAAACTATACTTGGCGGCATCGAGATTGCCACGGCCTGCTTCGCAGGCCTCGCAATGACGAAAAATGGGGATCTGTGTCATTGCGAGGAACGCAGCGACGAAGCAATCTCTACTTCGGCAACAAGCCCCTGCGCGGGAATGACAAAAAGTGATACTCACCTTTTGGAAACGGCAGTAGATAATCTTTCTCTGTGACCTCTCTTTCTGTGGTCAATTCAGGTTCAGTGTTGACAATCAACAATCAATAATCAATAATCACTTGGTGGGCCGAAGTGGCGGAACTGGCAGACGCGCAGGACTCAAAATCCTGTCCTGGCAACAGGGTGAGGGTTCGATTCCCTCCTTCGGCAGTTGTTTCGTCGTTCGTGAATCGTGATGCGTATTGCGCAAAGGATACTGTGATTCGGTAACATAGTTCATTCATACCAGCGAGTTGACTTGCCCTGCCTGAAGAAATAGAGTTACGGAATGGAGTTGCAACAGAAAACCGGATATGTCCGCACCGGCTGGAAGGCAGCGATACTGATTGCCCTCGCAGTAATCAGCATGTATCTTTTTATCGGCACGCGGACCACTTTGTGGGACCGTGATGAGCCGCGCTATGCGCGGGTTACAGCAGAAATGGTAGAATCAGGTAACTACCTTGTCCCAACTTTGAATGGTCAGGCGTGGCCAGACAAACCTATTCTGCTTTACTGGCTGATGTCTTTACCAGTTCGTGTGCTGGGACCGACGGAGCTTGCCTGCCGTTTCTGGGGAGTGGTGGGCACCGCGATTACCTGTCTATTAACATTCTACATCGGCAAGCAGCTTTTCGGCGCAAAAGAAGGGTTGTGGGCGATGGTTATCCTGGCCTCAACTTTAATGGTGCTGGTTGTCGGTACCACTGCGACTTCCGACGCAGTAACGCTGCCGTTCATAGTTGCGGTGTTGGCAATCTTTATCCACGCGATGAAGTCCGGAATGCGGGCATACCACATAATTCTGATGGGCGTGGCCCTCGGCTTTGGGATGCTTGCCAAAGGGCCGATAGGAGTTCTACCGATTCCGGCAATAGTAACTATTCTATGGCTGAATCGCAAAGCCAGGCCTGGCCTTGTCCGGCCTTTTTGCCAGCTTGGTGCTGCCTTAACGATAGGAGTTTTGATTTTTCTGGCATGGGCAATTCCAGTCAACAATGCTACAAGCGGCGAGTTTTTAAGTGTCTTTGTCGGCCGGCACGTACTGACTCGAGCAATTAAACCTATGGAGCATCACGGAGGGAATTTTCTTCTCTATCTGCCATACTATCTGCCTGTTATTATAGTGGGTTTTTTCCCGTGGACGCTGCACCTGCCCGGGGCTTTTTCAGCAATACTCGGAGGGCGTATAGGCGGACAATATTGTCGGCCTTTGTTGATTGGCTGGGTTGTATCAATTTTTACTATAATGACGCTGGCAGTTACCAAATTGCCGCATTATATTTTATTTATATGGCCGGCGCTGGCTCTGGTGGTGGCAGGCATGATTGCCGCGGCACAGCAAGACAGATTAACCAGCCGCGACCGAATCTGGCTGCGACGCGGGGTTTGGTTTTTTGGCCCGCCGGCAATCGCCATAGCACTGGGTTTGATGATTGCGCCATATTTTTTTCCGATAGCAGGGTTGCGCTGGTCTGGGTTGGCATCGGGTATTGTATTGTCAGTTATGACTGCGGTCGCCATCTACCTGCAACGTGCCGACAGGCCGCATCTCAGCGCCGAGGTATTGACAATCGGTATGCTTGCCCTTGAGGTTCCAATCTTATTTGGTGTGCTGCCGGCGATTGAGCAGATAAAAATATCCCCGCCTATTGCTCAGGCCATAAAGGCCAAAACCGCCAAAGAAACACCCGTAGCAACCTATAAATATGCCGAACCAACACTGAATTTTTATATTGGCCGAAAAATTGAGCCGCTCCGCAAGGAAGAGGCGGTTGTTGCCTGGGCCCGACAGCCGAAACCAGGAGTGCTGATTATACCCAAAGACATACTAACCGGCATCGAGCAACGGCACGGCCCTTTGCCTTTAGAGCAGATCGCCTCTAAAAAAGGTTTTAACTATTCAAAAGGAAAACCACTCGAAGTGCTGGCTTTAATTCGCAAAACGGAGAGCTAATGACCAAAGAAGAAACATTCGAACCACGTCTGCACCGCATCAATTTGGCAATATGGGTGTCTGTTATTGCATTGGGGCTGGCTGCCTTGCTCAGTTACTTTTTATTTGATGAGCGCATTTTTTCCTGGTTCCGTGACCATCCAAGTACCTGGCAAAAGAATAGCTGGGTGAAAGCAATCAGAGGATTCGGCAGCGCATGGGTGCCAATTTGGTTACTATTCAACTGGGTCTGTGCCACCGGTCGGCAGCGACCGGCTTTGGCCGGGCTGTTGGCCCTTCTGCTGATTGCCCCAACCGTATGCACGCTAAAACCTCTGGTACATAGACCACGGCCCAGAGAAGTTATCGCAGCAGCCACGAGAACAGAAAAAGCAGAAAACAATAACAACTCGTCGCAAAACCTGTCGTTTCCTTCCGGCGACACGGCAGTCGTATTCGCGGTAGCTGCAGCATTAGTACCCTTTGTCCGCTGGCCCTTGGGATTGATATTTTTCAGCATCGCCAGCGGCGTCGGGATTATGAGAGTAGTTGTATTGGCCCATTACCCATCGGATGTCTTCGCCGGAGCGGCAATAGGTATCTTTTCCGGGTGGCTTGCCTTACAAATCATCAGGCGATGGCTATCCCGGTTCAACTTGAGACCTGGTCACGCTGCCGCGGGTGCGATTCTCACACCTGCCTTACTTGGGCTGCTTGAAGGAATCAATCACTTATTTACTTTTCTGAAAACCTACGGGGTGCTGGTTGTGGGGATTTACATAGCCGCCAAAGTCGGCACGTGGCTGAAACGGCCTTGAAGACAGTATGCTGAGCCCATAGCATATAGGGCTTGAGGGTTAGTGGAAGGTCAAAAAATTTTGTCCGAAGAAGATAAAATTATTGCTTAAGTAAAGTGATTTTATCTGTTTAATAATAGTGATAAAGGGATTTCTAATCCGTGTGGTTCCAGAAGTAATTTATCGGATAAAATTTCTTTTGTTTCTCCTTCGTCAATAACCTTTCCTTTATCTAAAAGTACAACCTTTGAACATAACTCTAATACCATTTCCAGATCATGCGTAGCCAAAACCTTTGTAACTTTTAGACTTTTTAACAGATTTATTAAATGCCGGCGTGAAGCGGGGTCAAGATTAGAATTTGGCTCATCTAATACCAGGATTTCCGGTGACATAGATAAAACCGTAGCGATAGATAACCTTTTCTGCTCGCCTAAACTCATGTGATAAGATAGATTGTCTCTTTTGTCTAATAATCCTACCTCCTCTAATGCAGAACTTACTTTTCTATCGATTTCCTGCTTGGGTATCCCTAAATTATTAGGCCCGAAGGCAACATCTTCATACACAGTTGGCATAAATAGCTGGTCTTGCGGATCCTGAAACACCAACCCCACCTTTTGGCGAATTAAAGTAATATTTTCTTTAGAAACCGCCTTACCAAAAATTTTTACTTTGCCATTACCGTTCAATAAACCATTCAGGTGTAATAATAATGTGGATTTACCTGCTCCATTAGGGCCAATAATGCCGAGCGTTTCGTTTTCGTAGACATCCAGGTTTATCTCTTCTAATGCCCTGGTGCCATCGGGATAGGTAAAATTTAAGTTACTTATCTCAATTACTTTGTTCATTGGTATATCCTCTCGCGCACATTGCCAGATGTATTCTTTCTGCACGCTCATAGGTGCGGATAAATATAGTCCCTAAGATATTGCTCAATATTTTGACTTTTCTAAAATTATTTTTGCTATTTATGCTTCTGGATTCACAGGCACGTTTTGCCCTTAATAACTGATCCTCTAATAAGAACGAATAGCGGTACATAAATGACAAGAGGTAAATAAACAAATTAGGCACTTTAAGTTGTCTCAGGGCTTCAAGTAACTGGGTAAATTTTGTCGTCGAAAAAATTACCAAAGTCAAAATAATCGCCAATGTTGCTTTTATAGTGCAATTAAGGGATAAAGCAATTCCGTTTTTCCTAAATAAGGCAGAGAGTGCAATAACGATAATAAAAGGTATTACTTCAACAAGTCTTTTGAAGATAAATTTGACAGGTACTTTTGATAAGCAAATTAAAAGAACAACCAGTAACCCATAAAACAAAGTTATCCGCCTACCAGGAGAAAAGACAATTAGTAATAAAAACGTGACCCAAAAAACAATTTTTATTTTGGCCCCAAGTTTGTGCAAGGGCGTATTTAAATCTGCGTAGATATCAATAAAGGCATGTCTCATTTATTTTTCCTTAAGTAATTTTCCTATGGTTATTGCGAGAATAAAGACAACCAATACCCCGAATATCCCAGCCAGAGAAGCTGCCACCTTTTCATTAGTTATTCCAGGAAATAAATAATCCGGAATAGGCGATTTTAGGATAGCAGTTGCTTTCTCTATAAAATTTTTGTCTTCGGCCACTTTCTCCAAGCCATCAGGCGAACTCGAGGCAAGAAAGGAAAATATTGCCAACGTTATCGCAATTAACAGCCCTATAAAAATATCTTTTCTTTTCATTTTTGCTCTCTATAGATTAAATCCGGCCTCACTTTTAGTATAAAACTCAAAATGAAAGTGGTAATTATCGCCTCGCCTATACCGATAAAGATATGCACAAACACCATTGCCGGAAGCACGACACCAAACTGCAATGTACCAGAGAGGGATAATTCTAAAGCGCAAAATGTTGCCGCCAATACTACCGAAAACCAGCTACTTATGAATACGGCTATCAACATATTTGTCTTAGGAAAAATTTTTCTTAAGAGCACATATAAATAATAGCTTAAAATGGTACCAACAATTGCCATGTTAAAAATGTTGGCTCCCAAGGTGGTTAGTCCTCCATCCTGGAATATCAAACATTGCACAATTAAAACTAAGCTCAAAACAATAGCTCCTACATAGGGGCCTAAGGTAACAGAAGCCAATGCCCCACCTAAAAAATGCCCAGAAGTGCCTCCGAGAACTGGAAAGTTTAACATTTGTGCTGCAAAAATAAAAGCTGCCATTACTCCCATTAAAGGAACCAGCTTGTCTTTTAGAATCTTTCTTGTCTTTTTCAAGGCATAACTTAAAACACCTAAGGCAACAGCCCAACCTGATATAAAAACAGGGGGGCTTAAGAAACCATCCGGTATGTGCATAATCGCTCCTTTCTTAAAACGTATAAACAACCGTAATTACTACTGAATCGTTGGCATCAGTATTTGTTCCCAATATTGTCCTCTGATATGCTAAAAGCGTCTGAATCTTATTACAGGACCAGCCGATACCCGCGGACATCGTTAGGCATCGCACATCTGAATCAGGAGTATAACCGGCGTTCTCTTTTTTATCGCCTTGCAAAAAACCGTTGACCTCTAACATCAAATTAAAACCTTCGGGAAGGAAACACTCAGCACCAAAATCATAGTTCAGATATTCAGCGCATTTTGTTTCAACACCATCTATTTTGGCTTCCTGCGGAAAACTATATATAGCGTCCGCATGCAGTATAAACGGCTTTATCTTTTTAGTCAGATTGATGCCGAAACCCTGGTCGTAAGAGCCGCTGCCCATTAAATCTGTGCCGAGTTTATCGGGGTCCGCGTGCTGATATTTGCCGGTGGGAAATTTCAACTGCAATAACCCATCTAAATGCGGCATCCAACCTTTTTCTTCAATCGCACAGTAACGAAAAAATAAATAACTATCTCCCAGCCCATCAGAATGCGCCTTAAGACCGTCTTGTTTTCTAACATTCTCCTGATAAACCACTTGCGCATCAATTTCTAATCTGTCTGTAAGCCCGTATTGCATAAATAATTGTTGTTGATATTGATATTTTTTATCGCCTTTTGCCAGAGAGTCATAATGCCCTTCAGAATTTAAAACCCCCCTCGTCCGGTTATAAAAGAAAAAAGGCTGAACCACGAATTTACCCTTTCCACAAAGAGGCGATGTCCAAGTTGTGATTGGGCCGGCTGAAACCGGATTCCCATTCTTCCTGTTCGGGGGCACTTTCATTCTGAGCAAAAGAAACCACGGCAGATGAAAAGACGATACTTATGATAATAAATACTTGCAAAATGCGGCGTAACATTTTTCCTTTCTTTCGTGTTACTATTATTATTTTCGTGCCACTCACAGCAAAAAAATAATATTACCTACTCAATATCTTTACCAGTCGTAGACATGCTTAAGGTCCCGTGTTTTACTCCTTTTACAGACCTCAAGGTATCTGCCAATTTCTGAGCTTCTTTAGGGGAACCCTTTACTGCAATAATCTCCAGGCAATTATTATGATCTAAGTGAATATGCTGAGAAGAAATTATAATATCACCAAAATCGTGTTGGGTGTCGGTGAGCTTATTCACAAGTTTTCTCTTATGGTGGTTATAAATAAGAGTAATAGCTCCTGCGATTTCTTTACCTTCCCGCCATTGCTTTTCTACTAATTCCTTGCGGATTAAGTCTCTAAAGGCTTCGGAACGACAAGTGTAATTCCTGTCCTTAATAAGGTGATCGAATTTATCCAGGAGTTCTTTTCCTAAAGATACGCCAAATCTAGCTAATTGTGCCATAACTATTCTCTGTGTGTTACGTTTGTTGGAAAAATAACACGGGAAAGTCTTAATGTCAAGCAATATTTTTCATATTTTTGATTTTCTTCGGACAAATTTTTGACTTTCCGCCAGCCCTCAAACCCTACATACCAAAGGCTCAGCATACTGCCTTCGAAGCAGTTTCAAAGACGTGAGGCCCACAACCATTAAAGATACTTGGCCTACGTTTCTTGCTTGGCCACAAAGGGTGATAGTTCACGGAGGCGGTTGACAATCTGAGGCATTATTTGGATTGTGTAATCTACCTCTTCTTCGGTGTTGTATCGGCTTAAGCTGAAACGAATCGAGCCGTGGGCGGCGGTGAAGGGCACGCCCATCGCCCGTAAGACGTGGGAAGGCTCGAGTGAGCCGGATGTGCAGGCCGAGCCGCTGCTGGCACATACGCCGTATTTATCGAGCATAAGCAGAATCGCCTCGCCCTCGATATACTCAAAGCTGATATTAGTCGTATTAGGCAGACGATTTTTTTTGTCGCCGTTGACCCGGCTGTCAGGACAGCTTTTCAAAGTGGCGATTTCGAGCTTGTCACGCAGGTATTTGACTTTGCTATTTTCCTCTTCGATATTCTCGGCGGCCAATTCGCAGGATTTACCTAAGCCGATGATTCCCGGCACATTTTCGGTGCCGGCCCTGCGGCCTGCTTCCTGATGGCCGCCCATCATAAATGGCGACAGCCGCGTCCCCTTGCGGACGTAAAGAACGCCCACGCCCTTAGGACCGTGCAGTTTGTGGCCTGAAAGACTGAGCAAATCGATATTACTTTTCGACAAGTTCAGCGGTATCTTGCCTACTGCCTGCACCGCATCGGTGTGAAACACCACCCCCTTATCGGTAACTAATTTGGCGATTTTTTCTATCTGGAATATCACGCCCGTCTCGTTGTTTGCGAACATAATCGTAACCAGAGCGGTATCGTCATCGAGATTCTCTTCGAGGTCGGCAATGTCAAGCCGACCCTGCTTATCCACTCCCAGCTCCACAACTGTGTAGCCGTGGTTCTGCAGGTCCCGGCAAACCGACAGCACCGCCGGATGCTCAACCCGGGTCGTTATGACTTTATGCTTTTGCGGCATCGCTGCCAGAGCGCCTCTTATGGCGGCGTTGTCACTCTCGGTGCCGCAACTGGTAAATATAATCTCGCCGGGGTCGCAGCCGAGCAAATCGGCCACCTGCTCACGCGCCTTTTGGATATTGCGGCCGACCTGGCCGCCGAAGGTGTGCATACTCGAAGGATTGCCGTAAAGCTCACAGAAGAACGGCTTCATTTCTTCAAAGACTTCCTCGGCTACTTTTGTCGTCGCATTGTTGTCAAAATATATGGTTCTCATCCGTCATCCTCTGTGATTGTTCATTGGCCGGAATCCTTGATTTCCTCGACATAAAGGTCTTTTGATACAAACTCTCTCAGTTTGGCTTCGACGACATCTTTCATTGTAACATCGGCCAGTTTGCACTGGGCGCACATCCCTCTAAAAGCAACAACGACCTTATTTCCTTCGACATCGACCAATTCAATATCGCCGCCATCAGCCCGCAGGGCTGGTCTAATCTGCTCATTTATCGTCTGCTGAATCAATTGAATCTTCTGGATATTGGTAAGCCGCTCGGCCCGCCGCGGCGCCGAGACGGGGACTTGTTTTATTTTGTCACCCTGCACCCTTTGTATTATCTTTTCGATTTCACCCTTGCAGCCGCCACAGCCGCCGCCTGCTTTGCTATAATTCGTTACCTGCTCGACGGTCGTCAGATTATTCTCGCGTATCACCCTCTCGATTTCCTTGTCGGTTACGCCGAAACAGGTGCAGACGACGTTGCCTTCAAGCTGGCGTTTCTTTTTACCGCCGCTACGATAATTTTCGATTGCCGCCTCAAGGGCTTCCCTGCCCATAACCGAGCAGTGCATTTTCTGTTCGGGCAATCCGCCGAGGTAATCGGCTATATCTTTGTTGGTTACCTTAGCAGCTTCCTCAAGGGTCATACCTTTTATCATTTCGGTCAAAACCGATGATGTTGCTATTGCACTCGCACAGCCGAATGTCTTGAACTTTGCATCCGTAATTTTGCCGTTTTTATCGAGCTTGAACGTCAGCCGCAAGGCATCGCCGCAGGCGAGTGACCCAACCTCACCTACGCCATCGGCATCATCAATCTCCCCGACATTTCGCGGGTTGAAGAAGTGGTCTCTAACCTTGTCCGTATATTCCCACATAATCAGTTTTGAGTCCTTAGTTTTGAGTTTTTAGTTCTCGATTACTACTGCCTATTATCGTAACCAGTCTTTACTATGCTGGTCAAAATCTTAATCAGCTCTTCCGATAGTCCAATCAATTTCCCGGCCTCTTGTCCATCAACGATTCCTGCATCTTTTATCAACCTCAGCCAGTAATTCGTCTCTCTCGCTTCTTTTGAAGCAATTGACATTTTAGCAAAGAAATCTTTTCGGCTTTGCCCTGCCAGTGCCTCCTCAACATTAGCACCTATACTCGTACCTGACCGCAAAAGCTGACTGGATATTTCATAGTGCCTATCGCTTCGAGGTTGAGTGCATAACTTAATAATCTGCAAAGCAAACTCATAACTTTTTTGTTTAACGATACTTTTGCCCATAACTCAAAACTCAACACTCAAAACTCATCACTCTTTATCAACGCCTGTTGAAAGTCGGCTATTATATCATCGATGTGCTCTGTGCCGACCGAGACACGAATATAATCATCCGTTACGCCGGCTGCAAGCTGTTCTTCTTTACTGAGCTGCTGGTGCGTCGTGCTGGCCGGATGTATCACTAAAGTTTTGCTATCTCCAATGTTGGCGAGGTGACTGGCCAGCTTGACACTATTTATAAACTTAATGCCCGCTTCTTTGCCGCCTTTGATTCCAAAGCCCAAAATGCCGCCCGCGCCATTGGGCAGATACTTTTTTGCAAGCGCATAGTCAGGATGCGACTGGAGCCCCGGATAATTAACCCAACTAACTTCGCGATGTTTTTCGAGCCACTTAGCAAGATTGAGGGCGTTTTCACTGTGTCTGGGCATACGAAGATGGAGCGTCTCAAGCCCCAGCAGGAAGAGAAACGCATTAAAGGGCGACATACAGCTTCCCATATCGCGCAAGAACTGAACCCTGGCTTTGATGATGTATGCCAACTCTCCAAAGGACTCGACATACCTGACGCCGTGATAACTTGGGTCCGGCTCGGTCAGCTCGGGGTAGCGACCGTTCGTCCAATCGAATTTGCCGGAATCCACAATCGCACCGCCGATGCTTGTGCCGTGGCCGCCAATGAACTTTGTGCAGCTATGAACCACGATATCGATACCGTATTCAATCGGCCTAAATAGTATGGGCGTGGTAACAGTATTATCACAAATCACCGGGAGACCATTTTTGTGGGCAATGTCGGCTATCTTTTCGTATTGCAAAATGTCATTCTTCGGATTGCCGATGCTTTCTATGTAAATCAGGCGGGTATTTTTTTTTATCGCCTTTGCAAAATTCTCCGGCTTTTTAGGGTCAACGAACGTAACCTCGATACCGAGTTTTGAAAATGTCTGGCTAAAGAGCGTAACCGTCCCGCCGTATAGCGAATTGGAAGAAACAATGTGTCCTCCCGCGCCGCAGATATTAAAAATGCTCACATAGATAGCCGACTGGCCTGAGCTTAATGCCAGACCGCCCACCCCGCCTTCTAATGCCGCCAGCCGTTTCTCCAACACATCGGTCGTCGGATTCATCAGACGCGTATAGATGTTGCCAAATTCCTTGAGTGCAAATAAATTCGCCGCATGCTCAGTATCCTTAAACACGTAGCTTGTTGTCTGATAAATCGGCACAGCCCGGCTGCGGGTGTCGGTATCTATTGTTTGCCCGGCGTGCAAAGCCAGCGTTTCCATACGATATTTACGCTCTTCTGCCACTTTATCACCTCCTATTGTTTAACATTTCCACAGTAATTTCTGCGGCTCTTTTGCCGGATAACAACATCCCACCAAAGGTCGGCCCCATCCGTGGAAGACCAAATGTAGTTGCAGCAGCCATCCCCGTCACAATCAGACCCGGGTATATTTCCCTCGTATGCTCAACGACTGCATCCTCTGACTCTTCGACCCACATAGGCCCGAACCCCTTTATGTCCACAAGCTCTCGCTTCTGAAGTGACCGAACGACCACCGCATCATGTCCCGTAGCATCGACCACAAGTTTCGATTCGATACCGACCGGGTCCACACAGGTGATTGCTCTTGGAAGTGCGGACACAGGTGTCCAGTTAATAACTACGCCACAAACCCGGCCCTCTTTTAGCACCACATCATCGAACTGAGTCATGTTCAATACCTTTACGCCGGCATCACACGCCGCAGCAATCAATTTGGAACACGCGTGCGGGCCGTCAGCCACATACAATCCTTCTTCAACCTCCTTGTATGGAGCTCCTATCTCATCGAGAATTACTTGGGCGGGCGATCTGATCGTTACTTTGTTCATCAAATAACCGCCAATCCAGAATCCTCCACCGAGATAGTTGTTGCTCTCGATGAGGAGTGTCTTTTCCCCCCTTTTCGCAAACTCCATTGCGGCAACGAGTCCGCTGGGGCCTGCACCTATAACGGTCACATCATTCTCGATGTGGTCATCAAATTCCTTAGCGAATTCAGATACAATGGCTCTGGTAACCTGCTTTTCAGATATTCTTGAAAAAATCATACTATTGTCTCCTTCTAAAATATGATAGACACGCTCGCACCAGCCTGCTTTGCAGGCATTGCAATGCGACTGCTATTCTGCCGGTAGAATCTCAACCATTCTATCGAGCGACCTTTTCGCTTTTACTCTTATCTCCTGCGGGACTGTAACTTTGTACTGCATATCTTCCAAGGAGCCAACAACCTTGTCCAAGGAAATCTTTTTCATATTGGGACACACCGCCCTGTCACTGGCGGGGATAAACTCGGCTTGCGGGTTTTGCTTTTTCAAGGCGTGGATTATCCCTATCTCGGTGGCTATTATGAAGCGCCTGGCGGTGCTGGTTTTAGCAAACTTGAGCATCTGGCCGGTGCTGAGGAGCTGGTCTGCAAGCTTCTTGACCGGCTCGGTGCATTCCGGATGCGCTAATACAGGCGCATCAGGAAATTTTTCTTTTGCATTCTTTATGTCATCTTCGGTTATGACTATATGTGTTGGGCAATAGCCGGGCCAGAGCACAAGGTCTCTGCCGGTTTTGTCCATAACAAATCGGCCAAGGTGCTGGTCCGGGACAAAAATGATGGGCCTGTCCGCCGGCAAAGATTTGACTACCTCAACGGCATTAGCGCTCGTGCAGCAATAGTCGCTCTCGGCCTTAACTTCCGCGGGACTATTTACATAACAAACCACCAATGCGTTTGGGTGTTTACGTTTTAGCCGGCGTAGCTGCTGTGCAGTTATCATATCGGCCAGCGGACAGCCGGCAAACCTGTCCGGCAAAAGCACGGTCTTTTCCGGAGAAAGGATAGCAGCGGTTTGGGCCATAAACTTCACGCCACAAAACACGATTACCTTGGCATCGGCCTTTGCTGCATTTATGCTCAGTCCCAGAGAATCGCCGCAAAAATCAGCCAGGTCCTGCACCTCGCCGGGCTGATAGTTGTGCGCAAGTATCACGGCTTTGCGCTGGGCCTTCAGCAGTTTTATTTTTTCAAACAGCCGCTTGTCCAAGAAACTCTCCCGAATCACTTTACCCGCCATTTGTCCGGCGGATTTACTTTTTGCCTCCTCGCCTTTTATGCTTGGTATATACCAAATCCGCACCTGGCGTGGCAACGGTAACACCGGGCGGCACAGACTCCTTTATCCAGACGTTGCCTCCGATTATCGAACTCTTTCCGATTACCACATCGCCCAATATTGTTGCCTCAGCGTAGATAGTAACACCATCCTCTATTGTCGGATGCCTTTTGCCGCTTTTTATTATCCTTCCTCTCTGGTCTTTGCGAAAGCTCAAGGCGCCAAGCGTAACGCCCTGATAAATCTTCACATTGTCACCTATGATTGAAGTCTCACCTATCACAACACCGGTGCCGTGGTCGATAAAAAAGTTCTTACCTATTGTGGCCCCCGGATGTATGTCGATGCCGGTTTTGGCGTGTGCACATTCAGTCATTATCCGGGGGAGCAACGGCACCTGCTTTAGATATAATTCGTGGGCGATACGATACGTCGCAATTGCCGTGATACAGGGGTAACTTATCACAATCTCCTCGTAAGACTTCGCGGCGGGGTCGCCATCAAAAGCCGCATGGACATCACCTTTGAGCATCTCTCTTATCCGGGGCAGTTGAGTCAATAAGTCCGTGGTGACATTCTCTGCCATCGTCCGGCAATCACAACCATCACATTTCCTTATCCTGCACTGATACCTGTAAGCACGCTCTACCTGTTCGGAAAGCTCGTTATAGACCTGGCAGACAATATCTCCGACAATGAAATTTACATTCGACTTTGTAACTATCCTTTTGCCGGTATAGCCCGGGAAAATCACTTCAAAAAGCAGTTCAAGAATTTCCAGAATCTGCCCTCTCACCGGCAGGTTAGAAGCATCAATAAAATTTATGCCTAAATCACCCCGATATGTCTTGATAATTTCACCAACCAGACCCTCAATTTTTTTGTTAGCCAACTTTTTCTTTTGCATTGTCGGTCCCTCTTGATAGACAAAGAGTTTTTACTCTCATCCAAACAATTCAGTCGAAATGTATCTTTCACCGGTGTCCGGGAGAATTACCACTATTGTTTTGCCTTTAGTTTCCGCCCGCTGCGAAAGCTGCATCGCCGCCCACATTGCAGCACCTGAGCTTATACCCGCCAATATCCCCTCTTTCCTCGCCAGTTGCCGGGCCGTCTCCATAGCATCCTCATTTGAAACTGTGAGAATTTCATCAATCACAGCGACATTCAAAACCTCCGGCACAAATCCTGCGCCGATACCTTGTATCTTGTGGGGGCCGGGCTTGCCGCCGGAAAGCACCGGTGAATTCTTCGGCTCCACCGCCACTACCTTCAACTCTTTATTGCGTTGTTTTAGAACTTCGCCGCAGCCGGTCAGCGTTCCGCCGGTACCCACTCCCGCAACGAAAATGTCAACTCTGCCGTCGGTATCATTCCAAATCTCCTCTGCTGTGGTTTCCCTGTGAATCTGCGGATTTGCAGGGTTCTTAAATTGCTGCGGCATAAAGGCATTGGGATTCTGGGTCATAAGCTGCTCGGCCTTTTCTATGGCCCCGGCCATACCCCGCTCGGCAGACGTGAGCACAATCTCCGCCCCAAACAACTTCAGCAGTTTTCTTCTCTCTATGCTCATTGACTCAGGCATAGCCAGGAGCAATCGATACCCCTTCGCGGCACATACACAGGCAAGTCCTATTCCGGTATTGCCGCTGGTCGGCTCGATTATAACAGTATCGGGTCCTATCAGCCCCTTTTCTTCTGCCGCTTCTATCATTGACTTTGCGATTCTATCCTTCACGCTGCCGCAGGGATTATGCAATTCAAGTTTGGCCAGAATTGTTGCATTAGCTGAGCCGAGCTTGTTTATTTGAACCAGCGGCGTGTGACCGACTACGGCTGTGACATCCTTGAATATGGCGCCCATAATTTTCCTGCATCCGTCTATATTCGATAATCCGATGTTCTTTTATCCTTTGCCCTGTCAAGTAAATCCTGGAGTGTCACAGAATGCAGGACATTTTTAATTGCCTCCTCCACCTGGACCCAGAGCAGCCTTGCCGCACAATCAGCAGCCCGCTGGCAGTAATCTTCATCCTCAACACATTCGGCGGTAATTACAGGGCCTTCCAGGCAGTTGAATACCTCGCTAAGTGTAATCTGATTTGGGGGTTTGGCAAGAATATATCCGCCTCTGGCGCCTCTCATACTCCTGACAATCCCTCCCGACCGCAGAACAGCCATCAACTGCTCTAAATATTTGACAGATATATCCTGGCGCTGGGCAATGATTTTGAGCTGCAACGGCTTTTTACTATCAGCGGCAGCCAGTTCTATTATGGCCCTTACCCCATATCTGGTCCGTGTTGAAAGTTTCATAATAAATCTCCCATTATCCCTATCAGTATAGTAGGATACTATACGCACTTACAATTCGTTAGTTCAAGGAAAATTGAAAAATTAGCCAAAAATATTGGAAACACCTGGCAAATTGCCCATTTTAACCCCCAAAACTGCCTCACCCACCGGCCAAAATGTATATCGACACAACTAATCTCAGCAATCAACGATTTGACAGCACAATCAACAACTACTAATATGAATAGACCCCCAGTAAAACTGGGAGCTAAATACATTCGATTTCATTGGGAATGAGATATGGAACTACCTGAACCATCTTTGGAGCATTTGAAACGGCTGACTGATGACACCGGCTTATATCAGCACGCCAGATTTACTATACCGGACCGCAAAGAAGGTTACTGCACCGATGACAACGCAAGGGCCGTAATGGTAATGGCCCGGTATTACGCCCTCTACCCCCAGCCAGAGGCACTTCGGCTTTTCGATACCTATTTAGCTTTTATCTTACATTCTCAAAAGAGGAACGGCTCAATCAGGAACTTTATGAATTTCAACAGGACCTGGCGCAAGGAGGAACCCTCAACAGACGCAC
>Ga0315279_10002564_pt1 | contig 26909 bp, 24 predicted proteins | sample YL17G06_20_MG_FD_203694 | JGI IMG/M metagenome (GOLD analysis project Ga0315279, IMG submission 203694) | Sediment microbial communities from Yellowstone Lake, YNP, Wyoming, USA - YL17G06_20 | ecosystem: Environmental > Aquatic > Freshwater > Lake > Sediment | place: USA: Wyoming | collected... | reverse complement strand
TGACCGGCACGTCGCAGGTGGTGCCGCCGATCACGGCGTCGACGATCACCACGGTGAGCGTGTTCCTTCCGCTGGCCTTCCTCGGCGGGCTGGTCGGCGAGGTCTTCGTCGGCTTCGCGCTCACCGTTACCTTCGCGCTCGCGGCCAGCCTCTTCGTGGCGGTGACCGTGGTCCCGGTGCTCGCGCAGACGTTCCTCAAGGTCTCGCACGGTCCGAAGCCGGAGCGGGGCGACGTGGAGGAACTCAAGCTCCGAGCGCTATACCGCCGCCCGCTGAAGTGGGTCCTCCGCCATCGGACGATCACGGTCGCGACCGCCGTGCTGCTCCTCGTCCTGTCCCTTGCCTCCCTCGCCGGGGTGCCCACGACCCTGTTCCCGAGCGGCAAGATCGACACCCTGTCCGTGAGCCTCACGGCGGTGCCGGGCACGAGTCTCCAGGCGATGTCGGAGCAGGTGGGACAGGTGGAGTCGGGGGTCGCCTCGCTCTCCGGCGTCGACCGCTTCTCGACGGTGATCGGTACTAGCGCAGATCCGCTCAGGGCGCTCGCCGGCGGTGGGAGCGGCTCGAACTCGGCGAAGATCACCGTCGAGCTCGCGAGCAGCGCCGACGTCGAAGCGCTCACGACCCGGATCGAGGGTCTCGCGGCGCAGGCCCGACTCCTCGGCGCGGTCTCTCCGGTTGAGGCCAACGGCGGTTTCAGCGCCAATGCCCTCTCCGTCCAGGTCACGGGTCAGGACTTCGACGCGGTGCGGAGCGCAGCCGCACAGGTGGCCGAGGCGGTGCGCGCCGTCAGCGGGGTCAAGGACGTGACGTCGAATGTCGCCGTGGATCGCCCCGAGCTGGTCGTGAACGTCGACCCTACCGCGGCGGCCGCGCGAGGGCTGGACGCGTCGAGCGTCGCCGCTCTCGTCCGGTCGGCGCTGGTGCCGACGCCGGCAACGACCGTCGTCGTGGACGGCGCGCCGCACCAGGTCATCGTGTCCGTCGACCCCGCGGCCGTTCAGGGCCCCGACGCCCTGGCTGCGCTCCCGCTCGGCGGGGGCGTCGTCCTGGGGGACGTGGCCACGATCGAGCAGGGCACGAGCCCGACCGCCGTCACGAGCTACGACGGGAAGCGTTCGGCGGAGATCACGGGCGTGATCACGGCCGACAACGTGGGGCTCGTGAACCGGGACGTGAAGGCGGCGATCGACGGGCTCTCGCTCCCCGCCGGGGTACAGACGAGCCTGGGCGGTGTCGCCGAGCTGATGAGCGAGAGCTTCTCGAGCCTCGGCACTGCCATGCTGATCGCCGTCGCGCTCGTCTACCTCGCGATGGTCACGGCCTTCGGCAGTCTGCTCACGCCGTTCGTGATCCTCCTGACCCTGCCGCTCGCCGCCGTGGGGGCGTTCCCCGCGCTGCTCGTGACGGGGCGCGAGCTGGGACTGCCCGCGATGCTCGGGCTGCTGATGCTGATCGGCATCGTGGTCACGAACGCCATCGTGATGCTCGAGTTCGTCGAGCGCCTGAAGCGCGAGCAGGGCCTGTCGACCTTCGACGCGCTGGTGGCGGGGGCGCAGATCCGGCTGCGGCCGATCCTCATGACCGCGACGGTGACGATCCTCGCGCTGACCCCGCTCGCCCTCGGGTTCAGCGAGGGGGCGCTGCTGTCGGCGAGCCTCGCGACGGTGGTGATCGGCGGCCTGTTCAGCTCGACGCTGTTGACGCTGTTCGTGATCCCGGCCGTCTACAGCGTGTTCGACGGGCTGAAGCGTCGCGTCGGTCGCCGCAGCGCCGGTGACGTGCGGCGTGCTGAGGAGCCGTCCACGGCCTGAGACCCGCCGCCTTCCGCGTATCGGATAGGGTGAACCCTCCGAGGGGGTTCGAGCTGTTCCGAGGGGGTTCGAGCTGGCGGTCATCGAGATCGAGGGACTGCGCAAGGAGTACCGGCGCTTGCGCCGCGGCAGCACCATCGCCCTCCGGAGGCTCGACCTCGAGGTCCCCGAGGGAGGCGTGTTCGGGTTCCTCGGCCCGAACGGAGCCGGCAAGACCACCACGATCCGTTGCCTCCTCGGACTGGCCAGACCGAACGGGGGGAGCGCCCGTGTCCTGGGCGCCGACGTCGCCCGGGACCTCCCGTCGGTGATCCGCCGGGTGGGCTCCGTCGTCGAGACCCCGGCGTTCTTCCCGCACTTCTCGGGCCGCCGGAACCTCTTGCTGCTCGCACGGCTCCACGGCATCGGGCCGAAGCGGGTCAACGCCGTCCTGGAACGTGTCGGCCTCGCGGAGCGCGCCGGTGACATCGTGAAGACGTATTCCCTCGGGATGAAGCAGCGCCTCGGGGTCGGCGCCGCGCTCCTCGGCGACGCCGAGGTGCTGATCCTCGACGAGCCGGCGAACGGGCTCGACCCCGCGGGCATCGTGGAGGTGCGCGGGCTGCTCCGTTCCCTCGGCGCGGAGGGCCGAACCGTGTTCGTCTCGAGCCACATCCTCTCGGAGGTCCAGCAGATCGCCGACCGCGTCGCGATCCTCGCCCGGGGCGAATGCGTTGCGGCCGGTCCGGTGGAGGAGGTGCTGTCGGCCGGCCGGGCCCGGGGTGTGATCGTTCGGCTCGACGACCTCGACGCGGGTGCGCGCGCGCTCGCGGACGCCGGGCTGCGGGCCACCGTCGACAACGAGGCCCTGCGCGTCGAGGTCGCACCGTCCGAGGCCGCGACCGTCACGCGGATCCTCGCCGACCGCGGCCTGTACCTCACCGAGCTCCGAGCAGACGAGATTGACCTGGAGACCGTGTTCCTCGAGCTGACCGCCGACGAGTCGAAAGAAGGGCTCGAGGCGTGAGAGTGCTGCTGTCGGTCGAGTTCCGCCGGTTCGCTGCGCGTGAGCTGGTCCTGGTGCTCGTCGTTGCCGCGCTGAGCGGCATCGGCATGGCAGGGGTCATCGCCGCCGTCAAGTCGCGGCCGCCCGTGGCCGAGCTCGCGGCCCGCGCGGAGCTCCGGGCCGGGCGAGAGCTCCGCGCGTGCCTCGCGGGGAAGCAGATCTCGCCCGACGAGCTGCCGCCTGGGGAAACGCTCGAGGAGTTCTGCCGCGCGAACATCCGGCCGGAGAACTACTACGGCTCCCAGCAGATCGCGCTCCGCGATCTCCCGAACTGGATCCAGGGGGTGAGCTTCATCCTGTTCGTGGGGAGCCTGGTGTTGGGCGCGTCGTTCGTCGGCGCCGAGTGGCACGCCGGGACCATGATGACTCTCCTCACCTGGGAGCCTCGGCGTTTGCGGGTGATGGTGGCCAAGGTGCTCGCGTGCGTCGTTTCGGTCTTCGTCCTTGCGGTCGGGCTGCTGGTCGCCCTGAGCCTCACGATGACGCTCGTCGCGGCCACGCGCGGGATCACGAGCGGTCTTCCGGACGGGTTGTTCGGCTCGGTGGCCGGGTCGGTCCTCCGCTCCGCCGCCGCCGCCTCGCTGGCGAGCGCGCTCGGCCTGGCGCTGGCGATGATCGGCCGGAACACCGCTGCGGCGATGGGTGTGACCTTCGGGTACCTCGCGATCGTCGAGGGGTTGATCCGCGCCTTGCGGCCCGGCTGGCAGAAGTGGCTGCTCGGCGACAACCTGAGCGTCTTCATCATGGGTCGCGCAGAGGGGTTCGCGGGCCGGTCGCTCGGCGGCGCCGCTCTCGTGCTGGTCCTCTACGCCGGCGTCCTGCTTCTTGCCGCCGCCACGTCCTTCCGCGCCCGCGATGTGAGCTGAGGCCTCGGCGGGCCTAGCGCCACATGTTGTAGGCGTCCGCCGGACTCGGCGCGGGCGGCCGCGCGCGCAGCGCCCGCAGACTGGGTGCGAGGTCCGTCACGCAGCACGCGAGCCCCGTGAGAAGCAGCGCGAGGCCGAGGCCCTTCACCGCTGCGGCGATCGTGTGCGCGGCGGTCAGCGCGTCGAGATGCTCGGGCCCAAGGATGAACGCCCAGTCGTGATAGCCGCCGATCAGCGGCAGCCGCTCGTACGGCGCGTCGGCGATGTAGACGCTCACGTCGACCGCGGAGGTGGCCGCCCACGCGAAGCATGCGCCGGCCCCGAGCAGGTCCCGGCGAGCGAGCAGGAAGTACACCGCAAGGCCGACGGGCACCGCGATCTGGACCACCGACCCCATCGTTGCCGTCGCGACGTCCGGCAGCGGGTGCGTCAGCAGGTGTCCGAGCTCGTGGAACCCGAGGTCGACCCCGCCGAGGATCGGCACGCGCGTGCCGCGCACGAACGCGAACCAGCCGAAGAGCAGGCAGGCCCCGATGCCCATGGCGGAGCGCCACAGGTTCGCGCGCGTTGAACGCACGTCCATATGCAACGTATCGGCCGAGGACCCCGCCCGGGTGAGAGGGGTCGACCACCCGATCCCGGGGCGCCGCCCGAACCGGCGTTTCGGGCGCGTTCGGCTAGGACCGGCCCAGCTCCTCGCGGGCCAGGCGCACGGCCTCGGCGTACACCGCGCGGGCTGCGACGCCCGATCCGCGCGCGACCCGCGCGCAGTCTTCGTACTCCGGCGCCACCGTGACCGCCTCTCCGTCGAGGAACGCCACCTTCACGCCCACCACGCCGTGGCGCGTCTCGACCTTCACGATCTCGCGCTCCAGCGCGCGCTTCGACACCGGCGTCGCGCGCACGCCGAGCGTACCGGTCTCGCGGAACAGGATCGCGCGCATCGCATCCTGATGCTCCGGCGAGCAGAGCACCGAGATCGTCACCGCCGGGCGGCCCTTCTTCATCACGATCGGCGTCAGCCAGGCGTCCTGCGCGCCGGCTGCGAGGAGCTGCTCGACGACGTAGCCGGCGACCTCGGGCGTGAGGTCGTCGACGTTGGTCTCGAGAACGGCCTCCTCGGTCGTGCCGCTCTGGCGCGACGGGCGACGCACCTCCTCGCCAAGCAGGACGCGGAGGACGTTCGGGAACTCCAGCTTGTGCGTACCGGCTCCGTAGCCGATGGTGCCGATCCGCATGGCGGGGAGCTCGCCGTAGCCCTCCACGGTTGTGGCCAGGATCGCGGCGCCGGTCGGCGTGACGAGCTCGACCGGCACACCCTTCGAGTACAGGGGCGCGCCGCGGAGCAGCTCGAGGACCGCCGGCGCGGGGATCGGCATCATCCCGTGTTCGGTGCGGGCCATGCCGAACCCCGTCGGCACGGCTGAGGCGAAGACGCGTTGGACGTCGAGCATCGTGAGAGCGAGCGCGGTGCCGACGATGTCGATGATCGAGTCGACGGCGCCGACCTCGTGGAAGGTGACGTTGTCGAGCTCCTTGCGGTGCACGACGGCCTCGGCCTCGGCCAGCCGCCGGAAGATCCGCTGCGCGAGTTGCTTCGCATCGTCCGGCAGGTCTGCGCCGTCGAGCAGCGCGCGGATGCTGGCGTATGTGCGGATGACGCCCGCGGCCGTCGCCCGCACTATCACCCGCACCGCGTGCAGGCCGCACGTTTCGGCCTCCTCGACGTCGATGTCGAACGGCGCGAGCGGCAGCTTCGCCAACCCCTCCTTCAGCTCGCCGAAGTCGGCGCCCGCGTCGATCAACGCCGCAAGGGCCATGTCCCCGGAGATGCCTGCGATGCAATCGAAGTACGCGACCCTCATGTGTCGGTCCCTCGGCCGCCGGTCCCCCGCCCCGCCACCCGCACGATCCGGTGCGCGACGAGCGCCGCGCCGAAGCCGTTATCGATGTTCACGACCGCGACGCCGGGGGCGCAGCTGTTCAGCATCGAGAGCAGCGCCGCGAGCCCCTCGAAGGCCGCCCCGTAGCCGACGCTCGTCGGGACCGCGACGATGGGCCTGCTCGTGAGCCCGGCGACCACCGAGGGGAGCGCGCCCTCCATGCCGGCGACGACGATCGCACAGTCGGCGGCCTCGATCTCGCTCCTACGCTCGAGCAGGCGGTGGATCCCCGCGACGCCGACGTCGGTGATGCGTCCGACATCGAGGCCGAGCGCATCGGCCGCCTGAGCGGCCTCATCGGCGACCGGCAGGTCCGACGTGCCGGCCGACACCACCGCGACCGATCCGAGGGGTGTGCGGACCGCCGCGCGCTTGGCGACGACCAACCGCGAGCGCGGACTGTACGTCGCGTCGGGCACCGCGTCGAGGAGCGCGTGGAACTGCTCCGGATCCGCCCGGGTGACGAACACCGCGCCGCTCGCGCGTGCGACGAGCGCGGCCGTCGCGTCGCGGACCTGCTCGGGCGTCTTGCCCGGCGCGTAGACGGCCTCAGCCTGGCCGGTGCGCAGCTCACGATGGTGGTCGACCTTGGCGTCGGGAAGGTCCTCGTAAGGGAGCGCGCGGAGGTCCTCGAGAGCCCGGTCGGCGGGGACCTCACCGGAGGCGACTCGATCGAGCAGGTCGGCCAGCGTTCGTTCGTCCACGAGGGCTTGGATTGTATACTCCCTTCCTCGCAGAATCCCAGGTAGAAGGCCCTTTCGGAGTCGACGGCCATGACGCTTTCCGACAAGACCCTGACGTTGCTGGTCATCATCGCCCTGGGGCTGTCGTTGTTGTCGCTCGTCTTCTCGGCGATGAACCCCGGTCGGCGCCGCAACGAGCCGGAGGGGCCGATCCGGCTCGATGACGCGCTTCGCGGGATCCTGGAGGGACAGGCGCGCTCGATCCAGCGCCTGGAGAACGCGGCCCGTTCGCTGAACGGTACCGACCGGCGGCAGGAGGAGCTCATCGAAGGTGCGGTCCGGCGCGTCGGGCTCGTCCGCTACGACGCGTTCGAGGACGTGGGCGGCAGGCTCTCGTTCTCATGCGCGCTGCTCGACGACCACGGCAAGGGGGTCGTCATCACCTCGATCAACGGACGGCAAGATACGAGGGTGTACGCCAAGCCCATCACCGAGGGGAGGAGCCCGTACAACCTCTCCGTGGAGGAGGAGGAAGCGATCAAGCAGGCGCTCGCGGGGCCCCGGGAGGCGGTGCAGACCACATGATCTGGCGGCGCGAGGATACGGAGGTCGGCGAGGCACGGGAGGCAGGGGGGCGACGCATGGCTGAGCAGGGCGGTCAAGGAGAGGTCACGATCGTCGGCGTGGGCGCCAAGCTGGAGGGCACGGTCGTCTCGGCCGGCTCGCTCCGCATCGACGGGCAGGTGAAGGGCCAGATCAACGCCGACGGCGACGTGATGCTAGCGCCTCAGAGCCAGGTCGAGGCCGACATCCGCGCGCAGAACGTGGCGATCGGCGGTCGCTTCAAGGGCAACATCGTCGTGAAGAGCAAGGCGGAGATCGCTCGCGGCGGACGCGTGGACGGGAACATCACGTCGAAGACCCTCGTGATCGAGGAGGGCGCGGTCTTCCAGGGTCAGAGCGTTATGGACCAGCAGGCGGCGCAGCAGCCTTCCGCGCAGCAGCCTTCCGCGCAGCAGGCGGTCGCGCAGCACACGGTCCCGCCCGCGGCGAGACCCGAGCAGGCCGAGAGCCACAAGGCCCCGTAGTGCTCGACGTCAAGGCGATCCGCGAGGACCCCGAGCCGTTCCGCGCGGGGCTGGCGCGCCGCAACATGGCCGATGCCGTCGATCGGCTGCTCGCCGCCGACGAGCGGCGGCGGGCGCTCACGGCCGAGGTCGAGGAGCTCCGCGCCGGGCAGAACCGCGCGTCGAAACAGATCGGCGGGGCGCAGGGCGACGAGAAGCGGAAGCTGATCGCCGAGGTGAGCAAGGTCTCGGCGGAGCTGAAGCGGCTCGAGCCGAAGCTCGAGGAGGCCGAGCGGGCGCTCTCCGAACTGCTCGCCAGTGTGCCGAACGTGCCGCACGGATCGGCGCCCGACGGGCTCACCGAGGAGGACGCTGTCGAGGTGCGCCGCAAGGGCGAGCCTCGGGAGTTCGGGTTCGAGCCCCGCGATCATGCGGCCCTCGGCGAGCTGCTCGGCGTGCTCGATACCGAGCGCGGCTCGCGCACCAGCGGCTCGAGGTTCGTGTACCTGCTCGGCGACATCGTGCTCGTGCAGTTCGCGCTCGTGCGCCACGCGCTCGACGTCCTCATCGCGAAGGGCTTCACGCCGGTCATCCCGCCGGTGCTCGTGCGCGAGGAGGCGATGTACGGCACCGGGTTCCTTCCGACCGACGAGGCGAACCTCTACGTCACGAGCGAGGACAACCTGTACCTCGTCGGAACTGCGGAGGTGCCGCTCGCCGCGTTCCGCATGGGCGAGATCCTCGACGAGGCCGAGCTGCCCTTACGGTACGCCGGCTACTCGACGTGCTTCCGTCGGGAAGCCGGCACGTACGGCAAGGACATGGGTGGCATGTTCCGGGTGCACCAGTTCGACAAGGTCGAGATGTTCAGCTTCACGCGGCCCGAGGACTCGTGGGATGAGCACGAGTTCATGGTGAGCATCGAGGAGGAGATCGTCGGGAATCTCGACGTCCCGTACCGCGTGGTGAACGTCGCGGTCGGCGACCTCGGCGCGAGCGCCGCGAAGAAGTACGACATCGAGGTATGGCTCCCCGGGCAAGGGCGGTATCGAGAGCTCACGTCGTGCTCGAACTGCACCGACTACCAGGCACGACGCCTGAACACGCGCGTCCGGCGCTCCGACGGCCGGATCGAAGTGCTCCACACGCTGAACGGGACCGCCACCGCGCTCAGTCGCACGCCCATCGCGATCCTCGAGAACCACCAGCGCGAGGACGGGTCCGTCGAGATCCCGCCCGCGCTGCACCCGTACCTGCCGGAGTCGGTGCGGGTGCTGCGGCCCAGGTCATAGTCCCGCTACCTGCCCGATGTCGCCTTCTTCGTCTTCTTGGATTGCCGCTTCTCCTTGATGCCCTTTTGCGGCGGCTTCTTGCTGCCCTTGCTCCCGCTCTTGTCCTTGGTCCCCATCGTCCTTCTCCCTTCGACCGTGACGGCCGTGCCGGCGTCTTGAAAGCATCCTCGCACGACCCTAGGCGAACTGGAACTCACGCACGCGGAGCGGCGAGGGCGCTACTCCAGCGGGGCACCGGGAGCCGGATCCGTTGCGAGGGATCGGGCTGTCGGGGCGAAGGCCGAGGTAGCGTTGACGCGAGTGGAATCTCACCCCGCCATCATCCAGGGAGGTATGGGCGTCGCTGTGTCCGGCTGGCGTCTGGCGAAAGCGGTCTCCAGCCTGGGACAGCTCGGGGTGGTCTCAGGGACGGCCCTGGACGTAGTCCTGGCGCGTAGGCTGCAGCAGGGCGACCCCGAGGGGCACATCCGCCGAGCGATCGCCGCCTTCCCGGACCAGGAACTGGCCCAGCGCATCCTCAAGGCCTACTTCGTCGAAGGAGGCCGTCCCGCGGGCGAGTCTTTCAAGAGCGCCCCGGTCTTCAGCGCCACCCCCACCCGCCGCAACAACGAACTCGCGGTTCTCTCCGGCTTCGTAGAGGTCTTCCTGGGCAAGGAGGGCCACGACGGCGTGGTGGGCATCAACTTCCTTGAGAAGATCCAGCTTCCGACCCCGGCCACTCTCTATGGAGCGCTGCTCGCCGGGGTCAACTACGTGCTCGTCGGCGCCGGGATCCCGCGCCATACCCCGGGCCTGATAGACGCCCTGATCCTCCATGAGAAGGTCGCCCTGCCTCTACATGTGACCGGGGTGGAGGCCGGGCAGACCATCGAGCTGAGTTTCGACCCGCGCAGCGTGATGGATGTCGAGCTGGAGCCCCTCGGCCGTCCCAACTTCCTGGCCATCATCGCTTCGGCTGCGCTGGCGGTGAGCCTCGCCCGCCACACCTCCGGGGTGAACGGATTCGTCGTGGAAGGCCCCACGGCCGGCGGCCACAACGCTCCGCCGCGCGGACAGCTCGTCCTCGAAGAAGGCGAGCCCGTCTATGGTCCGCGCGACGAGGTCGACCTGGAGAAGGTCGCAGCGGTAGGACTCCCCTTCTGGCTGGCCGGAGGCTACGCGACCCCGCAGGGCCTGCTCGACGCGCAGGCCAACGGAGCGGCAGGTATCCAGGTCGGAACGCTGTTCGCGTTCTGCAACGAATCGGGGATCGAGCCCGGCCTGCGTTCCCAGGTGGTGGCCGAAGCCCGAACCGGGGGACTCAAAGTCTTCACCGACCCTCTGGCCTCACCTACGGGCTTCCCGTTCAAGGTGGCCGGCATCAACGGCACGCTCTCGGAACCCGAGGTTCGGGACGCGCGCGAGGCGCGATGCGACCTCGGGTACCTGCGTGAGATCTTCGTCAAGGGTGACGGCTCGCTCGGATACCGCTGCCCGGCCGAACCGGTCGAGGACTACGTGCGCAAGGCCGGGAGCATCGAGGAAACGATCGGCCGCCGGTGCATCTGCAACGGGCTGATGGCGACCGCCGGCTACCCGCAGCACCGCCAGGGGGTTCCCGAACCCGCGATCGTGACAGCGGGAAACGACCTCGAGAACCTCGGACGGCTCATCCCCAAGGGCGCCGACTCGTATGCCGCGGCGGATGTGATCGCGGGCCTGCTGGAAACGGCCTGAAGGGCGCAGAAACCCATAATCATGCCGCTGCCCTGGAGTACTCGTGGATGAGCCCTCCAAGGAGGTCGCGCCGCTCGACAGGACCATGGCGGCACACCCCGCCTGCCCGACTCTGCGAATCGATCGGCGTGCCCAAGCCCAGTCCGCGGTGGGGCCTTTCCCGGTTGTAGTGCTCGACGTACACCCCGAGCACGCGCTCCAGGTGTCCCCCGCCGAGGATGAGCATCCAGTCCAGACACTCGGTCCTTACCGTGCGGACCCAGCGCTCGGCGAAGGCGCCTGCTAGGGGGCGCGGATGGGCGTTGGGATCACCTGGGTCCCGTCGGAGCGGAACACCTCGTCGAAGCTCGCCGTGTACTTGCAGTCTCGGTCACGGATCAAGAACCGAAAGAAGGCCTTGTTATCGACGACGTCCCAGGACAGGTTCCTGGCCTGCTGGGTGACCCAGGCCGAGTCCGGATGAGCGGTCACTCCCGCTAGGTGCACTCGCCTGGTCCCAAGCTCGATGAAGAAGAAGACGTACAGCGTCTTCAGGAACACGGTCTCTACGGTGAAGAAGTCGCAGGCCAGGATCCCGTGAGCTTGAGCGCGAAGGAACTGCGACCAGGTCGGACCGGACCGCCGCGGCGCGGGACCCAACCCATGGCGGCGAAGGAGCATACGGATGGTCGTGGCTGAAACCCGGATCCCGAGCTTGGCGAGCTCGCCCCGGATCCGCACGCAGCCCCACCGAGTGTTCTCCCGGGCGAGTTGCAGGATGAGGTCTCGGGTGTCCGGATCAAGCGGCGGTCTTCCTCCGGCGCCTTTCCTCCGATACGTCCATTTCCTCCGCACCAGCTCCCGGTGCCACCGCAGCAGCGTCTGGGGGCTCACCACGAACGAGGCCCAGGCAGGTCTTTGCAGGGCGCGGCTGGCGGCTGCGAGGAAGGCCTGGTCGATTCGGCGAAGCCGCGGCCTGCCCGCCTGGCGCCGCAGGACCTTCAGCTGGTGACGCAGGACAAGGATCTCAACGTCTTTCGACTGATCCTCCGACCTGGAGCCACCCGCGAGGCCGAAGAGTCGACGCACAACGAGATAGAGCAAGGCGAACAGCATGGATCGAGCCCCTTCCGAATCTAAGGAAGGGTGATGCTACGAGAGGCCTGGCCAGAGATCCGATCGCACGTTTCCGTGCCCTTCAGGCCGAGACGCACGGCGACCCCGAGCGGCTTCGCCAGGTCGTCGTGAACCTGCTCTCCAACGCGCTCCGCCACACGCCGCCCGGCGGTCGCATCGACGTGCGGGCATCGGTCGAGGGCGAGCACGTGGTGCTGGAGGTGCTCGACACCGGCCCCGGCATCGCGGCCGAGGACCTCGCGCACGTCTTCGAGCGCTTCTACCGAGGCGCGGGCGCCGAGGCGAGCTCGGGCAGCGGCATCGGCCTGGCCGTCGCGGCCGAGCTCGTCGCCGCCCACGACGGGACCATCCAGGCACGGAACCTCCCCGAAGGCGGCGCCGCGTTCACCGTCCGGCTCCCCGCCTCCTGAATCCGCCGGGCTCCTACCCGGCGCTGCCGCCGCCGTCGACGGGCAGCGCCGCGCCCGTGATGAACGACGACTCGTCCGAGGCGAGGAACAAGGCGGCCATCGCGACCTCGTCGGGATCGCCCATGCGCCCGAGGGGTCGCTCGGAGGCGCTCGCGACGTAGGCCTCCCAGGTCATCCCGCGATGCGCGGCGTCCTCGTGCTCCATCGGGGTCACCGTGTCGCCGGGGCAGATGCAGTTGACCCGGACGCCCTGGGGCCCGTGGTCGATCGCCATCGCCTTCGTCATGACCACCATGCCGCCCTTGGCGGCGCAGTAGGCGACGGCCCGGTCGCCGCCGACGAGCCCCCAGCCGGAGCTGTTGTTGACGATCGAGCCGCCCCCCTGGGCGATCATCACGGGCAGGGCGTACTTGGACATCAGGAACGCGCCCTTCAGGCTGACGTCGACCTGCAGGTCCCACTCCTCCTCGCTGCAGTCGATGGTGTCGTTGGCGACGAAGACGCCCGCGTTGTTGAAGAGCACGTCCAACCGTCCGAAGGCCGCGACGGTCTCCTCGACCGCACGGCGGCAGTCCTCGGCCAGGCGGACGTCGGCGCGAACGAAGATCGCCCGTCCGCCGCCTCGCTCGATCTCCGCGACCACCTCGCGGCCGCGCTCCTCGTGCCGTCCGGTGATGGCGACGGCGGCCCCCTCGCGCGCGAACAGGGTTGCGGTCGCCCGCCCGATGCCGGAGGTCCCACCGGTGATCAGGGCTGCCTTGCCGTCCAGATGCGTCGTTCGGACCTCCCTCGTCTTGCCTCACATGCCACGACGGCGTCCGGGAACAGGCCCCGTCGTTCCGCGGGTAGCATACGGCCGAGGGGGCGACGTGGCTTCGGACGAGGAACCGGTCGGCGCGCATCCGTACATCCCGAACTCGGGTCGGGCGGTTCGGGAAGCCATGCTGGAGGCCATCGGCGCCTCGGACATCGAGGAGCTGTACGCCGACATCCCACCGAGCCTGCGCCTGGGTCGCCCGCTCGACCTGCCGGCGCCGCTGCGCTCGGAGGCGGAGCTCGTCCGCCACGTGGAGGGGCTCCTCGCTCGGAACACCAGCACACGGGAGGTCCTCAGCTTCCTCGGGGCCGGCTGCTACGCGCATCACGTCCCGGCGGTCTGCGACGAGGTCAACTCGCGCGCCGAGTTCCTCACCGCCTACGCCGGAGAGCCGTACGAGGACCACGGGCGGTTCCAGGCGCTGTTCGAGTACGCCAGCATGATGGGCGAGCTGCTCGAGATGGACGTCGTGAACGTCCCCACGTACGACGGCTTCCAGGCATCGGCGACCTCGCTGCGGATGGCTTCGCGGATCACCGGGCGGCCGTCGGTGCTCGTGGCCGGCTCGATCGGCCGGGACAAGCTCTCGAAGATCCGCGACTACCTCGCCCCCGACATGACCGTCGAGCTCGTGCGCTTCAGCCCGGCGACCGGAGAGCTCGACCCGGAGGCGCTGCGCGCGGCGATGACGCAGGACGTGGCGGCGGTGTACGTCGAGAGCCCCTCGTACCTGGGCGTCGTCGAGACGCGCGGCGAGGACATCGCGGGGATCGCCCACGATGCGAGAGCGCTGCTCGTCGCCGCGGTGGACCCGAGCACGCTCGGCGTGCTGCGGCCGCCGGCCGAGTGGGGGGCCGACATCGCGTGCGGCGAGATCCAGCCGCTCGGGCTGCACCAGCACTTCGGCGGGGCGAACGGTGGGTTCATCGCGACGCATGACGACCCGCGGTTCGTCATGGAGTACCCGTCGAGGCTGTTCGGCATCACGCCGACGACGGTCGAGGGCGAGTACGGCTTCGGCGATGTCGCGTACGAGCGGACGTCGTTCGCGATCCGCGAGGAGGGCAAGGAGTGGGTCGGCACGGCCGCGGCCCTGTGGGGCATCACGGCCGGCGTGTACCTCGCGCTCATGGGGCCGCAGGGGATGGTCGAGCTCGGCGAGGGCATGATGGCGCGCACGCGCTACGCGATGGACCGGCTCGCGGAGATCCCCGGCATCCGGCTGCCGTTCGCCGGGTCCCACCACGTGAAGGAGTTCGCGGTGGACCTCACCGCCACCGGTCGCACGGTCGCCGAGGTCGACGCAGCGCTGCTCAAGCGCGGGATCTTCGGCGGCAAGGACCTCTCGGCCGAGTTCCCCGAGCTCGGGCAGAGCGCGCTGTTCTGCGTGACCGAGGTCCACACGAAGGACGACCTCGACCGCCTGGCGACCGAGATGGAGGCGGTGCTCCGGTGAGCGAGCCCCGCGGCACCGAGCCGCATGGCGCCGAGCCCGTTGGCGCCTGGCCGATCGGGCCGAAGCCGATGCCGCGCCGGTTCCACCAGGCGCGCTGGGACGAGCCGATCATCTTCGAGCTCTCGCAACCGGGATCGCGCGGTGTGCTGCCGCCGCCGGTCGAGCCGGGCATCCTCGACGCCGTCGGCGACCCGGCCGCCGCGCTCCCGAACTCGGTGCGCCGCCCACGCTCACCGGCGCTGCCGGAGCTCCCACAGCTCCACGTCGTTCGCCACTACGCGCGCCTGTCGCAGGAGAACCTCGGCGTCGATCTCAACATCGACGTCGGGCAAGGCACGTGCACGATGAAGTACTCGCCGAAGGTGAACGACCAGCTCGTCCGTGACCCGAAGGTCGCCGACCTGCACCCGCTGCAGGATGCCTCGACCGTGCAGGGGATCCTCGAGCTGCTGTGGCGCCTGGAGCGGTTCCTGCAGGAGATCTCGGGGATGGACCGCGTCACGCTGCAGCCCGGCGCGGGGTCGGCCGCGATCTACACCAACGTGGCGATGATCCGCGCGTACCACGCGTCCCGTGGCGACGCAGCCGTCCGGGACGAGGTCATCACCACGGTCTTCTCCCACCCCTCGAACGGCGCCTGTGCGAAGACCGCCGGGTACAAGGTGATCACGCTGTACCCGGACGCCGATGGCTACCCGGAGCTGGACGCGCTGAAGGCCGCGGTGTCCGAGCGCACGGCCGCGCTGCTCATCACGAACCCCGAGGACACGGGGATCTTCAACCCGCGTATCGAGGAGTTCGTCCGGGTCGTGCGCGAGGCCGGCGGCCTGTGCTCCTACGACCAGGCCAACGCCAACGGGATCCTCGGCATCACGCGCGCACGTGAGGCGGGCTTCGACCTCTGCCACTTCAACCTGCACAAGACGTTCTCGACGCCGCACGGGAGCGGCGGGCCGGGCGCGGGCGCATGCGGCGTGACGCAGGAGCTCGCACCGTTCCTGCCGGTGCCCACGGTCGAGCTCGACGGGGACGAGTACCGCCTGGACCACGACCGCCCGCTCTCCGTCGGCAAGATCCGGCCGTGGTACGGCATCGTGCCGAACCTCGTCCGCGCCTACGCGTGGATCATGAGCCTCGGGGCCCAGGGACTCCGCGAGGTCGCCGAGACCGCGGTGCTGAACAACAACTACCTGATGCAGCAGGTGCTCCGGATCCGTGGCGTGTCGGCGCCGTACGCGACGGGCAGGCGCCGGATCGAGCAGGTGCGCTACAGCTGGGAGGAGCTCGCGCGCGACACGGGTGTGCACTCCGAGGACCTCGGGATCCGCGCGGCCGACTTCGGGACGCACTACTGGACGAGCCACCACCCCTGGGTCGTCCCCGAGCCGATGACGCTCGAGCCCACCGAGTCGTACTCGAGGACCGACCTCGACGAGTACGTAGCGATCCTGCGCCGCGTCGCGCAGGAGGCGTACGACGACCCCGAGTTCGTCCGCACGGCCCCGCATGCGAGCACCGTCCATCGCGCCGACCACGGACCGCTCGACGACCCCGAGCGGTGGGCCGTGACCTGGCGTGCCTACCGGCGCAAGACCGGCCTGGACGCTCGGTAGGGCGCGGTGGCGAGCCCGTCCGGTCGGCCCGTGCGGATCGGCCTGGTCGTCAACCCGATCGCCGGCGTCGGCGGCCGCGTGGGCCTGAAGGGGAGCGACGGCGCCGAGATCGTCGCGCGAGCGCTTGCGCTCGGGGCGGTGCCCGAGTCGGGCGCGCGGACCGTGCGCGCGCTCGAGCGGCTGCGCTCGGAGGCGCCCGCCGGGTCCGTCGAGCTGCTCGCGGCGCCGGGCCCGATGGGGGAGGAGCCTGCGCGAGCGGCGGGGCTGCCCGCCCGGGTCGTCGGCGAGATCGCGGCCGGCGCGACCACCGCCGAGGACACCCGGCGGATCGCGCGGTCGATGGCCGAGCGCGAGGCCGTGGACGTCCTGCTGTTCGCCGGCGGGGACGGGACGGCGGCCGACGTGCTCGCGGCCGTCGGGACCTCCGTGCCGGTGATCGGCATCCCCACGGGGGTGAAGATTCATTCGGCGGCCTTCGCGGTCACGCCCGAGGCGGCCGGGAAGCTTGCCGCGATGGCTGCGCGCGGGGCGCGGCTCCGAGTCGCCGAGGCCGAGGTGCTCGACCTCGACGAGGACGCGTACCGGCGCGGCTCCGTGGCGCCGCGGCTGATCGGCTACCTCCGCGTGCCCCAGGAGCGACGCCTGGTGCAAGCCCGGAAGTCGCCGAGCCCGGCCGGGGAGGCGCTCGCCCTCGAGGCCATCGCCGCCGACGTCGTCGAGGGCATGGAGCCGGGTCGCGGGTACATCCTCGGGCCCGGGACGACGGTGCGAGCGGTGGCCGAGCGTCTCGGCGTGCCGAAGACGCTCGTCGGCGTCGACGCCGTCCGCGACGGGGCGCTCGTCGTGGCCGACGCGTCCGAGGACGACCTGCTCGGGTTCGTGGGCGACGGGCCGGCCGCGATCGTCGTGACGCCGATCGGCGGTCAGGGATTCATCTTCGGGCGGGGCAACCAGCAGATCGGGCCGGCGGTGCTGCGCCGGGTCGGCCGCGAGCACGTGATCGTGGTGGCCACGCCGTGGAAGCTGGCGTCCCTCGGCGGCCTGCCGCTGCGGGTCGACACCGGCGATCCGGACATCGACCGGTCTCTCGCCGGGCACCTGCGCGTGACGACCGGGTACGGCGACCGGGCCGTCTGCCGGGTGGTAGCGTGAAGGAGGGACGGATGGGGACGATGTCGGGCAAGCGGGCGCTCGTCACGGGCGGCGCCTCGGGGATTGGGCGGGCGACGGCCGAGCTCCTTGCGGCGCGGGGGGCGGCGGTCGCCGTCGCCGACCTCGACGAGGCCGGTGCGCGCGCGGTCGCGGATGTGTGTGGGACCGGGGCGCTCGCGCTGGCCGTCGACGTGGCGTACGCGGAGGAGTGCCGGCGCGCGGTGGATCGGACGGTCGAGGCCTTCGGCGGGCTCGACGTGCTGGTGAACAACGCCGGCATCATCCGCCGGGCCGACGTCGTCGAGACGACCGAGGACGAGTGGGACAGGGTCATGGCCGTCAACGTGAAGTCGGTCTTCCTGATGAGCCGGTGCGCGATCCCCGTGATGGCCGCGGGGGGCGGCGGCGCCATCGTGAACACGGGGTCGGGATGGGGACTCAAGGGCGGTCCGAACGCGGCGAGCTACTGCGCTTCCAAGGGCGCCGTCGTCAACCTCACCCGGGCCATGGCCGTTGACCACGGTCCGCAGGGGATCCGCGTGAACTGCGTGTGCCCCGGCGACACCGACACGCCCATGCTTCGCTCCGAGGCGGAGCAGCTCGGGCAGGCCGAGGGCGCGTTCCTCGCCGACGCCGCCAGCCGTCCGCTGCGCCGGATCGGGCAGCCCGAGGACGTCGCGCGGGCCATCGTGTACCTGGCGAGCGACGCCGCGAGCTTCGTCACGGGCTCGGTGCTCGTGGTCGACGGCGGCGGGCTCGCCGGCTGAAAGAGGAGGAACGGATGCGAGGTCTGAAGGATAAGCGGGTGCTCGTGACCGGCGGCGCGGGCGGCATCGGCTCGGCGACATGTCGCCGGTTCCTGGAGGAGGGGGCGCTCGTGGTCGCGCTGGATCGCGACGAGGCGGCCGGCGAGCGTCTGCGGAGCGCGCTCCCCGGCGTGGCGGACTGCCTGCTCGCCGACGTGACCGATCCGGAGGACGTCGAGCGCGCCTTCGGCGAGATGGAGCGTCGGTGGGGCGGGCTCGACGTGCTCGTCAACAACGCCGGCATCTCGATCCGCCACGACTTCGTCGACATCACGGTCCAGGAGTGGCGCGCCGTCGTGGGCGTGATCTTGCACGGCGTCTTCTACGTCGCCCAGCGGGCCGCCCGGTCGATGCTGGCCGGCGACGGTGGCGTGATCTTGAACATGGGCTCGACCGGCGGCCTCGTCGGCTACCACCACTACGCCGACTACAACGCGGGCAAGGCCGGCGTGATCGAGCTCACCCGCTCGATGGCGCTCGAGCTCGCGCCGAAGGTCCGCGTGAACGTCGTGTGTCCGGGGTTCATCATGACCCCGATGCAGGAGGCCGAGTACACGCCCGAGATGACCGCGCGGTACGAGGCCAAGGTCCCGCTCGGACGACTGGGGAGTCCGGACGACGTGGCCGCGCTGTTCGCGTTCCTCGCGTCCGACGACGCCTCCTACATCACCGGCCAGTGCGTCGTGATCGACGGCGGTGAGATCGCGGGAGGGCTCGCCAGCCAGGCGTGATCGCCGCACGTCCCGATCTCCACCGCCCGCCCGGGTGGCGCCGCGCGGACTAGCATCCGGCTCGAGCGCCCGCACTCGAAGGAGGCCGTCACATGGTGAAGGGTTCAACAATCCGAATCACGCCGCCCAGCGATACTCGTGAATCAGACCGCCGAGCACGTCCCTTCGTTCGAGCGGCGTTCGGGTGGTCCCCCGGACCTGCGGTGTGCGGTTACCGGCGGGTACGGCCAAGCTCAGTCCCCGATGTGGTCTCTCCTCTGCGTAGTGAGCGACGTAGGCCTGGAGCACTCGCTCGAGGTGCCGAGGACCGTAGATCAGGACGTGGTCGAGGCACTCTCGGCGCACGGTCCTCACGAACCGCTCCGCGAAGGCATTGGCTCGAGGTGCGCGGATCGGTGTTCGGATGACGCGGACGCCCTCAGTCTCGAACACCTCATCGAACGGGCCTGAGAACTTCGCGTCCCGATCGCGGACGAGGAACCTGATGTCCCCGAGCCGTTCGTCGATCGCAAGGTTCCTAGCTTGCTGGGTGACCCACGCCGAGTCGGGGTGCGCCGTGACGCCCACCACGTGCACTCGCCGGGTCTGAAGCTCGATGAAGAACAGGACGAAGATCGTCTTCAGCCTGATCGTCTCGACGGTGAAGAAGTCGGTCGCGAGGATCCCCGCCGCCTGTGACCGGAGGAACTCCGACCACGTGGGGCCGATCCTTCGGGGAGCCGGATCCAGGCCGTGGCGGAGCAGGGTCGTCCGCACGGTCGTCGCCGAGACCCGGATGCCCAGCTTCAACAGCTCTCCGCGGATGCGCTGGTAGCCCCATCGGGGATTCTCCCGGCCCAACCGGACGATGAGGGCGCTGATCTCGGGGTCAATCGGCGGTCGGCCGGGGCGCGCTCTCCTCTTCTATGTCCACTTCCTTCTAACGAGCTCCCGGTGCCAGCGGAGCAGGGTCTCGGGCCTGACGACGAACGAAGACCACAGGCCTCTTGGCATCGCCCTGCTCGCCGCCGCGAGCAGGAGTCGGTCGAGACGATGGAGTCGAGGGCGCTTCACCTGCCGCTGCAGCACCTTCACCTGGTGCCGGAGCACCAGGAGCTCGATGTCCTTCTCATCCTGTAGACGACTTCCGGCTCCGAGGAGGCGACGGACGAGGAAGTACAGGAGCGAGAACAGCATGGAACTCCTTCCGGTAGAGGAGAGGCTGATCGCGCGAATCCCCGATGACGAGTACCGAGCGAGCGCCCGTCTGGACAGCTACGGCACGTCGGGTGTCGGCCCCACGATCAGCCTGTGCTTCACGGTGGCCGGCGAGACGATCCGGGTCTCGTTCGAAGGGACGAGCCCGGCCGTCTCGAGCCCCATCAACGAGCCTGCTATCGGGGCCAGAGCCGATCTGCGCGCGGCGCTGAAAGGGCTCCTGATGCCGCTCGACCCGGCGAACGAGGGGCATTTCATGCCCTTCGAGTTCGACCAGCCTCCGGGGTTGATCGTCAGCCCGGAGCCGCCTGCCCCTTGCGACTCCTACGGCTACGTCGGGGTGGCCCTGATCAATCTGTCGTTTCTCGCGCTCGCCCACGCCATTCCCGACCTCTGTCCGGCGGGCGGCTACCAGATGCTCGCGGTCTACATCTACCGGCTCGACCCGCGTGACGGGCGTCCGTTCATATTCATCGAGCCCATCGACGGAGGGGACGGCGCGCGGCCCCATGGCGACGGACCCACCGTCGCGTTCGCCGGCGACGGTAACGTCTGCAACACGCCCGTCGAGGTTCTCGAGACGCGGTACCCATTGCGGTGCGTCCGATACGAATCCCGTCCCGAGGTCGCCGGGGCCGGGAAGTACCGAGGGGGCTTCGGTGTCCGCCGGGACCTCCAGGTGCTTGCGGCCGGCACCTACCTCCAAGTCGTGATCGAGAGCACCCGCGAGTCAATCGCCCGTGGCCTTGCCGGTGGCGGTGATGGGAAGCCGAGCGCGGTCGTGGTTCGCCCCGGGACGCCCGGCGAGGTGACGGTCACCGATCGGGTCTCCTCGTTCGGACCTCTCGCGCACGGAGATGTCGTGAGCGTGCGCAGCGGCGGCGGTGGGGGATGGGGGGATCCCTTCGAACGGGACCCCGGAGCCGTTGCCAGCGAAGTCCGCGATGAGTTGCTCACGGTTGATGAGGCGAAAGACGTCTATGGCGTCGTGATTCGGACAGGGGACGACGGAGCGGCGATCGAGGAGGAGGCAACTTTGGAGCTCCGGCAACGACGTGCGTAGGGGAATGCGCCACAACGCCGCTCCCGGCATCCGTGTATCATCGGGCGGACGGAAGCGGACCGCTGATCCTGCGGGTCGAGTCAGCTGCCTCGCCAGGGTGGAAACAATCGTGGAGGACTCTCATGGCCAAACGCGAGAGGCGGCTCCGCTTGGTGATTCCGGTCGTCACCAAGGACTTCCGCGACCGCGAGGAGTTGCGCCTACTGGGAAGCCCCGGCACGGAGATCAGCGTCGTCTCGATCGAGCGGGGGCCCGTCTCGATCGAGACAGCTTTCGACACCGCGCTCGCGACCCCGGACACGATCCGGCGGATCGTGGAAGCTGAGCGGGAGGGGATGGATGCGGTCGTCATCGACTGTATGGACGACCCGGGGATGGAGGCGGGGCGCGAGCTCGTGTCGATCCCCGTCGTCGGGCCGTCGCAGGCGTCGATGCACCTGGCAGCGATCCTGGGACACCGGTTCAGCATCGTGACGATCCTCGATGAGCGGTCCGTAGCGCCGTTCGAGAACCAGGCTAAGGTGTACGGGGTCTCGGAGAAGCTCGCCTCCGTCCGTTGGGTGGAGATACCGGTGCTGGAGCTGCATCAGGACCCGGAGCGACTCGTGCACGACCTAGTGCAGGAATCGGCGGCCGCTATCGAGCAGGACCAGGCCCACGTGATCATCTTCGGGTGCACCGGGATGCTCGGATACGCGGAGCAGGTGCGGCTGGGGCTGGAACAGCTGGGCCACGGGGGCGTGCCGGTCATCGATCCCGTTCCCGCAGCCGTGCGCCTCGCCGAGGTCTTCGTCGATCTTTGCCTCTCGCAGAGCAAGCGGAGCTACCCGGTGCCTCCCGTGAAGCCCATCGTGGGGTTCGACGTGCTCGGGGGGAAGCCGACGCCGGGCTGACCGGGGGAGGGATCAGGCGGCGAATGTCGGGAAGTGGGAAGACGCGGGGTCGATTGAGCGAGCGTGACCTGGGGGCCCTGGCGCACGGATGTGCCGTTCTCGGGGCGGGCGGCGGAGGGAATCCGAAGATCGGCCTGATGATCGCGCGCCAAGCGGTCGCTGAGTTCGGACCGGTTACCTTGGTGGATCTCGACGAGCTTCCCGGCGACGGCGTCGTGCTCCCTTGTGGAGGCTGAAGGGGTCCGAAACCCCAGATGCACCTTCACTCATCAGGTGTATCGGCACGAGTAGCGTCCGCGAAGGCAGCGGCGAGGAACCGGTAGGTCCACTCCTCGGCGAACTTGCGCGAGTCTGCGAAGACAACCTGGATCTCGGGGTAGCGCACCTGCAGGCGGGCCAGCCCATCTGCGATGAAGGCGCCCGGGACGTGCTCCAGCTTGAACAGGGCGGAGTAGCGGCCCTCCACGACCACGGCGGCGGCCGGAACCTCCGAGAGGCGCTGCATCTGAAAGGCGAGGGTCCCGTCGGAGAGCGAGGCCGTGAAGTTCTCCAAGGTCTTGCGCTCGACCGCGGCGATCAGCGCCTCGCCCGAGGCCACGGCGTAGTCGCCCGCCGCAAGCGCGACCCGCTCGGATCCCACCCCGCGCCCGGCGAAGCGGTACGGGTAGCGCTCCCTGGTGTCGACGAGGATCGGAACCGTCTCACTGAGGGCCCGGGCCCGAGGGATCCTCGCGCCCGGGTTCGCGGCCCGGGCTGCCTTCTGGGTCTGCCAGAAGATCGCCGGGCGACCTTTGACCTCGGTGAAGACGAACTGGGAACGTGTGCGGCGCGCTCGATCAAGCACCAGGTCGATCACCGGCCCCCGTCTTCTGCAGGATGAAACAGGGGTCTCTTCTATCACCTCGGCATCCTTCGGCCAGCCGCCCTCGAACGGATGGCAGTAGATCCTGGCAGAGCGCGGCCAGGTGTCACGCGCCTTGAGCACAAGCCCGGAATCTAAGGGGAGCCAAAGCAGGTAGGGCAGCTTGCTGTCGGCCTCAGGGTTTCGAGCGACGACGAAAGTCTGCCCTGCGGCCTGCTGGCTCATGCGGCCACGTATTCGTTGATCCCGGCCAAGACCTCTCGGCGCAGGATCCTGCCGCCCGCGGGTGGTGGTGGGTCAGCCCCGCAAGCATCGGGCGGAGCAAGGGCGATCCCGCGGTGTGGCCGGTGCGAGTTGTAATGGCGTGCGTATCGGGCAAGCAGGTGATCCAGATGCCGGCGCCCGAGTACGAGCGTTAGGTCAAGGACCTCGCTTCTAACGGTCCTTATCAAGCGCTCGGCGAACGCGTTGGCCTTGGGTGCACGGATGGGCGTAAGGATGACCCTGGCACCTTCTGTCTCGAACACGGCGTCGAAGGAGCGCGTGTACTTGGAGTCTCGATCGCGGACTAAGAAGCGAACACCGGCGGGGAGCCCCTCCGTCAAGCAAAGGTTCCTCGCCTGCTGAGTGACGAAGGCGGCATCCGGGTTGCGGGTCGCTTTCGTGATGTGGAGGCGCCGCGTGCCGACCTCGATGAAGAACAGGACGTAGAGCGTGCGCAGGAACACCGTTTCCACCGAGAAGAAGTCGCATGCAAGGACCCCTTCGGCTTGCGCCCGCAGGAACTCGGACCAGGAAGGCCCGTCTCTTCGCGGAGCGGGCCCGAGGCCTTGTCGGCGAAGCAGGCTGCGGATTGTCGTGGCCCCGACCCTGATACCGAGACCGCGAAGCTCGCCCTGGATCCGAACGCACCCCCACCTGGGATTCTCCTTTGCCAGGCGAAGGATCAGCTCACGGACCTCTGCGGAGATGGGTGGACGTCCGACTCGCTTGCTCCGGTAGGTCCACTTGCGCCCGACCAGCTCCCGGTGCCAGCGAAGAAGCGTCGCGGGGCCAACCAGGAACGATCCCCAGCGCTCGCGCGGGAGCTTCCGGGCTGCCGCGGAAAGGAAGGCCCTGTCGAGTCGCCGGAGCTTCGGACGCCGGGACTTCCTCCTGAGCACCCTTAGCTGATGCCGAAGGACCAGGATCTCGACCTCGCGGTCGCGCGCGTCTTCGGGTGAAGGGACGAGCCCGAGCCAGCTGCGCAGGATCAGGTAAAGGATCGAGAAGAGCACCGCGGCATCCTACGGAAACAGCGGGTCCCGCGCTAATCGAGGTTTACGACCCCTTCAGGCGTCGGCCGAAGATCAAGACGTGGTCGCGGCACTCCCGGTGAGCCTATGCTCACCCAGTCCAAGTAAGAAGGACTGTATGGAACCCGGGGGGACTCACTGTCGAGCGGCCCGACCTCCTTGGAGGGCTCATCCACGAGTACTCCAGGGCAGCGGCATGATTATGGGTTTCTGCGCCCTTCAGGCACCTGGAGCGCGTGCTCGGGGTGTACGTCGAGCACTACAACCGGGAGCGCCCACACCGGGGACTCGCCCTGGCCACTCCGAATGGCCCGAACTGCCATTCAGCGAACTGCTCCCGCCACGGTCCCGTTCGTCGACGCGACTTGCTCGGTGGTCTCATCCACGAGTACTCAAGAGCAGCCGCATGAATCACGGGTTTCTGTGCCCTTCACCCTGGCCGCGGGTCAGAAGGTCGATCGGATCTGCCGGTAGAACCCGGAACAGGAAGAAGTTGAAGACGACGACCGCGAACAGGGTGAGCATAGCCTGGACGGCCTTCTTCAGAACGTACCCGCGGGTGCCCACCCTGCTCGGACCCCGGCCTCTCTAGGCCTGCTCCTCTTCGGGCCGGCGGCGGCGTGCGAGCCCCACGCCGGCCACGATCACCAGGATCACGCCGGCGACCAGACCCCACACCCACGCGGGTATGCCGGTACTCGTCACGGTCCCGGCCTCAGCGCTCACGGGTCTGATGGTGATGTAGGAGAAGGCGGGAGTAGATGGGTTGTACATGTACAGGATCGAACCGCCCCGCCCTTGGCTGTCCGGCTTCGGCTGGTGGACGAAGCCCGTCCAGCGGTCCGATCGGTACGCCTGTAGGTCGTTGCCGTACTCGAGAACGATCTCGGGGATCTGCTCGTAGATGATCTGCTGCATCTGGACGATGACCGCTTTGCGCTCGTCGGGGTCGATCGTGGTCCGCTGCTCCTCGTACAGCTGGTTGAGCGTCGGGTCCGAGAAGCAGGTGTCGCTCCACACTCCGCACTGTCCGGCCGTGTACGTCGAGAGGATGAAGTCCGGGTCGGGGTCCGGCCCCCAGCCCCAGATGTAGGTGTCGTAGTCGTTCGCGAACCACGCATCGATCAGCTTCGCGTCGGTGTACGAGACCGGCATCAGCTGGATCCCGATCTGTTTGACCCAGCCGACGATGAGTTTGCCCATCGCGGTCGTGTCGGGCGAGTCGGACCGGAGGATCATGCGGAACTTCAGGTCCTCACCGGTCTTCGGGTCGTTCCTGATGCCGTTGTTGTCGGTGTCCGTGTAGCCGGCTTGCTCGAGGACCTGGTTCGCCCCTGGGATGTCGAAGGGGATGGCGTCGGTACCCGGATCCCAGTGCCAGAAGGTGGCCCCGGGCGGCACGACGGTGGCGCCGGGCGTGCCGTACCCCTCAAGGACCCGTGTCACGAGGGCCTGCTTGTCGATCGCCATCGCGATCGCCCTGCGTACGTTCAGGTCGAGGAGCGCCGGATTGCCCGTGCCGGGGTGGCTCTTGCAGTGGGGACAGGCGTTCGGGTCGCTCGCGTTGCACATGTTGAAGCTCATCTGGTCGAACGCGAACGCGCTGCCCACATTCCTGGTGATACCGGGCTGGTTCTGCAGCGAACCGAAGAGGTTGGCGGGGATCGCCTCGGCGAAATCGATGGCCCCCTGCTTCAGATCCTGCACCATCGTCTCGGCGTTCTTGTAGACCTTGACGACCACCTCATCGATGGTTGGGGATCCGCCCCAGTAGTCCTTGTTGGCTTCCAGGGTCCAGTCCTCGTTCTTGTTCCACTCGACAAGGCGGAACGGTCCCGACGTGACGGCGTCCGGGAAGTCCGGGTAGGTCCGCAACTCGGTCTTGTCCTTGGCGATCGCAGCCTTCCGCGCCTCGGCATCGAGCCCGGAGAGATCCTCGAGGGAGACGGGCAGCAATTGCGACCAGGTGTGCTCGGGCAGGATGTAGACCCACGGCGGCATCAGCGGGGACATGGTCGGCTTGGTGGTCTTCCAGACGAGCGTCGTGTCGTCGGGCGCCGTGATGCTGTCGACGAACGGGAAGTAGGACGCGAGGGCGGAGAAGCCCAGGGTGATGATCATGTTGTACGTGAACGCGATGTCGTGAGCCGTGAGGGGCTGGCCGTCGCTCCACTTGACACCGTCGCGGATGTGCATCGTCCAGGTCAGCCCGTCGGACGAGAGGCCTCCGTTCTCCTTCGTCGGGAGCTCGGTCGCGAGGCCTGGAGCCGCCTGCATGTTGTCCAGGGAGAAGTTGAACAGCATGTCGTACTCCATGCCGATGATCTCGTATTCGGGCGTCTCGATGGCCCTCAGCGGGTTCACCGTCTCGATGTCGTTGGTGCTCCCGACGATGAACGTCAGCTTCTTCTCTGGCGTGCTGGCGGACTGACCGCTCGCCGCGCTGGCCATCGCCATGACTGCGATCGCTGCTGCCAGTACCCCGGCGATGAGCCCGCGTGCCCGCAAGGAACGCTCCATCCCCCTCACTCCTCTCCCGGGTGGTGTCTCTGCTTCCTGCGAAGGTTACGCTCTTTCGCCCGCGTTCGGGGGCCCGTTGCGCCGTCGGTCACGCGGGCGTCTCCCTCGGCTCCCAGCGCACGGGGAGCGGCTTCTCCCGCAGCTCCCGAACGAACTCCACGCACTCCTTCACCGCGGCGTCCAGGAAGATCCGTGTGGGGTGCAAATACTCGGTTCCGTGCCGTGACCCGGCAGTTTCCTGCTTTCATCATGACGGCAAAGGTGCTCGGAGGCTGAAGCTGAGTGGTCCACGACTCCGATGGTGTGGTAGTCGGCAGGCCAGACCCCTGAGTGGCACACACTCAACTTGGCCTGGGCCACCTCACGGCCTCACTGCCCTTTGAACGCAAGACGGTAGGGCTTCTCCAGACCGCCCCCCATCATGGGGAAGCGAAGAGCTCGCTGGTCACGCCCACGATCGCAATGAACGCACCCCACAGCCTGTAAACGCTTCGAGACGGCCGGCCCTCTATCGTTCGGGATGCGGGCCGAGGCGGGTGCGGTGATGACGGT
>Ga0315279_10002563_pt1 | contig 26925 bp, 22 predicted proteins | sample YL17G06_20_MG_FD_203694 | JGI IMG/M metagenome (GOLD analysis project Ga0315279, IMG submission 203694) | Sediment microbial communities from Yellowstone Lake, YNP, Wyoming, USA - YL17G06_20 | ecosystem: Environmental > Aquatic > Freshwater > Lake > Sediment | place: USA: Wyoming | collected... | reverse complement strand
GACAGTTTTACTGGACAACAAAAAGACAGCGATGATCAGCGGCTACTACGATAACCAGCAGGCAGCTCCGACGCAGATACCCACGAAATGGGCGCCATGGATGGTTGATGCCAGAAGAGCCGATGCAATCATTAAGGCAAACGCTGTAAAAACAAAAGTACTTGCTATTCCTGAGATTAAAGTATTGGCAGAGGATTTCACTCTGGGCGAAGCAGAGCCGAAAAAAGCAGGCTCTGAGGTTGGCAGGGAAATTACTTTAGCACAGATCCTTGAGTTAGGATTAGATGGTGCTTTGGTAGGACATTCCAACAAGATAAGAACTGAGATTAAGGAAAGCTCAGGAAGTATAGAGGCTGGGCTGCTTGAGGTTAATGTTGAGCCGCAAAGAGCCAAAGAAGTAGCGCACAAAGTGGCTTTTACACAATTCGACCGAAAGCAAGGCGAGAAAATTACCAGCACGCGCGGTAAGATATTAGTACCCATTTGTTTTGGAAGCGATCTGGAAAATCCATCGCTGGAAAAAGAAATACAAGACATTACAGATCAGTTTACGGTACGGTTTCAAAACATCAGTAGAGAGCAATTGCTTCAAGACGATACCTGGGTGGCTTGGGAACCTGCCGGAAAAATCGGTTCAGGTACTGCCGAAGAAAGCGGAAAGATTCGCCAGGTTCATCAAGCTATTTATGATTTGTTCAGGGCGAAGTACGGCCAAGAGACTATGGAAGCTGTATGGGGCAGCAAATTATTTTTACTTTACGGAGCCAGTGTAGACGGTAAGAATATCGAAGGGATTATGAAAGTTACCGGCGAAACCCAAAATTCGCAAGGTAAAAAAGTTGCCATACAGCTCGTCCACGGTGTTTTGTTTGCAAGCGCAGGTAAAAAAGTTAAAGGTTTTAACGAAGTTGCACAAGGCGTTAGTGATGCCGCAGAAAGAGATGATGCTAAGTATATCTGTTTTGTCAATCTCAAATCTTTCCTCGAAAAAGATAAGACACCGTCTAGAGAGTATATTGCAGGGATTTACCAGGCAATTAAAGAGGGAAAGGTTAATCCTGCACGGGTTATCTTTGCTATTGCCGACCACGATGTTCATTTAAAGACATGGAAAAAAGTAGTCGAGACAGCTAAAGCTAATCCTGTGGCATTAGAAAACAAACCCGCGGTGCAAGAATTAGAGACCTGGGGTGATTTAAGCGCAAAAATAAAAGCGCAAAAGCTGAATACGGGTATTGTATTGTGCGACATCAATGAGGATCCAGCAGAGAGTACTAAGAAGCTCCAAAAATTGTTTGCGTTTATCAAAAGAGCTATGAAGGATAATCCGGAAGTTCAGGAAGTTGAACTTTTCTCGCATTGGGGAAGACCAAAAGGAACAGGCTTTGAAGAGAAAAAGAGCCTTAAAAACCACGCCTTAAAGTTGCAGGAATTAGTTGATGCGGAAAAGCTGAATGCCGTGGTTATCCTTTTGCCTTATGATTATGCCGAGGCAAAGCAAGTGCGTGAGAAGGCTCGGGCAGAATACGCAGGCAAAAAAACGATAATCTTTCTTAATGAGAATACCCGCATGTATCCGGAACAAAAAGCAAAGAAAACAGAGGACAGAGAGAAAAGGGCAGGCCAGATTATAGACTCAATCGGCAAACCCGCTGTAGAGCTTTTTATTGTCAACATCGCCGATGAAATGGCGCACCGCCTGGAAGCCACAGTAGTGGAATTGGTAAAGAAAATCAGAGCGGCTAACGGCGCAGTAGCAGCTGGTCCGGATTTTCAACTGAATTTGCAAGGACCTATCACATTCGTCGATCAAGTCACAGGCCAGATTCTCTATGTTTTAGGCGGCAGGAAAACGGATAAGCTGGAAATCGTTGCCGAGATGATAGCGGCAAAGAAAACCAAGAAGGTATTGCTTGTCGGCGCTTTAGCAAATCCCGTTCTTGAGTTGATGGGCAAAAAGATAGGTAAATCCGTGATGCCCAATGAGAAGGAAAGAGAAGCAGTCAATACAGGTTTAAAGGCATTACAGGCAATACCGAATTGGCAAGAAAAAGTGTTAGTGCCGGTTGATTTTAAAGTAGTGAAAGTCATAGAAAAAGATGGAAAAGTAATCGGAGAAGAACCTGTAGCTGGGTTCGTAGAAGAAATCGGTGATGACCAGATGCAGGTTGAAATTGGTCCGAAGACCATTGCCCTCTTGCAGAAGGAAATCGGAGCCTTGCAACAAGGCGACGGCTTAGTCCTTAACGGAGGAGCAGGCAGATTTGAGAAAGATGAAGACTGGGCAGGGACTGATGCGATGATTATGGCCGCAGCGTTAGCGTTGGTAAAAAATAAACTTTCATTGGGCGGCGATATGGGCAAGGCTTTGGAAAAATTCAAGAAAAAACACCCCGAGTTAGCCGAGGCTATTGACAAAATGCAGAAATCCCTGGGCGGAGGTTCGGCCTTAACAGCAATGGTTAGAGGGCCGCAAAACCTGGCAGCCCTTGCTCCGTTACTCAAAGGCGGTGAAGTTAAAGCTGCTGACGGCGGTTCAAAGACATGGGGGGAGTTGGTAGGCTCGATACTAAGTTACGCCGATAGCCTGGGTATAGAGAAAAGTATTGCCGTCAAAGGTTTGGTTGCAGAACAGGGTATCTACCATCTTTTCGGAGCAGAACAGTTGCGGACAGCTGTCGAAAATATGGGCGTTTCCTTAAAAGAAGCTCCGTTGGAAGGTAGCGTTGCTTTAATTGTAGCTCCGCATCTTTTCGAAACCGGTGGTTTAATGTTTACTTTGAATGAGGCGGCAAAGTTAGGAGATAAGGTCAAGATTGCCCTCTTTGGAGAAGACGGCAAGGCAGAAAGTCTAAAAGGCCTGCTCGGAAACGGCGATATCGTAATCGGAGAAACTGCGGATGAAGTAATTACGGTATTGGCTGCTGAGGGAATTAAGCCTGAAAATATGATATTGCTTAGGTCACCAAAAGATGATGTGAGCAAGCAGGAGAAGTTAAAAGGTATCAGACAGAGAATCGTAGAAGATTTAAGCACAGCAGCTGTTTGTAAGGCTCTCTCAGAGCTTATAGACGCCAACAGAAAATCAGATAAAGCCACAGCAATATTTACTGATTACTTCAATTCTCTTGAGACTGCTAAGGTTATTGAAGCTTTGCCTGAGGCTAAAGCAAAGTTAACAGCTCAGCTGGAGGAAACCGTGTATAACTTCAACGACGGTATCCGGAATATCGCTCAAGCAACTACTCAAGCGGCCTCTAAGGAGAAACAAGACATAGCTGTATTTATGAACAGAGTATAAACTCGCTCTGCTTTAGCTGGATTGAAATTCGCAAAAGTATTGTTTATAACCAAAAAAGTATAACCCAAAAAACTTAGAGAGTTCTTTATGGAAAGAGGCCTCTGAAGGAATTCATCAGGAATTTCAACAGAGGTCTTTTTACTTTAGACTTGTTACGGCGTATAAAATGTATCCGATAAAACAAAGGAGGCTAATGAGACCTTAAGAAGAATTTATTGAGCAAATATAATTTGGTAGTTGCGTCTTCCTAATAAAGGGAGATGATATTCTTTTTGAGGTCTCTGGTAAACCAGTTACGATTTTATTAGAGACCTTTTTTCTTTAATAAGAAAATAAGTAAAATTATTGTATAAATTTAGAATTTGTGTTACACTATTTCTCCGAGAGAAGCCACGGAGAAAGGATAAGATGGAAGACCGCAGAGTATTTGAACGGATAAACACAAAAATGCCTTTGCGATTTCTCAACCCTATTAATGGGAGAGAAGGGATGGCAGATACAGTGGACATCAGTGCTAATGGTTTAGGCCTGGTTACCAATGATAACTTATCTGCTATGACACCTTTAGAGATGTGGTTGGGCATTCCTGACCAACACGAGCCGCTTTATACCCGTGGGCACGTAATCTGGTCAGAACCCTCACCCAGCACCGGAGACCATCGTGTAGGCGTGCGTTTGGAAAAAGCAGAACTTATGGGTTTGGCACGCGTATTATGGATTAAGGGAAAAAGTCGAAAAAATAATTGACTTTTTGATAGCCCTGTGTTAAGGTTAAAAAGTTTAAAAATAAAATTAAAGATTTTAGGCGATGGCCAGATTTGGGATTTAAGAGGGATATCGCCTGAGGAGCGAGAGAAAACTTTTGAAGACTTATTTAGCGGCCGGGCTTTGGGCCAGATGGCTCAGGTGGCTAATCAACAGCCTCCCACGAGAGGTTTTTTTTCTCCCTTTAAGGAAAAAGATAAGATTACTGGTCTATCAGTAACCAAGGCATTATTAAGCAATAATAGAGGGGCAAAAGAGGCGGCAATGGTCCTTCTTGAAGATTTAGCTAAAAACGCCGCCTTAGGAATTAAGGCTTTCAGCGAAAACAAGGGATTTAAACCGAATTGGTCAGTTCGAGAAAAAAATTATTGGAAGAATCCTGATATTGTAATCATCGGAGGCGGGGTTTCTCGCGGTGAGACCGGTAAGATTTTAGTCAGTTTAATAAAAAGATATTTATCTAAAGAAGGGGCATCTGGTATCCGGGTTTATCAGGCTAAATTTCCCGGCAAGGAATCAGGATGCTTAGGTGCAGTGATAAATATCTTGGAGCCCATATGCAATGAGGCGAAGAGAAAGGGTTTTAAGAAAATTACTGCTATTGGCCTTGATTTAGGAAGAGAAAAAATTGGGATAGGATTATTAGTGATAAATCCTGATTCGGAAAAAATTATTTTAAAACGCAAAGAAAATCCCTGGTTTTTCCGATATTCGGTAAGGACCCCTGCTCAACAAAGACTGAAGGCTTTTTTAGACTCACGCACAGATTATACTGACCAGGAACGCATAATAGGACAGCATCTGCGGAAATTGATTTTGAAACGGATGGCTGATTTAATTATCCAGGCACAGGCTAAAGCGCAAGAATTTGGGTGGGAAAACAGCCGAAATATTGGCGTGTCTGTTCCGGGTTGTCCATCTTCTGACGGTTCTATTATAAATTCCACTGATTATTTACCCTTTTTTAGAAAACAGGATGGATTTAATTTTACAGAGAACTTAGAGGAATCCTTGGCTGGAAAGGGTATGAGGGATTACCAAATTCATACTATAAACGATGGCATTGCTGCCGGGATTGCAAATATATATTTTGATTCTTCTCCTGTTAAGAGAGGAAAATTTGCCTTCTTGGGAGTTGGTTCAGGACTGGGCGGTTGCGTAGGCCTTAAAAGAGAACTCTGAAAAAGTTTTTCTTTATGATTACACCGATTAAAAAGCAGATTACACAGATTAAATCTTCGACGATAAAATCTGTGTAATCTTTCTAAAATCTGTGTAATCAGAGGTCTCTGACCGAATTTTAAGGGTTTTTCAGAGACCTCTAAAAGCGAGGTGAAACAATGAAAGGAAGCCATCTGACAGTTGCTTTAATTATTCCTTATTATCAGAATATGTTTTCTACCTTCTATACCTTAGAAATTATTAAAGAGATAAGTAAGCAAGCAATAGAGCAAGATGTGGATTTATTGATTGAGACAGGATGGAGAAAAAACGGTATTTCCGGCGTGCTCTTTGCCGATATGATGGGCAATGAACTGTTGATTAAAAGCGTAAGACAGAAGAAGCTCCCCCTTCTCATCCTAAATTACTATGACCCGGGTTCAAAAGATAATTGCATTGGTATTGATAATGAGAAGGCGAGCACAGAGGCAGTAAATTATCTTATTCAAGCAGGGCATAGCCGCATTGCTACCATTACCGGTAAACTAAATGCCCAGGCAGGCATCCAGAGATTGGAAGGTTTCAAAAAAGCTTTACAGGCAAAAAATATAGATTTAGATAAACAGTATATTGTCACCGGAGATTGGTCAAAGGAGTCGGGAAGGCAGGCGATGAAAAAACTTCTTTCCCTTAAGTTATCCCCCACTGCTGTTTTTGCGGCAGGAGATGAGATGGCCTTGGGTGCAATGGAAGCAGCAAAGGAGACGGGCCTTAAGGTTCCCGAGGATATCTCTTTTGTGGGCTTTGATAATATTCCCCAGACAGATTCACCACAGGTATCCTTGACTACAATTGAGCAGCCTTTTGCCGAGTTAGCTAAGCTGGGTATGAAATATTTGGTCCAGCTTATTAAAAAGGAAACCAAGCAGCCTGTTAAAATTCTTTTAGAAAGCACAAAATTAATCAGAAGAAAATCAGTAAGAGAGCTCTAAGCTTTAAGCTATAAGCTGTAAGCTAAAAATGGGATACACATTTAATAAGAGATGAAATTTAAGGTTGGCATAGTAGGTTGCGGTAATATATTTCTTATGCATGCCCAGTCGCTGATTAATACGCCTGATGTAGAACTGGCAGCTGTCTGTGATATCCGGTCTTTTCGTGCGCAAAGAGCAGCGAAAAGATATAATTGCCATTACTACTTAGATTATAAACAGATGCTTGAGAAAGAAGATTTGGATGTGGTTCACATTTTAACTCCGCATTATCTGCATCCTTCCATGGCGATTCAGGCTCTAAATAAGAAAATAAATGTCCTTACTGAAAAACCCATTTCGATTAATCCCCGGGATGGCGAAAGAATGATTAGAGCCGCCAAACAGAACCATGTAAAATTAGGGGTCATCTCCCAAAATAGATATAATCCTGGTTCACAATTAGTAAAGAAAAATCTGTTAAATGGAAAATTAGGTAAGATTAAAGTAGCAAAACTTATTATTTCTTATCGTAAGCCAGACAGTTACTATTTAAAAAGCGACTGGCGTGGCCGACTCAAATTAGAAGGAGGAGGCATATTAATTGACCAGGCAATACATTTTATTGACGTCTTGAGTTGGCTTATCGACGATGAGGTTGAATACGTGGAAGCAAATACAGCTCGCAGGATGCACAAGTTTATCGAGGTAGAGGATTTAGCTGAAGGTATTATTGGGTTTAAGAAAGGCGCCTATATCTGTTTTTATCTCATAAATTTCTATTCCTATAGTGCTGATCCAGAAATTGAGATAGACTGCGAGAAGGCAAGAGTAAAGATTGTTAAGGATGCAGCCTGGATTAGATTTTATGATGGGAGAGAAATTGAAGCTCAACCTAAACCTGGTGACTATATTGATTACGGTAAAGGCAGAAAGGACTACTGGGGATTTTGCCATTGGATACAAATCAAGGAGTTTTATCAGGCTCTTAAGAAAAACCGCCAGCCAGAGGTAAGTGGCGAAGAAGGTCTTAAGACTCAAGAGATAATCTGGAATATTTATAAATCTGCCCGCACAGGCAGAAGAATCTATCTTTAAAGATTAGCGTAGAGCGTATAAAAGATAGCGTATAGCACATAGCGTGTAGCGTATAGTAAAAATCATTTAAATTCCTATACGCTAAACGCTATCCGCTAAACGCTGATAAAAGCTAAACGCTATCCGCTAAACGCTAAAAAGTGAGGTTAATAGATGGTAAGAGTAGGCATTATCGGTTGTGGTAAGATTACGGAGCGTGCAAGTTTACCAAATCTGGTTAATTATAAGGGAAAAGCTAAAGTTACCTGCCTCTGCGATATCATTAAAGGCAGGGCGCAAGAGTTGGCTAAAAGATTTAATTTAGACGGCGTAGATATTCTTGTGGATTGGCGCAAGCTGGTCAGGAGAAATGATGTTGATTGTGTTTTTGTGAACACCCCAAATTATCTGCATGAGATAATGGCTGTGGGCGCAGCCAATAATAAAAAACATATATTAGTGGAGAAACCCCTTACCATTTCTCTTAAGGCAGCGGATAATATGGTGAAAGCAGCCAAAAAGAAAGGCGTATTTTTAATGGTTGAACAGACACAGAGGTTTGACCCCGTGCATAGGACAGCAAAGAAAGTTATTGACTCAGGTATTTTAGGTAAAATTCATAATATCCGCGGAAGAATCGGCCATGCTGGACCAGAATACTGGTCAGAAGGCAAGAGCCTTTGGTTTTATGATAAAAAGAAATCCGGTGGCGGTTGCATGGTGGATATCGGTGTCCATATTGCAGATTTAGTGAGATGGTTTAAGGCAAAGAGGGTAGTTGAGGTTTTTGCCCGAATTCAAACTCTGGAGAAAAAATTACCCGTGGATGATAATGCCACTGTGTTTTTAAAGTTTGAGGATGGCACAAAAGGAGAATTTGAGTGCAGCTGGACCACCCGGCCCTATGAGGTATTAACTTATGTCTACGGAGAAAAAGGCAAACTGACCACCAATATAGGTAGTAGTCAACCCGTAGTGTTAACCTTGGCCAAGACAGGTAAAGGCGAAGACCCTAACTGTATTCTCAAGCAGGAATTTCCTCAGATTGGCTCCGGCAGCGGATGGGAGAATGCCATTCATTATTTTATTGATTGCGTGATTAAAGGAAGAAAACCTTTTGTCTCGGGCGAAGAAGGCAGAGAGACCATTAAAATAATACTGGCTGCTTATGAGTCGGACAAAAAAGGCAAGTGGATTAAAATTAGTAGGTAGTATATAGTAGGTAGCATGTAGGGTTGAAAGTGAAAATAGAAGATTTTAGAGATTTGATAGTATGGCAGAAGAGCCACCAATTAGCTCTAGAGATTTAAAAGTAGGGAAGAAATAATCCCTACCTGCTACATTCTACCTACTACCTACTTAAAGAAGGAGTAAACAATGAAGTTAGGATTATGCACTTGGTCATACCATAAGTCGTTAGAATCGGGTAAATTAAATTTTGTTCAACTTTTAGAGGTAACTGCCAGAGAACTTAAATTAGGCGGAATAGATATTATTGCCGACCATCTACCCCAGACAGATAATAAATCTTTAATCGGTTATAAGAAGATGGCCACGGATTTACATCTTACCATTGCCTGCCTTTCTCCGGGAAACAATTTTGGCAAACCCAAGCAAGAGGAGAGGAAAAAAGAGGTAGAGCAAGTTTTGAGGTGGCTGGAGATTGGTTACATTCTGGGCGCACCTGTATTGAGAATATTTTCGGGTTGGCCATGGCCCTACGAAGATAAAGAGAAGCTCTGGCCGGAAATGGCAGATTGCATAAGGGTTTGCGAAAAGAAAGCAAAAGAACTAGGTATAGTTTTAGCCATTGAGCCGCATAATGATGGCGGTTTTCTTCCCACCGCCGTGGATACCTTAAGGTTAATCAAAGAAATAAATTCAGAATGGGTAAAAATAAACCTGGATACCGGTAATTATCAGGACCCGGATAATTATAAAGCCATTGAGGATACCATTGCTTATGCCCCTCATCTCCATGCCAAGGTTCATCACATGAGTGATGACGGAAAGGAATTAGTGTTTGATTTTGATAAGATTTTTTCTATTATAAAGAAAGCGGATTACCGGGGATTTCTTTCTTTAGAGTTTGAAGGCCAGGATTTCTTTGGACAGGATGAGCTAAAGTATATTCCCAGGGCAGTTGTGATGCTTAAGGAGTTTGGGCAAAGATATGCCATCTAAAAAAGGAATAGTTAGAGAACTAATCCAGCAAAGATACTCCTATTTGTTTATTGCTCCTTGCGTTATCTTATTTTCGGTCTTTGTATTCATCCCGGTCATTGCTTCTTTTTTCTTAGGTTTTACTAAATATAATGTCATTAATCCTCCCCAATGGGTAGGGTTGGATAATTATCGTCAGATTCTTTTTCATGACCCCCGCTTTTGGAAAGCCCTGCGCAATACCGGGTTTTATGTGCTGGGAGTAGTGCCCATAGGCATTTGGATATCCTTGTTATTAGCGGTAGCCATTGACCAGAAGGTCAGGTTTAAAAACTTTTATAAGGCGATATTCTTTATGCCGGTAGTTACCTCAGTGATTGCCGTCTCGGTAATCTGGAAGTGGCTTTTTGCCGGAGAAAAATACGGCTTAATTAATTACTGGTTAATGAAGTTCGGTGCAAAACCCATTGACTGGGTAATGAGCCCCACCTGGACACTCCCGGCAATTATGATTATGTCCATCTGGGCAGGCCTGGGTTATAATATGATTCTCATTCTCGCAGGTTTACAGACGATTCCCAAGACTCTCTATGAGGCTGCTGAGATTGACGGTGCGGGTGATTGGCATAAATTCTGGCATATCACATTACCTTTACTTCGCCCCACATTGCTCTTTGTGGTCATTATGTCAGCAATAAACTCCTTTCAGGTGTTTGAACAGGTATATGTTATGACGGGTGGAACCGGAAAAGGAGTGGGAGGAGTCTTAGATTGCGCCTTAAGTCTGGTTGCCTATCTTTATGAGAGAGGATTCGAGAGGTTTGATATGGGATATGCTTCAGCCATTGCCTATGTTTTGTTTGGGATTATTTTTATTATTACCTTATTTAACCTAAAAGTGGTGCGTTCGCGACAATTTGAATACTAATCTAAACCTTAAATGATGAAAATAAAGAAAAATCTGGGACGATATATTGCTTATGTAATTCTTACCGTAGGCGCTTTGACCATGGCCATTCCTTATGTCTGGATGATTATTACCTCCATTAAGCCCATTGAGGAAATCCAGGGCTATCCACCATCCTTTTATGTGCACCACCCGACCTTTATGCCTTATCAAGAATTATTCTCTATTTTGCCGATGTGGCGTTATTTATTTAATAGTTTTTTTGTTGCGTCTTTAGTTACTATTTGTAATGTCTTCTTTTGCTCCCTGGCTGGTTATGCCTTTGCCAAACATAAATTTTTCGGAAGGGACAAGATATTCCTGCTTCTTTTAAGCGCAATCATGATTCCCTATCAGGTAAATCTTATTCCCGGCTTTATCATTGTCAAGAACTTAGGCTGGCTTAACTCTTTTTATAGCCTGATTATCCCTAATATGGCTATGGTTTTCGGGGTTTTCTTATGCCGGCAGTATATTATGAGTATCCCCAATGACCTCTTTGATGTAGCAAAGATTGATGGCTGTTCAGAATTTACTATTTATCGTATCATCATCTTTCCCTTGATTAAGCCGGCATTAGCAACCCTGGCTATTTTTACCTTTTTATCGCAATGGAATTCCTTTGTTTGGCCTTTGATTGTAATTCATACGAGTACCATGCGCACGGTTCCCCTGGCATTATCAGTCTTGAATAGCCAGTTCGGCGCGAATTTCTCCATGGTCATGGCCGGAGCAACAGTGGTAACGTTGCCAGTTTTGATTATATTCTTGTGCCTGCAGAAATATATTATCCAGGGCATAACTATGACGGGGTTGAAGGGATGAAGAAGAATTTGATACGTTCGCGGACTGAAAACCTCGAGCCTTCACAGGCTAGGGATGAGTTAAGTCCGCTAAGTATCAACCGTGACGGCTCCATCCCTTCGGGCTGGAGTAGCCGTTGGTTGATTTTAAGTTTACTGTTTATATTTGGGCTAATCAGCATTGCTTCTTGTGCACAAGATAACGAGCTGGTTTATCTTAAGGTGGATTCAGTCACTGCATCTTCTTTTGATATTACGCCGGACTGGGCACCTTTACCTGAACCTAAGGCAACTATAGATGGAAGCCTCCTTACCCGCTGGTCATCTAATTATTCAGATAATCAATGGATATGCTTTGATTTTGGTAGCCCGAAAGTTTTAAGTAAGATTATAATTTTCTGGGAGGCAGCTTATGCTGTTGATTATGATATTTTGGTTTCAGAAGATAATCAGAATTGGCAGACACTTTTATCTTTAAAGAATCAGGATGGAGGCCTTGATGAGATAGAATTTGCTCCTCTAAAGGCTAGATTTGTTAAGGTCTTGGGAGTTAAAAGGGTAAAACCTGAATGGGGTATCTCTATGTGGGAATCCGTGTTTCTGGGCCCAAAGGCGGATAACCCAGAAGATAAACCCCTTGCGGAAGTTTATCCTGAGTTAGCAAATAAGTTAACCCAGAAAGAGACAGTGGCGTCGGAACCAGAAAAGGAAGAGCCTGTTGCCTCACCAGGTGTTTTAACTCTTGAGGAATTTCAAAAGGGTGTAGCGTATACTTCTTGGAGCAAAACAGAGTTGGGTACAGAGGCTTCTGACCGGACACTTGAGTATCTTAAGGAAGTAGGTGTGCGCAACATAGCGATTATGGTTATTTTGGTACAAGATACTATTGAGGAGAAAAGCATATCCATTGACCCTAAAGATACGGTTGAGGATAAAGCCTTGGCCCATAGCATCAATAAAGCCCATTCTTTGGGAATGAAGGTTATGCTCAAGCCCCACGTTGATGTTAAGACCGGAGAGTGGCGGGGAGAAATTATTCCTTCAGAGGAATGGTTTGCCAGTTATAAGAGCTTTTTAATACATTATGCCCAGCTTGCGAGCCGGTATAATGTTGAACTCTTCTCTGTGGGAACAGAGTTGAGTAACATTACTATACCGAGGTGGCAAGACCGGTGGGAGGAGATTATTAAGGAAGTAAAGCAAGCTTTTCCCGGACGCCTTGTTTATTGTGCAAACTGGGATGAATATAAAACAGTGGGTTTTTGGGATAAATTGGATTTTATTGGGATTGATGCCTATTTTCCATTAACCGCGAAGAAGGACCCTACTAAAGAAGAATTGATTTCTGCGTGGCAGAAGAATGCCTCGGAAATTGATATGTGGTTAAAGGAAAAAGAACCGGATAAACCTATAATATTTACTGAGATTGGTTATTGCAGTGCAGATGGGACAAATATCCAACCCTGGGTTGATTTAGCTAAGGTATCCCCGGTAACTATAGACCAACAGGAACAAGCAGATTCTTTAGATACAATGCTAACTGTTTGTTCTAAGTTCCCTTGGTTTAAGGGCCTTTATTGGTGGAATTATTTTCCTCAGGAGAGGTGGTCGCCGTTAGGCTATAACATCTGGGGCAAAAAAGCTGAAGAGATATTTTCCGCTTGGCTTAAGAAATTGTAAATTAAAAGAGGTAGGAAGGAGGGGGCATTTAATATTTATTTAAGGTAAGATAAGGTTAGGAGAGTTAGGTTTTGAAGAGTAAATCAAGTAAGGACATAAGTTATGGAGCTTTATATTAATAAAAAGGTAAACGACATAACTTATCAGTCCGAACTCATCCTTGACATCTTTGATGTCAAGGATTTAATTCGTGCTTATAACTTACGTCGCACTTTCAGTGCTTCCGTAAGTTATGCACTCATTAAAGGAGGCGAAAATGAAATTAATAAGTTGTTTATTATTAGCCATTAGTTTATGTTTGATTACCAACACAGCGTTTTGCCAGGAGAAGGTTCTCTTTGGATTTGAGGAAAATATTCCCAACTGGGAGATACCTGATTGGTGTTTTGAGAACAAAGACTATGTAGGGGAAAGCATTGCTATCTCGAACAAATTTGCCAAAGAAGGCAAATCCTCTTTAGAGTTAATGGTTAATTTTCCGGGAACGAAATGGACAGCAGCTTATGTCGAGATTCAGCAGTATTTTGACTGGACGCTCTATAAAACTATCTCGGCAGATATATTTTTACCCAAAGATGCACCTTTTGGTCTGGAGGCAAAGATTATACTCACTGTTGATACTGTCAGTGGGAATTGGACCTGGACAGAGATGAGCCGGAAAGTAAAATTACTTCCTGGAGAATGGACTACGGTTACGGCGAGTCTTGTTCCGGGAAGCACTGATTGGCGAAAGACTGAGGTTACTGATAAATTCCGTGCGGATGTGGGCAAATTAGGAATAAGAATTGAATCCAATATGCGGCCAGTCTATAGCGGTCCCATTTACATTGATAATATAAGAGTAGAATAATATTTGTTTGTCAAATGAAGGCACAACTTATGGAATGAAATGACGTAAGTTGTATGCCTAAATTTGTCCCTCACCTTTGTTATATTCATTCTTTTATTGTTTTTGAATATGTCCAAAGGTGAGGGATCAATTCGTCCTTCGCTTCGCTCTAGGACTCGATTGGACGATCCTGAAACGAAGTGAAGGATCTCGCACATATAACTTATGTCGTCCTGAAAATTCAGGACTCCATAAGTTATGTGCTTATTAAAGGAGGTTTTTTATGCCCAAGAGGAATTTCTTGTATCTTTTTATGGGTGGAATAATTGTCATAATTTTAACTTTAGTTGCGGTGACTATTTTTACGAAGCCAAAGCCGGTTAAACCCCCAATTGCTGCCCAGGTAACAGAGAAGGTGCCCTTAGTTTCTCAGGAGCCAGTTCTTGAGTTAGAAAAGAAGCCGGTTGAAGTACCAGTTGCTCCTGAAGTGCCCCTTGAGCTTCTGCCACCAGTTGAAGAGAAGGTTATATTTAAGCCGGAATTCCAAAAAGGTATGACTTTTATTGCCTGGACTGAAGGAGGATATGATAATCCTAATTCAGTTAAGGCTATGGAGCAGATGGCTTCTTTAGGTATAGAATGGGCGTGTTTACTACCCACATGGTATCAGGATCAGTATAATTCCACGAAAATATATCCTTTAAGAGATAGAACTCCTTCGGATGAGAGTTTAATTTTTGCCATCCGTAAACTCCATGAGTTAAAGTTTAAACTAATGCTTAAGCCTCATCTGGACCTCGTTCAGAGCAATGGTAAATGGCGAGGAGAAATCGGGTTTACTAATCCTGGTGATTGGCAGGCCTGGTTTGAGAGTTATACTGCCTTTATCCTGCATTACGCAGAAATAGCTGCTGGAGAGAATGTGGAAATCTTATGTATTGGGACAGAGCTTACCAATGCTACTATTAGTCAGCCTGCATTCTGGAAAGAATTAATAAATAAGATAAGGCAAGTTTATAAGGGACAATTGACTTACGCGGCAAATTGGAGTGAGGAATTTGACGCCATTGAATTCTGGAATGAGTTAGATTATGCGGGAATAGATCCATATTTTCCATTGGTTACTTCTTTAAACCCTACGGTAGAGCAACTAAAGTCAGCCTGGGAAGATTGGATAAAGAACATTGAACCTTGGCAGAAGAAAATAAATAAGCCAGTCATTATTACAGAGATTGGTTATAAGAGTGCAGTGGGTGCAAACGAGGAACCCTGGCAACATGCTCCCATTGGTGGGGTGGATTTAGAGTTACAGGTTAATTGTTATGAGGCACTCCTTGAAGCTTTCTGGGATAAGCCTTGGGTTTATGGAGTGTATTGGTGGTATTGGGGCGTGCATCCGAAGATGGGTGGAGATGCTAACCGGGGTTTTACCCCTCAGAATAAGCCAGCTCAAGAGGTAATTAAAGAATGGTATAATAAACCAATATCGAGCAAGACGTATTAAAAATGCAGTATGGTCAGCCACCTGGCAACCCACAAATAAAGACCTAAAAAAATATAGGTATGAATGCCGGCACGGTTTAGGTTATACCAAGATAAGCTCATGTTACCGGGGTATCGAAACCACAGCAACGTACTTTGTCCCTTTGATAAAATAATATAGGAAAAATTTTATATCGAGAAAAAAAGAGGAGAGTTTATTAAAAATGAAGAATGACCCCTTTGTTACTATTATTAATCCCGTACGTAATATTGACCGGACCGTTGAGAAGAACCTTCAGTATTTAGTGGAATTAGATTATCCTAAAGAGAGGATGGAGATTATCTTTGCTGATGGCGGAAGTAGCGACCGCACCGTAAAGATAATCAAGGATTGGCAAAAAAAGTTGCCTTTTATAAAACTTGTGGAAGTTGCGAATTGTAAGTCGCCTGGACAGGCACGCAATGCGGCTTTAAAGGCAGCGCAGGGAGACTATATATTATTTACCGACGGCGACTGCGCTCCCCGCAAGGATTGGGTAAGAAAAATCCTAGAGCCATTCTTTAAAGATAGTTCTATAGGTATGGTAGGAGGCGAGATTCTCACGCTACGCACCGACCATAACAACGATGTAGAAAGTTACTGCGAACAGACTAAATTTCTCTTTGTCGGAGGCAGATGCAGGGTAACTAAAGAGGGTTATTATCCTGATATAAAAAAAGATTTACCTCATGAGGTCAATGGTAATATTGATTCACCCTTTTTTGCTACGGCTAATGCCGCAGTAAGTAAAGCGGCAGTGGATAAAATTGGGCGCGAATTCTGGCACGAGATAACCAATGAAGATGTGGACTTTTCTATCCGTATAATAAAAAGCGGTTTTAAACTCTATTTTGTTCCCTCTGCTATCGTAGAGCATATGCATAGAGTTAGCTTAGCAGACTACTGTCGCCAACTTTATGGCTATGGCTTTGGGCATCCTTTGCCGGTAAGAGCGCATGCTAAGAATATCTTTGAGATATGCCTGCAGTATTTTGGCTACATCTATATACCCGTTCCTTTTTTTATGAAAGGCGTGCTTTACATCGGGAATTTCCATCTGATGCATATTTTCGGCGCACTATTTTTAATCCGGCTCATTGCTAGCTTCTTTGTCCCTTCTTTATTTAATGGCGTACTGCTTGTTTGGGGTGTGCTTTTTGTGGTATTTACTGGGTTATATTTTTGGCCCATACTCAGCCTTAAACCCAAGAGCAACATCTTACGTTGGGCCCAGACTAGATATGTCTCCAATTGGGCTTTGATGCGCGGGGGATTTAAGGGAATGAAGCAATGGGGAGTATTTTATCTTGAATCGAGTTGGTAATAAAATTAGCGTATAGCGTCCGCCAGTGATACCAATTCGTACCTTTGTGTTCCTCGTCCAATAGGGCCAAGGTTTGAATTTTAGTGTGTGCTATATAGCAGGGCTTAGAAGACACCCTCTCCGCCATTATTTAGTCCACTTCCCAACTTCTTTAATTGACAAATAGTTCTGAAAATGCTATACTTCCAACTATTCACATAAAGTCTAATGGATAAATGTACTGCCGGAATAGCCGAAATTAGGACGATTTCCCGGGCGTGGTAAAAAGCAAATTCCTATCAGGAGAAAAGGAGTGCGCTCAAAATGAAGAAAAAAATTCTCTTTGCCTCTGATTTTGACAAGACACTTTCTGTAGGAGATATAGGGCATATACTAAGCGCAAAGTTGGGAGTATCTGCTGAGCAATACGACCAGAAGATCGAAGAAATAAAACGCAGAAACATCGCACAACTCGGTGGAGAACTCGCACATTTGATAACTCGGGATCCTGATTATGCCGGGAAAGTAAGCAAAGGCCTTCTTTATGAAGTAGGAAAAGAGGTCGAGCTGAAAAAGGGGGTTACCGAACTAATGAAAATCCTGGCTGAAGGAATTGACAATTACCGTTTCAGCACGTATATAGTATCTGCAGCACCTAAAGAGTGTGTTGAGAAAGCAGTAGAACACATCTTACCTGTTGACAACGTCTACGGCACAACTTTTATTTATAAAAATGACATCGTCCAGGATGTTGAAAGGACTAATGCCGGGCATGCCAAAGTTGCTACTCTCGATATGTTAAAGGAAAAAGAGAATGTTCCCAGGAATGCCATAATATATGTAGGAGATGGTTCAAGCGATGTCCATGTAATGTTACATATTATGTCCTACAATGGTTATACAATAACCGTTTCTCCGTCACCTTATATGGGACACATCTGTCGAAGAAGTGTAATATCTGATAATGTTCTTTCTCTATTAGTACCTATTCTTGAAGACCTGTTAAAATACGATCAAGAAAAAGTCCGGGCATACTTTGAGGGAAGAGGACATCCAATTTTAGAATGGAATAGAGCTGATACAGAGTGGTTAGATATTGCTTAATAAAAACAGTGCGCACAACACCCTGCCTTAAATGAGAGGCAGGTGTGTGCTTTCTGCACAAAGAGAGGAAATTAGACATGAAAACAAACAAGTATCCTATATGCAAGCGGTATGAGGGGAATCCTATCTTGACAGGTAAGGATTTCCCCGCCGAGGCCGATATTAAATATGTTTTTAATTCCGGCATCGTGAAATACAATGGTATTTATATGATGGTTTGCCGGGTGGAGAATTCCGCTTTGTTTGACCGTTTTTGGATTGCGGAAAGCGCGGACGGTTATCATTTTAAGCCGCGGCCAAAGCCGGTGGATATGCCCTATAATGATCCGAAGTTTAAGAAGTATGCCGAATCCATGATTTATGATCCGCGCGTGACAAAAATCGGGGATGTATATTATATAGTCCATGCCGCGCACAGCGGCCACACCTGCCGGCTGAGTCTGGTCAAGACTGAGGACTTTAAGAAATTTCAATGGATGGGGTTTATTTCTGAAACAGATAACCGCAATGGGGTGCTTTTCCCGGAGAAAATCAACGGATTGTACGCGCGTCTTGACCGGCCCAATACCGGAGCCGATACTGGGGATATTTGGATCTCTTATTCTCCGGATTTGATCTTTTGGGGAAAGAGTGAATGCGTGTTCAGGAACTGGGAGGGGATTCGTTGGGCCTGGGCAAAAATCGGGCCGGGAGCCGTTCCTATTAAAACACCCGAGGGATGGTTGAATATTTTTCACGGAGTGCGTTGGCAGGGCAAAGCGCATTTTGTTTATCAATTGGGTGTTTGTCTTTTGGATTTGGAGGATCCGTCAAAAGTCAAGGCTATGGCTGAAGACGCAATCTTGATTCCCGAGGAGCAATACGAACTTGTGGGACAAACTCCCAGCGTGGTGTTTACCTGCGGGGCTGTGGCGGAGGATAACGGCGAGGTTAAACTTTATTACGGCGGCGCTGATACGGTTCAATGCGTGGCTACCACAAGCTTAGAGCGGCTTATCGATGCATGTTATGCCGGAAAGAAATATCACGGTAATCGTTAAGATTAATATATAAAAGGAACACCCGACGCTAAGTGGAATTGCGTCGGTGTTGTGTCTGTACACAAAACACCCAAACCTATCTGCACCTCAATATAAATGATTATTGAGTGTCCCGCCACCTGCGGGAATGGTTTGGTGTTCCACCTACTGTGGAAGGAGGAAACAGAATGCAAGAAGCTAATGTTGTTAATGGGAAGAAAACTCTGCGTGATCGTCTTCCGATTTCCACCAAGATATTCTATAGTCTTGGCACGGCAGTTGATATGTGGGGTCTCTGGTTGTACCCGGCTGTTGCTTTTGCGGTTTTTAACCTGTATTTGGGTGTTCAGCCGTGGCTAGTGGGTTTGGCGCTTACATTGATGCGAGTCTGGGATGCCATTACTGATCCTCTGGCGGGGTGGCTGTCCGATAATTTGCGTTCCAAATACGGCCGCCGGCGTCCTTTTATTTTGATCGCTGGTATTTTAAGCGGACTGCTCCTGCCGATTTTGTTTTTGGTGTCGCCATCCTGGGTGGATATAAAATTCCTCGGCGTGTCCGCGGTGTTTTGGTACATGCTGCTGTCTACCTTGATTTATATTCCCATAATCACCGCTTTTACCGTGCCTTACTACAGTTTGGGCGCGGAAATGACGCCTGATTATGAAGAGCGCACCTCCATCATGTCCTATCGTAGCATGGCCCAAAAGATTTCAGAATTGGGCAATTTTTATGCTTTGCGGTTTACTAACCTCGCCTGGTTTCTTATTCCTGGAACAGGGCAAAAGAATACTCTCCTGGGAATACAGGTGTACTCAGCAATATTGGGTGTGGTAATGGCTATTTTTGCCATAACCATTTTCTTTAGAACTAAAGAACGCTACTATGAGAAAGTGGTGGTGAAGGATACTAAGAAAATTTCCCTTCTGAGTGGCTTTGGTCAGGTTCTTAGGTGTCAGCCGTACCGTCAGATAGTAGTTATGGGCGGCGCTTTTACTTTGGGCACGAGCATGGTAGGCGCACTTGGTTACTATGCCACGGTTTTTTATGTAGCCGGCGGCAACAAAATTATCGGAGATAATTGGCAGTTTTGGATGGGCGTGGCTTTTATGCTGGGCGGCCTTATAGGGATTCCGTTGCTTGCGAATCTATCGCATCGGATCGGCAAACGCGAGGCGGCAGTGGTAGCCTGCGCCGTAGGCATATGTGGTTATGGCGGTTCCTGGTTCTTGTATACGCCGGCGATTCAGTGGCTGCAAACAATCTCGTCGGGTTTGATGGGAATGGCTGCGGCATCTCTGTGGATGCTGCATAGTTCCATCGGCGCCGACATTATTGACTATGATGAGCTTAATACGGGAAAAAGAAGGGAAGGTGCTTTTACCGCCTGTGCTTCTTATATTCTTAAACTGGGAAATTCATTTGGGTATTATCTTTCCGGTCTTATTTTGACATGGTCGGGTTTTACTTGGAAACTTAAGGTGCAGGCGCCTGAGACCATATTCTGGATTCGCTCAAGTCTGGCTTCTTTGCCGATCGTGGGCCTGATCATCGCTATTATTTTTGTTTTGCGCGTGCCGCTCACAAGACAAAAATCCGAGGAGATCCGCAGGAGCCTTGAATTGCGCAGAGGCACGGTGTAAGTAACTCTTACTTTAAAGGCATCACGATGACTGGATTAAAAAGTTAAGAGAAAGGACAGGATGAAAAAAATATTTTTAGGGTTATTATTTCTATCTTTTGTCGCAAATGTCGGCTGCTCTGCGCAGGATAACCAGCTGGTTTATCTTAACGTTGCCTCGGTTGAGGTTTCTTCTTTTGATACCACTGCCGACTGGGCACCCTTACCTCAAGCCGCCGCAACCATCGACGGAGATTTGCTTAGCCGCTGGTCGTCTAATTATACGGATAACCAGTGGATACGTTTTGATTTTGGCGTCCCTAAGGTTTTAAATAAAATTATAATTTTCTGGGAGCAGGCCTATGCCCCGGATTATGATATTTTAGTATCTCTGGATAACCAGAAGTGGCAGACCCTTTTGTCCTTAAAGGGCCAGGACGGTAAGACAGATGAGTTAGAATTTGCTCCTGTCAAGGCAAGGTCAGTTAAAATTTTAGGAGTGAAAAGGTTCAATCCGGATTGGGGAATCTCTATGTGGGAAGTATTGTTATTCGGTCCAGGCCAGGATAATCCTGAAGATAAACCTTTAGCCAGTGTCTATCCTCAGATAGCAGATAAGTTAGCCGGCAAAGATGTGTCGGCGCAGAAGGAAGAAATGGAGAAACCGGTTGACTCACCGGGTATCCTTAGCCCCACAGAATTTCAGAAAGGCGTAGTCTATACTTCCTGGAGCAAGACAGAGTTGGAAAGTGTGTCTTCTGACCGGACGTTGGAGCATCTTAAGGAATTAGGCCTGCGGCATATAGGGATTATGGTGGTTTGGTATCAGGATGAGGTTGACGGAAAAAATATTTATCCTGATGCCAAGGACACCCCTGATGATAAGGCGTTGGTTCATGCCATAAATAAAGCCCATTCATTAGGAATGAAGGTTATGCTTAAGCCGCATGTTGATGTCAAGACAGGCCAGTGGCGGGGAGATATAATTCCTTCTGGAGAGTGGTTTGCCAGTTACAAGAATTATATCCTCTATTATGCAAAACTGGCCGGCCTTTACAATGTGGAATTTTTTTCTATCGGCACAGAATTAGTCAATACTACCACCCCAGGCCGGCAGGATGAGTGGGAGGATATTATTGGAGAGGTAAGAAAAGTTTTTCCTGGCTCACTTGTCTATTCGGCAAACTGGAATGAGTATGCAGATGTGGGTTTTTGGGATAAATTAGATTATGTGGGGATAGATGCTTATTTTCCTTTAACTGCCAAAAAGGACCCTACAAAAGAGGAATTAATTGCTGCCTGGAAGAACAATGCCCTTTTGATAGATAATTGGCTTAAGCAAAATAAAATAAATAAACCGGTGGTATTTACTGAGGTGGGTTACTGTAGTGCTGACGGCACAAACATCCAGCCTTGGACTACTTTTTCTAATGTATCAGAGGGCTTGGTTGATCAGGAGGAGCAAGCAGATGCCTTGGATGCGATGTTGACTGTCTGTTCTACTTACTCTTGGTTAAAAGGATTTTATTGGTGGAATTACTTTCCTCAGGAAAGATGGTCTCCGTTGGGTTACACCATTAGAGGCAAGAAAGCAGAAGAGGTGCTTTCTGAATGGTTAAAGAGGTTATAAAGTGGAGGTAGAAAGGAGCGTGAGTTGTAAAGAACGCAAAAATAATTTTAAAAATAATGTATCTTAAGCGCAGATGTGCTCTAAAGCAAGAAAGGAGGCAGGCAAATGAAATTAAAGTTAAAAGTTTGTTTGTGGTTAATAGGGAGTTTGTTTCTTATCGCTAATTTAGGATTCTGTGCAGAAACCTCTGGACCGAAGCTCATCTTCGGGTTTGAAGAAGATGTCCCTAACTGGGAGATACCGGATTGGTGTTTTGAGAAAGAGGAGTATGTGGGTGAAAGCATAGCCGTTTCAAATAAATTTGCTAAAGAGGAAAAATCTTCTTTAGAGATAATGACTAACTTCCCCGGAGGGAAATGGACGGCGGCTTATATAGAGGTTCAGCAGTATTTTGACTGGACACTTTATAAGAATATCTCTGTGGATATGTTTTTACCCAAAGAGGCACCGTTTGGCCTACAAGCGCGCATTATCCTCACCGTGGGCCAAGATTGGAGCTGGACAGAGATGGCGCGTTTAGTCAAATTAGTTCCCGGAGAGTGGACAACCATTACTGCTAGCCTTGCGCCGGCAAGCACGGATTGGCGCAGGATCCAGGTTACCGATGAATTCCGCGCTGATGTGCGTAAATTAGGCTTAAGAATTGAGTCAAATATGCGGCCAGCCTATAATGGTCCAGTATATATTGACAACATAAGATTAGAGTAGGTTATTTTTTCTAAACAAAACAAAATTTTCCCGCTTCACTACTTAAACCTACGAAGCGGGATCCCGCCACATATTAATATGATTGGCGGGAAAAATAAATTGTATAATTAGTCATTCCTGCCGTCAGGCATAAGTCATCTGCTCACTAAAGGAGGTTTTTTACTATGCGCAAGGATAGGTTTCTTTATTTTTTTATCGCAATAGTAATGATTGTTTTAATTGCTTTGGGTTTGGCAATGGGTGTTATGCTGTTTAAGAAGCCGGCTAAACCCACAGCTATTTCTTCGGCCGCAGTGATAACGCCACAGGTTGAAAGCCCCCCCGTAGGGCAAGAGGAACCGCCGGCATTACCTGTTGAGTTGCCTGCGGTGGTTGAGGCGCCTGCGGCAGTCGAGGTTCCCGCGGCAGTTGAGAAAGTCCCTGTAACTGCACCCGAATTTCATAAGGGTATGATTTATGTTGCCTGGACAGAAAACGGATATAGTAATGTAAACTCTGTTAAAGCTATGGAGCAGATGAGTTCCTTGGGGGTAGAGTGGGTGGGCCTGGTAACCACCTGGTATCAAGAGCAATATAATTCTACCCAGATATATCGCTTAAAGGATAAGACGCCTTCTGATGACAGTTTAATTTTTGCTATACATAAGCTCCGTGAGTTAAAATTTAAGATAATGCTTAAGCCACATTTAGACATCGTTAAGAGTGATGGTAAATGGCGGGGGGATATTGATTTTGAGAACCCTGAAGAGTGGCAGAAATGGTTTGATAATTATGCTGCTTTTATCCTACATTATGTAAATATAGCTGCCCAAGAAAATGTGGAGCTTTTCTGTATCGGAACAGAGCTTACCCAGGCAACCTTGAGTCAGCCCAAGTATTGGAGGGATTTGATAAATAAGATACGACAAGTATATAAAGGAAAATTGACTTATGCCGCAAATTGGCACGAAGAATTTAACCAGATTGAATTTTGGGATGCTTTAGATTATGCAGGAGTTGACCCCTATTTTCCTCTTGTTTGCACGATGAAGCCCAAAGTAGAGGAATTAAAATCTGCCTGGGCAGATTGGATGAAAACCATTGAAGCCTGGCAAGAAAAAATAAATAAGCCCGTTATCTTAGCCGAGATTGGTTATAAGAGTTCAGGGGATGCCACTGATGAACCCTGGCAGCATGTGGGCATGGGTAAATTGGATTTAGGGTTACAATCCAATTGTTATCAGGCATTATTAGAGAGTTTTTGGGATAAGCCCTGGTTTTATGGAGCGTATTGGTGGTATTGGGGCGCTCATCCTAATATGGGTGGACCTTTAAACAAAGGTTTTACCCCTCAAAATAAACCCGCGCAGGAAGTAGTTAAAGAGTGGTATACGAATAAACCTATTTCTCAAAAAACTTATTGAAAGGAACTTACATCAATATTGCGGATATCCATATGACCGAGCCCTATATTTATTCCCAGTTTATTGCCGGCAAAAAGATAAAAGGAGATATTTTACCTTTGGTAAAAGCAGGGGCTACTCACAAGGTAGAAGTAACTATGGGAGGAGTAAATGCAAGATAAGTCTTTTGTTTCTATAATCAACCCGGTGCGTAATACACAAAGGACGCTGGAAAAATGCTTAGAATCATTGGTTAATTTGGATTATCCCAAAGAAAATCTGGAGTTTATCTTTGCTGACGGAGGTTCAACCGATTCCACCCTTTCCATAATCCGGCGCTGGCAGCAAAGATATCCCCAGATAAAATTAGTCCAGGTCCCTAATTGTAAGTCGCCTGGGGAGGCAAGAAATGCTGCTTTAGAGGTAGCCAAAGGCGACTACATATTATTTACCGATGGTGATTGCTATGTACGCAAAGACTGGGTGAATAAAATTTTAGAACCATTCTCCCAGGACAGCTCAATTGGTATGGTAGGCGGAGAAATTCTTACCCTGCGCACAGATAATAATGATACAGAGCAATACTGCGAACAGACTAAATTCCTCTCGGTTGCTGGCCGATGCAATTTAATCGTCGAGGGTTATTACCCGACGATAAAAAAAGACTTGCCACACGAAGTAAACGGCAATATCCATTCCCCTTTCTTTGCTACAGCAAATGCCGGCGTAACTAAAGAAGCAATAGGTGCCATCGGCAGAGAATTCTGGCATGAGATAACCAACGAAGACGTAGATTTCTCTATCCGGATTCTCAAAAAAGGTTATAAACTATATTATAAACCTGATGCAATTGTTGAACATATGCATAGAATGAGTCTGGGAGATTATTCAAAGCAGTTGTTTGGCTATGGTTTTGGTCATCCCTTACCGGTAAAGGCGCATGCTCGGAAAATCTTTGAGATTTGCCTGCAATATTTTGGTTATATCTATATACCTGTGCCTTTTTTTATAAAAGGTATGCTCTATATTGGTAATTTTCATCTCATGCATATCTTTGGTGCCTTTTTTATAATACAGCTTATTGCGGCCCTATTTATTCCTGCTTTATTTAATGTGGCGCTTCTCGTCTGGGGTTTCATTTTTGCTGTGCTTGGCTTTTTATATTTTCGGCCGATATGGAATATTAAGCCACAGAGCAAATTTTTGGCTTGGGCTAAGATAAGATACCTTTCTAACTGGGCCCTGATGCGGGGTGGATTTAAGGGGATGAAAACCTGGAAGGTTTTTTATATTGAGTCAAGTTGGTAATAGCGTTTAGCGGATAGTAAATGCTGAATTTTGCCTTTTCTATACGCTCTACGCTATACGCTAGAAGGAGAAGGGATGTTAAAGGCAAAATTTATATTGGGGATTTTAATATTTGCATTCTGCGTTTCTCTGATAGGTTGTGGACAAAAAGGAGCCTCATCAATAAAGCAGGTGCAAAACTCAAAAGATTCCAAAGAGTTACTAATGTGGTTGGTAGGCTCAGAGAGCCAGGCCAAGGTAATTCAGAGTTTAGGAAATGAATTTTTTAAAGATAAAGGCATAGGTTTTAGATGTGAGGCAATTTCCTGGGGAGATGCCCACACCAAATATCTAACCTCTATTGCAGGAGAGGTTATGCCCGATATCGGCACAATGGGTCTTACCTGGGGCACGGAGTTTGGTTTCCTGGGAGCAATGGTGGATTTAGCCAAGGAATTTCCCGCAGATATAAAAATAATCAAAGAAAAGACTTTTTCTGGCTTATGGGATTCGGTGGAATACAAAGGAAGCGTATATGGTATTCCTTTTGACCTCAGCGTCCAGGTTATGTTCTATCGAAACGATATTATTGCAACCCCCCCCAAAACCTGGCAGGAGTTAGAAGATGAACTTTTGAGTTTGAAGAAGCAAGAAAAAAGGATGATTTTTGACTGGGGTTCAATGAGCTGGATAGGTTTTGCTCCTTACCTGTGGCAGGCAGGCGGGGATTTTTATAATCCGCAAGGTACTAAATCAACCCTTGATTCAGGGGCAGGGGTCAAGGCCCTTAAATTCTTCAGCCGTCTATATACCGAGTTGGGGGTTCCTAAAACACAGATTCCTTTAGAGCAAGGGATGCGCACCGGCGATTTTCCTCTGGCTATTTCCGGCAACTGGAAAGTTGATACCCTGCGCTTATGCGCACCGGAAATTAAAGGAAAATGGTCCATTGCCCTTTTACCAGCAGGGCCAACAGCTAAACACACTGCTTTTCTGGGTGGTCGGATAATGGGGATATTTAATAAATCAAAGCATAGAAGAGAGGCATGGGAATTTATTAAATTTTTATTTGAGCCCCAAACACAAGTGAGATTATATGAAGCAGCCCGCGCCAGCCAGGATTCCTATCTTCCTGCAAATATAGTTACCTGGGATATATTGCCTATGGAAAAGGAATTTAAAGGGGTATTAAAATCACAGGCACAAGATGCCAAAGGACCGCCCTGCGTGCTGGGTTGGGATGAAAGTACGCGTTTTATTGAAGAGGCAATTCAAAGAGTAGTGCTTCAAGCTAGCGATCCCCAAGAGGAGCTTAAGAAGGTAAAAGAAAGACTGGACCAGCACATCCGCTAAGATAAATCTTTAAAAGAAAACGTTTTCTTTTCCGTCTTCTTTTTACTTGACAGAGAGAATTTTTTATGTTATATTTGAAACGTAACCCATTCAGAGAGTTATAGTTTAAGATGAAAACCTAAAATGCCACGGTAGGTAAACGAAGGTGTTTTAGGTTTTTTAGTATGAATTAGAGAGGGTTGCTCAAAACTAGGGGTTTTGAAAGATAGATAGGAAGTGTTCTTTGATAATTAGGTTAGCGCTGTAAAAGATGCTTTAGTAGTCCTCGGATGTATCTGAATTTGCTATTCTGCTTGGTTT
>Ga0315279_10002562_pt1 | contig 26930 bp, 22 predicted proteins | sample YL17G06_20_MG_FD_203694 | JGI IMG/M metagenome (GOLD analysis project Ga0315279, IMG submission 203694) | Sediment microbial communities from Yellowstone Lake, YNP, Wyoming, USA - YL17G06_20 | ecosystem: Environmental > Aquatic > Freshwater > Lake > Sediment | place: USA: Wyoming | collected... | reverse complement strand
GGCAGATGGTAGCCATGCTGGCGCTTCCACTTCTCGATCGTCTCCTTCGTGATGTTCTTTTCGCTGCCCAAAATCCGGCGTGCCATCCGGTCCGGCGGGTTGACGACGAAAAAGAGGAAGAAGGTAATCAGCATGACGCCGATCACAAGGGGGACGGCATAGAGAAGGCGGCGCACGATGTAACTCAGCATCAAACGGTTCCTGTAACGCAATCCTCAGGAATGCGTACGCAAGCCCGAAGCATGCGCTACGGCTATCCCTGCTCCCTCTTAATGCGCCGGCGCAGAGCGGGCAAGGCGACGACAAGCACCAGGGCAACCGGTGCGTAGATCGGCCACCGGAGCGGCTGGTTCTCCGCCTGCCGGTATCGCTCCCGCTCTTCAACGTCGATGTCCACGTACTTGTCCTTGTTCCAGGCCATCACATTGATCTTGCTGTTCTTCACCCAGCCATGCGTCAGCGTGAAGGCGGCATTCTGTTTGACGGAGAACCACGGCAGGTCGCGCTGCAGGATCTTCTGCATCTGCTCGATGGTCTGTTGTCTCTCCGGCGAGTTGGGCATAGTCAACATCTTGTTGAAAAGTCGGTCATACTCGTCGTTCTGGTAGTTCGCCGGGTTCGGGCCATGGCTCTTGACGATGCTGTTGGGGCCGTAGAGCAGAAAGAGATAAGTCTCGGGATCCGGATAGTCCGGCAGCCAGCCATAGCGGAACATCTGCACCTTTCCCTCCAGCGCCTTGCTGTCGAACGTGCTCGAATCCGTTGTGCGGTTGATCACCGTGATGCCCAGTTTTCCAAACTGCCGGTGCAGCCAGCGGAAGTAGGCGTCGGCGCCGCCGCCCGTGGCGGCGTTGTCAAAGTTGACGACCAGCGGCCGGCCATCGGGACCCACTCCGCCTGGATAGCCGGCCTCCGCCAGCAACCGGCGCGCTTCGTCGAGCGATTTCCGTTTCGGCCGGCCGCGCGATGCATCCCACTCGAAGACATTGGTGTTCATGCCTTCCGGACCGCCGCGGTAACCGAGAATGCCCTCCGGCAGGATGCCCTGCAGTTCGACGCCCATGCCATTGTCAAAGACCTGGATCAGTTCCTCGGTGTCCATCGCGATGGCGATCGCGCGGCGCAATTTCTGCTGCTTCTCGCTGTAGCCGCCAAAGACTGGATCGAGCATGTTGAAGGCGTAATAGCCGATCGTGAGGCCCTTGCTGCTGGAGAGACCGATCCCTTTCTCACGCAGTTCATCACCTACCGCCGACGCTTCGAGTTCGCCTTTGAACTTCACGCTCTGGTCAAAATTGGTCGAGCCGACGCCGGAGGTGTCGTAGTAGCCCTGAAGGAACTTGATCCAGGTCGGCGTGCTTTCGCGTTCGCGCAGGTAGACGATCTTGTCGAGCATTGGCAGGCGCTGGCCCGCGGCGGCCAGCAACCCCGCTTTGCGGTCTTCGGGCGTGCCTTCGGAAGGATAGCGTTCATCCCGGAAATCCGGATTGCGCACGAACGAGATCAACCGGTTGCACTCCAGGACCTCGGGGATAAAGGGCCCGGTACCGACGGGATAGCGGTTCAACGTGATGTTACGGCTGATCATCGGTGCCTGGCGATAAAAGGCCGTCGCTTCCCACGGTACCGGCGCAAAAAAGGTCATGGCTAGCCAGTAAAGGACCTGGGGATACGGTTTCTTCAGATGAATACGGAAGGTGTAGCGGTCAACCACCTCAACACCGGGGAAGGGATGCTTTCCCAGGTCAAGATTGATCGGACGCTTCCCCTCGTCGATTTCCTGAATGTAGGCAAGTCCCTGTTCGCGCTCACGCTGGGCGCGGATACCGGATAGATCTTTCTGGAGCGCGGTCGCGTATTCCTCCATCCCGTCGATGTAAAGACTGACCGTGGCCAGGATCGGGCAAGGCTTCTGCTGATTGGGGACGCAGAGCCGCTTGATTTCGTACACATAATCCGCCGCTGCCAGTTCGCGGGTGTCCTTCAACGGGAAATCGGCCGGCGTGCGGAAGCTCTGGATGTCCGGGTCCTTCAACGCGTGGTAGGCGTACTTGCCGTCCGGAGTTCTCGCGAAGCAGGGATGCGGGTGATAACGAATGCCTTCCTTCAGGCGAATCTCGTAGGTCACACGTGCTACTTTCTCCGGGTTGGCGTCGGGCGGCAGCGGATTTCCTGCGGCGTCGAGATACTTTCCCACCGGCACCTCGCGGCAGGTCAGTGGCTCAAGAACATAGGGCCGTTTCAGGTAGTGGTACTGAAAAGGCGGTTCGTAGACATTGGCCAGAAAGAGCGACTCGCCGGACGAGTAACTCACGGCTGGGTCGAACTCCTGCGGCTCGTACGAAAACGGCTGGTAAAGGACCTTCTGATGGCTTTCCTCGGCGGGATACGGTTCGTTGGGCCGGCTGGAGATCATCGGTGGCACCAGCACGATGGCCGCCGTAACAGCCAGAAGAGTGATTCCAATCCAGCGGTATCTCATCGGCGGGTACCGAAATCCTCCCTGCGACGCAGGGCCCGTTCCAGCCACAAACTAAGGACTGGGACGATGTAAGCTAACTGATTCTCGGCAACTTTTCCATGTCACTGATACGTGTCCTGCCGAATAATTCCGTCGTGCTTGCGCCGCAGCGACCTGCGTGTTCCTTGATTCGCGTCCGTTGAGCGCTGCTTTCCCGCGATGAAAGCCCTCGGCGACATCCTACGGGACGCTGGCGACGCCCTCTGGTGCCTTTGGCAACCGCTGCGCTGTGCCGGCAGCGAGTCTTGTCGGGCAACGGGTTCAGGTCCCGATGGACCACGCCCTGCTCGTGCGCGTACTGCACGGCCCTGGCGACCTTCTCCAGCAGCAGGGCCTTCTCGCGGTACGTGAGCCCCGTTCACAGGGGAGAACGCATTGCAGGTCATGCGGGCGGCGTTGTCCGACGATCCGACACCGCCGCGAATGACCGACCCGAAGATCCCGCGTGACCTCGAAAGCATCGCGTTGAAGTGCTTGGAGAAGGATGCGAGCCGGCGCTACGTCAGCGCTGGGGCTTTGGCGGACGACCTGGAACACTGGCAGGACGATGAGCCGATCCTGGCGCGGCCCTACACCTGGACGTGCCGTGCCGTAAAGAAGATCGCGAAGCACCGCGTGCCGGTCATGCTCGGCGCGCTCGTTGCGGTCCTGCTTCTCGGCTTCGGCGGTTGGTACGGCTGGTAATACTGGAAGACATACGGCAAGTGGACGCCCGTCTTCGAGCAGGATTTCAGCAAGAACGCGGACTTGTCGGCGTGGGAGTTCTGGGATTGACCGCATCTTCCAGCAGGCCGGATTTCCGGGAACACAACGGATTCCCGCCGCACACGCCATGCGCGCGTTGCTGGCCCTCAAGCTCTTTGGCAACGCGCGGCACTGCCATGTCATGAGCCACGTTTTCGATCCTGGGTTGGCTCTTTTTGCCGGCTTAAACGTGATCCCCAAGCGTTCTTTCCTGACGGAATACAGTTGTCGCATTGATCCGGCGTGCTATCCGAAATTCATGCGCGCCTGGTTTGACGCTGTGGGGAAATTGGGGCTGCAACGTGGTGTCTCCTTCGATCTGGACTTTCACACCATCCCCTTCCACGGAGAAGATGCGCTGGTCGAGAAACACTACGTTTCCAAGCGCAGCCGGCGCCAGAAAGGAGTCCTGGCCTTTCTCGCCCGCGACGCCGACCGGCAGGTCTTCTGCTACGCCAACGCCGAGATACGCAAGGACCAGCAGAACGATGAAATCCTGCGTTTCGCCGAGTTCTGGAAGAAACGAACTGGCCACTGGCCCGAGGAACTTATCTTCGACTCGCGCCTGACCACGCACGCCAACCTCTCGCGCCTCAACCAGTACGGCATCAGGTTTATGACTCTGCGCCGGCGCAATGAAAAGCTGCTCGCGGAACTCTTCCAGGCAGCGCCTCCAGCCTGGCGGCAAATCGAGCTGGCCCGTGTCGCACGCGCCTATCGCACGCCCCGCATCCTCGATCAGACGATTGCTTTGGACGGCTACGCCGGGCCCCTGCGCCAGATTGCGATTCGTGACTTGGGACACGAGGAACCCACGCTCCTCTTGACCAACCAACTGCGGCGGTCACCCGTCGAGTTGATTGGCCGGTACGCGCAACGCATGCTCATCGAGAACAGTATTGCCGATGGCATTGACTTCTTCCACATGGACGCCCTGTCCTCTGCCGTCGCCATGGACGTAAACTGCGACCTGCAACTGACGCTCATGGCCAGCAGTCTGTACCGCCTCCTGGCGGCGAAGATCGGGCACGGCTATCAGCACGCCAAAGTACGGCACGTCTTTCGTGACTTTGTGGAGGCCACCGCCCAGATCGCCATCGGCGAAACGGAAATCGTGGTCTCCCTTCAAAAACGTGCGCATAGGGTTGTTCGGCAAGGACAGGAGAAGCCGCAAGACAGATCGGGGTTTGACTGGACGCAGCCGCGCGATAGTGGAAAACAGGCGCCATGGGACCTGCTCGCGGCCCGTGCTTGCTTCTGGCGTGCGCTGTGTGTGCCGCGCTCGCCACCTCTCGTCCTGCGCTGGCCGAGGACGCGCCACGCGTGAAGACGGACGGCTCAGTGGCTGCGCCGGCGCAGAGCCGTGCGGCTGTGCCTGCCCCGCCGGCGCTGGCCGCCGCTGAGAAGCAGATCAAAGAGACGTTCAAGGACGAGTATCAGAAGCGCGCCCCTGCCGAGCGCGTTCAGTTGGCGCTGAGACTCCTGAAGGTCGCCCAGGAGACCAAAGAAGACCTAGCCGTCCGCTTCGTGGCGTTGCGGGAAGCCAAGGACATGGCGGCTGCGGCCGGCGATCTGACCATGGCCTTTGTCGCGGCCGATCTGCTGGCAGGGAGTTTTGTGGCAGACGCCGGGGAACTGAAGGTCGCCGCCATCACGGCCGCCAGCCGTACCGTTAACGCACCCGACAGCGCGGCCAGACTCTTTGAGACTGCGGCACAGGCACGCGCTGCGAACTGGTACGGCCAGGCGCTGGCTGGACTGTCCGGCGTGCGCAAGCTGTTGGCCGAAAAACGAATGCAGACGGCGAGGGCTGCGGGCGTGAGTGGGGGAGAGATGCTCAGGACTGCCGGCCTCGCCTTCAACGTCAACCCATTCGCAGCGAACGGGAGCATAAACGAACTGGTCTCCGGGGCCGCGGGCAAGGAACACGGGCAAGTGGCCGTGGTTGCGGACGGCAATCTCAAAGCCCTGCGCTTGGCCAGCAGCTACGTCAACTACGCCGGCAGCGATGCCGCGAAGTCCGTGTCGGCGCGCGGCTCAGTGTTCGTCGGCTTCAAGACGGACAGTCCGATGCAGCGCGGGGGATACTGGCGCGCGGCGAGCCGAGCGGCGAGGACCTGTCGTTCTGGGTGGCGAACGGGAACCTGATGGTCCGGTTCATTCCGCGGGGCACCAGGGTCACGTTCACGTCGAAGAAGCCAGTTACAGCGGGCAAGTGGCACTTGGGTGGGGTAACCTGGGACGGCAAGGTGGTGAAGTTCTATCTGGACGGCGACCTGGACAGCACGCACCAATCCACCGAAACGCCGCCGACCAACTTTGCCACCATCACGGTGGGGGCGAACCCGCCCTTCGGAATGGAATACTTCTCGGGGCTCATCGCTAATGTACAGATCTATGACCGGGTGCTGACGGACGCCGAGGTCAGGCAACTCCATCTCGCGTCTGGACTGCAGGGCAAGTGACGCCAGCGGAGGTTCTCGACGACCGAGTTTCAACATGCAGCTCAAGATTGCCCAGCAGACCTGGTTGGAACAGGCCACGGTCGGGCGCGTCGTCCACTTCAAGTCCGGCAGGCTGATGAAGGAGCGCATCAGCGGAGAGCGGGCGCATGAGCCTCGCTGAGGCAGAGAAGAGAAGGGCGGCCCAGCTCAACAGCGATGCTGCGCCCGTTGCAGAACAGTGCAATCTCTTCCGCCAAGGAAATTGGGAATCGAGCTCCGACCGCGCGCCGCGGATCGGTCAAGAAACGCGCCAATGGCGCGCGCGCTGTGGCTCCGGTGTAGATGAAGGTAAAGTCCTTGGAGGCTGCACATCACGGATGACCGTGAGCATGCGCCGCCAATCCCGGGACACTTGCCGAGGAGGATACTGTGCGAACGAGATGCGTGATGCAGTCGGGATTCGCCCTGTGGGTGGCGCTTGGAGCCGCGTGGCTCGGCGCTTCGGCCCAAGCCGAGGCCGGTGAAGCGTATTACATCGAGCCGCAGATCTACAGGTCACGGCCGGACCCGGGTCGCGAGACGCCCTTCGGCTACATCGGCGTAACGGGCGTAATGGTGCGGATCTACCTTGGCGTGACCGTCAAGGTCGAGCAGACAATGCCCCGCTCGCCGGCCGCAGGGAAGTTCAAACGGGGCGAGGTCATCACGGGGATCAACGGGGTGTCGCTGAAGGGCCGCAATCCCTTCGTCACGATGGGCGATGCTCTCACGAAAGCCGAAGCCACAGACGGCCGGATGGTCTTCGACGTCGCCTCCGCGGATGGCAAATCGGAGCGGAAGGAAACCGTTTCCATCCCCGTGCTGGGCGCCTACAGCAAGACCTGGCCGCTCGACTGCGGCAAGTCGAAGACGATCATCGAGCAGACCGCCGAGTACTACGCCGACAAGAAGAAGTTCAACCGTGGCGGCATCCCGGGCGCCCTGGCGTGCCTCTTCCTGCTTTCGACGGGCGACGACAAGTACCTGCCGCGCGTCAAGGCGTACTTCGACGCCTTCCCCAAGGACGTGCAGAAGATCGGCGACCACACCTGGGACAACGGCTACAACGGCATCGCGTGCGGCGAGTACTACCTCCGCACCGGCGACGCGTCGGTGCTGCCGATCCTTCAGCACTACTGCGATGACGCGAAGAAGCGGCAGAAGTTCGGCTGCAGTTGGGTGCACTGGGGCAACGGTGTCCACCCCGGATACGTCGCGGGCGGTCTCATGAACCCCGCCGCGGCGCAAGTGCTGACCACGATGCTGCTGGGCAAGGAATGCGGCGTAAATGTCGACGAGGAGACTCTGCTCGGAGCGCTCCGGTTCTTCTACCGCTTCGCCGGACACGGCACGGTTGCGTACGGCGACCACCGCGGTGAGGGCGGACTGGGCTCGAACGGCAAGGACGGCATGATCGCCGCCGCCATGCAGATTGCCACGGGGGCGAAAGGCGATGTCAGCGCCTACGAGAAGGCCCGCCAGTACCTGGCCATGTCCATAATCGACAGCTACCCGCTGCTCGTGCAGGGACACGGCGATGACGGCCGCGGCGACGGCATCTGGCGCAGCATCATCACGTCCTACCTCGCGAAGGAGAAGCCCGGCCTTTACCGCGAGTCCATGGATCGACTCGTCTGGTGGCACGATCTGAGCCGCGAACCGGGCGGCAGCATGGGCATCGCGACGCTGGAGTGGGAGAACGGAGTGATCGGTTCGTCCGGTCCAGGGATCGCCCTCTCCTACACCGCGCCGCTGAAGACGCTGCGGATCACCGGCGCACCTCACACGAAGTACTCGAAGGAATTCACACTGCCCGAGAATCTGTGGGGCACAAAGGCGGATCGGGCCTTCCTTTCGATCGAACACAATCCCAAGTACTACGCGTATGGCAAGGATGAGCCCGCCCACATTCCCTTCTACGCACTGGGCGGAGCCTATCATCAGCCGAAGAACGATCTCAAGACCCTCCCCCGTGACGTGCTGCTCAAGAATGTGCACCACCGGAACTACATGATCCGCGCCCAGGCGGGAAAGGCACTGCGCGCAGTCGGCGCGTTCGACGAACTGGAAAAGCTCCTGAACGATCCGGACCCGCGCGTGCGGCGTGCGGCGCTCGACGGCCTGACCGACTACAACTACTGGTTCGGCATCGGCGGGAGTCCGATCCCGACCGAGAAGTTCACGCCCGCGATGCTCGACGCCATCAAGAAGATGATTTCGGACCCCGCCGAGGCGTGGTGGGTGGTCGACGGCGCGCTGATGGCGCTGAAATTCGCACCGGCGAAGGACATCCAGGCGTGCAAATCGCTCATTATGCCGTGGACGAAGCATGCCGACTGGTGGCTGCGCGAGTCTTCCTTCATGGCCCTGTCGGGACTCGAGAAGGACGAGGCGCTGTACCTGGAAGCCGTGCCGACGCTCCTGGAAATCATGACTGCCGAGTACCACACCCAACCGCGTGCGCGAATGGTGGATTGCCTCAAGCGCGCTTTGAAAAGCAAGAAGCAAACGAGTCCGGCGGGCAAGTTGATCATGGCGGGACTCATGAAGGCGGTCAGTACGAGCGAGGTCAAGCCCGGCCCGCGGTCGGCCGAGGGTGCCTACAACGTCGGAGAAGTGGCCAAGGCCTGCCTGCAGGACGATCCGTCAACGGCCGTGGCGGTCGCGCAGGCGATGCGGGGACGTTTCAACGTGTTCAGCACCGACGATCTCATCAAGCTCGTGGCCACGCCGAACTCGAATCGCGAAGGCAAACCCTACGGCCTTTACACCACACTGGGAAATCAGTCGCCCCAGCAGAAAGAACAGCTGACGGACCTCCTTTTCAACGAGTACCGTCAGGAACTCATCAAACGCCTGGACGCCGAGAAGGGCGAAAACCTGGCGTTGATTGACACGCTCATCGATTTGATCCAGCTCAGGAAGCCCATCGGCGGCTGGAAGCCGCTGGGCAAGGTCGCGCCCGCGGAGCGCACCTGGCGTTTCACGGCGTTCGACCCGCAGACCGAAAAGGACCAGTTGCACCCACGCGAGAAGAAGCGCTTCCGCGACATTCAGTTGCCCGGCGAACTGAAGGGCTGGGAGACGGTCGGTTACGATGACAGCAAGTGGCAGACGGGCCGCGCGCCCATCGGCATTGGCGTCTGCAATCAGGGCCGCGTCTCCTTCAATAACAACTCCGACTGGGGCAAAGGCGAGTTCATCGTCATGCGCACGACCTTCGACCTCGATGCCCTGGACTGCGACAAGTACCGCCTGAGCATCCTTGCCAGGCAGGGCTTCCATGTGTACCTGAACGGGCACCGGATTGAGACCTATGTGTGGTGGAAGGACATGCCGCACTACCGCACCATTGAGCTTGGCGCCGGCGAGGTCAAATACCTGAAGAAGGGCACCAACGTCCTGGCGGCCTACGGCAACGTCGAATACGACAACAAGACGCACGAGCCGCGCGGGCAGATGGATCTCTTCATCGAGGGGTTGAGGATATCGGAGCTGAAGTAGCCTGTAGCGGCTCAGCAGGAAAACGGGGACGTGCAGTGCGCCGGTCAAAACCGGCAGAGAGAAGTGGATGAAAGAGCCACACGGAAAAGGCCCAGCCAGCCATTCTGGCCCCGAGTCATGCACGGGCGGGGGTAACTCCGCACGCGAAGCGTTGACAGGGGAAAACACAGGCCGGGAGATTGAGCTCCGAAATCACCCCTCCGGAATGCCGACCCAGTTGCACGACGGGGAAGGCTATAGCGCGGGCGGCGCTAAAGGCAAGTCGCCGGTGCAATCCGCGGAGTCGAAGGCCCTGCGCATGTGTGGACACTCTTTGCACGGGAACCGGGAGAGCCTGGGGGCGTCCGGCCAAGATGGCACGCCGGACCGGTCGGGGCAGGCTACAAGCCTATCGCCCGACATGCACGCGACCAGGCAGTCGCATGACGGCATAGTACCAGAGAAGCAGCCGAACGACGACAATCAGTACCGAGCCTCGGAGGAGGCTGTGGAGGGAAGGCCGTCAATCAAGGGGAACGCGGCGGGCGCTGGCGGGGACCGGACTCAGAGCCGGGAATCTCCGTCACCGGGGTTGCGTCGCGTACGGAAGGCAGCACAGCAGGACAAAGTGGTGAAGTTCACGGCCCTGCTCCACCATCTCACGTTGGAACTGCTGCGGGACAGCTTCTATGCGCTCAAACGCACAGCGGCACCCGGCATTGATGACGTGACCTGGGCGGAATACGAAGTCGGCGTGGAGGTTCGCCTGCGCGCGCTACATCAGAAGGTTCATCAAGGAACCTATCACGCGCAGCCCTCCAAACGCACCTACATCCCCAAGGCCGATGGGAAACTGCGGCCTTTGGGCATCGCCGCGCTGGAAGACAAGATAGTCCAACACGCGGTGGTGACGGTGCTCAATCAAGTCTACGAGGCCGATTTCCAAGGGTTCTCCTATGGCTTCCGACCAGGGCGCAGCCAGCATCAAGCGCTGGATGCGTTGTGGGTGGCGCTGATAGAGAGGCGCGTGAACTGGGTGCTTGACGCGGACATTCGTAGTTTCTTTGACACCATCAACCACGAATGGATGCTAAAGTTTCTGGAGCACCGGATAGCTGACCGCCGCATACTTCGGCTGGTAGCCAAGTGGCTACGCGCAGGCGTATCGGAGGACGGCGAATGGTCCGAGACGAAGATAGGGACGCCACAAGGGGCAGTCATTACCCCTCCAACAATGTTGCAAAACAGGCTCTTAAAGTGCCGATAACTCTTGAAACCGCCATTCCGCGGGCGCGGCTTCGAGCCAGTTACGGGAGCGGGTTCGGGCGGAAGGAGGGTGCCGTGTGCGACCAGCGGATGGCCAGGTCAAAGGGTTCCGCGGATGGCACTCGCCGAAAAAGTCTTGAGGGTTGAGCGGGTTTTCGAGCGCTCGCGATTGGAAGGTGAATGCATGGCTTGCGCCTACGAACTGTTGTTTCCAATCCAACGCCAGGAGCTGGTACCAAAACAGCGGGAGGCCGCAGTGGTCGCGCCTGCGTGGAACGAACCAAGACCGCTGCGTGCTGCGGTGGGAGCGTGAACAATGTTACTGCGAAAAGACAACTTGAGGGCTGCGATTTACGCGCGCGTCTCGTCTGAACAGCAGGCGGAGGCCGGCACCATCAACAGCCAGATCGAAGCCTTGACAGAGCGAGTTAAAGCTGACGGCCTGGTCCTGGAAAAGGAATGCTCTTTCATTGATGAGGGCTACACAGGCGCGACACTTATCCGGCCGGCGCTGGAACGGCTGCGCGACATGGCTGCCACAGGAGCACTCGATCGCGTCTATGTTCATTCGCCAGATCGCCTGGCCAGAAAATATGCTTACCAGGTCTTGCTGGTGGATGAACTGAAGCGCTGCGGCGTGGAACTCATTTTTCTAAATAACAATCTGGGACGCTCGCCCGAAGAGGATATGCTGCTGCAGGTTCAGGGCATGGTCGCCGAATATGAGCGCGCGAAGATTCTGGAGCGCAGCCGGCGGGGAAAACTGCATGCCGCGCACCGCGGCAGGGCCAACGTTTTGAGCGGAGCGCCGTATGGCTATCGCTACGTGAATTGCCAGGAAGGCGCCGGCGAGGCACGTTATGAAATCGTCTTTGAAGAAGCGCGCATCGTCAGGCAGATCCACCAATGGGTCGGGCGTGATCGTCTTTCCATAGGAGGAGTTTGCCGGCGGCTGCAAGCCCAAGGTGTGCGCAGCGCGCGAGGGAAAAACTATTGGGATCGCGCCTCGGTGTGGGGTGTTTTGAAGAACCCCGCCTACAAAGGCACAGCAGCCTTTGGGAAGACACGGATAGCAGAACGGAACTTTCGCTTGCGTCCGCAGCGCGGCCAGGCCGAGCAACCCAAACGCGCGTACTCGGTGCATGACGTGCCGCGCGAAGAGTGGCTCTATATTCCGGTGCCGCCGCTGGTGGAAGAGAGGTTGTACGAAACAGTACAAGAACAGTTGGAAGAGAATAGAAAGAGAAGCCGCCAAAGCGTGCGCGGCGCGCGTCATCTATTGCAGGGGTTGCTGGCGTGCAAATGCTGTGGCTACGCCTACTATGGGAAGCCGATAAGCCGCGCGACGGCCAGAGGTCACAAACGCGAGTATGCCTATTACCGTTGTACCGGTACTGATGCGTACCGCTTCGGTGGGGAACGCGTCTGCCACAACCGGCAGGTGCGCACGGATTTGTTGGAAGCCGCCGTGTGGCACGATGTCCGCGCCCTGCTGCGAGACCCGCAACGCATCGCCGAGGAGTATCGCCGGCGCCTCAAGAACAAGAGAAATGTTGGCGATAACGAACAACTACAGAGTGTTACGAATAAGGTCAAACGTAGCATCGGCAGACTAGTCGACGCGTATGGCGACGGACTGCTGGAGAAAAGCGAGTTCGAGCCGCGCATTTTGCGGGCGCGGGAAAGGCTCGCAAAACTTGAAGGCGAGATGAAAGCGCAAGCGGAATACGAAGCGCAACAGCAGGATGAGTGCGCAGTCCTATTGTGGCAGAGGAAGGAGGGAAAAAAAGAAAAGGCCTCCCACAAAACTGCCGATGTCTTGAGTGGTGAAGCACCCAACCCGGCGGCGGAGGCCCACTCAATGGATTCGGCAATTGCGGTCTTAGACTTGATTCCCTTCTTTGCGCAAATGGTCAAGAAGGTCTTGGCGGCAGTATGGGGCTTCGGAACAACGCATGATGCACGCAGTCTGGAGGCCGAGGTGTTGGCGCAAGCCAAAGCGCTGGCGGCTGTGGTTCTGGAGACCTGCTGGCGGCTGCGGATGAAAGAGCAGGGTCGGCCGAAATCGCTGCCCTGTGCGTGCGGTCAGGTGAAACACTGGAAGGGGGCCCGCCCACGGGCAGTGCGCGGGGTGGTGGGAGAACTGAATCTGGACGAGCGGCATCTGTATCGTTGTGATCATTGCGGCGCGGAAGAACTGTGGGGCGACGAATTGCGGGGGCTGAGCGATTTTACACAACTGGCCGAAGATTATATTGCGGTGCTGGGGAAAGACGGGACCTTCGAGCAGGGCGCTACCACGCTGCGGCGCCTGGGGATTTGCGAAGTCGCCGCCAGCACGGTGCGGAAGGTGTGCATGCGTTTGGGAGCGCTACTGCGGGCGCGTGAGGGACATGAGGTGGCAGCGCAATACGGGGCCAGTGGTGTACGTGCGGAGGAAAAGCCTGTCGGCATAGGAGTAGGGGTGGACGGGGTCATGATCGGGCGCATAGACGAACAGCACCGCCAGCGCGGCTCAACCGCCAAAGGGCCGGTGCCAGGCAAAGGCAAGTTGAAGCACTACTTCCACGAAGTGAAGACCTTGGTGGTGTTCGAGTTCAACGCGGCAGGGGAAACTTTGCGCAAGACTTATCAGGCGACGCAGGTGCGGGTGGAGGAGTTTCGAGAGCTGGTGGCGTTGGAAGCGCAGAAGCGTGGCGCGCAGAGAGCGGAGTTGCTGGTGTTTCTGGGCGACGGGGCGGCTTGGGTATGGAAGACCGCGGAGGAGCAATTTCCCAAGGCCATCCAAGTGCTCGACTGGTATCACGCGATGGAGCATGTTTGGGCCGTGGGGCGTACGCGCTTTGGCAACAAGGAGAAGGAACTCTGGGCTTGGGTCAAGGCGCGCGAGAATGAGCTGTGGGAGGGGCGCGTGGATGCAGTTATAGCTGCCATCCGCGCGGCCTCGCAGCAGCTTGGGAAACCGTTGCAGAGCCTCAACGAGAATCAACGGATGAACGATCCGCGTTGGATTGCGTGGCGGAACATTGGCTACTTTGAGGAGAATAAGGAGCGCATGAAATACCCAGAGTACCGCGCGCAAGGGCTACCCATCGGCAGCGGCGTCGTGGAAAGTTCCTGCAAGCACGTGGTCGCCACGCACTGCAAGCGCGCCGGCATGCGCTGGGATGAAGAGGGCGCGGAGAACATCTTGGCGTTGCGCTGCCAAGATCTCAATGGCCGCTGGGACGAGATCTGGAGCAAAAAGGAGGCGGCGTAGCTGCCACAATAGGACTACGCACTCCAGTCGGACGGGTGAAGAGGAATCCAGTTTCACAAAACAGAAAACATGGCAACTTATCCAAACAAGTCAAGGCAAGTTTGTGAGAACCGCGCTTTTCAGCGCAGCGTTTCCAACACCTGCACGCACAGCCGCTGCACCGGTTCAAACCAGAAGAACAGCGCCAGCAGAGCGGCCCCCTTGCACACGGCCAGCAAACGGTAGGACACTGGCGCCGGCTCAGCCGGGGCCAGCGGCTCGTCAGCTTGGTCTATCACCACAGCCTTGGCCAGCCGCATGTAGTAACACAGGCTGACCACCGAATTGAGACCGATCCAAAAAATCATGCCGTACACGAACGACCATTCAATCCTGTCTTTCCCACGCATGTGGGGGCAAACCGCCAACGCGGCAAAGCGGGCGAGGTCCGCCGGTGCTCGCCCAGCAACAACGCCGTCACCACCCACCGCATGTGCTCACGGTCGGGGCGCGTGCAACGCCTCGGCTACCTTCTGCGCAAGATCCTCAATCCGGAAGGGCTTCTGCAGGAACCCCAAGACGCCCTGGTCGAGAATGCTCTGTGCCAGTCCGTTGATGCTATATCCAGACATGAGGATGGCCTTCACTTTGGGGTTGATCTGGCGCATGGCGGCAAAGACTTCACCCCCGCCCGAACCAGGCATGACCATGTCCAGGATCACAAGGTCAATGTGTCTCCACGCCTCGCGATAGTACGCCACAGTCTCTAGGCCATCCTTGAGCGCCGTGACTTGGTAGCCCAGTCCCTGCAAAGCCATGGTCGCCAACTGGAGGATCAGCTCTTCGTCGTCCACTACCAGTATACGGCCCTGCCCCTGCGCGGACTTGCCGACGTCGGGAATCCTCTCTGCCGTTGCCATCGTTGCCACTGATTCCAGCAACGGAAGGTACACCTTGAACGTGCTGCCACGCCCCGGTTCGCTGTTGACGCTGACGGCTCCCTTGTGATTTCGGACGATGCCATACACTGCCGCCAGGCCCATCCCAGTTCCTTTACCTGGCTGCTTGGTCGTGAAAAATGGCTCGAAGAGGTGCCGCTTGACCTCCGCGCTCATGCCCACCCCGCTGTCGGTAATTGAGACCTGCACGTAGCGTCCCGGCGCTATCTCGAAAGGAACACCTCTGCAATATTCCGCGCTCAACGCCACAATCGCCGTGGCAAGCAGCAGTTCCCCGCCTTGGGGCATGGCGTCGCAGCCATTGATGGCCAGATTGAGCAACGCGTTCTGCAGTTGTGTCGGGTCGCCCATGGTCATTGGCGCGTCTACTGCCAACACTTGACGGATAGTGATTCGCTTGTCCGCGCTGCGCCCTAACAGCGCTGCGACCTCGCCGATGATGTCGTGGACATTGACCGCGATGGACTGGTACTTGCCCTTTCGCGCAAAAGCCAGCAACTGCCTGGTCAAGTCTGCGGAGCGCACGGCGGCGCGTATGATCGCCTCGGCGCACTGGCGCAACTCCTCGTCTTGGAGACGGAGGCGTAGTATTCCAGCGAAGCCAAGGATGCCGACGAGTTGGTTGTTGAAATCGTGGGCAACTCCGCCCGCCAACTGCCCGATGGCCTCCATCTTCTCGGCCTGGTGAAGGCGTTCCTCCATCTCCTGGATTTCGGTAATGTCCCGCACCACGGCGAAGATCAGTTTTTCGTCTGGCAGCGGGAAAGCGTTCCAGGAGAGTCTGCGATACGACCCGTCCTTGCATCGGTAGCGGTTCTGGAAGCAGATCAAAGGCCTTCCGGAAACGAGCTGTGCCACGGCAGCCACGGTGGCGTCCTGGTCTTCAGGGTGAACGAAGCTGAGCCGGGGCCGGCTGAGAAGTTCCTCTTCGGTCCAGCCTAGCGTCTTGACCCAGGCTGGGTTGACCTGCCGAAAACGTCCGTCAAAGTCCGCGATGCAAAGCATGTCCAAGGAGAGGGTGAAGAGCCGATTGCGGTCCTGCTCCGTGCGTTTGCGTTCGGTCACGTCTCGAAAGCTCCATACGCGCCCGACAGGCCGTCCATCGAGCCGTTGAGGGCGTGAGTAACGCTCAAACCACCTTCCATCATTGATCCTCTCGTAACAACCCCCAGTTAGCAGGAGCAGTTTCAGGCCCCAAGCACGAATAGCCCGGCGCTGCTCTGCGCGGATACGGCGCGCCATAGCGCGCCGGAATACCAAAGGCAGCCAGAAAGCGCAGGAGCGGCCGGTTTTGGGCCTGCGGCGGTTTGTTCAGCCGTTGGCCTGAGTTCTTCTGCCGCCTTTCTGGCCTGTTCTGCCAAGTACTTCACCATCCGCTTCACGTTGCAGGCCAACGCTTTCAGATACACAGCCAGTCTGACTCTGGCCCCGCCGCGAACTCGCAAACGCCCCAGGCCGTGCGCGCGTTTGAGTTCTGAATTGGTCGCTTCGATTCCCGCGCGTTCAGCATAGCGCTTGCGGAATTCCTCCGTCTGTTCATAGCGTCTGCGCTTGGCTAACACATGTTCCTGCATGGTCGTCTTCAGCGTCCGTGTGCCGTTGGGATTGCGTTTGGCAGGACAAGTCTTGCGGAACGGACATTGCGCGCAGTGCAGTCGCGGAAACGTGGCATCGATATTACCATTCTCTTGTCGTGCCAGGCTTTCGGGCGCGTAGCCTGCCGGACAGAGCAGTGGCTGCGCCGCTTTCTCGACCACCGTGAAATCCGCCAGCGTCTTCTCGTTTTCCTTGGGCGTCTCCGCCGCGGGACCCCTTACTGGCGCCACCACTTCAGTCCCGCGCTGCTCGCACGCGATCACGTTCGCCGCCGACGCATAATTTGTGTCCGTGATCAGCTCCTGCGGCTGAATCTCCCGCTCTGCCAGCGCCTCCACCGTCGGCACCGTCGCTGCCTCGTCAGACTGGCAGGATGGCGTATCCGCGACATGGGTGATCAGTTCGGGTTTCTCCCCATTCCCCACTGTCTCCGCCACCTGAACTTCGTAGCCCTTGCCCTTGTGCCCACTGTAGGTCACGTCCTCATCGTGCGGACTTTGCAGCGATGCTGACGAAACCTCCTTGCTCTCCTTGAGCACTACCGGCACGGGCGTCTCCTGCGCGTCCGCATCGTCTTGCTCCGCCACCGCGTTGCTCGTGGTTAATTCGCATTGCTCCTCCAACAGGCGCAGCAAGAGCTCATACGACTCCCACTTCAGGACTTCTTTGTCCTCCTCGAAGCAGTTTGCCAGACGATACACATCCCGGGCGCACACCCGCAACCGGCGTGGCGTCTCCAGGCTCTTGGCATCGTGATAGGGCGAATCCGCGCCGTCAGCTTTCAAGTACCGGCCCCGTAGCGTCTCCGGCACCTTCTGGAACTTCCGCGGTGCGCTCTTCTGCAGTTCCCGCAAGAACAGGCGGATGGTTTCACAGAACAACCCTAAACGGCTCAACCGCGCGATGTTCGACATGATATGGGTCGAATCCAGCCGCTGCCGCGCCACGGACAGCCCCAGCCTCTGCAACATCTTGTCGGTCATCCCCGCAAACAGTTGCTTGGCCTTATTGTTACCCAGCAGCTTCGCGCGGAAATTATGCAGCGTCTTCTGGCAGCAGTGCGCATCCTCGGGCGTCAGGTTCAGCGCCACTTGCCAACGCATGTCGTAATCCACACTGCCCAACGCCTCTTCGTCGGTCAGGTCAAACATCTCCTTGAGCACCAGCACGCCGACCACGGTGCGCACGGGCTTGTTGGGCCGCCCATTATCCGCGCAATACAGCTCGCGAAATTGCTCCTCGTCAATCAGCGGCAAGGCGTGTTGCCGGAATTGTCCCGGCCACTCTCTTTCCAGGCGTTCCCGCTTGTCATCAGGTAGTAGATTGGAGATCTGAAACAGACTGCCCTGCGAATCGCTGCGCCGAAACGCCCCGCCTCCCTGCTCCCCCACAGCACCTATTAGTGTTATCGGCACGCCAGGCGTTCACTCTAAAGGCCGGGTTTTTACGAAAGGGTCATCATTGAACTCCAGCGTGTCGAAGCTCTCGGCCTCGGTGTCCGTGTATAACTGGCGCACCTTCGCGATAAACTGTTCAGGATACTTCAGCTGCGCCAGGACGAAATCCAGGGCTTGTTGGTCGCTGCGCGAGGCCAGCACGTTGTCGGGGATGCGCCACATCTGGCGGAAACGGTCATTGTAGCCAGTGATCCCCCCGGAACGGTCCACTACCAGGATGCCGTCCGCCGTGGCATCCAGAGTGGCCCGGAGAAGCGACACCGATTGTTTGAGCGCCTCCTCCGTCCGTTTGCGTTCGGTCACGTCCTGGATGAGGCCCAGCACATGGACTTCGTCTGGCCCATTCCTGACAATGGAAGTGGAAACGCTCAACACTCGCTTTGTCCCGTCTTTGCGCGTGGCTTGCCACTCCTCGCCATGCAGGTCCTCGCCTTGACGCATGCGGTCCATCCGTGCTCGTGCCTTCGCTTGCAGTTCCGGATCGGGGCACAGGGACTGATACCAGCCGAGCCGGTTGATCTCCTCCATCGTATAGCCGGTGATCTCCGTCATCCGCTGATTCCAGACCGAAAACGCAACATAAGGGTAATCTGGAACTTCTTGGCAGACGCAAATCCCGTTGGCGGCGGATTGGATGATCGCGTGGTTGAACGCATGTTCCTGTTTCAGTGCCTCCTCGGCTTGCCTACGCTTTGTGACGTCAGTGAAGAATCCGACGCATAAGGGCGTTCCGTCCAAGGTGATCTGGGTGCCAGTGATATCGGCGTAGAAGACTGTGCCATCTTTGCGGACGCACGGGATGTTCGAGGCCACAGTCTTCTGGCGAGATGCCAAGGCCATGAACTCCCCCAACATGTGTTCCCGATGCTGCGGGGGATGAATGTCGGGCACGCTCAGTTGACCAAGCTCTTCTGCTGTGTAGCCCAACATGCTGCAGATCGCGGGATTGGCCAATCTAAACTTCTTGTACTTAATATCCGCAACCAATATGCCCTCTGCGGCGCCAAGGAAAATCAGGCGAAAGCGTTCCTCGCTCTCGCGCATCCCCTCTACGGTGCCCTTCTGCTTGGCCAGTTCCGAGCGCAGCCGCTCGTTATCCTGCTCAAGATCTGCAATCCCGTCTTCGATACTCGCCATGGTGTCTTCTCCCCCCATATTCCCCTGGATCGGCATCTTCCAACCGTTGGAACAGACGCCGCGCCTTCCGCTGGCTCCTCCATCAGCAGCCTTTCAGGTGCCCTCCGCGAAGTCAGTGCCCAGAATCTCTTTCGGCGCGGAAAGGTATGACACAGGCAGATACGTAACCTTGTCCCACTGCGTCGGAACCTTCGCGCCGCTGCCCTGTTTGCCCTTCCAGAACGGGCAGAACGGGCAATCGCCGCCTTCGGGGAAATCCGGGCCTTCCTCATGTGGGCAACCCAAGATGTGTGGCGAGCGCACCACCGTCTTGACGCCATAGGAGTGGATGAAGTCCGCTATCTCACGCCCGGTTTTCTCGTCTTGTAGGATGCGCGCGCCCACCTACCGCCGGATAGTCATCTCGCTTCCCTCCATGGCCTTCTTGGCGAGGAAGATGGCCACGGCGATCTTGGTGACCGTTTGGTCATCAGGGCCGTAGAAGCAGATGGTCGCCATCGGGAAGCTGCGCTGCGGCTTTTGTCCTCTCTCTTTCCGCCTCTTGGTCATCGCATTGGTCCTCGGAGAACTCTGGCCGGCTGCCCGCTTCTTCAGCCCCGCCCGTTTCGTCGGCTCTTCCGACCCGCTAGCCGTGTCAACACACCGCGCTGTCAAGCAGCGGTATCCTGCTTCAGCATGAAAGTCGTGTCAACCGCTTGAAGGCGCGCATGGGCTGGAGGCGATCAAGGCGGTGCCAGAGCCGTTGCTATAGTTCCACTTCCGCTCAGGCAGACCGTCAAATTTTTGCACTCGTTTTACGCCGTGGCTTACGCCCGGTTTGGCGCTGAGTTTTGGTGCCGTCAGGGCCCTGATGTCAGGTTCTCTAAGGCACCCGTTCAGGCCGGGCCGAAGCGTCGTGATAGGCGCTTTCCACGCTGTACCAAGGCGGAAATCGCCCTGCAACAGGCGTGATTTGCCCTTGCCGACTGGGCTTAACTCGTCGCGGGGCTACTATTGCAGGCAGGTCGCCGTGCGGTTGGCGGCACCGTTGCCGATCCGCTCGTCGTCAGGCGCCATCATGAGGCCCGCGCGGCGCGCCCATCTTCATCCTTGACGTTTGCGCCCGGGCCAGCTATAGAAGCCCCCTTCGTTTGAGGATCGTCTCGTTCCACACCCAACGGAGGAGTCATTCCATGGCAAAGGCAGCGAAGAAATCCGCACGCAAGCCCAGCGGGGCGTTCATGAAGCCCATGCAGCCAGACGCGTTGCTGGCGCCGGTCATCGGCGACAAGGCCATGCCGCGCACCGAAGTCACCAGGAAGCTCTGGGTTTACATCAAAAAGAACAGCCTGCAGGACGCCAAGAAGAGGACGATGATCAACGCCGACGAGAAGCTCGTGGCAGTCTTCGGCGGCAAGAAGCAGGTCTCAATGTTCGAGATGACCAAGCTGGTGGCGAAGCACCTGAAGGGGTAGGCGCAGGCTGTCCGCGACACCAGATGGTGGAACTACTGAAAACGTAGCAGGCCCAGCCCACGCGCCCAGTCGGCCTCTAGTAGTTCTGTGCCACGACCTCGAAGTAGGCTTGCGGATGCATGCAGACGGGGCACTTCTCCACTGCCTTGATGCCTTCGTGAACGAACCCGCAGTTCCGGCAGACCCACTTGACCTTCTGTTCCTTCCGGAAGACCTGGCCGCTTTCGACATTCTTGAGAAGCGCCAGGTATCGCTCCTGATGCACCTTCTCAATTTTGCCGATGCACTCGAAGATCCGGGCAATCTCATCAAACCCCTCGGCACGGGCTTCTTGCGCCATGCGCGGATACATGCTCGTCCATTCCTCTCCTTCACCGCCAGCCGCCGCCTTCAGATTCGCAATCGTGTTGCCGATCCCGGCCAGGGCCTTCAGATGCAGTTTGGCGTGCTCCTTTTCCTGCTCCGCCGTCTCCAGGAAGACCGCCGCGATCTGCTCGTAGCCCTCCTTCTTGGCGACGGAGGCGAAATAAGTGTACTTGTTCCGTGCCTGCGACTCGCCAGCAAAGGCCGCGAGCAAGTTCTGTTCCGTCTTGGTTCCCTTCAGTTCTGCCATGGTTTTTCTCCTTTGAGGTGCTGTGCGCTTTCACGCGCAAGCCCGTGCCGCCTCGCACTCTTCGTACTTGAACTCTAGGACCTGTTGCAAGTCCGGATGCAGGCTCAGCCCCACAGGGCAGGCTCTCGCGGCGTTCTCGAAGACCTGACGTTGTTCCGGTGGAATGCGGTTTGGAAGTCTTACTTTTATCGTGAGCTTCCCGATGCGCCGCGAAGGCGCGGTGGCCATTTCCTTGCTTACATGCGCTGTGGCTCCGGTGATGTCTATGTTATGGCGCTTGGCGTAGATACCCATGAGCGTGAGAATGCACGAGCCTAGCGCCGCGCCGACAAGGTCCGTGGGCGAGAACGCCTCGCCCCGGCCCTGGTTGTCCTTGGGCGCATCGGTGACGAGCGTGCCGCCGGACGGCCCATGCTTGATGCTGCAATGCAGATCTCCCGTGTATAACACATCCATCTCAACCATTGTTTAACCTCCAAACCATTCCTGGCCGCAGCCTATCACAAGGCTTTTCAATTTACGATTCGCGATTTCTTTGCGATTTTACAGTAGCCAGTGGCCTTGGGGGGATACCGACTCCCTGCCTTTGGGGGGCTTGGTGGGATTGACGGGGCGCATAAAGGCGATGGGCAGAAGGCCCTGGAAAAGCAGGCTCCATCCGCTGCCACTTGTTTCAAATTGGGGGGCGAATTACTCCTTGGCATCAACCGCGATTCGGACAAGCACCTCATTGCGCCGCCAGGAAGGCGGTGTCCAGGGCGGGTCGTAATACGCGAACTGAGGGCCGCTCAAAGCCTCCAGACCAAGCGTCTTCATTCGCGCCAGCAGTCGGGCATAGGCGTCGTCTTGGCTCTTCTCGGAAATGGAACCTGAGAACCTCAAGGCAGCGTAGCGACATGCTTCGACTTCCCGCATGCCAACGGCCTTATCGGTTGGTTTGGGAATGTCCAGCAGGGCGCGGTTCGCTGGCATCACGAAGGCCATACGAGCATTGGATGGTCCAGGATCGACCAGCACGGGCGTAGTCATGGCGAGCTTCTCCTGCGCGTCGTTGGCTCCGGTGATGAATCGGAACAACCTGCCGAAGCCGCCGTTCCGACTGACATCGCCGCCTGTCATCGGCGTCTCAGCCAGGACGAGAGTTACGTAATCGCGGATTTCAAAGTCCCCATCCGCCCTAGCAACCGTATACCGAGCGGTCTCATAAGCGGCTCGCGAGGTCCTCCAGTACAGGACTGCTACCAGAACGACGACCACCAACAGAACGGTAAGCATCATCTTCACAGCCCTGCGCTGGCCGAAAGCCATGTTACGCACCCTCCATAAAGTATAACATATGGAACTTCCGCATTCGACTCTGCTCCCTGTCTTCTTGTGCCAGCGCATACTGGGGCCATACGGAGCGGCTCACTTGCGGGTGCTGGCCGGTGACTATTCGCAGATTCCAATTGACTCGGAAGGTTATCGCTGCGGGCACAGCTTCTTCATCGCTTCGCCCATGCCGTTGCCAATCAGGAAATACGTCTCCGCGTTGTTGTTCCAGTGGTAAGCCTGTCCGGAGGGCGAGAGTTCCTTGGGCCGGTAGAACTCCTTGGTGCCTACGAAGGCCACGTTGCCTTTGAACTCGGGGTACTCGGCGACCGCGGCCTGCGCGCGCATCAGGGACAGTGCTCGGGGGTGAACTTCCTGCGTGCCGCTCATTCCCGTTTCCGCAATTACGAATGGCAGGGCCTTCACTCCCAGATCCTTGCGAAGGTCGCGGGTCAGGTTGGCCAGGTTCTTTTCGTATTCATCATTGAACGCCTGATTGACACGGTCGTTCCATCCCTGGTGCCAGCCGAAGCCGGCGAGTTCGTAGCCCCCGCCGTCGTAGTCCGGGAAGTAAGTCTTGAGATTGCTCAACACGTCTTTGGTGAGTTCGAGTATCTTTCTGTAAAATGGCCCTGTCTCCCCCCCGGAACTTGGCGGCCTGAAATCCACTGCCAGGCTCTTCCCGCCCCACGCGGTCTTTATGAGCAGTACCTGGTTCTCGTAATAATCGCCCATGATGTTGCCGAACTGGAGTTCCGGGCCGATTAAACCTTCCTTGGCACCATAGCCGACGGTAAGACAGCCCTTGCGGTCCAGATACCAGATCCACACGTTGTCGCGCACCACCCATTTGCCGTCCTTGTCCACTAGGTGCTTGAAGCGGGCCGCGGTGGCCGGGTCCTTGACCAGATACTCCAGACTGCCTTTGCCTTCGTTGGACTTCGGCTCCGCCTTGATCTTCCCCTGGCCTTCCATATTCGACTGCCCGGCCAGAATGAAAACCTTGACCGGGCTTTTCCCGGCTTGGCCCGCAAGAGTGGTGTGGGCAAACAGCAGAGCGGCGAGGAATACCATCCGGCTTGCGGTGTGAATTGCGCGGGTTGTGCATTGAGGCTGGTTCATGTTTTCCTTCCTGATCCTGACGTAACCAAGAAGTGTCTTCGCATACCGCTGGGAGTCTGCAAGCGCATAATTTGCTGACGCGCTTCTTGATGATGACGCCATACCCCTTTTTGTTGCGAACAAGCGGATGTCAGCCTTGGTTATCCTCGAACCGACCGCGATAAGCCCGATTTTGGCAACATTGCCAATTTGGAGGGTCTGACGGCGCCCAATGGGCAATTATGCCAGCATAGGCGCTTTGGGCGGTCAGGGACGGCCAGGGACAGGCTGGGAAGGCGCTCAGCAGGCTCTTGACGGCGTTTCCCAGAACCGCTGGCGCAGATTCAGCGGCTGGCGCCTGTTCCGGGATGGCTGCCCGCTACTTCGCATCCAGGCGCTTCTCGGAGCCCAGCCAGCCCATCCTGCGGCGACCCTTGCCGTCCAGCATGATCTGGGCGGTCGCCATCGCCGCCCGCCCGTCAATGGTTCGCGCCCAGATAACGAGCATATCCTGCCGGTCGGGAGCCTTGCTTGGCTGCGGGAGTCCCTCGGCCTTGGCCCGCCAACCCTCGGCGGGACTCATAACTTTTGCCCAGGCCTCCGCGACGAAGTACGCGCAGACGAGGCTCCGCTTCCCCAGGGCTGCCTGCATGCCCATCCCCGCGAGCCCCCGCCGCTTCTCTTCGCCATCCGGGAGTTCGCGCTCGACCGGGATGACGGATTGCGTCCGCTGCCCGCCCGCCCCCCTGTCGGAGTAGGCGAGGATGACCGGCTGCATCTGCCGCTCGCCGGCCCTGCGGAAGAGAACGGCCGCCTCCTTGGCGCTCCTGCGGAACAGGGCGTCGAACTCCCCGTCCTCAATGAGGGACTGCCCGTTGGGCAGGAGCGGTTCTTCGCTTTCCATGCGGGCATGATATGTCCGGGAGGGTCGTGCAGTCCAACCGATTTCGGCGGGAATCGTCCGCCTAGACGTACCTGTGTTCCTTCAGCCACTGATACTCAGGCGGCAGACGCTGCCACATTTCCTGGGTCGCGAGATGAAGTTCTTGCGCCTCAGCTTCAGTGAGGCCCGGACCTTCTTTGATCGCCTTGACCACGTTGTCCACCTGCGCGATGCTGATCAGGCCGGGGATTGGCGCGGTGATGGCCGGATTGGCCAGAATGTAGCGGATGGCCAGGCGCGCGCGCTTGCTGTCTTCCTCGGCCTGCGGGCTGTTGGGCGAGCCGTCGCCTTTGAACAGCGAATTGCTGGCGAAGGGCTTGATGCCAAAAACTCCCACGTCCTGCTTCTTCACCGCCTCGAATACGCTGTCAGTTGGCAAGACGGAAGTGTCGGCGGTGTACGGCGTGCAGACCACCTCGATCTGCGGGTATTTCTCAATCTGTGCCTTGATCCAGGGGCGGTCGTGGGAGGAGATGCCGGTGAAGCGGGCCTTGCCTTCCTTCTTGGCTTGCTCCAAGGCGCGCATCGTTTCCTCCACCTCGCCCTGGGTGTGCTGGCTGCTTCTCTCGTGCATGGTGATGCGCCAGAGGTCCATGTAGTCGAAGCCGCTCTCCTTGAGCCCCTTGTTGAGCGATTCCATGAGCTTTGCCGCCGTGCGGAAATTTGGGTTGCGCGTCTCCTCTTCGCAATAGGAGAAGCCGAAGTACATCTGGTCGCGCCGGCTCTTTCCCAGGGCCTTTGAATACGCCCGCTCCTCGCCGCCGCAGCAGGCGTCCACGTAGTTGATGCCAACCTCCAGGCAGTGGCTGAGCACCTCGGTGCGGTTCTTCTGGAAGGCCTCCGGATCCTTTGGGTCAATCGCCTTGTCGATGCGCTTCCAGTGTCCGCCCAGGCAGACCGCCGAGACCCACAGGCCTGTCTTGCCGAGGCGGCGGTACTGCATGTCCGGATTGTAGCTCCGAGTCTTCTTGATCTCCTCGGCCTGCTTCGCTTTGACGTCCGCTTCGCCGGCCCGGATGCTCCCGAGCCCTGCGACCGCCGCGCCCGCAGCAATCATGGTGTTGAAATCGCGCCGGCTGAGCGTATCTGGCATGGGTCCGTTCCTCCCTTGGATTCCGCGGTTACATTCCACGTTCTGATTACAACCGTCCCGGCGCAAGAGTCAATAGGCCATTTTACATTTCCGGATTGTTTGGCATACCCGCGGCTTGCGGAACCCCTCGCCCGTCAATCGTCCGCGCCCAGAGGACGAGCATGTCCTGCCGGTCGGGGGCCTTGCTGGGTTGCGGGTGGTCAACGGTTCAAGGCCACGACCGGATCATTCGGGGTAAAGTACGTGGTGGATGATCGGCTCGCTCACCGACGCGGGTTGCCTTCCCACAAGGCGGCAATTAACGCATACCCGGTCGAGTCCTGGTCCTTCAACTCGCATCTGATAAACGGGTAGTGATCGTTGACCAGAAAATAACTCTCCATCAACTCGGCAAAGTACTGCCTCTCGCTGACCAAGGCGGGATGCGGCACGCGCTGGCCATCGAACCGCAGCACCGATTTGTACCGGCCGTCATTCTTGGCCTGTTCGTAGGCGGCTTGGATCTTCTTACCCAGTTCGGAATCCTTCTTCGCGGCGTGGCGGTCGTAATAGGCCAACGCCAACTCGTGAAGCACGTCGGACTGCTGGAGCAACGCCCATTTCAACATGCTCTGCGCGTCGCGAATCTCCACGGCCCCAGGCTTGTCAGGATTTACTCCCTCGCCGGCCAACTGTTCGCTACTGCCGCAATACCGGATGTAAGGCCCCGCCTGGGCGATCTCCAGCCAGATCGGCACCTCGTGCAACTGCTTGCGGCCGGGCTCGGCGATGAAGTGGTCAATCATGTGCAGCTTGTAGCTCAGCAGCGTCACCATGGTTGCACATAGTCCCGGCTGATCCACTAACTGCGGGCTGACGTAGACGCACCAGCCTTTGATGTCGCGCTTGTCGTATCGGGCGGTGGGGGTGTATTCTGCCGCAGCCGATGAATCACTGGCTCGCGCCGGGCGGCCGGCCACCTCCCGCACCTGCTGCTGGTAGGCCGCCAGGTCCTTCTCTAGCTTCACCACCTGCTCAGGGTCCACGCCCCAGTAGCGTTCAATGAACCGAACCATCTGCGGATCATGTTCCCGCAGCTCCGCCCGGACGAACGGATAGATATCGTTGACGGCGAAATAAGCTTCCGTGCTTTCAGCCCAGTACTCCATGCGGTTGGTACGGCCATAGTGGGGGCCGACCCGGCCGTCCCAGATCTTGACCTTCTCGTACTTCCCCTCTTTCATCATGCGCTCGTAGTTGGCCTGGCTTTCCTTGTTGCCGTAGTCGCGGCCCTTGCCGATGAAGTGATAGTCATAGCCGTGCGCCAGCTCGTGAAAGACGACAAAGGGGTGGCGATAACTGTCCCCCACATGGGTCTTGACGCTGAGCGACATGAACGATTGGGGGTCCCTTGGGACCGTGTACCCGTGGTCAATCAGCCAGGCGCGTGCAGGGTGATACGAAAGGTCCACCTTTTCCTTGTACTCGATCCAGATGGCGTTGTTCTCCTGCATGTTGCTCACCGCCAAGGCCGGGGCGGCCAGCTTGATCT
>Ga0315279_10002559_pt1 | contig 26966 bp, 26 predicted proteins | sample YL17G06_20_MG_FD_203694 | JGI IMG/M metagenome (GOLD analysis project Ga0315279, IMG submission 203694) | Sediment microbial communities from Yellowstone Lake, YNP, Wyoming, USA - YL17G06_20 | ecosystem: Environmental > Aquatic > Freshwater > Lake > Sediment | place: USA: Wyoming | collected... | reverse complement strand
GGCGCGGGGCGTGGGGGCCCCGTAAGCGACCGAGCCTGGCGGGGTGCAGGGGTCCCCGCCACTCAGGAGAAGACGTGAGCATGAAAACGACGTCGTTCGACGAGTTCGCGGCGCTGGCGCAACAGGGCAGCTTCGTGCCGGTCTGCAAGGAGATCCTGGCCGACCTGCTCACGCCGGTCTCGGCGTTCCTGAAGATCGCCGAGCATTCCGACTACGCCTTTCTTTTCGAGAGCGTCGAGGGCGGGGAGCACGTGGGCCGGTACTCGTTCCTCGGGAAGGACCCGTTCCTCATCCTGCGCGCCGGCGGTGACGGTACGGTCGTGGAGCGTGCGGGGACCACGACCACCACGGCCGAACCGTTCCTGGCGACGCTGAGGCACACGCTGAACGAGTACAGGGCGCCGATCGTGCCGGGGTTGCCGCGCTTCACGGGCGGCGCCGTCGGCTTCCTCGGCTACGACGCGGTGTCGTGGTTCGAACCAGTCGTCGCCGAGCGCGCGGAGCCGGACGGCGAACTGCGCGAGGCGGCGAAGGCGGCGTTCATGCTCTTCGACACGGTGCTGGCCTTCGATCACGTGCAGCACCGGATCCTGCTCATCGCCAACGCGACGGTGACGCCGGGCGAGGATCTCCACGCGCTCTACCAGTTCGCCTGCGCGAAGATCGAGTTCCTCGAGCGCGAGCTCGAGCGTAGCCTGTCACGCGAGGAAGCCCACCGCGACCGCGCCATCCGGATTGCGTCGAACATGCCGCGCGACCAGTTCGAAGCGGGCGTGCGGCGCGCGAAGGAGCACATCCTGGCGGGCGACATCTACCAGGTGGTCCTGTCGCAGCGGTTCGAGACCGAGCTCGACGCGGATCCGTTCGCGGTGTATCGCGCGCTCCGCCACGTCAATCCCTCGCCCTACATGTTCTTCATCCGCATGGGCCGGCACGCGCTGGTCGGCGCGTCGCCCGAGATGCTGGTGCGCGTGGAAGGCCGGCGGGTCGAGACGCACCCGATTGCCGGCACGCGGCCGCGCGGGACCAGCGAGGACGAGGACCAGCGCCTGGCCGAGGAGCTGAAGGCGAGCGAGAAGGAGCGGGCCGAGCACGTCATGCTCGTGGACCTCGGGCGCAACGATATCGGCCGGGTGAGCGAGCCGGGCTCGGTGCGCGTGCCGCAGTTCATGGCGCTCGAGCGCTTCTCGCACGTGATGCACCTGGTTTCGGTCGTCGAAGGCCGGCTGGCCGAGGGGTGCGACCGCCTCGACGCGCTCGCCTCCTGCTTTCCGGCCGGGACCGTGTCGGGCGCGCCGAAGATCCGCGCCATGGACATCATCGCGTCGATCGAACCGACGCGCCGGGGCGTGTACGCGGGCGCCGTCGGGTACCTCGACTTCGCGGGCAACCTCGATTTCTGCATCGCGATCCGGACGATCGTCATGCACGGCCGGCGCGCGCTGCTGCAGGCGGGCGCGGGGATCGTGGCCGATTCCGACCCCGCGGCCGAGTACGACGAGACGTGCAGCAAGGCGCAGGCGCTCGTGCGGGCGCTCGAGATCGCACAGCGGGGCCTGTGATGGTGCTGGTCATCGACAACTACGATTCCTTCACCTACAACCTCGTCCAGTACCTGGGCGAGCTGGGCGCGCAGGTCGTCGTGCGGCGCAACGACCGGGCGACGGTGGAGGACATCGCGGCCATCGGCCCGGACCGGATCCTGATCTCGCCTGGACCGGGGCGGCCCGAAGACGCCGGCGTCACGCTCGACGTGATCCGCTCGTTCGGGGATCGGCTGCCGATCCTGGGCGTCTGCCTGGGCCACCAGGCCATCGGCATGGCGTTCGGCGGCCTGGTGGTGCGCGGGCGCCGGCCGATGCACGGCAAGACGTCGCGGATCGAGCACGACGCGAGCGGCGTGCTGCGGGGGCTCGCCAATCCGTTCACCGCGTGCCGCTACCACTCGCTCGTGGTGTCCGAGGAGCGGTGGCCGCGCGATCTGGAGGTGACGGCGCGAGCGGCCGATGACGGCGCGGTCATGGCGCTGCGGCATCGCGATCGTCCGATTCACGGCGTGCAGTTTCACCCCGAGTCGATCCTGACGGATTCGGGCCGGCAGATCCTGCGCAACTTCCTGGCGATAGCGATGCCACCGGTCTAGGCACCCCAGCGCGGCTGCCGCGCCGGGGGCCCCGCCAAAGACCGGCGGTCCCACGAGGGCGACGATGTTCACCGAACTGCTCGAGAAGCTGACGCGGCGCGAGGACCTGAGCGCCGACGAGGCCGCGGCCGCGATGGGCGCGATCATGGAGGAGCGTGCGACGCCGGGCCAGGTTGCGGGCTTGCTGATGGGGCTCGTGATGAAAGGCGAGCGGCCGGGCGAACTCGTCGGCTTCGCCCGGGCGATGCGTGATCGCGCGGTCCCCTTTGGCCGGGGCGCCGGCATGGTGATGGACGTGTGCGGGACGGGCGGCGATCGCGCCGGCACCTTCAACATCTCCTCGATCGCGGCCGTCGTGATCGCGGCGGCGGGCGTGCGCGTGGCGAAACACGGCAACCGGTCGGTGTCCAGCCGGTGCGGAAGCGCCGACGTGTTCGAGGCCCTGGGCGTGAAGACGGCGGCGCCCGCGACGACAGCCGAGCGGTCGCTCGATGAGGCGGGCATCGCGTTTCTCTTCGCGCCGTCGTTCCACCCCTCGATGCGTCACGCGGCGGGAATGCGGCGCGAACTCGGACTGCGCACGGCCTTCAACCTGCTCGGACCGCTGACCAACCCGGCGCGCCCGCAACGGCAACTGGTCGGCGTCCCGCGGCCGGAGCTCACCGAGTTGCTCGCCCGTGCGCTGGCGATGCTCGGATCCGAGCGGGCGTGGGTCGTCCATGGGGCCGACGGTCTCGACGAGATCTCGACGACGGGCTACACGAAAGTGTCGGAGTGTCGGGACGGCGCGGTGAACACGTTCTACGTGCATCCGTCCGACGTCGGCCTGCCCAAGGCCTCGCGTGGCGCGCTCGCGGGCGGTGATGCACCGGTCAACGCGGCCATCGCGCGGGCGATCCTGAATGGCGAGCCAGGCCCCCGTCGTGACGTCGTCGTGCTGAACGCGAGTGCGGCGTTGCTCGTCGCCGGGCGCGCGCATGATCTTCGCGAAGGAATCGCCATGGCCGGCGCCGCGCTGGACGATGGAAGGGCAGCCGCGACGCTCGATGCCATGGTGGACGCGTCGAACGTGATCGTAGATTGAGTAGTGGGCGGAGCAAGCTCCGCCCCTACCGGCGTTCGGGCTGTCGGACCGACCGACGCTCGGACCTTGGGACTTCGGACACCGGACATCGGACGCCGGACACCGGACGACGTGGAACGCCATGGCGAGCGACCTTCTGCAGCGGATTGTGGCGGCGACGGGGGCGACCGTCGAGGCGCGACGGCAGGCGCGTCCGCTGGCGCAGGTCGAGCGCGAAGCGGCGCGATGCACGCCGCACCCCGCCGGCTTTCGCGCGGCGCTCGCCCGCAGGGGCGGGTTCAATATCATCGCCGAGTGCAAGCGGCGATCGCCCGTCAACGGCCTGTTGCGCGCCGACTACGCCGCCGCCGACCTCGCCCGCTCGTACGAGGCCGCGGGCGCCGCCGCGATCTCGGTCGTGACCGAGCCGACGTTTTTCGACGGCGCATTGGAGCACCTGGATGCGGTGCGGTCGGCGGTCCGATTGCCGCTGCTGCGCAAGGACTTCGTCGTAGACGAGTATCAGCTGGCGGAAGCGCGCGCGGCGGGCGCCGATGCAGTGCTGCTGATCGTCGCGGTCCTCGGGGACCGTACAGCCGCCTTCGTCCGCCGCGCGGCAGACACGGGGCTGGCGGCGGTGGTCGAGGTTCACGGCGGGGAGGAGATCGATGTGGCGCTCGACGCGGGTGCGGACCTCATCGGCGTGAACAGCCGCGATCTGCGGACCATGAGCGTGAGACCGGAAATGTGCGCGGAACTGGCCGGTCGCGTGCCGGCCGGCGTGACGGCGGTGGCCGAGAGCGGGATCCGGACCTCCGGCGACCTTGCGCGCCTGCGGGCGGTCGGCTACTCGGCATTCCTCGTGGGCGAACGCCTGGTGCGCAGCCCTGACCCGGGTGAGGCATTACGGGAATTGATGGCATGCACGTAAAGATCTGCGGCATCACGCGCACTGAGGACGCGCTGCTGGCGGCGGAGCTCGGCGCCACGGCGCTCGGCTTCGTCCTCTGGCCGGGCAGCCCGCGTGCGATCGATCCGTTCCGGGCACAGACGATCGTCCGGCATCTGCCGCCGCTCGTGTCGGTGGTCGGCGTGTTCGTCGATCAGCCGCTCGAGTACGTCAGGCGCGTCGCCCGCCTGGTGCCGCTCGACGCGATACAGCTCCATGGCGGTGAATCGGCCGACTACTGCCGGGACGTGGGCGCCCGCGTGATCAAAGCGATCGGCGCGTCGCGCACGGCAGTGGACGGCATCGGGCGGTTGCCACGTAACGTGGTCGTCCTGCTCGATGCGTTCGACCCGGTCCGGCACGGCGGGACGGGTCGGTCCATCGATTGGAACGTCGCCGCACGCGTGGCGCGGATGCGACCGACGATCCTCGCCGGCGGCCTGCGCCCGGAGAACGTCGGCGAGGCGATCAGGCGTGTCCGGCCGTTCGGCGTGGACGTGTCGTCGGGAGTGGAGGTCCGGCCCGGCGTGAAGGACGCGGGGCGGTTGCGCGACTTCTTCGCCGCGCTGGCCGCCAGCGAGATTCCGCTCGGGAGCCGCGGGCCAGGGAGAGGACATGATTGACTTCGGCCGGCGCGATCCGGACGAGCGCGGCTACTACGGCCCGTACGGCGGGCGGTTCGTGCCCGAGACGTTGATGGCGCCCATCGAGGAGCTCGAGGCCGCGTATTTCGCCGCCCGCCGCGACGACGCCTTCGTGCACGAACTCGATCACCTGCTTCGGGATTATGCCGGCCGGCCCACGGCGCTCTTCGAAGCCACGCGGTTGGCGGCGTACGCCGGCGGCGCGCGGGTGTTCCTCAAGCGCGAAGACCTCGCGCACACGGGGGCGCACAAGATCAACAACGCGCTCGGACAGGCGTTGCTGGCGCGGCGGATGGGGAAGCGGCGCGTGATCGCGGAAACGGGGGCGGGCCAGCACGGCGTCGCCACGGCCACCGCCTGTGCGCTCCTCGACCTGCGGTGCGAGGTGTACATGGGCGCGGTCGACATGGAACGCCAGGCCATCAACGTCGTGCGCATGCAGATGCTCGGCGCGAAGGTGCGGCGGGTGGACGGGGGATCGCGAACGCTCAAGGATGCGATCAACGAAGCCCTGCGCGATTGGGTCACCCACGTGGACGACACCTACTACCTGATGGGATCCGTGCTCGGTCCCCATCCCTACCCCCTGATGGTCCGCGAGTTCCAATCGGTCATCGGCCGCGAAGCGCGCGAGCAGTTTCTTCGCGGCACTGGGCGGCTGCCCGACGTGATCGTCGCGTGCGTCGGCGGCGGCAGCAACGCCCTGGGCATCTTCGATGCGTTCGTCGACGACCGGGAGGTACGGCTGGTGGGCGTCGAGGCAGGCGGTGAAGCCATCCTTCCCGGCCGACATGCCGCGCGCTTCGCGGGCGGGGCGCTGGGGGTGCTCCAGGGCACGCGCACCTTCGTGCTGCAGGACGAGGCAGGCAACATCGAGAAGACACATTCGATCTCGGCGGGGCTCGACTATGCGGCGGTCGGCCCCGAGCACGCATGGCTGCGGGATCTCGGCCGCGCCGAGTACACCTGGATCTCGGACCAGGATGCGATCGACGCGTTCCGGTTGCTGGCCCGTCTCGAGGGCATTCTGCCCGCCCTCGAGTCCGCGCACGCCGTGGCGTACGCCCATCAGCTGGCCGCCGGGCTGGATCGGGATCGCCTGGTCCTCGTGAACCTCTCCGGACGTGGCGACAAGGATGTGCAGAGGCTGGCCGAGATGGCGGGAGGCGACCAGTGAAGCTGCGCCTCAGACCGCCGAGCAGGGAGAACGGGCGAGGCGCAGCTTCCCTGGTAGGCGGGCCTCCGGCCCGCGAAGCGGGCCCTAAGACAGCTTCTATGGCCCGCCATTCGAAACTTGCTTCACCCGTCGCGATACTGGCCTTGGAAGATGTCTAGGATGTCGCGCCTCGATTCCACGTTCGCCCGGCTGAGACAGGATCGGCGCACCGGTCTCGTGACCTACGTCACCGCCGGCGACCCGGATCTCGCGCGCTCGGGAGCGATTCTCCGGGCGCTGGATGGCGCGGGTGCCGACGTCCTCGAGGTCGGCGTGCCGTTCTCGGATCCCCTGGCCGACGGGCCGGTCATCCAGCGGGCCTCCGAGCGGGCGCTGCGCCAGGGGACGACGCTGGCGGGCGTGCTGCAGTTGGTCGCCGACCTGCGCTCGACACTCCTGGCGCCGGTGGTCCTGTTCAGTTACGTGAACCCGATCGCCCGCATGGGCGTGGAGCCGTTCGCACGCGAGGCGGCCGGCGCCGGAATCGACGGAGTGCTCGCGCTCGACCTGCCAGTCGACGAGGCGGACGCGTTGCGCGACCATCTGGGCCGACACGGTGTGGACACGATCTTCCTGCTCAGTCCGACGAGCACCGCCGGCCGGATTCGGCGTGCCGCCGCGCTCGGTCGGGGGTTCCTGTACGGCGTGTCGCGCCTCGGTGTCACCGGCGCACGCGCGGCGCTGGCCGATGCCGCGCGGCCGCTGGTGCAGCGGATTCGCGAGGTGAGCGCGCTGCCCGTGGCGGTCGGATTCGGGGTCTCGCGCCCGGACCACGTGCGCGAGATCGGCACCTTCGCGGATGCCGCCGTCGTCGGAAGCGCGCTCGTCAGCGTCGTGGAAGAGTCGGCCGGACGGGACGATCTCGTCGCGCGCGTGGTGGAACGGGTTCGATGGTTGAAGGGGACGGACGAGTTGGCAGTTGATAGTTAGCAGTTGACCGTTGACCACCCGACGGTCGACGGTCGACTCTCGACTGCCGACTGCTAACTGCAGACTGCCAACTGCTAACTGCTAACTGCTAACTATCGTCCGATGACGGAGGCCTGGCTGGCATGACCCTCGAGCAGTGGCGAGCGAGAGTCGACGAGATCGACGAAGCGATCGTGCGGTCGTTGAACGAGCGGGCCGAGTGCGCGATCGCGATCGGTCGCATCAAGAACCAGCAGCACGTCGCGCTGTATCAACCGGACCGCGAACGGGACGTGATCGAGCGCGCGCGGGCGCTGACGACGACGATCGGAGGACCGCTGGGGCCGGCGGCAATCGCGCGGTTGTTCGAGCGGATCATCGACGAGGCGCGGGGCCTGGAGATCGCACGGGTGTCGGAACCGGGCAGTGACGGGAACACCGGAAACGCCGGATGAAAACGGGGAGAAGGGCCGTGGTCATCGTGATGGAGCGGAAAGCGACCGAAGAGCAGGTCGAGGTGGTCATCGGGCATCTGGTCCGGCTCGGGTTCGACGTGCACCGATCGACGGGGAGCGAGCGGACGGTGCTCGGAGCCGTCGGCCGCGGCGAGGTGGACGATCCGCGCGTGCTGGCCGTGCTCGACGGCGTGCAAGAGGTCGTGCGCATCAGCGAGCCGTACAAGCTGGCCAGCCGCGCATTCAAGCCGTCGGGCACGGTGGTCAGTGTCGGCGACGTGCGAGTCGGCGGCGACGAGGTCATCGTCATGGCCGGGCCGTGCTCGGCGGAGAGCGAGGCGCAGGTCCAGCAGACGGCCGCGGCCGTGCGGCGCGCGGGCGCCAAGATCCTCAGGGGCGGCGCGTTCAAACCCCGCAGCTCGCCGTACAGTTTCCAGGGACTCGGCGAGGAAGGGCTGCAGATGCTGCGGTCGGCGGCCAGCGAGCACGGCCTCAAGCTCGTGTCCGAGGTGATGGACGTCGCGCAGATCGAGGTGGTCGACCGCTACGCGGACATGCTGCAGGTCGGCGCCCGCAACATGCAGAACTTCTCGCTGCTCAGGGAACTGGGCAAGATCCGCAAACCGATCTTGTTGAAACGCGGCATCTCGGCGACCATTGAAGAGTGGCTGCTGTCGGCCGAGTACATCCTCGGCGGCGGCAACCCGGACGTCGTGCTGTGCGAGCGCGGCATCCGCACGTTCGAGAACTACACGCGGAACACGCTCGACCTCTGCGCGATCCCGGTCGTGAAGAAACTCAGCCACCTGCCGATCATCGTCGACCCGAGCCATGGAACCGGCCGGCGCGACAAGGTGGCGCCGATGGCGCGGGCGGCGGTGGCCGCCGGCGCCGATGGCCTGATCATCGAGGTGCACATCAATCCGGACCAGGCGCTGAGCGACGGGGCGCAGTCGCTGTTCCCGGCGCAGTTCGACCGGCTGATGGCCGAGCTGCGCATCATCGCCCCGGCCATCGGGCGCGGCATCTGCGTCGAGCCGGTCGCGCGCCGCGGCTGGGCGCTCTGACACGTACGTCTGTCCGAAGTCCGATGTCCGAAGTCCGATGTCGGACGCCGGACGCCGGACACCGGACGATAGCGATGAACGCTGATCGGTTCGTTCCGCTCATTCGCCCCGGACAGGTCGCGACCGGCAGCGCGCCGGTCTTCGAACGCATCGGCATCGTCGGCCTCGGCCTGATCGGCGGATCGATCGCGCTGGCGGCCCGCCAGCGGTGGCCGTCGGGGCTCGTCATCGGCGTCGACAGGAACGAGGTGCTCGAACGGGCGGTCGCGCGGCACGCCATTGATGTCGCGGCGTCGAACCTGACGATCGTGAGCGAGGCAGACCTCGTCATCCTGGCGGCGCCTGTCCTGACCAACATCTCGGTGCTCGAGCAGCTGCCCGGGTACGTCGAGAAGCCCGTGATCGTCACGGACGTCGGGAGCACCAAGCGGGCGATCGTCCAGGCGGCCGCGACGTTACCTGCGCACATGACGTTCGTCGGGGGGCACCCGCTCGGCGGCTCGACGCACAGCGGGATCGAGGCGGCGCGGCCGGACCTGTTCGCCGGCCGGCCCTGGGTGTTCACGCCTTCGCCGGGCTCTGGCGACTCGGGGCCGGGAGCTGGGGAGATGTCCGAGGCGACGGGCCGGCTGTTTCAGTTCGTGGAAGGACTCGGCGCCGTGCCGGTCGCGATGGACGCCGCTCGCCACGATCGACTGGTCGCCTTCATCAGTCACCTGCCGCAGTTGACCGCCAGCGCGCTGATGCGCATCGTCGGCGACCGCGTCGGAGACGAGGGACTGGCGCTGTCGGGACGCGGCCTGCGGGACACGACGAGGCTTGCCGGCAGTCCGGGCGACATCTGGGCGGACATCTGCGCCAGCAACGCGGACGAGATCCGCCCTGCGATCGATGCCTTGATAGACGTGCTTCGGCGACTGCGCGACACGGTCGGCGATCGCGACGCGATCGCGGATCTGTTCGATGCGGCGAATCGCTGGCGCTCGGCGCTCGACGACACGCACTCGTGACGCCTCTTCCTCCACTGCCCGCCATTGCGCACGCCGCCGGGGCGGGCGCCGGCCGGAGGCCGGAGCCCGGCCGCCGCGACGCCGCTTGACAGGCAGCCCGTCAATTGCCTAATCATAGGCTGAGGCCATTTGATGAACAAAGTGCTCAGGAGCGCCGCCGAGGCGGTATCCGGGATTCCCGACGGCGCCACCATCATGATCGGCGGGTTCGGCCTGTGCGGCATCCCCGAGAACCTCATCGCGGCCCTGCGCGAGCGGGGCACGCGCAACCTGACGATCATCAGCAACAACGCGGGCGTCGACGAGTTCGGCATCGGCGTGCTGCTGAAGACGCACCAGGTCCGGAAGATGATCTCGACCTACGTCGGCGAGAACAGGGAGTTCGAGCGGCAGTGCATGGCGGGCGAGCTCGAACTGGAACTGGTGCCGCAAGGCACCTTCGCCGAGCGCATCCGCGCGGGCGGCGCCGGCATCGGCGGCTTCTTCACGCCGAGCGGTTACGGCACGGTGGTCGCGGAGGGCAAGGAAACGCGGGTGATCGACGGGCGTGCCTACGTACTGGAGATGCCGCTCAAGGCCGACTTCGCGTTCGTGAAGGCGTATCGCGGCGACTCGCTCGGCAACCTCGTCTACCGCAGGACGGCGCGCAACTTCAACCCGATGATGGCGACTGCGGCGAAGGTGACGATCGCCGAGGTGGAAGAACTCGTGGAACCGGGCGCGCTCGATCCGAACGCGGTCATCACTCCCGGCGTCTTCGTGAGGCACATCCTGCAAGGACCACGATACGAGAAGCGCATCGAGCGCCGGACGGTCCTGGCCGAGGGCAGCTGAAGAACGGGAATCTCCAGGTCGAGAGGGGCGCCAGGCGGACGGGCCGCTACAGCAGAAGGAGCGCGGTGTGGAGAAACGCGATCGCATTGTCCGGCGGGTCGCCCGTGAACTGAAGGACGGCGACTACGTGAATCTCGGCATCGGCATGCCGACGCTCGTCGCCAACCAGGTTCCACCCGGCATTCACATCACGCTTCACTCGGAGAACGGCATGCTCGGCGTCGGGCCGTACCCGCGAGAATCGGAGGTGGATCCGGATCTCATCAATGCCGGCAAGGAAACGATCAGCGAGACGCCCGGCTGCAGCTACTTCAGCAGCGCCGAGTCGTTTGCGATGGTCCGTGGCGGCCACATCGACTTGACGGTGCTCGGCGCTCTCCAGGTGGACGAAGAGGGAAACCTCGCGAACTGGCTGATCCCCGGGAAGATGGTGAAAGGGATGGGCGGGGCGATGGACCTGGTGGCCGGGGCCAAGCGGGTTGTCGTGGCGATGGAGCACACGACCAAGGATGGCGAGCCGAAAATCCTCCACACCTGCACCTTGCCGCTCACGGGACCGCGGGTGGTCCATCGCATCATCACCGAGATGGCCGTCATCGACGTCACCGAGCGCGGCCTCGTGCTTCGGGAGATCGCGGCAGACGTGACGCTCGAACAGGTGAGGGCCGCAACGGAAGCGAACCTGAGTGTCGAGGAAGCGCCAGCCACGTTCTGAAGAGCGGAAGCAAGCACGCTACTGACTGCCGGCTACGGTGACTCAAAGCGGATGAATGCTGCGCACGATCGGGCGGCCGACCAACCGGGCGCCGAGGCACCCATGGAGGTCAGGCAAGCCGTCCTCGACGAGCTCATCGCTCACGCACGCGAAGAGGCGCCGATCGAGTGCTGCGGCGTGCTGGTGGGTTCCGCCCGGCGCATCGAGCGCGCGGTGCGCGCCCGCAACGAGCTCGGCAGTCCGACGCGCTACCTGATCGACCCTGCGGACCAGATTGCCGCCATGAAGAGCGCCAGGGAGCGCGGGGAGGCGGTGGTCGGCTTCTACCATTCGCACCCGTCTTCATCGCCGGCGCCGTCCGAGACGGATCGCGCCGAAGCCGCCTACGCCGGTCATTGTTATCTGATCGTTTCACCCGGCAGCGCCACCGAGTCGCCCCAGGTGCGCGGCTTCCGGCTGCAGGATTCCGGGAACTTCGTGCCCATGAAACTCGTCCCAATTCCGTGAATGGTGTACGAACACCAGCGGTCACTCTCCTTTGCCCTGTTCCTCGTGCTGGGTGCGGTTTCGGCCGGGGCCGTACCGTCGAACGCCTCGGTTCGTCCTGTCGAGCGCGGCCGGGGTGCCGCCGTTCACCAGACGCAGGCGCGTCCGCCTGTCCCGGCGGCGGCGCTGAAGCAGGTTGTCGTCAACGGGGCGCGTTATTTCACCGAGCGCGACGTCGCGGCGTTCCTCGAGCTGCGAATCGACGCCCCGCTACCGGCTTCGCCCGCCCAGCTCGCCCAGGATCTGCAGCGACGGTACGCCGCCCAGGGATATTCGTTCGCGCAGGTCGCGGCGCGTTTCGACGAAAGCAACGGCCAGTTGACCTTCGACGTGGACGAGGGCCACATCGACGCGGTGGAGTTCGCGGGTGTTCGCAGCGATCTGGCCCACGAGTTCGCGAACGACTTCGCCCTGCAACCTGGTGATGTCTTCTGCCGTACGGAGGCGACGCGCGCGCTCGGCGTGTTGCTGCAGTCGACGCAAGGTGCCGTCTGCCTTGCCGAAACCTCCGCCGACCTTCGCCCGTTGCCGCGCCCGCTGACGACGCCCTTCGAGATGATCGAGCGGGATGGCAAGCGCGTGCTCGTCGTCCACGTGGCGACGCGGCGCAGCGACTTCAACCTGTCGCTCGGCACCGGCACCCGGGAGGATTGGTTCAGCCCGGTCGATGGCCTGGTCCCGGCCATCGGTTTCAACGAAACGATCTTCGACCCGGTCGCCTTCAACCACACCTACATCACCGGCTACGTGTCCTACAAGTTCGGTCGGGATCGGGCCGGCTACTCGATTGGGTTCGAACGGCCGTTCCTGACCGGCGAACACCTGTTCATCGGCGCCGAGCTCCACGACCAGACGGCCTCCGACGATGAGTGGCGGTTGTCGGTTGGCGAGCAGAGCCTGGCGGCCGCGGGATTCAAGGCATCGTTCCGCGACTACTATGAGCTTCGCGGCTACCAGTTGAACGCGTCGGTACGGTTCGGCGTGGGGCACGAGGTGCTGGCGGCGTGGCGCGACGAGCGACACCAGGCGCTCTCGAACTCGACCGATTTCAGCCTCTTTCGCCGCGATCAGACGTACCGGCCGAACCAGCGCGCCGAGCCGGGGAGTTTGCACGCGCTGCTGTTCGGTTACACCTGGGACTCGCGTGGCTTGCGCGACGAGGCGCGCGGGCAGCGCTACACGCGCCACCAGATGAGCGACCTGTTCGGCAGCTGGGGGGGCTCGAATCCGGGCTGGCGCGTCGAGTGGACGAGCGAGATCGCTGCGCCCGGCAGCCTGGGCGGCGAGTTCGACTACCGTCGGCACCTCCTCAACGTCCGACGCTACAACCGGCTTTCGCGGCGCCACGTGTTGAACCTGCGCGCGATCGCCGGCATCGGCGAAGGCACGCTCCCCCCCCAACGGCTCCTGGCTCTCGGCGGCCTCGGCAGTGTGCCGGGCTACGACTTCAAGGAGGCGCTGGGCGAACGGATGCTGCTCCTCGGGGCCGAGTACGAGTACCGCCTGCATCGCGACATTCGTCCGCTCGTGCTCTACGATGCCGGGCGTGTATTCCGCCCGGTTTCTCTGTCGCGCGACGACTGGATGCAGGCGCTCGGCGCGGGCCTCCGACTGGGAGACACGTTCCGCATCGAGGCCTTCTGGCCGCTCGAGCGCGGCCGCCCGGCGCAGCTGCTCGTCCGTTTGCAGCCGACGTTCTAGTCGGGGCAGGCTGGGCGGGCTTGCCTAGCCGAAGCGCCCGCCTACGCTCGTCGCGGCGAACCGCCGCGCGACGAGCTACGGCGAGGCAGCCTTCGGCGAGACGGGCGCGAAGGCTGGTGGGGCGGCGTGGGGCGGCGGGGGCGGCTGGCCCCGGCCAGTCAGGACGCGAACGTGGCGGAATCAGACGCCGAACTGGTGGGCCGGGCGCTGTCGGGTTCTGAGCAGGCCGCACGTGCGCTCGTCGGCCGGCACCAGCGTCCGGTGTTCAACCTGATCGTGCGCATGGTGCGCGATCCCGCGCTCGCCGAAGACTTGGCCCAGGAGACCTTCGTCAAGGTGTTCACCCGCCTGGCCAGCTACGACGCCGGCTACAAGTTCGCCAGCTGGATCCTGAAGATCGCGCACAACACGACCATCGACCACCTGCGGCAGGCTCGTCCCCGGACGGCTTCGCTCGACAGTGCCGACGATTCGACCGAGGCCGGGCCGTACGACTCCACCACCCCGAGTCCGCTCGCGCTCGTCGAGCGAAAGGAGCTCGCCGACGTGCTCGACACGGCCATCGACCGCCTCCGGCCCGAGTACCGGCAGGTGGTGATTCTCAGGTACCAGGAAGAGCTCAGTTACGAGGAGATCGCCGGGACGCTAGCGCTTCCCCTCGGAACCGTGAAAAGCTACCTGCACCGCGCGCGGTCCGAACTGGCCGAGACGGTGACCGCGGCGGGATGGGGCAGGGCTGTGCAACACGCGGCCGGGAATTGCCGTAGGACGTTGCAGGAAGGTCATGAACAGGCGCCTGGAAGAGGACGTGCGTGAGTGGTTGAGGGCCGAGCAGGAGGGCCTGGATGAACTGGCGGAGCGCGCACTGACACGTGCGCTGGGCGAACTCGGCCGGCGGGTTCCGCGCCCGGGATTGACGGACCGCATCCTGTTGCGGACCGGCCGCCTGTCGGCATCCCGCGCCTGGAGGTCCTGGTGGGTTCGCGGGGCCGTGGCCGCCTGCCTTCTGTCCGCAGGCCTCGCGGCGGCCACGCTGCCCGTGTGGCTGCTCGTCGCCGACCCGGTTGCGCGCGCGTTCGGTTCGCCGTTTGCCTCGGTGGCCGGGCACTGGACGGGCCGGTGGGTGTCCGCTGCGTTCGCATCCTGGGCGGTGATCGAGGACGTCGCCTCGGCGCTTCGAGTCTCGCTCGCGACGCCCACGGCGCTCGTGCTGCTGTCGGCCAACGTGCTCCTGGCCGTCGCCAGCCTGTTCGGATTGCGACGATTGCTCAAAGCCCCCGAGGAGTTGATGCCATGGTAGGCGACTCGCTGCGCTTGCGCCCGGCCGCCCTGGTGGCGCTGGTCTTCCTGGCGCTCGCGGCAACCGCGTTTGCCCAGAGCGACGTGACCCGGCGTGCCGGGGACCGCTGGGAGCCCGACCGGCTGCGCCGGGTCATCGAGGAACGGTACCGCGTTGTCCCCCTGCAGGACGGCGTCGCGCTGGTGCCGCGGCGCGACAGTCAGGACGTGAAATCGATCGAGCTCAGCGGTGACACGGTCGCCATCAACGGAACCTCGGTCACCGGCGCGGAACTGCGAGAGCGCCTGAAATCGGACGCCGACGCGATCCTCGCCTTGTCCTACCTCGATCCGGCGGGTCGCCGCGCCCTGTTCGAGCCGCAGCCGAAGGCCGGCGCCCAGTATCCGTCCATAGCACCGGAAGGTGAGGCGGTGCCGCCGCCGGCAACCGGGGCGCCCGAAGGCCCCGTTGGTCGCGAGCGGAGAGGGATTCGCAGCGACACCAGGGTGCACATCGGCGGCGGCGTACAGGTCGACGAGAACGAGTCGGTGGACGGCCCGGTCGTCGCGATTGGCGGATCGGTCACGGTAAACGGCGAGGTCCGGCAGGACGTCGTCGCGATCGCCGGAAACGTACGCCTCGGACCGAAGGCGCGAGTGCTTGGCGACGTCACCGCGGTGGGCGGAACGGTGGAGCGAGACCCGCACGCGGAGATCGACGGGAGGATCAACGAGATCGGCTTCAGCGGCTTGCCGCACCTGCGCTTCGGCCGCTCGTTCTGGCTCCCGGCGACCGGTTTCCTGGCAGGCGCATTCGAGCCCTGGGTGGCGCTGATGGGCACGCTGTTCCGAATGGTGATCTTCGGCCTGCTCGCGTTCCTGGTCTTCGTGCTCGCCAGGACTCCGATCGCGCGCATCGAACGAACCGTCGCGGTCGAGCCGTGGAAGGCAGGCCTGGTCGGTGTGCTCACGGAACTTCTCTTCATCCCGGTCTTCGTGCTGACCATCGTCATCCTCGCGGTCTCCATTATTGGCATCCCGCTGCTGCTCTTCGTGCCGCCGCTGGCAATCCTGGCCTTCATCGCGGCTTTCGTCTTCGGGTTCACGGGCGTCGCGTACCGCCTCGGCCGATGGGCGCAGGCGCGCTTCGGTTGGCCGCCGCAGAACGCGTTCGTCCTGCTGCTGGTCGGCCTGCTCGGAATCTGGTCGCTGACCCTTGTCGGCCGGATCGTCTGGCTGGGCGGCTGGCCGGTCTGGTTCGTTTCGACCTCGCTGCTCGTCGTCGGGTTCCTGATCGAATACGTGGCCTGGACGGTGGGACTCGGCGCGGCCGTCATCACCCGGTTCGGCGCGCGTCCAGCCGGCGGCGTGACGGTCCCTGCGGCAACGGCGGCTCCCGCGGGCCCCCAGGTGGGCGGCACGGCGTGAGACGCTCGCGACTGGTCTCGCTCGCTGCCCTGACCGTGCTGGCGGGCGTCGTGTCGGCGGTGGAGGTGCGCGCGGCCGGGATGCAGGCGAAGGCGACCGGCTTCACGCGCGCCGGCGCGGCCCTGCGCGTCGCGTTCGAGATCCGGGACATCTTCAGCGAGCGGTTTCGCCGGGTCGTCGAGCAGGGCGGAACCCTGTACGTGAGGATCGAAGCGGAACTGTGGGAATCCAGGAGTGTATGGGACCGGCTCGTGCGACCGGCCGCGGTGTCAGTCGCGCGGATGAACAGCAACGCGATGTCGCGCTCGCTGGTCCTCATCGATCCCTTCGGCGAGGCAACCGCCTATCGTCCCTATCCCGGAGTAGTCACCGTGTGGGCGGACCTGGCTCCGGTGGATCGCGTCGAGGACAACAAGACCTACTACCTCCACGCGACGCTTACCGTGGGGACGATTGCGGAAGGCGAAATCAACGGCGTGAGCCAGGCGCTGTTTGGTGGAGACTCGCAATCGAGCGGCCTCGGGGCGCTCGGCAAGTTCTTCTTCCAGAGGGTACTGCGGCTGGCCGACTACCTCGACAGCACCTCGTCCGAAGTGACGGGCGCCCGCGTCGCGGGCAGGCAAATGAAGATCGAGAGGAGATAGGGGCACGGCGCCTGCCGTGCCCCCTTGATGGTCGAGCCTACCTGATGATCTCGCCGCCCTCGCCGATGGTCCGCGAGATGTTCAGCGACGCAGTCGCCGTGGCGACGACCTTTTCCGCCTTCTTGAGGAGAAGTTTGACGGTGTACTCGCCGCCCGTCTTGTAGACGTGCGTGGTGATATAAGATCTCTGAATCTCGCTCTTGTTCGGCTGGAACGGCTCGCAATCGGCCGACGACTGCGAGACGGTTCCGTCACCCCAATCCCATTCCGCGGTTGGACAGTACAAATCTTCGTTGACGCCGGTTCCACCCTTCAATTGAGCGGTCAACATGATGGGCGCAGGCGCAAACGCCATCGCGGGGGTTTACGCGGAGCGTAAGATCGACTTTCGTTGGATCGGATGGCGTTCGTGCCGCACCAATCGAGAAAGCCATGACCACGACGACGGCAAGGGGGGCGAGTTTGTTCATCACGTCCTCGGGAGCAGATTCGGTGGCTGCCGCCGGTGCAAAAGCTCTGCCCAAGGCACAGCCCGGCGACCACGTGGCGCCGTGCCGAAGCCCCTCAAAAAGACCTGACTGTTTCGCCAACCCGGCGATTATCATATCTCCTGCTTCGAAGCGCTGCCGCTCCGGTACATAACTGGTTGCCCACGTGCCCATGGAGACACCGATGTCGATCGAAGTCGCCGTTGCATGCACCGGCGTGTCATCTCTCGAGACGGAGTGGCTGTTCATTCCTGTGGCCAGGCAGGAAACGTCGCTGCCGATCGAAGACGTCGATCGGGCGACGGGCGGGGAGCTCTCGCGGGCGATGGCGTCGGGCGAGTTCAAGGCGAAGGACTACCACGTGTTCATCACGCCGGTTGTCGACGGCGGGTGGCATCTCCGGCGGGTGGCGCTGGTTGGCGCGGGAGACGTACCGGAGTTCGGCCCCGACCTGCTCCGGCGGCTGGCCGCCGTCGCGGGCCTTGCGGCGCGTGACCGGAACGCGGCGCGGCTGGCGTTCCTTTCGCGTCAGCCGTTCGCGGCGTCCTCGTCGCGCCTCCCGCAGGCCGCGCAGGTTGCGCTCGCCCAGGCGATCGCCGAAGGCCTGCTGCATGCGACCTTCGATGCCGGTTCGTACAAGACCGAGGACCACGACGAGTGGGCCCCGCAGCAGTTCATCGTGAGCCTCCCGGGAGTGGACGCGGACACCGGCAGGCAGGCGTCCGAGGCCGTTCGGCAGGGGCAGGTGATGGCCGAGTGCACGAACCTGGCGCGCGAGCTGGCGAATGAGCCGGGCAACCGTCTGCGGCCGCGCGAGTTCGCCGAGCGGGCAGCGGGCCTGGTGTCGCGGGCGGGTCTTCGCGCCGAGGTGCTCGATGAGGCGCAAATCGCCGCCCTGCGCATGGAGCTGCTCCTGGGCGTCGCGCGCGGGAGCGAAGAACCGCCACGTCTGCTGGTCGTCAGGTACGAGCCGGAAAACGCGCCATCGCGGCCCATGCTCGGGCTCGTCGGCAAGGGCGTGACCTTCGATACGGGCGGCCTGTCCATCAAGCCGTCCCCGGGCATGGAGCGGATGAAGGACGACATGACCGGTGGCGCGGCCGTGGTGGGCGCGCTGTGCGCGATTGCACGCCTGGGTGCGCGGATGCGCGTCATCGGCGTCGTGCCCATCGCCGAGAACATGCCGAGCGGACACGCGATCCGGCCCGGCGACGTGCTGACCAGCGCCTGCGGCAAGACGGTCGAGGTGCTGGATACCGACGCCGAGGGCCGGCTGATCCTGGCCGACGCGCTCTGGTACGCGCGGCAGCAGGGCGCCACGCACCTGGTCGATATCGCAACGCTCACCGGCGCGTGCACGATCGCACTGGGCCACGGGGTCAGCGGCTTGTTCGGCCGGCCGGGAACGTGGGCGGACACGGTCCGGTCGGTCGCCGATTCGGCGGGAGACTGTGTGTGGCCGATGCCGCTCGTGGATGACTACCTGGAGATGCTGCGCAGCGACATTGCCGACTTGAAGAACGTCGGCGGCCGCCAGGCGGGCGCCATTACCGCAGCGATGTTCCTGGGGCAGTTCGCCGGCGACGGACCCTGGGCACACCTGGACGTTGCGGGAACCGCGTGGAACGAGGAAGCCAGCGAGTATCAGCTGAAGGGCCCCACGGGCGTTGGAGTGAAGACGCTGGCGCGGCTGGCGTTCGCCGATTTCGGCCAGGAGCGTCCCTGAGGCGGCGGCCCCGGGAAGCGGCCGTCAGCGGGCCGTCTCTTCAGGCTGGCGCGAAGGGTGATCGAGGTGAAGACCGTCCATCTGTGATGCCTGGCCGTTGAGCGGGTTCTGAGGGCGGATCGTCTTGAACCAGATGAAGAGGCCGCCCAGGGCGACGCCGACCACCAGGGCGCAGAGCAGGATCAGGCCGGTGAGGCCGAGGCCGGACAGGATGAGATCGACAACGCTGAGCTCTTTCGTCGGCGGCGTCTCGACGATCCGGACGATCGTCGGCGTTACCTGAGGCGCGACGGAAAGAAGGGAAGCAAGCACGGTTCGATTGTACTACGCAGTCCCGGACCCTCGCCACGCTGCCGCCTGCCTCGTTCACCTGCTCGTCGCGACCACATTGGCGCCCTTGAGGGCGCGTTTGTAGCGAACGACCGCGTCCGCCAGCGCCTCGGCGATGCGCTGCCGGTAGGTCTGGCCGCGCAGCAATTGCCCCTCGCGGCGGTTCGTCACGAACGAGACCTCAGCCAGCACGCTGGGCATCGCCGCACCGATGAGGACCACGAACGGCGCCTGCTTGACGCCCAGATCCTTGAGCGACTTGTTGCTGGGGCGGAGTCGGCGGGCCAGCGCCTGCTGCACGAGCGCCGCGAGGTTCTTCGATTCGTCCAGCTTGTTGTTCAGCGCAATCGCCTTCACGATGTCCGGCAGGCTGTTCATCGTCCGCTCGGAGGCCGAGTTCTCACGGGCGGCGACGGCCTCGGCGTCCGGGTTCGACGCGAAGTTCAGGTAGTAGCTTTCGATGCCGCGCGCGTTCTGGTTGCGGCTGGCGTTGGCGTGGATCGACAGGAAGAGGTCGGCCTGCTCGCGGTTGGCGATCTGCGTGCGCTCCTCGAGCGGCACGAACACGTCGGTGCGCCGCGTCAACACGACCTCGACGCCGGGTTGCCGGGTGAGCAGCTTCTCGACGCGAAGCGCGATGTCGAGCACGATTTGCGATTCGCTGATCCCGGATCCTTCCGCGCCGGGGTCGCGGCCGCCGTGGCCGGGATCGATCACGATGCGCGAGACGCCCAGACCGAGCTGGCGCGCCATCGACACGCGATTTCGATCGGCTGCGTCGGTGGCGCCGCTCTTGTCGCCGGGTGGGATCCTGACCGGCTCGGGCTTTTCGGGCCGCTCGGTAGCCGCAGTCCCGGCGGGCGTCTTTTTCTGCAGCGGCGGATCTGGCCTGCCCTGGGACGCGTCTGAGGGCGCCTTCGTGTCGGGCCGAGCAGGCTCGGCCCCTGCGCCGGGTGGACTGTCGGGCCGAGCAAGCTCGGCCGCTACGTTCGGGAGCTTCGTCTCCGAGCCCGCACGCTGGGTGCCCGCCGCCCGCTCGCAATCGATGAGGATTCGATAGGGGTTGTAGAGCGCCACGACCGTGTAGCGGCTGACGCCGTCGAGATCGAGGACGACGCGTGTCATTTCGTTGGGGTGTCGGCCGACGCGAATGCGGCGCACGATGTCGTCACGATACGTCCAGTTCGCGTCCTGCAATGCCGGCAGCGCCTTGGTCGAGGGCAGATCGAACAGCAGGCGAGCGGGGCTCTCGACGCGCTCCTCGTGAAAGACCACCTCCCGGTCGAGTTCAATCGCCACACGTACGACTTCGGCGAGCACCGTTCGCCGGATGGCGCGGATCGTGGCAAGAGAAGGCGTCGCAACTGGCGAGGAGGCCGGGGCTCCGTCCGCGGGACGGAGGGGCGTCGGATAGGTGGACGCCTCCCGGCCTCGGTTCGAGGGTTCGGCGCCTTTCGCCGGGTTCGACGCGTTGGCCGGCGTCGAACTCTGCAGCCGCCGTGCCTGGTCGGCGGCCTCTCTTGCGAACGGACTCACGGGATACTCGCGCGCAAGGAACTCGAGCAGGCGAACGGCTGTTTGCCGGTCGGCGTCCTGCTGCCACCGGGCGAACGCATCGGCCGCGAGAGTGGCCGCCTGCCACAGCGCGTTGTCGCAAAGGCCGCTGGTGGGATAGCGCCGGACAAGGGCCTGGTATGCCGACACGATCGCGCGCGCTTCCCGGCGCGTGGCTGCCGGCGGTGCCGGTGCGCCGTCGGCCTTCGGGGCCGCAGGGTCCGCCTTCAGGCGGATTTCCGCGTCCCATGCGGCCCGCAGCGCCTTCTCGCGCGCCACCGCCGAGGCGTACATCTCCCGGGCCGGGATCGCCGCGCCGGCGGGCGCCGGGTGGCAGACCAGCAGCGCGACGAGCACGACAATCGACCGGCAACCCCCGCACATGTTCGACATCATCCGATATCCGTCTCAACCGCCCGGACCGCTACCGCAGCTGCGCGTCGACCTCTTCGAAGTACCCCTTGTCGACGAGGACCTCACGCGGCTTGCCGCCCACGGCGGGCGAGACGAGGCCTTCGGCCTCCATCATGTCCACGAGGCGGGCGGCGCGGCTGAACCCGATGCGCAGCCGGCGCTGCAGGTACGAAATCGAGGCCTGCCCGCTTCCGACCACGATGTGGGCGGCCTCGTCGTAGAGATCGTCCTTCTCGAACTCGATCGCTTCCGCCGTCTTCTCGCCCGCCGTGACCGTCTCGTCGTAGGCGGGCTTGCCCTGCTTGCGCAGGAAGCTGGCCAGCCGGCCGCTCTCCTGTTCGGAGATGTACGGCCCGTGCAGGCGGATCAGGCGCGAGGACGCCGGCGGCAGCAGCAGCATGTCGCCCTTGCCGAGCAGCTGCTCGGCCCCGTTGCCATCCAGGATCGTGCGCGAGTCGACCTTCGAGGAGACGCGGAACGAGATGCGCGCCGGCAGGTTCGCCTTGATCAGGCCGGTGATGACGTCGACCGAGGGGCGCTGCGTGGCCAGGATCAGGTGGATGCCGACGGCCCTGGCCATCTGCGCGAGGCGGCCGATCGATTCCTCGACTTCGTTGCTGGCGACCATCATCAAGTCGGCCAGCTCGTCGATCACGACGACGATGTAGGGCAGCGGCGTCCGGTCCTCCTGGTCCTCCGCGTTCTTCTCGGCCAGCGCCTGCCGCACGTTGCGGTTGAACTGCTCGATGTTGCGCACGCCCTCGGCGGCCAGCGTCTTGTAGCGCTCCTCCATCTCACGCACCGCCCAGCCGAGCGCGTTCGACGCCTGCTTCAGATCCACGACGACCGGCGTCAGCAGGTGGGGAATGTGCTCGTAGATGCCGAGCTCGAGGCGCTTGGGATCGATCAGGATCAGCCGCACGTCATCGGGCGTCGCCCGGTACAGGATGCTGGTGAGCATCGCGTTGATCGCCACGGACTTGCCCGTCCCGGTCGAACCGGCGATGAGCAGATGCGGCATCGCGGCCAGGTCCGCGACGAACGGCTCGCCGTTGATCGTCTTGCCCAGCGTCAGCGTGAGCTTGGACGCCGAGTGGCGGTAGGCCTCCGATTCCAGGACGTCGCGCAGCGAGATCTGCTCGCGGTTCGTGTTCGGAATCTGGATGCCGACGGTGGACTTGCCGGGCACGCGCTCGATGAGCACGGATTCGGCCTGGAGCGCCAGCGACAGGTCGTCGGCGAGGCTGGTGATCTTGCTGTACTTCACGCCCGCGTCCGGCTTGAACTCGAAGGTCGTCACCACCGGTCCGGGATGGATCTGGACGACCGAGCCTTCGACGCAGAACTCGCGGCACTTCTCCTCGAGCTGGCGCGCGGCCTCCATCAGCTCGCGCTCGTCGATCTTGCGTTCGATCTTCGGCGCGTCGAGCAGCGCCATCGGCGGCAGGGTGAACGAGCCCTTGCGCGCCTGCTTCGCTGTCGGGTCCGCCTCGGTCGCCGCCGGGGCCGGCTCGCCGGCGCTGCGCCTGAGCGGTGTGACGTTCGCGACGCGGGGAGCGGCCGGCTCGTCGGCGGCACCGCGCCCGGCGTCCGCGTCCGCCCGGGCGGCGCCTTGCGGCTTGCGGATCTCGGGCGCCGGGCCCTTCGCCTCCGGGCCGGCCGGCGCGGCGGCCGCCGCGCGCCGCGTGTGCTTCGCGATCACTTCGCGGCGTTGCTTCTCGCGCCGGCGATCGTCGCGCCAGGCCTTCACGCGCGCGCCAGCCGCCTGCCAGCCTGCGACGATCCGCTCGCTGGCCGCGCCGAACAGGCGCCCGAACGAGAACTGCGTGGAGAGGATCACCGACAGGAACAGGCAGGTGAGGATGACGATGAGCGAGCCCGTCGGGTTGAAGTACTCGGCGACGTACGCCGACAGGCGCTGGCCGAAGTAGCCGCCCGGGAGAAAGCTGCGCGTCTGCACGTCGGCGGCGCCGAACGCGATGCTGAGGAACGAACTGAGGCACGCGAAGAGCAGGACCGCGCCAACCATCTTCGTGTAGGCCGCGTCCAGCCTGCGGCACCAGAAATAGTGCCAGCCCGGCACGGCGAGCACCGCGGGTACGAGGAACGCGGCGTAGCCGACCAGCTGGAACGAGAGTTCCGCGAGGAACGCCCCCACCCGGCCGATCAGGTTGACCGGGGGCAGCCGGGTCCCGGTGTTGAAGAACCAGGCCGGATCGGACGCGTCGTAGGTCACCAGCGCGATCAGCCAGATGAGTGCCGCGGCGAACAACGCCACGCCGAGGAATTCGCTCAGGCGGCGCGAGAGCGTAGAGGAAGCAGCCACGTCAGATCTCCATCACCACCGGCAGCACGAGCGGGCGGCGGCCCGACCGCTTCCGGAAGAACCGGCGCAGTTCAGTGCGAATCTTTTCCTTGATCAGCCCGTAGTCGGTCCGTTCTTCGACGCTCGCGTGCTCGAGCACCTCGGCCACGATGCGCGCCGATTCGCGCAGCAGCATCTCGGCGTCGCCGTCGAGCACCAGGCCGCGCGTGATCACGTCGGGGACGCCCTCGATGCTTCCCGTCTGCTTGTTGATCACCAGCACCGGCACGATCACGCCGTCCTCGGCGAGGTGCCGCCGGTCCCGCAGGACTTCGTCGCCGACTTCTCCCAGGCCCGGGCCGTCGATGAGCACGCGCCCCGCCGGGGCCTTGCCGACGATGCGGCCGCCACTGGCGGTGAAGTGCAGAATGTCGCCGTTGTCGGCCAGCAGGATCGTCATCTGCGCGAGCGCGCCGCCCGACGGCGGGGTCGTGGCCGTGACGGGGTGGCCGGCCATCCGCTCGGCGACCCGGGCGTAGCGCCCGCGCTGCCGGAACTCCCCGTGGATCGGCGCGAAGAACCGGGGCTGCAGCAGCGACAGCATCAGCTTCAGTTCCTCCTCGCTGCCGTGCCCTGACACGTGTACGTGCTTGATGCCCTCGAGCACGATGTCGGCTCCGCGCCGCGCCAGGTGATTGATGACGCGGCCGATCGCCTTCTCATTGCCCGGAATCGCGCGGGCGGAGAACACGACCGTGTCCTGGGGCGTCAGCGAGATGTGGCGATGGTCGTCGATCGCGATCCGGGACAGGGCCGACAGCGGTTCACCCTGGCTGCCGGTCGTGACGCAGACGACCTCGCCGGGTGGGTAGTTGCGGACGTCGGTGTCGCGAATCAGGAGTCCCGGCGGGATCCGCAGGTAGCCGAGGCGCTGCGCGATCTGCGAGTTCTCGATCATGCCCCGCCCGACGAACGCCACCTTGCGACGGAAGGCGGACGCCAGGTTCACGAGGATCTGCATGCGGTAGAGGCTCGTCGCGAACGCCGTGACGATGACCTTGCCCCGCGTGCTGGCAAAGATCTCCTCGAACGCCTCGATGACGTCGGTTTCCGACCCCGTGAACCCCGGGCGCTCGATGTTCGTGCTGTCGGCAAAGAGCGCCAGCACCCCGCGCGCGCCAAGGTCCGCGAAGCGGTGAAAGTCGAAGCGCTCGCCGTCGAGCGGCGTCTGGTCGATCTTGTAGTCGCCGGTATGGACGATCGTGCCGACCGGCGTCTCGATGGCCAGCGCCACGCAATCGGGCATGCTGTGCGTGACGTGCAGGAATTCGATGGAGAAATCGCCCACCGTCACGCGATCGTGCGCCTTGACGGGCACCAGTCGGTCCCGCACGTCGAGGCCGTGCTCTTCGAGCTTTCCCTCGAGCAGCGCCAGCGTGAGCGGGGTGCCGTAGATCGGACCGCGCACGAGCGGCAGCACGTGCGGGACCGCGCCGATGTGGTCCTCGTGGCCATGGGTGAGCACGAGCGCCGAAACCTGCGCCGGGCGCCGCTCCAGGTACGTGAGATCCGGGATGATCCGGTCGACGCCGAGCAGTTCCGGTTCCGGGAACATCACGCCGGCGTCCACCAGGAGCGTGGTCGCTTCCCAGGACACGGCGAGCATGTTCATCCCGAACTCGCCCAGGCCGCCGAGCGGCACCACTTCGAGGGCGGGCTGGCCGTCGTCTCCGCCGACAGTCGGGTCAGTCATAGGCACAGCCCTTCGCGCGCGTGCTCCGGGCGAAGGCGGAAATGCACTCCAGCAACGCGGCCATCCGGCTGAAATCGAACGAGCGAGAACCGGAAGATCCCAGCCGGCAAGACACACCCATCGGCGACACGACCTGCACCGTACCCGCCGGAGCGGGACCGCGACGCAGGTGACAGGCGCTGGACGCCCGATTGTCGTGTGACCGACAGGCTGCAGGCTGCTGGGTGAGCCTGACAACCGTACAGGAAGGCGCGAACCGACCGTGCCGGGCGCCCGCAAGCGACGCGCCAGGGCACGCTAACCCACCGGAACTATAGCACATCCGGACGGGAGCCCGAAGCGAAAACGGCGGCCAGCCGTGCGATCTCGCCCAGGTCGAGCGTCTCCGGACGGCGGCGAGGATCGATACCCGCCTTCGCCGCCGCTTCGCCCGGCGCCCAACCGCGTGCGTCCGAGAAGCTCCGAAGTGCATTGCCCAGTGTCTTGCGGCGCTGGGCGAATATGCTGCGGACCATCTGCTCGAACAGTGCGGCATCCGGCACGGGGACGGCCGGAGGGCCGAACTCCAGATGGACGACCGCGGAACGCACGCGGGGCGGCGGCCGGAAGGCGCCCGGCGGCAGGATCAGCGGACGGGTGACGCGGGCGTGAAGCTGGACGAGGATGCTCAGCACGCCGTAGTCGCGGGTGCCGGGGCGGGCGGCGAGGCGGTCGGCCACCTCGCGCTGCAGCATCAGGGTGGCGTCCGACAGGAAACGACCTTCGTCGGCGAGCGACAGCAGCCGGAACAGGATCGGCGACGAGATGTTGTAGGGGAGGTTGCCAGCCACGCGGACCGGCACTGACGGCGGCGGAAACAGCGTGCGAATGTCTGCCTGCAGGAAGTCCCCGACGACGACCTGCACGTTGGGCGCAACGGCGCGCCCGAGCTCGGAGGCCAGGTCGCGGTCGATCTCGACAGCCACGAGGCGGCGCACGCGAGGGGCCATGGGCAGCGTCAGCGCGCCCCGCCCGGCACCGATTTCGAGGAACACGTCGTCGGGCTTCGGATCGACGACGTCCACGAGCTTGCGCACCCAGGCCGGTTCGAGAAAGTACTGGCCGAAGCGCTTGCGGGTTCTCAATGTTTCAGTGCGCCTTTTGCCGCTGTCAGTCGCCCTTGCCACCGTTTTCGTCGTCGTCTTCGCCGTCTTGTCGCTCGTCGTCTTCGCCGTCTTGCCCGTCGTCTTCGCCGGACTGCTCGCGCCAGTAGTGTTCTTCGATCTCCTCGATCTCTTCCTCGCCCATGCCGAAGTAGTGGCCGATCTCGTGGATGAGCGTCTCACCGATGGCCGTCACCAGCTCGTCTTCGTCGTATTCCCGTTCGTGCGGACCCTGGAACACGGTGATGCGGTCGGGGAGGCGATTCCCGTAGTCCCACCCGCGTTCGGTGAGCGGGACGCCGTGATACAGGCCGAAGAGCGTTTCGCCGTCCGGCACGTCCATCTCGTCGAGCAACTGCGCGTCCGGTTCGTCCTCGACGATGATAGCGAGGTTGCGGATGCGCCGGCGGAACCGTGCCGGAATGGTCAGCAGCGCCTGCTGCACGAGGGCTTCGAACTTGTCGCGACGCATGTCAGCGGCCGCGCCTGGCAGGTCTGGCCGGGCGCGCGGCCGCGCCGGCCTTCTTCGTCTTCTTCTTCGGGACGGCCTTGCGGGCGGGCTTCGAGGCCGGGGATGGAACACCCGGCGAGGCCGCCGCGGCGCTCCGGAAGAAATCGCACGCCGACCGCACGGCGCAGCGGTCGCAAAGCG
>Ga0315279_10002558_pt1 | contig 26973 bp, 29 predicted proteins | sample YL17G06_20_MG_FD_203694 | JGI IMG/M metagenome (GOLD analysis project Ga0315279, IMG submission 203694) | Sediment microbial communities from Yellowstone Lake, YNP, Wyoming, USA - YL17G06_20 | ecosystem: Environmental > Aquatic > Freshwater > Lake > Sediment | place: USA: Wyoming | collected... | reverse complement strand
TCTTAAAAAACTATGAGGATAGACTTTTCTGCGTGAACAAAAAAACTTCTTATTCACAATCTTAATTTAACTCTAAACTTCGCTCTTGTCAAGTCTTTTTTGCCATTTTTCAATTTTTTTACATACGCCAAAATGAGCTAAAATCAAATCGGATTAAAGTCATTTCGTTGTCTCTCAATTAATTATACGAAAGGCGCCCTATCTTCTTTGATCTTTTGTGACCAATTCACCCTTCTTTCTCTGGCTTAATTTTATCCGTTTCAACTTTCGCGGAAGTTCGGCGTAGGCAAGCCTTCATGGCTTGCCCTCCAAGGCGATGAACCCTCTGGTTCAAACCAAGGCATAAAGCCTTGGCTACACGCTTTGCAGGACGCACATCATACGAATTTTTCCAAATAAAACTTTCCTTCCAAAAGTTTCCCGTAGGTGAAATGCTTGAACCAATCCCCGATGTTTAAATATATCCCTCTTTGTGGTGAACTTGGGGAACCATGAGTTAGGTTCTCTAAAGTAGGTATATGGGTATGTGCTAAAATCACTGCATCAAAGCCTTGCCTGATTTTTTCATAAGCAAAGCTTTTGTAGTCCTCTACATAGCTTGCTTCCCTCTTGTCCGCTTGGACTCTGCTTTTTCCTGCCACAAATTTAGCCAGAGGATAGCTTAGATCAGGAGGGAGTTGTCTATAAAGAAAGATATTTACCCTGTTCCTCAGTATCTTCTTTAAGATTCTATATCCCCAATCTTTTTTAGCCAGCCCATCACCGTGAGCCATGAAAATTTTTTTACCTTGATGATTTACCTCTACCTCCTCTTTGAAAATCTTTATGCCAATCTGTCCGGTCAAAAAATCTCCTAACCAGAAATCGTGATTACCCACCACATAACTTACTTTTATTCCAGAATCGACCACATTCCTCAATTGGCTTAAAACTTTGAAATGATCTCTAGGGATAAGATTTTTGTATTCAAACCAGAATTCAAACATATCCCCCAGGATATACAAAGACTCCCCATCCTTTTTTACTTTATCCAAAAAAGCCAAAAGCCTTTCTTCTTTTATCTTCTCTTTCTCTTTTTCTTCTGCTCCCAGATGAGCATCGGAAATAAAATAGATTGTCTCTGGCATAGGCTAACTTTCTATTGATTAGAGGTATTCAATGTTGGTCCGTGCACCCATAGACGCCGCCCAATTTTGAGGCGGGAGTATTACCTCGCTACAACTAACTACAAACGCAACGAAATTTGTTAGATTCTAATGGACTGTAACAAAAGTTCAGGATGTATGTAGGTGCTCAATTTATTGAGCATTGTCGCCAGTCCGCCCCGCCTTTGGCGGGGCAACTACAACAGGGAACGAGTTTATGTTACTCGCCACTAGCTGATTCCCCCCTCTCCCGCAAGGGGAGAGGGAAAAGCTTTGTGTATCAGGAATAAATGCCTTCGTATTAATCTTCTATCTCACCAAAGCTTCTTCTATTTTCTTTGATTTTGTGGCGGGGTAAGGTACCCCGCCACAACTCTGCTTTAAATTATTTCGCTTTCTTAGCCAAAGCCTCTTCTATTTTCTTTTTAACAAACGGATGGGTTTCCTTTTTTTTCAACTTTTTAATAGCTCTGATTCCTTTTTTACCACCAATTTTCCCTAAAGCCTCGACAGTAAAGGCTCTGGTGGTCCAATCCTTGCTCCCTAATTTTTTTAGAAGAGTGCTTGTAGCTCGTTTATTCTTTAGTTTGCCTAACGATTCTATCGCCAGGTGAACTGCAATTGTGTCGGTCTTCAGTTTATTCAATAGTTTAATCAAAGGTTTGACAGATGGTTTTCCTATCTCCACCAAAGCCGATGCAGAGGTCATGCGCACGCTGAAATGTGGATCGGATAAGCCACGAATCAAATAAGAGATAGCACGCTTGTCCTTTAATTTTCCTAAAGCCACGGCAGCACTTTTCCGGACCACCTCCACCGAATCTTTTAGACAAAAGGAAATATGGGTGAACGCTGTGGTATCTCCGATTTTACCTAAAGATTCACAGGCATAACTGCGGGTGTTGAAATCTTCCTTGTCCAGAAGCTCAATTAAAGGGGTTACCGCTCTTTTGTCTTTTATATCTCCCAAGATGCGAGAGGCGAGTTTGACTACGTCTTTGTTATCGCTTTTCAGAGAATCGATCAAAGGCATAACCGCAGGCTCACCGATTTTACCCAATATTTCAATCAAGGTCCACATCTCTCTGGCATCCTGGGTGCTCAATTTGCCCAAAAGATCCGGAACCGCCTCCCCTCCCATCTCGATCAAAGCCTTCTTGGAAGGCTCCGCCAAGTCTCTGTATTTTTCCAATCCACCGCAGGCTTTTATAAAAAGACTATCCACCTTCTCTTTTAACTCATCCGCTGAAGCTGAGTGTAAATTCGCTACGCTCACTACAAGAAGGATGACGAATGACGAAATGATGAATAAAATTAATTTCTTCATGTTTAAATACTTTTTTGTTCCCCCTCACCCTAACCCTCTCCCCTATGGGGAGAGGGGATCAATATAAATGCTTACTTGTCTATCCCCACTCCCCATTGGGATGGGGTGGTCCACCAGGTGCTATCTTTTCCGTTGCCGTTATAATGATCAGTTCCCGACAAGTCCAAAAAAATTCCTATGGAGCCATAATCCCTTCTTGGGTTTCCATACCCTTGAGTATTATCCTTCTTTTCCACGTAATAACCATCATCTCCATTTTCATCTACAAGAATCCCTACCCCGTTGGCACTTCCGGCGCCTTGCGATAGATCCCAAGTCACATAATCGTCATTGCCGGATTTATCATACAACAGTCCAAAAGCAAGATCATGTCCGCATCCTTGCGACACCCCGTGCGATATGTAAACATCGTCTCCTTTCTTATCTTCCAAAATTCCTACGGTCATATGCGTTGCCGCACCTTGAGCATATTGATAAGAAACATATTTATCGTTTCCTTCTTCATCCACCAGGTTTCCCAATCCCCACCAATAGCTTGAGCCCTGTCCGAAAATATCGGAGGTATAAAGATCGTTTCCGGATAGATCGTAAAGTAATCCGATTCCACCGGACATTTCAGGTCTTATGCCATAGGCGAAGCCTTGAGACAGGCTAATATAATGATCTTTATATCTTAAAATATCCTTATATTTTCCTCCTGCAAAATAATTGTCGTTTCCAGCCGAATCGATTAGAGCCCCAAATCCAGATATGAATCCAAAACCTTGTGCAAAAAGAGAAGCAGTATATTGGTCAGCTCCTTTTGTATCCGATAAAACACCCAAGCCGAAGCTTCCTGCTCCCATGGTGAAGATGTCTCCGAAATATTTATCATTTCCACCTTCATCCAAAAGCATCCCCATGCCGAAAAGACCGGAACCTAAAGAAAAATTATCTGCCAAATATGTATCATCGCCGGACAAATCCACTAAGATTCCTTCTCCGAAGAAACCTGATCCGATGACGAAGTCACCTTTCGACCGAAAAACATCATTTCCACCCAAATCAATAATTACGGATGAATTTATACTGTCCTCTTTAGCCTGTGAGAGAAAATAATCATCATCTCCTCCCAGATCTATTATCACTGCAGGATTTCCTTGATATTTACTGGATCCAAATCCTCCGACGATAATCTCGCCAAGATAAGTATTCATTCTAAAGATGATATCATTTCCCAAATCTTTCTTGTTTTTTGTAATTGATTCTATCCGGGGTTTAGTCTTTAAATAATCTTTCAAGATTGAAAGAGTGGCTTTGGTTGCCGATGAAAGAGCTATCCCCGCCTCATAAATTTTCTCCCTTTTTATTTTCCCCAAGTAAGGAATCATCTTTTTGACAAGCTCCTCTTCGTATTTACTCTCTTGGTCTAATTCTTCCGGAGTCTTGAATTCATCATTTACGTCCTCTAAAAGAATCACCGGGAAATTAGTTTTGATAAAATCTTTCTCTTCGTCGGTAAGACCAACAAAAGCTTCTTTAGACAGAGAATCTGCCAGATATAAGCCTTCGAAAAGATAGCAAAGAGAGGTTTTTAACGCAGAGGGAAGGTCTTTTGATACCTTAGAGTAATGCTGCATAAACCTATTATTTGAGGTATCAATTTTAAAATCTTCTATTTCGACTTTTAAAGATAGGTCATTTATAGAATTTGCCTGAAGATAAGCGGAAAGAAAAGGAATTAAATCAAGCCATGAGCTTAAAATGGCTTTATTTATGTTTTGACTAATAGAATTGTTAAATAGGAAAAGGTCTAAAGGTTGGTGCATGAATGAATCAACAAGTTTCAGCCGAAACGAATCCACATCCACATAGTCATTTCTGAATCCCAGATCGTTTTTGGTCATCTTTATACATCTTAAAGCATCATCCAGTGCATTTTGCCAAGATGCTATTGAATCACTTTCCGAAGTCAATCTCTCTTGCGACTTTGAAGGAGAATAGTTTACTGAAAAAACTACTAAAAATAAGTAGATAATGGATATTACTTTTTTCATTTGGGCTTTCTCTTTCACCTCTCCCCCTGATTCCCCCTCTCCATACTTATGGAGAGGGGGACAAAAGGGGGTGAGGTTATCTTTTTTTCTTTTCCACGATTTTGACTACCACAATGCTGACCTCATACAGCAAATAGAGGGGTCCGGCTAACATTAATTGTGTAAATGCATCTGGGGTAGGAGTTATCACAGCCGACAGCACCAGAATTCCTACAAGCGCATACTTGCGACCCTTAGCTAAGCCTTGAGAACTTACTATTCCCAGTTTTCCTAAAAAATAAAATACGAGGGGAAGCTCGAAAACCGCTCCGAAAGCCAAAGTTAGATAGCTGATAAAGCTGATGTAATCGCCGATTTTTATCATAGGCTTCAGTTTCGGGGTCCCGAATCCCAAAAGAACTTTTATGCTCAGGGGCAATATAAAAAAGAAACAAAAGACCGACCCTGCCAAAAAGAAAAAGGTAGAGAAAAGCACTACCGGAACCACCAGTTTGACTTCTCTTTCCAAAAGTCCGGGAACCACAAACTGCCATAGATGATAAAATACCACCGGCAGGCTGGCAATTAGCCCAGCTATTAAGGAGATCTTAATTCTTATGCTGAAAGCTTCGGTGGGTGACATGAAATAAACCTCTGGGATAGGCTTGGTGAGAAAATCTATCAATCTTTCGGAAAAAAAATATGCCACGATGGAAAAAAGAAAGACGGAGATAATACATTTGATTAGCCTACCTCTCAATTCCTCCACATGATCCAGAAAGGACATCTGTTTTTTTTCTTTCGCCATATTCGGCTCTCGCAAATCCTTAGAAAATACAATCAAATAAATAATATCACTTCAGCCAGTTGTCAATCGAAAACTAATACAAAGGTACTAAAATATTCTGCATTGTCATTGCCCAGACGAGCGGATGCTCCCGTCAGGGGGCGCGTCCGTGCGAGTCCCCCACCAGAGACAGGGGACGGGGCAATCTCCTGTTTTTCTCGCTGGTAACGGACACCCTGTCCGTTATCATAGAACGTCACGGACGAGGGCATCCGTGACGAACAAGAGAAGGAACTTTATCTTTTCAAATCCCCCCTTGTCCCCCTTTACAAAAGGGGGAATCATAATCTTCTTTATAAAAGAGGGAATCTTTAATCCTCTCTTTAAAATAGAGAAACAAAATCCCCCTTTGAAAAAGGGGGATTCAGGGGGATTATAAATCTCAGAATTTTAACTCCGATGACTGGTAACTTGTGACGAAAGCCGTTTGGCAAGAATTACCCCAAAAGATTTTTAAGCTCGTTCATAAACTCGTTTATGTCTTTAAATTTATGATATACCGAGGCGAATCTGACGTAGGCTACCTCGTCCAAATCCTTTAATCTCTTCATCACCGTTTCTCCTATCTCTTTGCTGGTGATCTCTGTTTTGGAGAGATTTTGCAGTTCCTCCTCTATCTCCTCCACCATGGATGCTATCCTTTTGACACTGATGGGGCGTTTTTTGCAGGCAAGCTCGATTCCCCTTTGAAGCTTCTGTCTATCGAAAGGCTCTCTTCGTCCGTCGTTTTTTATTACGATTAAGGGGACGTCTTCAATATATTCATAGGTGGTGAAGCGTTTGCCACAGGATTCGCATTCTCTTCTTCTCCTCACCGACCTTCCATCCTGTGAGGGTCTTGAATCAACCACCCTATCTTTTTCCTGTCCACAAAACGGGCATTTCATACTTTTCCTCGCCTTTTCCCACTAGTGGCATGTAACATAAATTCGTTCCTATTGTAGTTGCCCCGCCAAAGGCGGGGCGTACTGGCGACACTGCTCAATAAATTGAGCAACTACATAATTTCTAACCTTCTAACTTTTCCGCCAGAGGCGGATCTGCCTATGGCAGACAAACCTTCTAACCTTTAAAAATCTGAATTTGAACTCCCGCCTCTTTCAACATCTCCTTGGACATCTTGTCCGGATAACTATCCTTAATTATTATCTTTCTTATCCCGGCATTGATAATCAACTTCGTGCACAAAATACAAGGCTGGGTGGTGGAATATAAGATGCCATCTTTTATGCTCACCCCAAACAGGGCGGCCTGGACGATGGCATTTTGTTCGGCATGAGTAGCTCTGCATAGCTCATGTCTTTCCCCTGAAGGGATGCCCAATTTTTCTCTGAGACAACCTATCTCCAAACAATGCTTAAGTCCTGAGGGAGCACCATTATATCCGGTCGCCAATATTTTTTTGTCTTTCACGATCACCGAGCCGACCTGTCTTCTCAAACAGGTGGAGCGGGTAGCGGCTAATTCGGCTATGCTCATAAAATATTCATCCCAGGAGGGTCGGGTCTTCTTGGGCTCAACTTTTCCTTTTCGGGAATAATTTGCTTTCCGAGACAATGTGAAGTTTTTCCTTTTATTCAATAAGGTTTTTAAGGACTTAATGAGTGCAACCTTTTGGACACCTCTCCCCCTTAGTCCCCCTCTCCACACATGTGGAGAGGGGGAGATAGGGGGTGAGGTTAAAACAGTCAGGTTCTATCCTTACTCGAAAAACTCGCATCAATACTTCGGAACTTACACATCAACAGCCCTTCAGAGAAGATTCATTCAAAATCTATTCTTATCCGATCTCCAACCTTTGCTTTCAAAAACGCTTGGGCACTTCCTTGATTGACCGCTAACTCCAAAAAATCTGAACTCCCAATAAGGGCACCTAATCTTTTAGATTCGCTACGCTCACTACAAGTTTCTTTTATTTCAAAATATGATCGGCTTATCCCTTTTATCCTTCTTTTGCCCACCCTTATTTCTACATTTTTCTTTTTGTCCAAAAGATCGGCTGGAATGTTGGTGATCAGGTTACCAAAATGATCTATATGAATGATCTCGCCCTTTAAGCTTTTCCCTTCTGATTGGGGCTGAGGGAGGATAAATTTCATACATTCCTTTGCAGGTGATCCGAACTCATCGGTTTTAATTCCCAATGAAAGATAAGCGGTGACCGGGGCAAAGATGTCTCTGGCGTGAAAAGTGCTGGATGGTTCAGCCAAAAAATATTTCTTGTTAGAAATAATTATTATGTCTGTGATATCCTCTCTTTGATAAATGAAGCTGAAGATTCCATTATCCGGACCTATAAAAAAGAAATCTTTGGTTCTTATCAAAATTGGCTCTCGTACACTTCCGACTCCTGGATCCACAACCGCAAGATGAATAGTTTCTTTTGGAAAATATTTGTAAAAGTTGTTCAAAGCAAAAGCGGCGCCCAAGACATCATAAGAATCAATGTCATGTGTTACGTCCACAATTTCGGCTTGAGGATTGATCCTTTTGATTACCCCCTTGACCGCACCCACGTAGCCGTCCTTAGTGCCGAAGTCGGTAAGGAGTGTGATTATCTTTTTTCTCATTTGTGTCTTATGAAGATCACTGGTCAAGGGTAAGGTATCCTTGTCCAACAATTTGTGAGGGTCATAATTCCAAAAGATTTAATCCTGTCTCTGGATCAGGCCTTCTTTCTATTTTACTATCAGACGGAATGATCATAAATTCGCCAGTGGCGGAGATGGTGGCGGAAAAGAGATGTCCTGAGAATGCTTTCATATCAGAACCCGCCGCAGTTACATGGGCATGCACGAAAGGTTTACCTTCTATGTAAGCAATGCTTCCGGTTAGATTACCAAACTCCAAATCATCTCCAATAAATTTTTTTATATATTCCTTTTTTGCCGAATCGAAATATCCTAAGGTCAAATCCTTAAACGCTCCCAAACCAAAAACAAAGCCACCTAAGATTTTTTGTTCCTCCACAAAAGAAGATAAAGTTTTTATTACTTCCTCTCCCTTAACCAACCTTACCAGATACCCATGCTGAATTTTTCTGAAATACATTCGGTTGCTCCTGTGATTGACTCAACAATTTTGCTGTCAGATCAGGGGATCTGACAGTTCGTAGAAATCCTATTGTTCGTGCGGGAATTGGATTTTCCCGCCTCTGGCGGAATCCTGGTGACCCGCACGAGGCTGGTTCGGGAATTCCAATTCCCGAACCAACTTAGGCCCAGGGCTCATCCCGCCCAGACGAATGTCCGTATGGGTGAAACAGAACTTGGAGTGCACCAGCTTGCTGGTGCGGTTTTTTCTAAAAGTCTAAGCAGTTGCGGTATAAGAACATCTCCATTTCAGAAAACCGCGAAAGCAAGCTTTCGCACTCCGAAAACACTTTTTCAACACGCCCTAAAGCTTCACACTCCAGTGAACCCTCTCCGAATTTGACTTTTTCAAAGTCCTCTTTTATCCGGTCTCTTTTTTCAACCAATCCAAATATTTTTCGTAACCCGTTAAGATGCCTAATGCAATGATCTCCGGAACCTCATAGCTATGAAGCTCCATCACCCTCTTTTTTAACTTCTCGAAGAGCACATCTTTGGTTTTTATCATCAACAGAACTTCTTCTTCTGTGCTAATCTTCCCTTTCCAGCGAAACACAGATTTAAGCCCAGGAACTATGTTTACACAGGCGGCTAATTTTTCCTGAACTAAAGCTTGGGCTATCTTTTCCCCCTCCTTCTCAGATGCACAGGTTACAAAGACAACAATATAATCGGTCATCTGCTAATCTTCCTCTTCAATATCTTTTCGACTCTGTCCACTTTCCCTTTTAGTCTATTTTTTGCTCCTTTTCGGTCGTCAATGGTTATCACCATATATACTCTTTTGCACTCCTTTGTCATGGTTTGATGGCATCTTTTGATCACTTTAAAGATACTATCCCAGCTTCCCTCGATGGTGGTGCTCATAGCGGAGGTGCGATATGGCAGACCGCTTCTATCCACAATGTCAATCGTTTTTGCCACATATTTTCCCACGGAATCCCCTTTGTCCAATGGGAAAATGCTAAAGGATACTAACAAAACACCCTCCTTCCTTTGCAAGGATTTAGGTTGCTCGTAGCCAAGGGTTCATCCCTTGATGCCAAGCCATGAAGGCTTGGCTACGCAGGCTTTCCTTGGTTGGTATTTAATTTCCAACAGATGAAACAGATGAATAAGATGCCCCCCGGACCCCCAGCTTACACCAAGGATAAATCCGTTCAATCCGTTTAATCCGTTGACCTATTCGATCCCCAACTCCTCCTTTACCTCCTTTACAGCCTCGACCATCACCTTCAACTTCTCCTCTGCCTCTTGTGGAGTTCTGGTCTTTAAACCGCAGTCTGGATCGATGTAAACTTTTTCAACGGGGAAGACCTCTAAAGCTTTTTTGATGTTCTTCTTCACGTCCTCTTTTTTCTCAATGATGTGGCTGTGGGAATCCAGAACGCCGACTGCAATCTCCTTGGTAAATTTTGGCTCTCTAAATATATCCAGGTTAGCAAAATTGCTGTTTGCAAATTCCAGATCCAGCTGATCCACTGCTAAATCTAAAATTTTGGGATAGATGGTTTTGAAATCTCCATAACAGATATGACTTATAGTCTTGGCTTTTATTCCGGAAGTCACTATCTTCATGGCTTCGATGGCTAAATCGATCTCATCCTGGCGGGTGGAGAGGGCCGGCTCATCAATTTGAATGTATTTTGCTCCCGCTTTTTCCAAGTCAACTACCTCTTGATGAATCACCTCAGCTAAGGCTAAAACCAAATCCCTACGCGAGGGATAATATTCATTGAATGACCAATCACACATAGTATAAGGACCGGTCAACATTCCCTTGACCGGTTTTGGAGTCAGGCTTTGAGCATATTTGAACATCTCCACGGTCATGGGCACCTCTCTTTTTATTTCACCTTTGACCACCGGTTTTCTATAATACCTATTACCATAAGACCTGACCAGTCCACTTATTCCAAATCCTTTTAGCCTTTCGGCAAAATAGGTGGTCATGTCCCCTCTTTCCATCTCTCCATGCACCAAGATGTCCAGCCCGATTTTTTCTTGGAGTCGAATACATTCCTCGGTCGCCTTTTTCTCAAGCTGTGTTAATTCCTCTTGAGAAATCTCTTTGGAGGCGAACTTTTGCCGGGCTTTAACTAAATAATCCGGTTTGGGAAAACTTCCTACTGTGGTAGTCTGTAACATTTTCATGATAGTTTAGAGTTTAGAGTAAAGAGTTTAGAACTTTTTACCTCTCCCCTATCCCCCCTCTCCACATTTGACACTATGTCATAATTCGGTTTTTTGTAGCCGTCCCGCTTAGCGGGGCGAAAACCCTTTGTTGAATTCCAACAGCTTGCGCAATCTAAAGATTGCGGCTACAAAGGCAAAACATAATTCGGACACACCCTCATTTATGTAGAGGGGGACGGGGGGTGAGGTCTATTCCACTGAAAGATTTATCCTTTCCATCTCACGTCTAATTCTCGAGCCGCTTTGGCTTCGTCCAGGCGGGTAACCGGTGTATTGTGCGGAGCGGATTTAACTATTTCGGGATTCTCCTCTGTCTCTTTTGCGATTTGAATCATGGCTTGGATAAATTCATCCAAACTCTCCTTGCTTTCGGTCTCCGTGGGTTCTATCATTAAAGCTTCGGGGACGATCAAGGGGAAATAGACGGTGGGGGCATGTAGCCCGAAATCCAAAAGCCTTTTGGCAATGTCCAACGTCTTTACTCCTTTGGCTTTCTGATTTACTCCAGAGAAAACCACCTCATGTTGACAACAACCGGGATAGGGGAGGTGATAATAATCTTTCAACCCGGCTCTGATATAATTAGCATTGATCACTGCATTTTCACTAACTTCCCTTAAGCCTGATGCTCCATTTTGCCGGATATAACAAAAAGCTTTCACCAACACCCCAAAGTTTCCATAAAAACTGTGCATTCTTCCAATTGAATCGGGACGTTTATAATCAAAGTAATACTCTTCAACTCCTTTTTTATTTGTCCTTTTGGCTATCAGGGGGACGGGAAGAAACGGGGCTAAGTTTTTTTTCACTCCTACCGGTCCTGAGCCCGGACCGCCCCCGCCGTGGGGGGTGGCGAAAGTCTTATGTAAGTTAAAATGAACTACATCGAATCCCATATCTCCGGGTTTGGCTATTCCCATCATGGCATTCAGATTCGCCCCATCCATGTAAAGAAGTGCTCCGGCATTATGAACTACTTCGGCAATCTCCAATATTTGAGATTCAAAAAGCCCCAAAGTATTGGGATTGGTCAGCATCAAAGCCGCCGTCTCTTCGTTGGTTGCCTTTTTCAACTCCTCCAGATCGACCAGTCCTTTTTCATTGGATTTGATCTGAATTGTGGTGTAGCCAGCGGTAACCACAGAGGCGGGATTAGTGCCGTGAGCCGAGTCGGGAATAATCACCTTTGATCTGGGGTTCCCATTTTTCTTATGATAAGCATGGATCACCAATAAACCGGTCAATTCCCCTTGTGCTCCCGCAGACGGCTGTAAGGTTATCTCATCCATTCCCCCGATCTCTTTGAGATACTCACCCAATTCAAACATCAATTTTAACGCACCCTGGCAAGTCTCTTGGGGTTGATGCGGATGAAGATGCAAAAATCCGGGAAGGCGTGAAAGGGTTTCATTTATCTTGGGATTATATTTCATGGTGCATGAACCCAGAGGATAGAATCCCTTATCTACGTGATGGTTCATTATGGAGAGTCTGACAAAATGCCTGACCACATCCACCTCGCTCACCTCTGGTAAAGGAGGATTCTCTTTTCTCAACTTATCTTTGGGCAATAATTCTTCTATATTCTTTTCAGGCACATCCAAAGGTGGCAAGGAATACCCTATTCTTCCCGGTGAAGATAGCTCAAATATCAATTTTTCGCTCATTTATTCAAAACTCCCTGATAGAAACTTTATACATCCTTTTTTTGAGGTTTACGAAAAGTTCTCTCATTGTAGTTGCTCGATCTACGGTTAGACTTCTCTCACCGTCCTAAGCCTGTCGAAGGATCGAGCTTACGATGAGCCCAATCACCGCCTTTGGCGGGATACCGCTAAAAGCGGTATAAATTGGGCAACTACAACCACTCTTTTTTGTCGGGTAGCTGACCTACGGTTCGCAACCCGACCTACATCTTACTCACCCCCACCCTACCTCCCCCATCAAGGGGGAGGGAAATCTACACATCTTCCATCCTTTCAATCCGCTTAGTCCGTTGGTATGAACCATACGGTTCATACCGCTGACCGCTTTATTGCGTTCGGGATGAATCCGTTGACCCTTCGTGCTTCAATTGCTTAATCTTTTCTTTTACCCAGCCGGTATCCGCAGAACTCGGATGATCTGTCAAAAATTTTTGATAAAGCTCCAAAGCTTTGGCGGTATCGCCGGCTTGGGCATAGGAGTAAGGAATATATCTTTCAGCATCCTCAGTCATTTCATCTTTTGGATATTTCTCTAAAAAATTCTGGAAGGCATCTACTGCTTTCAGATAATCCTTCCTTCTTATTTCGAGCCAGGCTAAGTTAAAGAGAGCATCCTTTGATTTCCCCTTTTTATTTTCCGGGTCCAAAGCTACCACTTTTTGGTAACAAAGGGCCGCCTCATCATACCTCCTGCGTGCTTCATACTTGTCCGCCAGCTTGGTGGCAAGCTCCACGTCAGTTGAATCAGCTTGGAATCTATTTTCCATATCCTCCAAGGTTTCCTTTCCTTGTAGGTATGCCTGAATGGTCGAGACAAATTCGCTATCTGGCAGATAGCCGTAAATTCTATCTATCTCTTCTCCTGTGCTTTTCATCAGGACAACTGTGGGGAAACCTGCAATTGCAAACCGATCCCCCATAGCCGTATCTTTCTTTCCCTCAGCTTTCACAAAAATCATATCTTTGGATAAAGCAATTACATCCTTACTGGTAAAGGTTGAATCCTCCAACCTCTTACACCACTTTCACCCATCCATCCAAAACTCCGCAATTATATACTTGTCTTGGTCTTGGGCAGTTTTCAGGGCATCTTCTAAGGAAGAAGCCCATTCGATCTGGTCTGGCGCTTTCTTCACACAGGAGCTTAAAAAAATCGCTCCCAAGGACAGAACCACTACCAGTCTCAAGACACAGAATTCGTGCAAAACTTTTCTTTTCATTTGTGCCTCTTTCGGTTATCTGCCATAGGCAGATCCGCCTCTGGCGGAAAAGTTAAATGGTTTGAGCGGTCCGAATTCTGGATTCATAGGATAGGTCAAAGATCGCCCACGGTCTGTTCTTTTATGGCCATGCTCTCTTCATATTTATCCGCAGGGACATAAATTTTATAGCCACCCTTTCCCTTGGTTACATAGCCCAGTCCCTCTTCTAAAAAGCTTCCTGAGGACTTTAGATAGCAGGGAATATCGTTATTTTCTAAAGTCTCTTTGAGAAACTCCGCATAGACCCGATTACGAGTAGCGTATAAAAGAACCAAATTTTCAGGCTTGTCCCCCTCTCTTAGGTCTTCTACTTCCTCCTCTTCTGGAAGCTCTTCCACCAAATCGTATTCGCAGTCAGGACATCTTTTTGTCCCCGGACTGTATTCGGTCTTACATAAAGGACAGAATGGCATAAATCACTTCTCCAATTTTCCAAAAAGCTGAAATAGGCACTCTGGAGTGTCCAGCTTTAGCTGGACCCAAATGTAGTTTCATTGGGTCTGCCTGAAGGCATACACTCCAAATCTAATACCCTTTGTTACAATTTTGTAAAAACAGAGCTTTTGCACTCCCGGAGTGCAACGATTTATTGTTGCGATTTAAACCAACTTTCTTAGCTCATCCACCAAATAGTCGATCTCCTCTTTGGTTCTCTTTTCCGTAACGCACACCAGAAGACAATTCTTAAATTTTCTATCGAATTGTGCCAAATCGATTCCGGCAAAAAGATTTCGTTTTATAAGCGACCTTATTATTCTCTTCGGGGGAATAGGCGTTTCCACCACAAATTCTTTGAAGAAGGGTGCATCGAATCTTTTGCTGAATCCTTTAATTTTGGTGATTTCACCTGAAGCATAGTGACTCTTTTGCAGGCATAATTCAGCTACCTTTTTGATCCCAGATTTCCCCAAAAGGGATAGGTAAACACAAGAAGCTAAGGCACACAAAGCCTGGTTGGTGCAGATGTTGGAGGTGGCTTTTTCTCTTCTTATATGTTGTTCTCTGGTTTGAAGGGTGAGAACGAAACCTCGTCTTCCTTGAGTATCTGTGGTGACGCCTACGATCCTTCCGGGCATTCTTCGGACGAGATTTCGCTTACAGGCAAAATAACCCAGGTATGGTCCACCAAAGGACAAATTGTTCCCCAGAGCCTGCCCTTCGCCCACGGAAATATCCGCATTACATTCACCCGGCGTTTTTAAAATCCCCAAAGAGATCGGATCACAGACTAAAACTAAAAGAGCACCCACCGAATGAGCTTTCGCCTCTATCTCTTCGATATTCTCAATCACTCCAAAGAAGTTAGGACTCTGGACTATTACACAGGCAATCCTTTCGGAAATGTTTTTATTGACCCCTTCAAGATCAATTAACCCATCCTTTGTGGAAAGAGTTTTCACTTTGAGTTTGATAGACCCACAATAGCTAAAAAGAACTTCCTTATAGCTGGGATTAAGTGCGCCTGCCACCAGAATCTCATTCCTCTGAGTCTCCGCATGCGCCAACAACGCCGCCTCTGCCACGGCTGTGGCTCCATCATACATGGAGGCATTAGCCACATCCATGCCGGTAAGCTCACAAATCAGAGACTGAAATTCATAGATGGTCTGAAGTGTTCCCTGACTGACTTCAGCCTGATACGGAGTATAGGCAGTATAATATTCTGATCTGGATATAATGTGGTCCACCACCGCAGGAATGAAATGATCATATGCTCCCCCTCCTAAGAAGCTAATAAACTGAGATGTATTTTTATTCTGCGCAGATAGATCGGTTAGCAGTTTGGTCAGCTGAAGCTCAGATAATGGCGGAGGAAGTTTTAATTCTTCTTTAAGGCGAACAGAATCAGGGATGCACTGAATCAGATCTTCGAAGCTTTCCACTCCGATTTGTTTCAGCATCTTTTTTCTGTCGCTTTCAGTATTCGGAACGTAGCTCATATTTTTGTATCTACGAAATAAGGTCTCTATGCTTATCGTTTTTCGGTTTAGGTTTAGTTTGACAAGCTCACTACAAGTCGGCTACGTATCGGATGTCGTCTGGTGGTTTCGTCTATCGTGTTTTGGACGGCAAACGATTGACGATGACCTTTTAGACGATACGTAATGGTTCGACATGCTCACCATAAACCCAAACCGCAACCTTTTCAAACGAAACCCGAAATCAAAATCCATTACGTCTTGCTCTCCACCAGTTTCCTGTAGTCAGCAGGTGAAAGCAAAGCCTCCAGCTCTTTTGGCTCTTTCACCTTAATCTTGATGATCCATCCTTGGCCATAAGGGTCGGAATTTATCAAGTTGGATTGTGTTTCCAACTGGGTGTTGACCTCGATCACCTCTCCGGAGAGAGGCGAAAAAAGATCGGAAACCGCCTTCACCGCTTCGATCACTCCGAACGGTTTCATTTGCTCGACTAAAGTCCCCACCTGGGGCAACTCCACAAAGACCACATCTCCCAGCTGTTTTTGAGCATAATCGGTGATCCCCACCGTGGCTACGTCTTTTTCCACTTTCACCCACTCATGTTCTTTGGTATATTTCAAATCATCCTTTATTTCTATCTTTGTCTCCACAATTCCTCCTCGGATTTTCTGCCAAATGCAGATCCGCCTCTGGCGGAAACTTGTTTTCGTATTTCGTTTATCGTTTGCGAAACTCGTATGGTTCGACTCTGCTCACCACAAGTCGATGCGCGTCAATCGAAACTCGATATTCGAAATCGTGTGTCCCAACTTCGAGTCTCGCACATCGAGCATCGAAACGAGCATCCTCACCCTAAACCGAGCATCTTTTTAGTATTTTTCCACCCCCTCCAATTTTTCTTTGAGCATCTCCTCCACCAAGGAGGTACCGAATCTGCCACTTATAAATCTTTCGTCCGAAAGGATTTTTTTGTGAAATTCGATGGTGGTTTCCACTCCTTCGATGATGAACTCTTCCAAGGCTCTTCTGGCTTTTAAAATCGCCTCTTCTCTGGTCTTTCCGTGGACGATCAATTTAGCAATCATCGAATCATAGAAAGGGGGAATCACATATTTAGCGTAGGCATGGGTATCCACCCGGATCCCATGTCCGCCCGGAGTGTGAAAGCTGGTTATAGTTCCCGGGCAGGGGAGAAAGTCTTTTTGCGGATCTTCCGCATTTATTCTGCATTCGATAGCATGCCCTTTCAGTGAGATATCCTCTTGGGAAAAAGTAAGTTTCTCCCCATAGGCTAAGCGAATCTGTTCTTTTATCAAATCTATGTCGGTAACCTCCTCGGTCACTGGATGCTCCACTTGAATTCGGGTGTTCATCTCCATGAAGTAGAAGTTTTTATTCTCATCCAATAAAAACTCGATGGTCCCCGCGCTTTGGTAATCCACACTTTTTGCGGCATTCACCGCTTTTTTCCCCATTCTTTTTCTTAGGTTCTCATCCATAACCGGGGATGGAGATTCTTCCAAAAGTTTCTGATGCCTCCTTTGAACGGTGCAATCTCTTTCACCCAAATGAATAATGTTTCCAAAGCTGTCACCGAGAATTTGAAATTCTATGTGCCTGGGATTGGGGATATAGCTCTCGATGTAAACTGAAGGGTTACCAAAAGCGGCTCCGGCTTCTAATCTTGCCATCTCCCATCCCTTTTTCAACTCATCTTCATCCCTAACGATTCTCATTCCCTTTCCTCCTCCACCATAAGAGGCTTTGATGATAACCGGAAAACCTATTTCGTAACAGATGCTTTTGGCTTTTTCCAGACAGTCCACTACCCCATCGCTTCCCGGTATGACCGGGACGCCGGCATCGCGCATGGTTTTTTTTGCCAGAGCTTTGTCTCCCATCAATCTGATCATGTCAGAGGAGGGACCAATAAATTTTATATCACAAGACTCGCAGATCTCGGCAAAATCGGAATTTTCGGCTAAAAAACCGTAGCCCGGATGGATGGCATCCGCGTTGGTCACCTCTGCGGCGCTGATTATCCTTTTGGGATCTAAGTAGCTATCTTGGGATTGGGCCGGACCTATGCAGACATCCTCGTCCGCAAATCGGACATGGAGAGATCCCCTGTCTGCTTCGGAGAAGATTGCCACCGTAGCTATTCCCAGCTCCTTGCAGGCTCGGATGATGCGCAGGGCGATCTCACCCCTATTGGCAATCAATATCTTTTTAAACAAGAATACTCCCAACTAATTCTTTATAAACGTTCCGATTAAGCTTGGCTTTTAGACCTCCGGCTGATCTTAGTAAGAGGAGGATAATAATATACCCGAGCAACTAATCAATTCCATGTATTAGCTCTTTTATTAAGACCCCTTCTTTTGGGTGACTTTCTCATATTCATGCCACCCCCGATCCGAAGCGCCTGTAATCCCTTTAACCCTAAGCTCAAAGTCAGAAGGATTGGTTGCCTGAAGGAGTGCCTCATCATAGGAGATCATCCCTTTCTTGTAAAGATCCATAAGGGATTGATCAAAAGATTGCATGCCATATTGAATAGCTCCGCTCTCAATAAGCTCAGGGATCAAAATGGTTTTAAGAGGATCAATTATGTATTCTCTTACCAATCCCGTGTTCACCAAAACCTCCACAGCCGGAACTCGTCCCGGTCCATCACATCTGGGCAAAAGCCTCTGGCAAATTACGGCTTTCAAAGTGGCAGACAAAAGGAGCCTGACCTGTTGATGCTGATGCGGGGGAAAGAAAGAGATGATTCGGTTTACCGTCTCCACCGCATTAAGAGTATGTAAGGTGGTTAAAACCAAGTGCCCGGTGTCTGAGGCGGTCAAGGCTATGGACATGGTCTCCAAATCCCTGATCTCTCCGATTAAGATCACATCCGGATCCTGACGAAGAGCCTGCCTTAAGGCGGTAACGAAAGATTCGGTATCCATTCCGATTTCCCTCTGACCGATAATACTCTTTTTGTTGCGATGCATATACTCAATGGGATCTTCGATGGTCAGGATGTTCTCCGCTCGGGTAGCATTGATGTGATCGATCATGCTGGCCAAAGTAGTCGATTTTCCGCTTCCGGTGGTTCCGGTGAGGATGATCAGTCCTCTTCTGTGGTCGGCTAAGTCCTTTAGCACTGGGGGCAACTGGAGTTCCTCAAATGATGGGATAATAGTATTTACCGATCTTATGGCAATACCCACCGTGCCTCTCTGCCTATAAAAATTGATCCGGAAGCGTCCCATCTTGGAGACACTTAGTGCCAAATCCAGCTCGTTTCTTTGAAGAAACCTCCTTTTCTGATCTTCGCTTAAGATCTGGCTCATTATCTCTTCCATCTCCTGTGGAGTCAAAGGCTCTTCGCTAATGAGACGAAGGATGCCGTCAATACGCAAAGCCGGTCTTGTCCCCATTCGAAGATGCAGATCCGAAGCCTTGGTGGAAAGCATCTCTTCCAACATCTGTTTTAACGTCATACCTCCCCTCCTTTTGATTAAGGTATGGTATCTATTCAGTCAGCTTGTCCATTATGGAATCCGCTCAATCCGCTTCATCCGTTGACCCAATCAGCTGACGTAGATCCGTCTGGGATAGCTTTTCTACCAATAAGTTCGACATAAACTCCGGGATTATTAACTTGGCTCGCTGAAATAACGGGATACATGTTTCCGCCGATAACTGCCAACAGAAGGGAGCTAAAAAATAAAATTGTAGACTACAGAGACCCGTCTGGGAATGTTATGCTGGATCAATCAAAAAGAGGGTCTGTCCAAACTCTACCGGTTTAGCATTTTCGACCAGTATCTTAGCCACCCTTCCCGCTACCTCAGACTCTATCTCGTTCATCAGCTTCATGGCTTCGATGACGCAAACCACCTGTCCCACCGTAATCTGCTGATTCAGCTCCACATAAGCTTTGGCATCCGGAGCGGGAGCACGATAAAAGGTCCCCACCATGGGGGACTTTATGGGAACCAAATGATCTGTCTCCTCTACCATCTTGAGTGGTTCCGCAGGAACGGTTTGAGGCTTTGTGGTCGTTTCACTCTTTGGTTCCACTGTGATGGCAGTCACCGATTGATCTGCTGTGGGGTTGTTCGTCCGTTTCGGCTTTTTGGTGATTCTCACCTTCTGTCCCCAACCCCCTACCTCCAACTCCCCTATGTCTGATTCTTCCACCAGTTTTATCAATTTTCTAATTTTAGAAACCCGCATAACCACCCCCTCACTCTGAGGGTTTGTTTATAAAGTGTTAGAACTCATCTTTAATAAAAAAGAACAGAAAATCCAATAGATTTCCTTCGTTTAATCAGCTTCTCTTTCAAAACTTACCACACCCTTTTGGTCACTAAAACAGACTTTAAATTTTTCAAATATGTCTTTTCTTCCCATAAGATTGAATCCCACTCCAAGTCGTTCAGAGAAACCTATTTCCGCTTCTATTATTTCACCCCCGATCTTCAGCTGAAGTCTGTGAATATAGATGGGAATATAACTTCCATCACCAACTACCACCATCAACTCGCGTCCGTTTTTGAAAGCAAGTCCTAAATTCAGGGCTTCATCTTTATCAAATACGCTGAAAGATGCCCCAGAATCTACGAAAGCCCATATTTCAGACCATCCATCTTTGCCTTCAACTTCTAATGGAATTAAGGGTATCTTCTTGTCTCTAAAGTAAGAATACTTGAATTCTATAAGAGGCAATTGAAATCCTCCTCGCGGGGTATACGTAGAACTGAGGGCTTTTTATCTGGATATTTTCTTTTTGTTTCTTCCCTTACTCTCACTCCAGATTTATCCGCAGCGATAACTTTTCCATCAAGAACTGCAACATAATTACCTGCATGTTCCTTCACTAATTTCTCCAAATGTGTTCTTATCCACTCATGATCTTTATTCATCTCTATCTTCCTTCCAGTCCCTTGGATCCAGAATTCGGACAAACATAACGTTTTACAACTCAAGTAGTTTTTTTTCGGCGGTGGTTAAGATTTCGCATCCTCTCTGGGTGATCAACACATCGTCCTCTATTCTTACACCGCCCCAGTTGGGAATGTAAATTCCCGGCTCAATGGTAATCACCATGCCCGGCTCTAAAACCTGCTGGCTTGTGGGATTTATAGTAGGATTGTCATGGATCAAAAGTCCTATTCCATGTCCTAACCCATGTCCAAAATACTTTTCGTATCCGGCTTTTTTAATGGAGTCTCTTGCCACCTTATCCAAGTCGCATGCTTTTATTTTTGGTTTAACTTTGCTTATGGCTTCTTTTTGGGCTTTCAAAACTATATTATACACCTCTTTTTGTCTTTTGTTTGCTTTTCCCACCACCACGGTCCGGGTCAAATCAGCGGTATAGCCATCATACACCGCTCCCATATCCAAGGTGACCAAATCTCCTTTTTCGATTCTTTTGCTCGAAGCCACCCCATGCGGCAGGGCGGACCTTTTTCCAGAAGCAACGATGGTTTCAAAGAAGGGAGCACTGGAGCCGTATTTTTTGAATTTATATTCAATCTCTGCCGCTATATCCTGTTCCTTCACTTTGGGCTTGACAAAATCCAGAATCTCCGAAAGGACCTGATCGGTTATGCTCACAGCCTTTTTTATTTTATCAATTTCATTTTGATCTTTTTTGACCGAGAGGGATTCGACTAAGTTTTCGGTAGAAACCAACAAGCAATTTGGCAGAAGTGTTTTTAATTTACGATAAGTTCCACAACTGAGGTGATTTTGCTCAAAACCAAGTTTTAACCTTTTTGATTTAAGCAAGCTTAAGCTGGGAAGGCTCAAAATAAGCTCTCTTTCAGCTATCACAATTTTTGAATACTTAACCTGTTCGGAAACCTGATCTTTGTATCGAAAATCGGTCAAAAATAAAGATTCATGGGGAGAGATCAAAACCAGTCCATTGGTGCCGCTATATCCGGAAAGATAGCGGACGTTAGATAAAGAGGTAACCAAAAGTAAATCTAAGTTTTCTTTTTGTATGATTTTTTGTAATTGCTTTATTCTATTTCTCATGTGGAATTGCCTCGCGATCCTGTGAATTTTTCCCTTCTGGAGGAGAGCTTAGTTTCAAGCTCAGAGATTCTTTTTTGGGTTTCTAAATCCGAGGGATTTTTTTGAAAAATCCTTTTGTATATATCCAAAGCGATTGCAGTATATCCCTGCTTGGCGTAAACCTCTGCCATAGTTTTGGTCTCAAAAAAGATTTTCTTCTCTTTCTTAGTTGTCCCCTCCTTTGTTGCAGAGGTCTCTGTTTCGGTTTTCGTAAGAGAGGGATTATTTTCCTCTTCTAATTCAGATGCGTATGCATTCATATGAACTATTCCAAAATTTTCTTCTCCAAGCTTGCCCCCTTTCCCCCGGTTGGACAAACGATAATATTTTAATCTTGTTGTGTCAAGCAAAAATTTTCCCGAAGATAAAAACAGATTTGTAGGTTGGGTTGCGACTGAAGAGAGCTACCTGACGTTCTTTGCCGGGGAGTATCTGTGTTGTCGGGCAACCTACGGTAGCCCGACCTACATCGCTCTTATCCTTGTCCGTATCGAGCGATTATTTTCTGGATTATATTTTTAGTGGCTTTACCTCTAACCGCTTTAACTGTAAATACTTTTCCTCCAAAAGACTCCACCACTTCTTTTCCCACTATTTTCTTCTTTTTGTAATCTCCTCCCTTTACTAAAACATCGGGTATCAGGGCAGAGATGATTTTCTGGGGGGTTTCCTCTTCGAATATACATACATAATCAACCATCCCCAAGGAAGCCAGAATTTCTGCTCGATCATCTTGAGGGACGATCGGTCTTTTGTTACCTTTGAGTTTTTTGACCGAAGAATCGCTGTTTAGTCCGACAATCAATAAGTCGCCGAAACTTTTTGCCTTTTTCAAACATTCAATATGTCCGCGATGTATGATGTCAAAGCATCCATTGGTGAAGACCACCTTTTTATGGTCTCGTTTAGCTTTTTTTCTTATTCTGATTAACTGATTTAGATTGACGATCTTTCCCATTTTTAATTGGTTCCCCCTTTCCCCCGCCTCTGGCGGGATTTTCAACCTAACCCTCTCCCACAAGGGGAGAGGGGAATGTGGATGTATCTCCGAGGTTAAGGGAAATGAAGTGGGGCGTAGAGAAATTCTATGGGACCATTAATCTTTCACGAAATTCTTTAGCTCCTCGGTTAATTGATCTTTGGTGACTTGAGCGGTGCCAATCTCACCCACTACAATCCCTGCGGCATGATTGGAGATCAAAGTTGCTTCTTTGTATGAAGCTTTAGCCGCAAAAGCGCAAGCGAAGGTGGAGATCACCGTGTCGCCAGCTCCGGTTACATCGTATACCTTCTTAGCCCTGGTGGGAAAATGGGTCAAGCCCCTGTTTTTTTCAAACAAAGACATTCCCTTTTCGCCTCTTGTGATCAATATCGCTTCCGCCTCCAACCGCTCCAAAAGCCCCCATCCCACCTCTTCTAAGATAGTCTCATCTTTTATCTTCTTGCCATAAGCAAATGCGGCTTCATTATGATTGGGAGTGATCAAAGAGACTTTTTTGTAATTCAAAAAGTGGGTCTCCTTTGGATCCACCCCTATGAAAATGTGATTTTTTCTACATAGGTCGATAAGCTCCGATAAAAGTTTCAACGTGATCACGCCTTTACCATAATCGGATATAATCAATGCGCTAATTTCCCCTATCTTCTTTTTCACGAAATCGAGGATTTGCTCTGTCAATTCCAAAGAGATCTCCTGAGTGTCTTCTCTATCTGCTCTCACCACCTGTTGGTTATGAGCAATCACCCTGGTCTTTATGGTGGTCTGGCGATTATTTTCCACAAAAATCCCTTCATCCGGGATTTGGATGCCATCCAGAGCCTCTCTCATCTTTTCCCCATTTTTATCCCTCCCCATCACCCCCACCAAAATCGGCTCATCTCCTAAGGTTTTGACATTTAAAGCTACATTGGCCGCGCCACCTAATTTTACGCACTCCCTTAATATCTCTACCACCGGCACCGGTGCTTCGGGTGATATACGGGAAACGTTCCCCCAAAGATATTCATCCAGCATCACATCTCCTAAGACCAAAATCTTATGCCTTCCCCAATTGGAAAAAATCTGATTGAATCTTTCTGCTTGAATGGTCTCCAAATTACTTTCTCCTATTTTATTGAAACCCAGATTTTCATTCCTAAAAGATCGGGATTATTCAAAAGACCAAGCTGGACGTTTTCTGAAACATTTTTTTTATTGAATTTAACTAAAGATCGGCCCACCGAAAATCCGATGACTCCACCGTAAAACACATCCGACAAAAAATGCGCATTGTTATTAACTCGACCCAAAGCCACCACGGTGGCACATCCATATAATCCTATAGTGAGAGGAATATTGTGATATTGCTGGGCAATCACCGAAGTCAAAGCAAAGGCGCAGGTGGCATGTCCGGAAGGAAAGGAAAGAGACGAAGAAGGGGGAGGGAATTTCAACGGATCAAAATGAAAAGTCCCCTTATTACCAAAAGGTCTGGTTCTGCCCACCAAATGCTTTATTCCCCAGGTTATCCCCTCAGCTAAAGCCACCGATTCTAAACACAAAACCGCCGTCTCTTTGGCTTTTTGATTATGAAAAACAAGACCACCTAAATACAATCCCCCAATGGTCAGATTTGTCACCCGTTTAGTATATCTATCTGTCCATTTGGAGATTCGGTTTGTGGTCGAATTCTTTCGCTTTTGCACGAAATCCTGAAAATCCCTATCCGCAAGCATTAATTCAAAAGTTCCCACAGACAGGGTGGTGAAGGTCAAAAGACTTTGCCCCCTCCAATGAAAGGGCGACGTTAAAACATGTTTGGTATCTTCATAAAAACGGGTAATCAAACCATCCAAGCATTCTGTTTCCTTTCCACTTGAACCTGCCCCAACGGCTTTGGATGAGAGCATTGCAGAATTTATGAAGATCAATCCTGTTAAAATAGCTCTATTCAATTTTGTTAAAAAAACTTTACTCATTTGCTTCTGATTCCCTAAAGACTTGCCTTCCTTAAAGTTTTCCCTTGACATTGTGCATTAATATATTAAAATGAAGTCAAAATGCAAGAAGAATAAAAAAACGTTCAATCAGTTTGTCACTAAAAGGAGAAGGTTATGGATCTTAAGCAACAAAGGATTAATGTAGAATTAGGAGAGAAAGAATCCGAAGGAATTTACTCCAATTTGGCTTTGATTTCTCATTCCCCCTCCGAGTTCATTGTCGACTTTGCCCGGGTCATGCCCGGAGTTCAGAAAACCAGAGTGTATGCCCGGATCGTGATGACCCCAGCTCATGCCAGGATGCTCCTTTCCGCACTTGAGGAAAACATCAAAAAATTCGAGGGTCAGTTCGGAGCTATTAAGATCTTCGGAAAAGAGGAAAAGGATAAAGGCATCGGATTCCAAGCCCAAAAAGGGGAATGAAATCTTGCGGTCAACGGATGAAACGGATAGAACGGATAAATATCTGCTTAATCCGCTTCATCCGCTGACCAGTCCGTTCCATCCTTTGACAGTTTTCCTTTCATCTGTTTAATCTGTTGGGAATACTTTAAGAAAGGGATAAAATGAAGAAAAATCCTATCGGAAGTTTCACCTTCGTCCTGCATTCTCATCTTCCCTATGTGATCGCACATGGCAAATGGCCGCACGGCATGGATTGGCTGAATGAAGCCTCTGCCGAAACCTATATTCCCTTGCTGAACGTTTTGAACGAACTGATAAGCGAGGGCTATTCTCCCCAGCTAACCGTTGGGATTTCACCAGTTCTCTGCGAGCAGTTGAGCGATGAATCCTTTAAAACCGAGTTCTCCTATTACTTGGAAAACAAAATAAAGGCGGCAGAGGTGGATGTGGAAGAGTTCACTAAACACAAAAGGGAGTTGATGCTCAGGTTAGCTTACATGTGGAGAGATTATTATTCTAAAATAAAGTCTGATTTTGAAAATAAATATGCTCGGGATATTATCTCTCAGTACAAGAGATTACAAGATGACGGTCATGTCGAGATCATGACCTGTGCCGCCACCCATGGATATTTGCCTTTGCTCTCACAAGATACCAGCGTTCAAGCCCAAATCAAACAGGCGGTTTCAAGCTATAAACAATTTTTTGGAAAGCCGCCTCGCGGTATTTGGCTTCCTGAAGCTGCCTACCGACCGAGGTACAAATGGGCTCCTCCGATTAAGACGAGCACAAGAAAGAAAAGCTATTTGAGAAAGGGTATCGAGGAGTTCTTGAGCGAAAACCAGATAGATTATTTCATAATTGACTCAGCTTTATTAAAAGGGGGAAAATCAATAGGTGTGTATGTTGACCGATTCGAGGCTTTGAAACAACTATGGGGACAATTTGAAAAACAATACAAACCCAGAGAGGAAGAAATTGATAAGACCCCCAGAGAAGTTTATTTAGTAGGCTCCGGGGAAGGACAAAAGCCGGTGGCGGTCTTCGCCCGTGACCCGCAAACAGGGCTTCAGGTCTGGAGCGGAGAATGGGGCTATCCGGGAGATGGAAATTATCTGGACTTTCACAAAAAGCATTTTCCGGGAGGGCATAGATATTGGAAGGTAACTTCTGCCAAAAGCGATTTAGCGGACAAATGGGAATATTATCCTGAGGACGCAGAGAAGAGAGTCCCTGAGAATGCCTTACATTTCAAGAATTTAATAAAAAGCTTGCTGGTGAAGTATCATAAAGAGACCAAGAAAAAAGGAATCGTGTGTGCTCCTTATGATTCCGAGCTTTTCGGACACTGGTGGTTTGAAGGGACCGCTTTTTTGAAATCAGTTCTAAAATATGTAGCGGATGATCCCCAAATTGAGCTGACCACTTGCAGCAAATTTTTGGACGAAGTCAAGCCTTCTCAGGTAATATCTATTCCAGAGGGTTCCTGGGGCGAAGGCGGGTACCATTACATCTGGCTTAACCAGTGGACCGAATGGACCTGGAAACATATTTATGAAGACGAAATCAGAATGCAAAAATTGGTGCAGGAATTTGGAGATACCAAAGACGAAAATCTGATTAAGATTCTAAAACAAGTCGCCCGTGAGCTTTTCCTACTCCAGGCTTCGGACTGGCAATTTCTTATCTCCACCTGGAGCGCAAGGGATTATGCTGAACTGCGGGTATCCGAACACCATCAAAGTTTTGTCAGATTGGCTGAGATGGCGGAAAAATACGGGCGTGGCGAATGGGTGGATCCGGGGGAATGGGCATTTTTGGGCGATGTCGAAGCCAGAGACAATCTGTTCAAAGACGTGAATTATAAATGGTTTGGTAAACTCGAATTTCCACCACGTTAAAGGACGTTGTTTCGGGGTGCCCTCACCCCGAAACGGAATGGTCAGGGGTAAGGGTACCCCTGACCAACAGATGAATTATAAATGGTTCGGCAAAC
>Ga0315279_10002557_pt1 | contig 26987 bp, 31 predicted proteins | sample YL17G06_20_MG_FD_203694 | JGI IMG/M metagenome (GOLD analysis project Ga0315279, IMG submission 203694) | Sediment microbial communities from Yellowstone Lake, YNP, Wyoming, USA - YL17G06_20 | ecosystem: Environmental > Aquatic > Freshwater > Lake > Sediment | place: USA: Wyoming | collected... | reverse complement strand
AGCAAGCCTGTCGAACGTTTTCGGTTACACCTACCTTGTTTCAATAAGCTCAGCGGTCTACGAATGCACAGTGTGGCTGGGAGGTCCAAGAGAATGAGCCGCGGAAACAGGGGGCAGGTGAGAATAATCGAGGCGTTCCTAGCCGTGCTCATCATCTTTTCATCTTTGGCTGCTTCCTCGAGTCTCACGGCAACCCAGAACAGGGCGAAACGTGACGATTTGAGCGCTGTTGGCCTGCAAGCCTTGATGAAACTGGATTCTGACGGCGCTCTCGGCAGGCTCATCGATGAAGGAAACTGGTCTAGACTGCGCGATGCTGTTGACCTTGCTTTTCCCGCGGGGGTGTCCTTCAATCTGACGGTGTACGATGAGGGAATACAGCAGGTTAACGCTGTTGTTGTGTCAAACGGCGGCTTCAACAGTCAAGAAGTGGTTTTCGTGGAGTATGCTTGCGCGGGTTGGGGTCCAGTTTTCCACAGCTACGTGATTCGATTGTGTCTGGCGGTGGCCGCATGAAGAGGCAAGTGGAAGAGTTCAGAGCGAATCGTTCGGGTCAACTTCTCATAGTGGCCGCTCTAGCCATAGCCGTCTTGGTTTCTTCCACGACAATCTATGTCTACGAACTCAGCCGAGATACAAACAGTTCAGACCGTCCTCCTCTCAACGATTTTGTTCTGTCATTGAAGCAAAGCGCAAGAAATGTTATGATAAGTTCACTCGCAAACGTCTCAAACGGCGGATCTAGCTCAGTCTTGGCCACGAACCTGAACACCTTTTCACAACTTGTTGCAAGCCTGCATCATCTCGGAACCATGAGCCTAGACTTCACCCCGTTGAACGATTCAACGTACGACTCAGGAACATATCTTTCGTGGAACACAAGTGACACAAGTGACACAGGTGTCTCCAGTGCCTATGTAAATTTCACCTTGCGGGTCTATGGTTTGGAAGAGGACATTGACGCAGCTTTCGCCGTCAACGTGACGACCACAATCACCATAAGTGGTTCTTATGCTACGCTCTTGAGCGGAGACAAGCAGGTAAGCCTGACCTGTAGGGTGTATAACGAAGACGAACCAGCCTTAGCCAAGAACATGACGTTCTTCTATGAAAACAGTGGGAACTGGATTCAGGTTGACGCGTCAAACGACCTTGTCATCATCGACCAAGGTAACGGCACCTACCTCGTTTCCTTCACGGTCAACATACCATCAGACACCGTGCCAGTCTCAGTTCGCGGGTACGACTCACGAAACGTATTCGTTCTAGCAAACACTACCTGTTCAGGAACCTAAACGCAAGTTTTCGAGCCGCTTAAATACACATCTCATCACTTCTAAATAGATGCCAAAACCGGGGTTTCAGAATGAGTGAAAAGCATGTCTGCCGTCATCTCTTCACCTTGTTAAAGCTTGCAGAGATGGGAGCGCATCGGAGAACAGCCAAGATCTCCACTGATTACTTGGCTGGAAAGTTGGGGACGTCGCAGCAGACGGCGTCGCGTTACCTAATCGAACTGGACAACATGGGATGGATAAAACGCACAATGACCCCTGACGGCTGTCTCATACATATCACCGATCTTGGCGTCAAAGAGCTCAAGAAACTGTATTCTAACTTGCGCTTCTTGATGGAGGCTGCGTACCCGCCTTCAATAACCTTAGAGGGCACAGTTTTCACGGGACTAGGCGAAGGAGCCTACTACATTTCTATGGAACAGTACCGCAAACAGTTCATGGAGAAATTGGGTTTCGACCCTTACGCCGGCACGCTTAATCTGAAGCTTACGACCGACTACGACATCAAAACTCGTTCAGAGCTTGAAGCGTATCCTGCAGTTGAGATTGAAGGCTTCAAAGATGAGAATCGAACCTTCGGGAACGTGAAATGCTACCCTGCGATAATCGAGAACAAGGTGAAAGGCGCCATAGTCTCAGCTTTGAGAAGCCATTACGATGCTTCGATAGTTGAAGTTATTGCTCCTGTTCCTTTGAGGAAGCATCTCAAGCTCAAAGACGGCCACAAGGTCAAGGTGGAAGTCCTGACACTTCCCTAGGCTTCAGTCTCAAAGCTGAGTTTTGGATCTAGCGGGTTGGTTTCATGGAGAACGGTTCGCGCACCGAGGTGGCGTCTATTTGACAAACTTCGCTGGGTGCCTCTTGAATCGCTTCTTACACGTTACGCTGCAGAAGTGATATGTTTCTCCATCGTGAGTTATCTTGAATTTAGATGTCTTCTCATCCAGAATCGCACCACACACAGGATCAGTAGGCATAACTTTCTTCTTTACCTCTCACAACATTAAGTTCATAGAAGCATCTATCATCCTATTATCATTATTGGTGAAAAGGATCAAGAGAACTCGAAATGAAAAAGAAAAAAGGACTGTTAACTAAGGATGGATGTTAGCTTGTGAGCCTAATATCTCCTTGGGGGTCTACGCTTAGCGTAACATTCTCGGCAGTAAACGGGTCTACTTCCGTCAGGCTTGAACGGAACTTCGCATTCTTTTCCGCATTCAGCGCAGACTGCCTTGAACGTTTCTTTTCCGGATATTTCCTATTTCAACTCCTATACTATTTAGTGCCAGAATCGACTCTGTTGCACATGCTGACAATCGCTAACTTGGTATTAAACCTATTCGTTCGCAAGTGTGGCTTTCAATAACGCTTCTGTTCTTTGGCAGCAATAGTTTTTAATAAGTCAGTGAAACATCAATTGCATTCACATCTAAGAGAAGAGAAAGATGGCAAAAAGCTCAGGCGTAAAAGTGGTGCTGACAGCTTCAGCGACTGAAATGAGCGATTATTACAACAACTCTTTTGTTGCTTTCGTGGCAGGATTCCCCAAAGGTCCAGTGCCCCTGTGGTTCTTGAGAAGAACACTCTACCCGCCACCAGGGCATGACGGCGTCGGAAGGGCCAAGTACGCGCCGTATGGCCTGAGAAAAGTCGAATCTCTTCTCCTCGAGAACGGTTTTGACGAGTCAGAAGTGGCGGTAGTTCACCCACTTGACCTTGAGGCATTTGTGGGCCCCAGCACTAAAGTCGTTGGCATCTCTTCCATGGACCCGACGGGAATGGGATATGTCAGCAAGACGTACTCTTCGCTCGTCGGCGGAGGAGAACCTATGAACGCCGTTGAGTTCAGGGAACTCGTCAAAGACAGCAGCATTCGGAAGTACAAGCCCAAGGTTGTAGTCGGCGGTTTTGGCGCTTGGCAACTAGAACGCAGGAAGGTGGCCGACAGTTATGGCGTTAATTGCGTGATCATTGGCGAAGGAGAGAAGGTTGTTCCAGAAGTCTTCAGGAAAGCGGTGAACGGCGAGCCTATTCCGCGCGTGGTCCGGGTTGAAAACAGTTCAGGAGACGGTAGTGCACCTTTGATTAGGCATGCGGCGCTTCATGGCTGCGTAGAAATCTCCAGAGGCTGCGGCAGAAACTGCCAGTTCTGCACGCCTACGATGCAGAAGAAGCGAGATGTGCCAATTGAGAGAATCATGAAGGAAGTGGAAGTTACAGTAAGAGGAGGCAGCTCGATGATCACGCTCGTCACAGAGGACATTTTCCTCTACGGCGCGAAGGACAAGCGTTTTATCCCTAACAAGGAGGCCGTGTTGAAGCTCGTTAAAAGTGTAGCTTCATGTCCTGGCGTCAAGTCTATACAGCCAGCTCACATGTCCTTGGCGCCCGTGGTCTGTGACCCTGGCATGGTTCAAGAACTGGCTGAAATCCTGTTAGAACATCATTGGTACAAGCACGGCGACAAACCCATAGTGACTGCTGAGACTGGCGTGGAAACCGGAAGCGTCAGGCTTGTCAAGAAGTACATGGCTGGAAAGATGCTTCCGTTCAAGCCTGAAGAGTGGAAGGATGTTGTCAGTCAGGCTCTTGGCATATTGAACGATAACGAGTGGTACCCGCTTTGCACGTTGATTATTGGGCTTCCAGACGAGAGGGAAGAGGATGTTCTTGAGACGCTTGAGTTGGTAGACGGCTTGAAAGATGCTAATGCTTTCTACGTTCCGCTTTTCTTCGTCCCGCTTGAGAATTGCCTGTTGATGAACAAACGCGGGGCGGAACTTGATTCTCTTTCGAAGGCCCGGTGGGAGTTGCTCACGAGATGCTGGGAGTACAATGTCAGGATTTGGGGAAACTCTTTCCTTGAGCACAGAATCCGAAACCCGTTCCTTTTCAACTTCGTGAAACGCTTTGCTATTCCATTCGCTGGCAAAGTAGCGGGAGTCTGTTACGGCGCAAAGCACGGCGAAGAGATGAAAGAAACCATTTGGAGAATGGCAACAGCCTAAAGCCGACTCCAGTCAGAGGCAATAACCGATTCACGATTATGGCTTAGGCGAATATGAAAACCTGTACTGATATTTAGCTGGAGGCTTCCGTCTCAGTGCAAGAGCATAGCCTATTGCCAACCCGATGACTAAACCTCCAACGTGGGCGGCATAGTTCACCTCTGGACCAGAACTTATCATGAGCAGGAAGAAGGAATACAGCAAGGCGCTTAAGATTGATTGACCGATTGCCCGCCGAGAATATATAACGGTTGCGCCGAACACCCCAAAGATGGCGCCTGAAGCCCCTACCGAAACCATGTCAGGTCCGAGGAGAAGCGTCAGCAGGTTTCCTGCCAATCCGCTGACAAAGTAGATTGGGAGGTATTCTCCGCTCGAAAACAGTTCTTCTGCTCTGAACCCAAAAATTAGAAGAAAGAGCATGTTGCCGAAGAGATGTGTGATGTTTGCATGGATGAACATGGACGTGAAGAGCTGCCAGTACGAACCGTTCATGACATACCAGTTGACTTGACCATACTGCAGGATGACCGTGTAATAGTCTGTTACTAGGAAGTTTCCACCGATCACTGAAGTGTAGACGTAAACGGCTACGTTCAATCCGATCAGTAAGTAGGTTAATGGGAATTTCTTGCGGCTTGGGAACACTAGCCTCACCTCTTATAATGTTCGATAATCTTCTGCTTGATCTTCGAAGAACTGTCCAGTTCGTCTTCTCCGAATTTCCCTATCTTCACGACCTCTATTTTCAATCCTCTCTTCTTCACGAAGTCCTCCACACTCTGCTCTATATCCGCGCGATCGTAGCCGAGCGCAATCACGTCCGGCTTGACTTTTTCCATCACTTTTTCTATATTAAAATCTTCATAGCCGAGGATAGCCTTGTCCACGATTTTCAGTGAGTCAACGAGGGCCACTCTTTGGTTTTCTGGGATGATCGGTTTTTCGCCTCGTCTTTTTTCAACTGTGCTGTCTCTGGCAATGATGACTACCAGCTCAGCGTTCGGGCCGCCTGTCTTTTTCGCTTCTTCCAGGTACTTGACGTGGGCAAAATGTAGCAGGTCAAACACGCCTGAGGCCAACACTATTTTTCTCTTTTCTTTTTTCTCCTCGTGGGCCATTCAAACTTCACTGCTCCCAGCAGTCTCAAGGCATCTAGCAGGCCTTCGCAATAGGCGATTGAGGTTAGGCTTACATCAAGCTCGTTCTTGGTTTTATAATACTTTGCGTCTTCCAGATAGGCTTTCGCAGACTCTAGGACCTTCTTGACGCTGTCGAGACCTACATTCACAGGGGATTTGGCAATGTCTATGTTGTCGAAAACGTGTTCAGCAGAGATTATGTACTTCGACACAAGCTCATCCAGACTCATTCAACCATCCTCCTGATCCTTTCAGGAGCGCCCGCCAACACTATCAAGGCCTCAGCCTCCATGAAATGCAGCTTTCCAGGAAAAACAATGCTGTGCGGCGGCTCACCAAAATCATAGTTGATTAAGTCTCGCACGTAACCTGCTTTTACCATTGGGTTGTTGCTTCCTGCCCTGGATATTCCAACCACAAGCGTTTCCGGCATGACCGTTCTCATTTTCCTGTTTTTCTCAATCTCTAGAAGGGATGAGAGAGCTTCGTGCACGCTGAGGTAGCGTTTCTGTTCAGCTTTAATGTCCAGCAGACAAAGCGTGTGGAGTCCCAGTTTCCTATTTTGCACGAGTACTTCGTAAGGCGTTTGTGAAGGAGTCTCGTCTGGAAACGGTATGGTCACGCTTTTTCCGAATTTATAGTTGTGCAGTCCTGACAGACCCATGACTGCTGAAAGCACCGAAGAGCCATGAACTATGTGCGTTCTAATGCCGTGTTTCTCCGCTTCTATCCGCAACGCAACATGGGTTGTGGCTATGAGGGGGTCGCCTGGAACGAGCAACACAACCTTTCCGTCTTTTGCGGCGTCTAAGACGACTTTTCCGTTTTCTTCCTCAAGCTCTTTTCTTGAAACTTCGCGAAACTCTTTTCCAGCGGCTCTTTCAAGGCGTTTTTTCGAGAAATCTGGGAGGAGGCTTGTGTAGAGCTCGATGAAGACGCGTTTTGCGGTCCTTGTCTCTTCCAAGCCGCGCAAGCTAATGCCTAAGTCGTCATGTAAGCCTAGCCCGACGAATACGATTTGACCCATTGGCTTCAACTCCTTTCATAGGCTGATTTGCAGTTGAACCTTAAAACTGTTGACCACTGAGTGTTTAAAGGGGGGAGGACTGAGAAGACATGGATGAGAGCGGAATTGTAAAGTGCCCAGAATGCGGCGGAGAAATGGAGAAAGGATACCTTGTCTCCGAAGCAATAAAGTGGAGCACACAGGGACACCCGCAATGGGCGTTGGAGCAAGAAACCATCGTTCACGGATACGCGTGGACTTTCACCAACACGGAAGCTTTTCGTTGCCCAGCGTGTAGATTGGCCTTGTTTTGCTACGAGCGAAAGAAGGAACTGCCGCTGAGTTTTCTGAAGAAGCGTGTAGAATGCGGAAGAGAAATTCCTTTAGCTTCAGAAGAGTGCTCTTACTGCGGATCAAGGCAAAAAGGCGGTATGAAAACATGAGTCAAGGCAAGCGATGCCACAAATGCGAAGGAGAGATGGTTCGGGGTTCAGCAGAGACTCTCGACAGAAATTTTACATGCACACACACTGAACCAAAACCAGATGAGGTTCATGTCAGAGTTCAATCCTACTATTGCAGAATTTGCGGTTATATAGAGCTCTACACAGAAAAGACGGAAGTAAGTAAGTAAGCTGTGACTGAAAGAGCATCTAGGCAAAGTCACTCGAGTAAACCGTTTACTTTCACTTGAGTCAAATCAAAAAGAAGAACAAGCCAAAAAGGACTGTCGGAATGACCATGTCTCCAACACTCTTTGAGGAAGCCCGAAAACACAACCCGAAATATCTGGAATCTGCGAGCAAGACTTTCCTTTCACGATCCAGTATACTGAACGCAAGGAGCAGAGCGAAAGCTCTTTATCTCTTGATCCATGTTCTTTTAGAGAGAAAATGGGTGGGCCCGTAGCTCAGTAAGGTTAGAGCGGCGGACTCTTAATCCGTAGGCCACGGGTTCAATTCCCGTCGGGCCCGCCATATACAAGGAAATAACCAGGGGTTCAATCTATATATGGAGGAGGGGCTAGACACTCTCGAGCAGAAGAGCGTCTCAGGGACGAGGAACAATGCTTGATTGGCCGAGGATTCTCAAAGAGAGTCCGATTGACTGGCTTCTTGAAGAGACTAACCCCTCAGTTCGTTATTTCACGCTTCGAGACATTCTGGACAGAAGTAAAGATGATGCTGAGTTGGTCGCGGCAAAGCATGCTATACGTGAATCACAAGTTGTCAAGAGAATACTGGGGAAACAGAATCCGAAAGGCTACTGGGAAGACCCAACAAGCCCATACCATCCAAAATACAAGTCCACGTACTGGCAAGTAATGACGTTGGGCCTTCTGGGAATGGACAAGAGCGACCAAAGGGCCAGAAAGGCATGCGAATACGTTTTCCAGCTGCAATCAAGTGAAGGAGCATTCTCAAGCTGCACCTTTGAACAAGGTTTAGAAGAATACAAGTTCGCCCTGAAAAAGGGAAAAAGACTGCCTTCTCCGAAGGATTACGTGGTCTCGCTTATTCATGAACATCAATATTCGTGCCTGACTGGCAACATGGCAGCGGCCTTAATCAGAATCGGCTATGCAGAAGACCCGAGAGTCAAAAGGGCTCTGGAATGGCTCGCCAAAATCCAGAACAAAGACGGAGGATGGCTCTGTCCCTACTGGCGAGCACACGTCAGAGACAAGCACGGATGCTTCTTCGGCACCATATGCCCGCTCGAAGCCTTTTCGGAGGTCCAAGAGCAAAGCCTCACAGGAGAAATGAGGAAAACCATCAAAAAAGGTGCAGAATTCCTGCTTATGCACCGCTTGTTCAAGGCTGACCATCACAACTACGAAGTCATTAGCAAACACTGGCTAACACTGAGCTTCCCAACTTTCTGCAGTTACAACATTTCCAGAGGACTGGACGTTATAACCAAGTTAGGATACGTGAGAGGCGCGCGGCTAAACGATGCTGTCGAAGTGCTTCTGCGAAAACGACAGAACAATGGAACTTGGATTCTGGAAAACACACCTACTGGAAGGATGCAAACTACCATAGAAACAAAAGGAAAACCCAGTAAATGGATCACGCTTATCGCGCTGAGAGTACTGAAACGTCTGGGCTCTGCGGGCATCAAATCCTGAAGCCAATGCAGACAGTCCGATTTCACTCCATATATCGCCAACTGAAATATCATTGATATAACGTGCGGCGTTGTTTGCTTCGGGGAAGGCTTTGACAAACAAGGAGAAGCATGGAAAAGACATTAGTGAAGGCAAGTACCCTCTGGACCCTGAAAGGTACACGATTTTTCATGCTTTGTTCGACAACTTGAAAGAGAAGGACAGCAAACGCAAGAAACGGTAGACTAAGTCCCGCCAATCGTTTTCTCGTGTGCATCTAGTGGCAGGCTTTCACGGCATCCACCGTCCTCTTCAGAAGAAGCTGGGCTGCCTCCTGAGTTGGCCAGCCGCCTAATCCGCAGTCTGGGCCCGTGAAGGTCATTCTGTCGCCGTATTTCTCCTTGGCAGCCATGAATCTTTTCCTAATTGTATCTTCACTCTCAACCATTTGCGTTGCGGTTGGCATTGCGACGCCTTTGTCATAGAGCTCTGCTGTAATCGAGTCTATGTCTGTCCTCGAAACTCCAACACGCATCTGCTTGTCAGCTTTGTCCAGCATTTGCCTTGACAGACTCTCGATGTTTCTGGGCGAAGCTGCATACTCAAAAGCTAGAACGTCAACGTTCTCGACGTCCAATAAGTCGGAGACCCTTGAAGAAGAATGCAGATGAATCTGTTTCGTCACGCCTTTAAAGTCGAAGGCGTTCTCCAAAACCTCCAAGACTGTGTCTCGATCAGCAGATATGTCTTGAAACCCAAAGCTCGGCTCATCCAGCGACACGGCTTCAGTCTTAACATACTTGGAATTCAGTATTGAGTTGCCTGCAAACCGCCTGACTGTCTCAGCAAACATTAAGAGAATATCCTTGTACGGAACTGTTCCAACTTCCTTCAGGTACAGCTCCATCGGTCCAGTGATGCAAGCCCGAAGCATCACTCTTCTGCCAAGTTCCTCCGAAAGTCCCCTGGCTGCTTCGTTGATGACGTGCATTTCGGGTATGAAGGCCTGCTTTTCATCAACCACATAGGTGCCTTCCTTCATTACTCCATGAATCGGTTCAGCAAACTGCCTGTACATGTCATAATGTTGCGGATAGTTGATGACATCCAAGCCTGCGGCGCACTTTTTCTTGAACGAGTCAATTACAATCTTGCAGAACTTGCTTGACAGAAAATCGTCTTTCATTACGTCTCTTCCTTCGATGATTGCCTGTCTAGCAAGGTCATATGCCCTGTTGAACGTGTTTCTGTCAACGTAGCTTGGGAGTGGGAAACTGCCGACGTCGTCAACGAGGGTGTCCATGTAAACACCTCTGTAGACCAGTCATTTAAGACTAACCACAATCTTCAAGTCTCTGTCCATCTCAATGAGATGTGCCACCAAACAGAGCAAAAAATATAAGCTTGCGTTCATTACGTGCTCATTCATAAGTGCGTAATTATGAGCATTTGGAAACTCCGATTATCGATTCTTGCGACTCTTGCCCTAATATTCGGTCTCTCCACCCTAATGCTGACTGTCGTTCTGATTCTAACAGGCTTGTTTGACATAATAACATTGGGCGTACTCGTCGTTGCCTTCAACATCATCCAATGGCTAGTATCGCCCTACCTGATTAATGCTCTCTACCGCGCGCGCGAACTACCTGCAAACGAAAACCCGAAACTTCACGAGACGATTGAAAACCTAAGCAAGAAAAGCGGAATAAGAACGCCTAAGCTGATGCTTGCCCAAATCCCGATCCCGAACGCCTTTGCTTATGGTTCGCCGCTGGCCGGAAATCGCGTGGCAGTCACAAGCGGCATGCTGGAAAAGCTCAATGACGGTGAAGTTGAGGCTGTCATCGGGCACGAACTCGGCCACCTGAAACACAAGGACGTGCAAGTTATGATGTTCGTTTCGCTTCTACCTGCATTATTCTACTACATAGGCTACTCACTCACGCTTTCGTCAATGTACGGCAGACGCCGCGACGAAGGCAGCAGCGGAGCATTAATAGGAATGATTTTCATCGCCTTCTGGTGGATCCTCAACCTCTTCACACTCTACTTGAGTCGTCTGCGCGAATACTACGCTGACAGGCACAGCGCCTCAATCGTTGAAAACGGCTCGCAGAAACTTTCAGTCGGACTGGCCAAGATAGTGCAAGCAACCCGGGACATGGGTAAGATGAAAAACCGAACAAAAAGCCTCAGTTCATTCAAAGCCCTGTTCATCTCAGACCCTGACCGCGCCGAAATTGATTCAGCAGCACTATCAACGATGAACGTCTCAAGCGGCCAAAAACTAGTTCAGGACATCTTGTCACAGCAACTCACAACAGGAGCCAAGTTTGCCGAAGTTTTCTCAACACATCCAAACATTATCAAACGACTCAAGGCTCTGCAGGAACTGGACTAGAAACAAAGTCCGTCTCGCCTTCACTAAATATGCTAGTCGCAGCGAAAACATTAAAGACACCAGCCAACAATCTAGTTCAAATTCAGCAAAGGTGTCACCTGTGAAGCCTCAAAACATCTTTTCCGAAACTGAAAAGCTCAAAGACGAAATGACGCAGACTCTGGTGGAACTCATACGAATCCCAGCCATATCCCCAGAAAATGGCGGAGAAGGAGAGCTGAAAAAAGCTGAGAAACTAACACAGATTTTGAAAACCGTAGGTTTTGACAAGATAGAACGCTACGACGCCGAAGACAAAAGAGTCCCCTCAGGAAAAAGACCAAACATCGTAGCGTACTATTACGGAGAGAACACCTCTGAGAAGCTCTGGATAATCTCCCATCTGGACATAGTTCCAGCAGGAGAAGAATCTCTGTGGACCATCACAAAACCCTTTCAGCCCATAGTCAAGAATGGACGAGTGTATGGACGAGGCAGTGAAGACAACATGCAGCCCATGGTATCATCCATTTTCGCCGTTAAAGCTCTCAAAAACCTCGGCGTAAAACCAAAAAGAAACATAGCCTTGGCGTTTGTCGCCGACGAGGAACAAGGGAGCACGTACGGCATACAACACCTCATAAAACAGGGGCTTTTCAAAAAAGCAGACTTGATCGTCGTTCCAGACAGCGGAAACGAAAACGGAAGTTTCATAGAGATAGCAGAAAAAGGCGCCATATGGTTCAGAATCCGCACAACCGGAAAGCAAGCCCACGCGAGTAGACCGCACACGGGATTGAACGCTCACCGCATAGGCATGGAGTACGCTGTTGCCCTTGACAAGCTGCTGCACGAAAAATACTCCAAGAAAGACGAGTATTTCGACCCGCCAGAAAGCACAATTGAACCGACGAAGAAGGACAAGAACGTTGACGCCGTCAACATCCTCCCCGGCGAGGACATAACCTACTTCGACTGCAGAATCCTGCCAAGCTACGACCTTGACAAAGTCTTGAACGACATTCAGACGCTCGCGACAGAATTCGAAAAGAAAACCGGCGCAAGAATCAAAATTGAAATAGTCTCAAAAAGCGTCGCTCCCAAACCAACAGACGCCAACGCCAAGATAGTCCTCATGCTGAAAGAAGCAATAAAAGAGACAAGAGGAATAGAGCCCAAGGCAGGCGGAATCGGCGGAGGAACATGCGCCGCATTCTTCAGAGCAATAGGCGCTCCAGCCGTGGTCTGGTGCACAATAGACGAAATGGCCCACCAACCAGATGAATACGCCAAAATAGATAACATGGTCAACGACGCGAAGGTCTTCGCTCTGCTGGCAACCGTGTGAGGGCTTGGGGTTCGAAAGTCTTATATTATTGGTTGGATAATCCATCCAACACTTATGCAACACACCCTTAACGATCCCCGAACAATAGCATTGATAGGCATTTTAACAGCGTTGTGCTTAGCGATGCAATTATCTCCGAGACCACCTAACGTGGAGTTTACTTCACTTTTCACATTCATCCTAGGTTTTATGTTTGACTCCCTTATGGGAAGCTTGTTTGGTAGTTTTGTAATGTTTGTCAATGCGTTCTTTTCACCGTGGGGATTTGCAGGTCTGAACATGCCCTTTCAAATTGTCGGAATGGCTGTAGTAGGCTTGGCTGGAGGTTTATTTAGAAGGTATTCACAAAGCTACAACTCGGGCAAATTCTACATTGAAGTAGCTGTTCTGGGGGCATTTCTAACACTGCTCTACGACCTTATAACGAATTTTGGAGTTGCTTTATCTTACATGATTGTTGGAATGCATCCTACGTTGGCGGTGATAACCGCTTTGGCTTATGGCACACCTTTTTCTATAATACATGTATTCTCCAACATCGCAGTGTTTGGGATAGTCTTCTTCCCGCTAATCAAGGCTTTAAACAATATCTTGATGGTGAAAAATCTTGGTTGAAAAAAGAACAATCGCCTTTGTAATGTTAGCAACGTTGATATGGGCATCGATAGCCACAGGTTCTGTGGCCTATTATTATCTGGAACAGATTAAGTATGAAGGACAGCTTAAAGAAAAGCAACAATTGCTGAATGAGCTAGCAGAGGATTACGGTGCATCCGCAACTAGACGGAACTTGTTATCTGGAGACTATGGCACTCTACTTGGAGAATATCAATGGTTCTCCGGAGGAAACTATTCTGCGCTCATGAGCGAATATGAGAAAATGCTTTCCAATCTAAGGGGCAATTACACATCAACACTAAACGAATTCCTAGAACTGAATGAAACCTACAACAATCTATTAAATGAATCTCAAGCACTTAACAAGAAAAGCACAATAACCAGGGAAGAATTCGGTTCTTTGATTAACGAGTTTTACAAATTGTTCACAGCCTTGGCAATGAAGGAAATAGAAGGCTTCCAAAGCCAGATAAGCATGATCAAAGTAAGCCTATGCATAGACTACGGCAATCTAACAACAGAATGGCATAACATTTCCACATCTCTTGGCACAACAGTGTTTGACCTAACAAAAAAAGTCGCAAATGTCGAAAAATCATATTATCCAGCAATGGAGCCAGGTCACATACTTGTAACCTCAATCAACAATCACAGAGAAGGATATTGGATATGGTACTATTGGGATGACATTGAAAACAAATGGATTTTCGGACCTGTTGGTTGCGACGCTTGGATTTTAAAGGATAATGGAATCTACAATTGGACATGCGTTAAGTAGCAGCTTTAGCTGGGCAAAGAAAAGATTTTATTAGAAAGGATTAGAACTTAACATTACTGTTAAAAACCCAAAGATGTTTGAGGTGGCAAATTTTGACCAAAACTTCAAAAATATTTATGGCGGCATGCAAAGAAGGTAGGAGATATCTGCTTGAAACCGAAGCCAAAGCCGTCTGCATGGAATATGACATTCCGGTCACTAAGTTTAAACTGGCAAAAAATGAGGCAGAAGCTGTCAAGTTTGCAGACGCGATCGGTTATCCTGTAGTTCTGAAAATCGTTTCACCCGACATCATACACAAGTCAGATGTCGGCGGCGTGCTCGTTGACTTGAAAAATGCAAGGGGCGTTCGAAGCGGTTACAACCAGATCATAAAAAACGTCAGGAAACACAATGAGAAAGCGGGAATAGTGGGCATATTGGTCCAGGAGATGGCGCCGTCATCAACAGAGGTCATAGTGGGCACGATCAAGGATCCGCAGTTTGGTCAGACGCTGATGTTTGGGCTCGGCGGAGTCTTCGTTGAAGTTCTGAAAGACGTTACATTCAGGATTGCGCCTGTAACCGCGAATGAAGCTCGCGAGATGATCAGCGAGGTGAAGGCTTATCCGCTGCTGAAAGGCTACAGAGGCATGCCGCCAGCAGACATTGAGGCAATAGTCAAGATTCTGCTCGACACTTCAAAGCTGGTCATGGAACATGATGAAATCAAGGAACTTGACTTGAACCCTATAATGGTTTACTGCAAAGGAGCAAAAACGGTCGACGCGAGAATCATCTTGGAATAGCTGACTAGGTCTGCAACACGCTGAGAAGCTTGCGAACAAGAGGAAGCGTTCTTGTCAAAAGAGCAGAAAAAGAAACAGATTGAGGCGTTGACCCACAAACTTTCCGAACTCAGAAACCTGAGAGACCAGGCCGATGCTGAAGCTCGGCAGTGGGCCGACAAGAGAGACAAGAGCAACGAACAGTCCAGGAATTTGCACACTGAGGCAAGTGAGCTCAGAAGCAGGAGGGACAGTCTTAACGAAGAGGTCAAAGACCTGAAACTCCAACGAAGCGAGTTCAAGGAGAGAATTCGCGATAAAATCGAAGAGACAAAGAAACTGAAACAAGAACGCCGAGAGCTGGCTAGCAAAAAACCATCGCGGAGTCATCATTCGCTGCAGAACGAGGTTGAAAGCATCGACTGGAAAATCCAAACCGCTTCCCTAAACATGCAGGAAGAAAAGGAACTTGTCGAACAAGTGAAGCGGCTGGAAACTCAACTCAACATCTACCGAAAACTTGAGAGTCTGAATCAGAAGATTCAAGCGTTGCAAGCTGAAATCACAGATCTTGAAACGAGAAGCAAACTCTGTCACGAAAAGCTGACGAAGACCGCTCATGAGAGTCAAGAGATTCATCATGTAATGCTTGAGAAAATGGAGGAATTGAAGGAACTAAAGACGGAGGCTGACAATCAGCACAAGTTCTTCCTGCAAGCAAGAGAAAAGGCAAGAACCATCCAGCAAGAGATTATCAAAACCTCGACGCAAGTGAAGCAGCTGCAAGACGAACTTCGGGCTGGAGAAGATCAAGAGAAGAAACACCGAGAAGATGCTCTCCGCAAAAAGCTTGAAGAGCAAGCCAGAGAGAAACTAAAACGTGGCGAAAAGCTCTCTTGGGAGGAGTTTCAGCTTCTCGCTGAGGACGGAATGGAAACGCAAGATTAAAGTGAATATGCACGCGTAATATAGTTGGCAGAGAACGAGATGACAATGGGAGAAACGAAAAAGAAAGAGGAAGAGCAAAAACGCGTCTTGATTTTATGCGTAGACAGAGATGCTGATTTAGGGGTAAAGGCTGGAATCAAAACTCCCGTCATCGGAAGAAAAGAAAACCTCAACGCTGCCGTGGCGTTGGCCCTGAAAGATCCCGAGGAACCTGACGCGAACGCCATGTTCGAAGCAATACACATTTATGACCGTCTCAAGGGTGAAGGCAAGCCCGACGAAATTCTGGAAATTTCAACTATTTCAGGGTCTGAACTGGGGGGAGTGGGTGCTGACAGAAAAATAGTGGCAGAGTTAAACGAATTGTTAGGCTCGTTTCCTGCAAGCGAGGTCATATTGGTCACGGATGGCTATACCGACGAGGCTGTCTTGCCGCTCGTAGAGTCGCGAGTGCCAGTTTCATCGGTCAGAAGGATTGTTGTGAAACACAGCGAATCAATTGAGGAAACAGCGGCTCTATTCTCGCGTTATCTCAAGCTCATCGTGGATAATCCTCGTTACTCGCGTATCGCCCTTGGCTTGCCTGGGGTTCTCTTTCTAATACTGGGGATTCTGTCAATCTTCAACTTGCTCTATTACTATTGGATAGCCTTCATCTTTGTGTTAAGCATGTTCATGCTTCTGAAAGGTTTCGGCGTTGACAAGACAGTCAAGAACATTTACAAGTGGATAGACGAGTACTCCCCACCGCCTCTAAGAGTGCAGATTTCAAATTTCTCAGCCGTCGCTGGCCTGGTATGCGTGGTGCTTGCGTTTTACTTGGGCTGGGCGAGCGTTGCGGCAAAACTCGTAACGCCAGCGGACACGGCTGGCTGGCTGGCCAAATTCCCGCAGATCGCTGGGTATTTCCTTAAGGATTCGATAACTCTGATAGTCGCAGGCGTTTGTGTAACCCTTTTAGGAAGAGCTATACGGTGGTATCTTGAACGCGACGTAAGGTTGCTGCGCAACGTAGCTCTCATGGTCATTATTGCATGGTCTAGACAGATTTCTGATGGAGCTGCTGACGTGTTGACCAACCAAGGGGGCGTTGAGAAGCTCATCTTTTCCATAGTCATAGGCATTTTGATAGGAGTCGCCTCTGTGCTGGTCATATTTGTCGTTCACAGATCTGCAGCGGGATTCTTTGAGGAGACCGAAGAACAGGTTGAAGAATTCAGAGAAGGTTAAAATCGCAATTATCGGCGGAACAGGATTCGAAAAGCTATTCAAGAGCGCCAAGCCATTACGTGTGAAAACACCCTGTGGGACACCGCCAATTCTATTCATTGGAACAGTCGACAACAGAAGAGTCGCCTTTCTTCCGAGACATGGCCCAAATCATTCGGTCCCCCCGCATAGGATAAACTACAAGGCCAACCTCCATGCCTTGCACAAATTGGGTGTAGAGCAAATAATTTCAACCAACGCTGTAGGGGCGATAAACCGTGATTTCCAGTCTGGCGATGTAGTTATTCCGCACGATCTCATAGACTTCACCCGAACCCGTCCCACAACCTTCTATGACAAAGCTCCCGTGACCCATATCGACATGTCTCAACCCTACTGTCCAGAAATACGCAAGTTGCTAATCCAAACTGCGAGAGGAAAAGGACTCCAAGTCCGGGACAAGGCCGTGCTGGTCTGCACAGAAGGGCCAAGATATGAAACTCCAGCCGAGATAGAGATGTTCAGGCGCTTGGGCTCCGACATAGTTGGCATGACTGGCTGTCCGGAAGCAGTGCTTGCAAGAGAGCTTGAAATGTGCTACGCAACTATCTGCTATGTTTCGAACATGGCTGCTGGGATGCAGCAGCGACTATCCGCCCTTGAGGTTTCGAAGGTCTCCAAGAAGATCCTTCCAGCTATAGGGGAAGTCTTAATTGGAACCATTAAGGGTTTACCCCTCAAGCGTGAAGACCATTGTTCATGTTCCGGCGCGCTTAAGAACGCGAGGTTCCAGTAGTGTTCAAGCGACTACTCTCAGTCATCGGTGCTTACAAAGTCTATGAAGAGTGGCTGTGGCACCAGCTTAAAGGCGGCGTGAAACCAGAACACATAGCTATAATTCTGGACGGCAACAGAAGATGGGCGTCAGAGCAGGCTCTCAATCTATTTTCAGGCCATGAAAAAGGCGCTGATAAGGTGGAGCAACTGATTGATTGGTGCTTGCAGTTGGGGGTAAAATCCATAACCCTCTACATGTTTTCAACTGAGAACTTCCAGCGCTCGAAGAGTGAAGTTGAGGAAATCATGCGCATTGCCGAAGAGAGGTTTCAGCGAATCCTTGCAGATGAGAGAATACACAAGAACAAGGTGCGCGTCAAGGTTATTGGAAGAGTAAACCTGCTACCAGAACACTTGCAGCAGCTCATAGCTGATGTGGAGAAGTCAACAGAAGGTTACGATAAGCACTTCCTGAATTTCGCTTTTGCCTATGGCGGAAGAGCTGAAATCGTGGATGCTGCAAAGAAGATTGCTGAAAAGGTGGGTACTGGAGATCTCAGTCCCGACGAGGTTGACGAGCAGCTGTTTGAAAAGCACTTGTACACCTCGCATATGCCTAACCAAGACCCTGACTTAATCATCAGAACTTCAGGAGAAGAAAGGTTGAGCGGCTTCTTGCTGTGGCAATCCGCCTACAGTGAACTCTGCTTCCTTGACGTCTATTGGCCTGACTTCCGTTTCATAGACCTCTTGCGAGCCGTCAGAACATTCCAAAACCGCAAAAGGCGTTTCGGGGCCTGAGGCTAAGCTCTTTTTCTGGCACTTACGATTGAGAGAACATCGCCGTCTTTGACAAGGTAGTCTTCACCGACTCGCTTCTTTTCTCTTGCCTCAACCGCGTAGATGAACCCCTCTCCAAGCTCGGTGTGTATTATGTAGGCAAGCTCGCGAGCCGTTGTACCGTACGGAACAAGGTAGGCATCTGGCAGAACCCTTCCATTATGGTCCGCCAAGTGCTCCAAATCTTCAACAGGGTAAACCGTCACCATGCTGAGAAGCCTTAAGAAGGCAGTGTTTACCGCCTCTTGAACGCCTGTAGAGCCAAACTTGAGCAGAATCTTCTCCCTAATCGTTTCCAACGCCCTTGTTTGGCTTTCATTCAGCTTTTCAGGATTGTTGATTTTGAAGTTGCAGTCGCCGGGCCTGTAGTCTATTAGTTGTTTTTCTGCGGCTCTTCGCAGCGCAAGTTCGGCTTCGGCACAGCATGGTACCACGATGTAGTTCGATTTTTTCAGTCTCTCAAAGTTTTCCTCGGCAGGAGGCAGGTCCATCTTGTTGGCTACTATTAACATCGGCTTGGAGATTCGTCTCAGCGCGTCCACAAACTTGAGGAAGTCCGTTTCGGTCCAGCTTGCGAGCTTATCGGCGCTCAATCCTGCTTGTCTTGTTGCCTCTGAAATGTGGTTTCTCTTTATCGACAAACCGCTCAGTCGCTCCTCAAGCATTGAGAAAGCATCTTTCGGTTCAGCTTCCACGGTTCTCGCGATTTTCGACCAGTCTTTCTTCAGTATGGTAGCCATCCACATGGTTATCTCATGCTCCAAGAACTTCACGTCTTCGAGTGGGTCGTGCTCTCCAGGCTTGCACAGTCGCCCTTCGCAATCGGTTCCTCCTGAAGCGTCAACGACGTGAATCAGCGCATCTGCCTTTCTGATCTCGTCCAGAAACTGGTTCCCTAGGCCTCTTCCTTCCCATGCGCCGGGAACAAGGCCGGCGCAGTCAATGAACTGGACGGGGATTAGTCTTATGCCGCCGAGGCACACGGAGTTTAGCGGTGCGTCTTTGACGTTGAATTCCTTGCACACGCATGGTGTTCGCACGTAGCCGATTCCTCTGTTCGGCTTTATTGTTGTAAACGGGTAGTTCGCAATCTCCGCGGGTGCCAGTGTGGAAGCGCTGAAGAAGGTTGACTTGCCGGTGTTTGGTTTTCCAACGATGCCCAGCAACTTCGAATATGACTTCTGCATTTGGTTCACCAAGAATTTTGGCTGCAGCTCTTGAGACGGCTATTCCTGTTTGATACTGAATCTACCGCGTCTGCTCGTATATGGTTTATGCTGGTGCTCTGCCTTGTCAAAGGCTTCTTTTCACACTGCATTTGGTATCGACCTATGAAGGCCAAAGCAACAAGCATGATCATGATTAAAGTGCTGATGAGCACAGCAGATGCCTTGTAAACAAGCATACTTGCATGTTGAAGTGCCTCATCACTGGTTTTGAGAGCGTCAGTTGCATTCAGCTGAGCAACCTCTTGATTTGATTCCCATTGGCTAATTGCGTCTTGCAGCTGGATCTGGCTTGTGAAGATAGCTTCATCCGCCTTTTCAGCGTCGGATGCGAAAATCAAAGATGCCCCCAAAGATTCCGCCACAAACATGGAAAGTTTGGCTTGTTGGATTCGTCGGACGGCCGTCGATGCTTTTTCTGGAAACAGACTCCCGTCAAAAGCATCTGAAGAGAGAGGTTTCAAAGAGATAGTCTGTTTGTCAGTCAGTTCTGAATCTTTAGTGTTGTTGAAGAGAAAGTTTGCGTAAGGCATGATTTCTGGAATGCTCGACATGGAGACAAAATGGCGGCTGTCCAACGTGTTAAAGTCTCGCCACGTAGCATCTACAGGCACCCAACCATAATTTCCTAAGTAGTACTCAGCCCACATGTGCCCGTCTTCAATGGTCTCGCTGGTGGAGCTGAAGGCAAAGCCAACTTGAATTCTTGCTGGGATTCCAACAGCGCGGCACAACGCAACGAAAAGATAAGAATACTCCGAACAGTCTCCGGTTTTGTTTTCTAAAGCCCACATGGCTCCTCTTTCCTCGTCTTGGGCCGAGTAGTGTACGTGTCTGATTACGAAGTCGTATATCTTGGAGGCTTTTTTAAGGGTGCTGCTTTCGCCTCTCGTGATGTCTTGCGCCTTTGATACCAGTTCTGGATTGTTGGATTGTACGAGTTCTTCTGGCTGTGTATATTTCTTGTAGAGGTCTGAGCTCTTGTCGTAGTCGCTTACCATGTTTGAATTAGTCAAATAGCGAATGCCGAAAGAAAGCACGCGGTAGTTCATCTCGACAGCAAGGCTTTCCTTTCGCTCGATGGCGACGTTATTCCAGTGTGCATACGTGTTGCCAAACTCGTCATTCAGGAATGTTGGCGGTCCGATCTCCGAGGAGACATTGCGAAGCACGACAGAGTGACGGGCAGTCTCATTCCTGATTACTGGAATGAATAGTTCCCCGTCAGTTACTTCGTAGTTCGACGGGTTGTTGATTTCGACTTTCTGCGTGAGGTTTCCCACGAATACGTCTTTCACTTCGTATTTAAGAAGGCTGGAGTTGCCCTCGATAGTCTCCGCATCCACGGATGGATGAGCAAGGTTGTGGAAGGCGAGAGCACCTACCAAGCACAGAAACGCAATGGCAATGATCTTGTTTCGGATCATTAGCATCCTTCTTTTTGAGTATCAACAATCGTGAAATAGTATAAAAGCATCAAGGTCTATAGCATGTGAACTGAAACGTCAAGGAGCGGGAGAAAAGTGACATTGGACTTGCCAAAAGAGAGCCTTGTCAAAATGTACAGGAAAATGCTTGAAATTCGTTTCTTCGAAGAGAAGGTTTTCGGACTGTATGGTCAAAACCTTGTTCCAGGAACTATTCATCTTTACGCAGGGGAAGAAGCTGTGGCCGTAGGCGTTTGCAGTGCCTTGAGTAAAGATGATTACATTACAAGCACGCACAGGGGGCATGGCCACTGCATAGCGAAGGGCGCCGACTTGAAGCGAACGATGGCCGAGATTCTGGGTAAGAAGACTGGCTATTGTAAAGGCAAAGGCGGGTCAATGCACATTGCAGATTTCAGCATCGGTATGCTTGGCGCAACAGCCGTCGTCGGAGCAGGGCTTCCGATAGCTGTTGGCGCAGGGCTGTCCGCAAGGCTCAGAAAAACAGGCCAAGTTGTAGCATGTTTCTTCGGCGAAGGGGCCTCAAATCAAGGAACGTTTCATGAGAGCATAAACATGGCGTCTGCTTGGAAACTGCCTGTGATATTTGTGTGTGAGAACAATCTTTACGCCATGGGAACACGGCAGTCTAGGATCATGAACATTGAGAACATTGCAGACAGAGCTGTGTCCTATGGAATTCCGGGCGTTTCAGTGGACGGGAATGACGTGCTAGCCGTCTACGAGGCTGCGTGCGTTGCCGTCGAGAGAGCACGAAGAGGAGAGGGACCGACCTTGATTGAGTGCAAGACATACCGACAAAAGGGACATTCGAGAGTGGACCCTGCGAAGTACAGGCCTCGAGAGGAGGTTGAGGGATGGCTACAAAGAGACCCAATCAAACGACTGAGACACAAGCTCATACAAACTGTCATTTCGACAGAGGCAGAGCTCCAAGAGATTGAAAAGGAAGTCTCAAGCGAGATTGAAGATGCTGTCAAGTTTGCGGTTGAGAGCACTTTTCCCGCGCCTGAAGAAGCCCTGGAGGATGTTTATGCTCAAATCTGAGAGGGAGCAAGCATGCGGAAAATAACGTATCGAGACGCATTGAGAGAAGCACTGAGAGAAGAGATGCTGAGGGATTCGTCGGTTTTCTTGCTAGGCGAGGACATCGGCAGGTATTGGGGAGGGGCATTCAAGGTCACGGATGGTTTGGCCCAAGAGTTCGGAGACGAGAGAGTCAGGGACACGCCGATATCCGAGTCAGCCATAATTGGAACGGCAGTTGGCGCCGCCATAACTGGGATGCGCCCTGTGGCAGAGATAATGTTCGGCGACCTCACTGCACTGGCAATGGACCAAATTGCAAATCAGGCAGCAAAAATACGTTACATGTTTGGCGGTCAGACGAAATGCCCGCTTGTGATTAGGACACCCTTCGGCGCCGGCGTAAACATAGCCTCACATCATTCGCAGAGCCTGGAAGCGTGGTTCATGCACGTACCAGGCTTGTATGTAGCTGTGCCTTCAACGCCCTACGATGCAAAGGGGCTTCTCAAGACGGCCATCCGCGGAAGCAATCCTGTTTTCTTCTGTGAACACAAACTCCTGTACCCAATTGAAGGCGAGGTTCCTGAGGAAGAATACACTATCCCGTTCGGCAAGGCAGAAGTGAAGAGAGAAGGAGCAGACGTTACGGTGGTCGCTACGATGTACATGGTTCACAAGGCGCTCAGCGCAGCAAAGCAGCTTGAGAAGGAAGGCCTAAGCGTTGAGGTTGTGGATCCTCGGACCCTGACCCCTTTGGACAGGCGGGCAATAGTCGCGTCTGTCAGGAAAACCGGAAGAATCGTTGTGGTGAGCGAGGACTGTAAAACTGCTGGAGTGAGCGCCGAGATTGCGGCAGTCGTGGCCGAAGAAGCGTTGGACTACTTGGACGCGCCCGTGAAACGTGTCGCCGAGCCAGACACCCCTATCCCATTCAGCCCGCCCTTGGAACAGCACGTGATTCCTGATGAGAAGGCCATTATCAAAGCAATCAAAGAGGTCGTCTAGAATAGTAACGAAAGTTGTTATGCCGAGGCTGAGCCTGACCATGAAAGAGGGCACTGTAGGCAAGTGGTACAAAAAAGAGGGGGAGGCTGTTGAGAAAGGTGAACCTCTCGTGGAGGTTATCTCAGAAAAAGCGACCTATGACGTGGAAGCACCATCATCCGGCGTCCTCAGAAAAATCTTGGTTCGGGAAGGCGTTGACGTGCCAGTCAACAAGGTTCTTGCAATCATAACAGGCCCAGACGAAGCTTTCACAGAAGCTGAGGTTCGCGTGGAAACGCCCGAAACAGCGGCAGAGACAGAAGAGAGAATAGTGGCGTCACCCGCTGCCAAGCGTCTAGCCCGAGAGCACGATGTAGACTTGTCCCTTGTGAAGGGCACTGGTCCAGAAGGAAGGATCGTGGAAGACGATGTAAAGAAATTCATCGACGATGCAAGTGGTGCCATCCCGAAGGTCAAGGAAACAATCCTGTTGAGCGGTTTCCGAAAGGTTTCAGCTGAAAGAGTCGCAGCGAGCTTCAGAACCGCCCCCCACAGTACAATAGCGATGGAGGTCAATGCCTCAAAAACTGCAGAACTACACCAGAGCGCTCAGGTCTCTTACTCTGCCATTCTTGTAAAAGCCGTTGCAGAAGCCTTGACTGAACACCCCAGAATCAACTCGACCCTTGATGGAGACCGGATAAAGCTTTTCGAAGATGTGAACGTCGGTGTGGCTGTCGCGACGGAAAACGGACTCGTGGTTCCCGTGATCCGCAACGCTGACAAGAAGCCTCTGGAGGAAATCGATTCAGCCATCAGAGAATTGACCGAAAAAGCAAGGCAAGAGAAACTGGCCAAAGAAGAAGTGAGCGGCGGAACCTTCACAGTCACCAACTTGGGCATGTACGAGGTTGACTTTTTCACGCCTATTATTAATCCGCCTGAGGCGGGGATACTGGGAGTTGGAAGAATTGTTGAAAAACCCGTTGCGGTTGAGGGGAAGATTGAGATAGTGCCGATGATGATGTTGACCCTGTCCTATGACCATCGTGTTGTAGACGGTGCTCCTGCAGCGGATTTTCTGCGGAGGGTCAAGGAGATCGTTGAAAAAGCGTCAGAAATCTAAAGCCTAGCTTTAGGAGTTTTAGTCTTCTTCCTCTTTCTTGACGGCTTCGGCCACTTCGCTTAGGCTCTTTCTGACCAGCTTCAGTTTGACGTCCTTTATCATTGTCACGCCGCGGCTTGAAATTATTGAACCTGCCCAGACTATGATGATGAAGATGAAGAAGAGCATACAAACATCGCTAAATGCTGCGAATGCCCCTGCGAATTCATTCTCTTGGCCAGCTGGGACAGGCACGAACTGCGGAACCTGCCCACCAGTTAGGAAGATGTAGAACGCCATCAGAGCTGGAATGATTATGAGAATCAATCCTAGAACGAGCAGTGCATAACCGGTACCCTTCTCGATTTTCTGTGCCTTTTCTGGTTTCATGGAAAACGATAATTTGCCTCTGATATTAAAGGATTTGTGGGAGACTTTTCTAGAAGACAAATCCTTCTCCGCTATGCGTTTTGGAAAGTCTTAAGTGTTCACGTATAAACATGCCACTGAGCTGAAATGAAGGCCGCCGTGTACTACAGCCACCAGGACATACGGATAGAGGAGCTACCAATGCCGAAACTTGATGAAGACGAGGTCCTAGTGGAGATGAAGGCATGTGGGGTGTGTGGCTCAGACCTCATGGACTGGTACCTGAAAAGCCGTGCACCGCTTGTTCTTGGGCACGAACCAGCAGGGGTAATTGCTGAGAAGGGCAGCAAGGTTCGCGATTTCAAGGTTGGTGACCGCGTTTTTGTCCATCATCATGTAGCTTGTTTAACATGTCACTACTGCAAACACGGCGATTACACTCTGTGCGAGCAATTCCATAACACAAACATCAAACCTGGCGGGTTCGCAGAGTATTTCAAGGTCCCTTTCAAGAACCTTCAACTGGACACTCTGATGCTTCCCCAAACTGTTACTTTTGAAGAAGCTACCTTGATCGAACCAGTCGGCTGCTGCTTGAGAGCCATCAGAAAAAGTAACATCCAGACTGGCGACTCAGTAGCAGTAATCGGAGCCGGAGCAACAGGCATAATCCATGTTGGGCTGTCTAAAATCTTCGGCGCAGCAAAGACCATTGTAAGTGACCTTTTCGATTTCCGGCTGACAGTGGCGAAAAAGTTCGGAGCAGACGTCTTGGTTAATCCTGAAAGGGAGGATTTGGATTCCATTGTGAAGGCCGAGACTGGAGGCGTGGGTGTCGATGTTGCAGTGGTTACCGCTCCGAGCTTGGATGCGTACAAGAGTGGGATGAGAATTTGTCGGAAGGGCGGAAGACTCATCGTTTTCGCTCCAACTGCTCCGGGGAAGTATTTAGAGGTGAGCCCTAAGGAGCTTTTTTTCTCCGAAGTGCAGATAATCCCGTCATATTCAACGTCACATCTGGAGACAAGAGAGGCATTAGACCTCATAGCGTCTGGCAGGCTTAATGTGAAGGTGTTGATAACTCATCGTTTCAGGCTTGCGGACACGGCGAAAGCGTTTAAGACAGCATTGGGAAGTAAAGAAAGTCTGAAAGTCATAGTTCTCAACAAGTGATGAAAGATGAAGGCAGCCATGCTTTACGGCGTGAAAGACTTAAAGGTTGAAGACGTTGAAGTGCCGGAAGTTAAGGACGGCGAAGTTCTGGTTAAGGTCAAGGCCGCCACGACATGCGGCACCGACCTCAAGATTTTCCAGAGAGGCTACGTTGAAAAAGTCATAAAGCTCCCCACCATTTTCGGGCATGAATGGGCAGGCGAAGTGGCAGAAGTTGGTAAAGGCTTGGAGTGGCCGAGGAAGGACATGCGGGTTCGCGCAGGCAACAGTGCACCGTGTTTGCACTGTTCAATGTGCCAGAGAGGCAAGTACAATCTTTGTGAGAACATGATTTGGCTTTGGGGGGCCTATGCGGAATACATCAAGGTGCCTGCCCGCATGGTGCTTATGAACATGCAAGGGATTCCTGATGGTATCTCATACGAAGAAGCGGCGATAACGGAGCCCTTGGCGTGCGTGCTGCACGGAGTTGAACAGGCAAACGTGAAACTAGGCGACACCGTGGCTATCATCGGGGCCGGACCGATAGGGTTGCTGCATCTTCTAACCGTCAAGAAAATGGGCGCTGGAAGGACGATCATGATAGACCTCGTTGATGAGAGGCTAGGCTTCGCGGAAAAGCTCGGCGCGGACGCAACAGTCAATTCGGGAAAAGAGAATGTTGAAACAAGGATTAGAGAGCTGACTGGCGGGTACGGTGCAGACGTTGCAATTGAAGCCATCGGGCTGTCTGCCACTTGGGAGCAAGCGCTGAAGCTTGCTAGGAAAGGCGGAACTGTTCTGGAGTTCGGAGGCTGCCCGCCTGGAACGGAAATCAAGGTGAACGCGGAAATGCTTCATTATGGAGAATTGACCGTCATGGGCACGTTCCACACCACTCCTCTGCATTTCAGAAAGGCTCTAAACCTGATAGCGACAAGAACGATTGACGTGAGACCACTGGTTACGAGGAAAATGAAGCTGGACAACATCAAGGAAGCTTTTGAGATACTGTCAACTTCCAAAAACGAAATAAAGATAGGGATACTCCCATAATCATAGTGGTTTTCTCAATGCGGGACGCTGCGGGTTACATCCTTAGGATCCCCAGCGAAGAGTGGGTTAGGCAAGTTTTCGACATGGCGATCTGCTACACGAACCTATCACGAAAATGGAAAGAAGGGCAGACGATGTTATTCGTATCTAAGACTGGCGTTGGTGAAATGGCCGTCGGTTATGGAGTGATCCAAGATGTTATCAACACAGATGAACTCTCCGAAGAGGAAAGGCGTAAGTGCGAAGAACATGGTTGAAGGAGAGCAATAGAATTCACCTACGTGAAGAGATTTGAGAAACCTTTGCCGCTCAAGAAGACGTTTCTGAAAGATTCGAAATTCCGCGGCAGATATCTTCACGGACTGGCAATCAGCAAGGAGCAGTTA
>Ga0315279_10002556_pt1 | contig 26996 bp, 23 predicted proteins | sample YL17G06_20_MG_FD_203694 | JGI IMG/M metagenome (GOLD analysis project Ga0315279, IMG submission 203694) | Sediment microbial communities from Yellowstone Lake, YNP, Wyoming, USA - YL17G06_20 | ecosystem: Environmental > Aquatic > Freshwater > Lake > Sediment | place: USA: Wyoming | collected... | reverse complement strand
AGGTATCGGCGGCAAGCATCTTCTGTCGAAAAACGTGCCTCGAATTCTGTAAGCGTCCGGGGATAATCTTCCATGACCCCGTACACTACATCTTGTGCTTACTTGAGTCAAGTGAATACCCCCTTATGTCGAATATCAAGGTGGTGCGAAACATCGCACCCTACGTGGCTACGTGGCTACGGCTTAACGAAGCCAGCCGCTGACTCGCAAACAGGCCAGTCCTCGCAGAAACCCCATCAACAGGAATTCCTAAACCGACCGGGATAATCAAACCTGTCGCCAAATGAAAGACGATTTGGCACCATCTTTGAAACAGCCCTACATATTACTGATCCAAAAGAGAGTCTGGCCCATTCGGCAAGCTCAGGGCAGGCTTCTGTATTCTGTCTGCTGTATTCCGTTTTCTCTGTGAACTCTGTGACCTCTGTGGCAAGAAGAAAACCGTGTTAATCCGTGTCTAATAGAGGATTTCTGCTTGACGCCGAGCCGCTATCGGGTATAATATATATCTAACAAATAAGGCAAAAGCTTATGAGTAGATGAGAAAATGGGTAAATGAGAAATCACATAAACACATTCACCAAATCCGCGTTCATCTGCGTAATCTGTGGTTAATGCTAACAAGGCAGGAGACAGAAGACGGAAGACAGAATGGGGAAACTGGGGAACCAGGGCAACAGGGGGCAGGGGATCAGGATGCAGGGAATCATGAAGGAACAGGATTTGCAAGTGGATGAGTAGATGAGAAAATGGGTAAATGAGAAATCACACAAACACATTCGCCAAATCCGCGGAATCCGTGGTTAATGCCAACGAGAAGACGACCAATTTTGGCAAGTTTTTATGCAAAACAAAGCCAATGACCGGCCCTTGGCCGGAAATCCTAAGCACGAAATACTAAATCCTAAAAAAGACCAATAAGAGCCGGATGAAAGCGCATGATTTTAAAAAACAAAGCCAATTTGCGAAAAAGTCAAGTGGACACAAGCTGAATTGTTACAAGGGCTTATGAGAAAAATATCGTATTGGACACTTGGTGAAAACAAACCCAAACAAAGCCAATCCTTCGACTCCGCTCAGGACAGGCCAAAGCCAATGAAACTAAAAGCGAAAAACTCAAAACGCAAAACTGCGGAGCTGGCCGGTTTTACACTTTTCGTTTTACCTTTTACGGTGCTTTAATGTGCGATGACGCTGGATATTCTAAAGACCGGCAGCAAAAGAGCAATCGCAATAGTGCCAATTATGGCGCCGAGGACTGTAATCATGAGCGGCTCTATAAGAGTCATAACGCTCCGGATCGAGGCTTCAAGCTTCTTTTCGTAGTAGACAGACATTTTGTCACACGCCTGGCCCAGCCTGCCGCTCTTCTCTCCTGCTCGCAACATCTGGATGATGCCGGGTGCGATCAATCGGCCGCGCGGAGAAATCAGAATTGACTCGGACAACTGATAGCCGTCACGGATTTTTCCCATTACATCGGTCCAAAGCTCCTGAAAACAGGAATTTTGGCATGAGCCTTGGACCACCTGTATTGATTCCAACATTCGGACGCCTGTATTGACCATCGTGGCCATTATGCGCATGCTGCGGGCTACTACCATATCGACAAACATTGTGCCAATTATGGGCGTGCGGATTTTCAGGGTATCAATCATCCGACGGCCGACCGCGGTGCGCGAGAAATAGTATAGTGCTGCCGAGAGCAATATCAGTGCGGTCACAAGACCAGTCATTATCTGGAAATTGCCGAGCATTCTGCTGAAGCCCACCAAGATTTGGGTAAGTTTTGGAAGTGCCGCACCTCTTGCTTCGTAAATCCTCATGAACCTGGGCAGAACAAAGAACATAAGCGTTCCGGTGGCGGCCACTGCCATCAAGGCCATTATAAACGGATATGTAAGTGCTCCTTTGATTTGCTTGCGAGTGTCAGCCTCGAAGGTCAGATACCCGCTGAGCACGCCCAGCATTTCTGCCATTCTGCCGGACTCCTCTGACGCCCTGACCATACTTATAAACATCGAATTGAAAACTCTGGGATATGAAAGCAGGACCTGCGAGAAGTTGTCGCCACCTTTGACCCTTTCGGCTACATCCAAGATTATCATCCTGAATGCTCCCTGCTCAGCCTGCTCGGCGATGGCATCGAGAGCATCGCTCAGTACCACGCCGCTATCGAGCATCACTGATAGTTCCGTGGTGAACAGTATCAGTTCCGCGGTCTTCACTCTTGCCCTATAAAGCCGATCAGACGGCTGATGTTCCCGGTAAATCGGCAATCCAGCGGAGCGCGGCGGTGCCGCGTTTTCTGGCTGAGCGGCCGTTGGGGCTGCACTTGGCGCTGATTTTGTTGTTGCCACAGTCATTCTTTTCAGACCTACTACTGTAACAGATTTTATAGTTCTGCTTGGGTATTCCTCAGCACTTCCTCAATAGAGACAATTCCGGCCTTTACCTTTTCAATCCCGTCCAACTGCAGTGGAACCATTCCTTTTTCAAGTGCCTTTGCTCGCAGTTTCTTTGTGCTGACCTGCTCGTTAATCATCTCGGCGACTTCATCGTCGGGCACAAATAATTCATGAATAGCGATTCGTCCGACATAGCCGGTGTTGCGGCATTTTTTGCAGCCGACGCCCCGATGGAATTTGCCGACCTCGCCGCCGACCTTCTCAACGGCTCTTTTTATGGTGGCGGGTGGGTCACACTCCGTTTTGCAGTTTGCGCATATTTTCCGCACCAGCCGCTGAGCAAGGACTCCAATCAGAGAAGCGCTGACCAGGTAAGGAGCAACCTTTAAGTCGACCAAACGTGTCACCGCACCGGGTGCGTCATTGGTATGCAGGGTCGACAAGACAAGATGGCCGGTCAACGCCGCCTGGACCGCAATATTGGCTGTAGGCTCATCGCGTACCTCGCCGACCATTACTATATCGGGGTCCTGCCGCAATAAGCTCCGCAGCGCGGTCGAAAATTCAAAGCCTGCGCTACTATTGACCTGAAACTGATTTATGCCTGGTATGTTGCACTCCACAGGGTCTTCAACCGTGCAGATGTTTACCTCTCCTGTGTTTAGTTCCGATAAGGCCGCGTACAGTGTCGTATTTTTGCCTGAACCGGTTGGCCCTGTTACTAGGACTATTCCATTAGGTGCTTGTATTACCTGCCTGAGACGTTGGAGGTTCTCGAAAGTGAATCCAAGTGACTCAAGATTAAAAAGGACCTTCTGAGGATCAATGACCCTGATTACGACCTTTTCGCCGAAACTGGCGGGCATAACAGACACCCGCAAATCGACCGGTCTGCCTTCGACCAATACGTGAATACCGCCGTCCTGCGGTAGACGGCGCTGAGCGATGTCCAGCTCCGCCATAATCTTGATACGAGAGACTATCGCCGCATGCATTTGATGGGGAGGACGTATTTTTTCGTAGAGCTTGCCGTCTACGCGATATCGGACGCGAAGTTTTTTGTCGCCAGGCTCGATGTGAATGTCACTGGCGTTTTCCTTAACTGCGTTATAAAGCAAGTAATTGACCAGTTTGACGACCGGCGACTGGCCAGCTACCTCCTCAAGGTTGCCTATATCCTCAGTGATGTTCTCCAAAAGCGTAAAGTCTTCCAGTCCCTTGTCGTCGATAATATCGTCGATGACAAAGACATTGGCAGCCGGCAAATACGTCTGTAGCGTAGCTTTTATATCCTTTGCTGTCGCGCATACGACCTGGACCTTACAGCCGCTTATACGCTCTATTTCGTCAATCAAGAATACGTTTGTCGGCTCACTCACTGCTACGGTAAGTACATCGTCTACCTTGAACAGCGGCAGAATGACGTGCTCTTCGAGAAACTCCCTCGGCAGAATTTCCACAGCCTTTGGGTCACATATCTTGGGACCGATCTGGGCGTAAGGCACGCCGTATGCCTCAGCCAGAGCCGCGGCGATCTGGTTTTCCGTGCAGTAGCCCATCTCGACCAGAAGTTCGCCGAGCAGCTTGCGATGGCCTTTTTCCTTTTGTTCGGCCAGGGCCTTTTCAATCTGCTCGGGCGTCACTACCTCGTGCGCCAGCAGCAGTTGCCCAAGCTGAGTTTTATTTTCCACCGCTATCTGTGCCATAATTGCTATCTCGCTTGAATCCGCTGGTTACTCTTACGCGAAACTTTTGACGGCCTCGGCCAGCTCGGTGTAGCGGTCGAATTCGTTGTCAAGCCGAGTAACTTCCAGAATCTTCGCGCAGTGTTCATCGAGCCCTGCCAATCTGAGCTGGGTCTTATTCTCAGAGCAGTACTGCCGTATCCACAGCAATAACTCTAATCCCTTGCTGTCAATGAATCCAACAGCTCGCATGTCAAGGACTACGCCAGCTCTACCTTTGGCGACACAAGTGGTAATTGTGGTCTGAAGCAGTTCCGTAAAATCGGCATCCAGCTCACCCTGCAGTGCAACTACCGTGACATCGCCATAATCTTGCGTCTTTACTTTCATCTGATCAACACTCCCACCGCAGAAGCGCCGTACTCTGAAACGCTGTAATTGCGGTAGCCTTCGCTGCCGCCGTTTTGGATAATGTCCCAGAGTTGATAGACGTCGCTGTTAAGGAACACTCTGCCAACGTTCTCATCAAACTGTGTACCTAGGCCGTTTTGTATCTCTGCAAGAGCCTGCTCGACAGTCCTTGCGTCTCTGTAAGTCCTCTTAGAGGTCATTGCGTCGAAGCTATCGGCCAGGCCAACGATCTTCCCTATCAGTGGTATCTGGCTGCCGGTCAGGCCATTAGGATATCCACGCCCGTCGACCCGTTCATGGTGGCACAATACGCCCGGCACAATGTCACGCATCTGCTTGATCGCGCCTAAAATGCCGGCTCCTATGGAGGGATGCCTTCTTATTCGGTCCATCTCTTGCTCAGTCAGCCGACCCTGCTTACGTAGCACGGCTTCATCTATCCCAATTTTGCCGATGTCGTGCAGGAGTCCAGCCAGGTATATCTTGTGTATCTGTTCCTGCTCTAACGGCTCTGTCTGGGCAGCCCTCTCGGCAATCCACCGCGAGATAAGCGCAACCCTTTCGGAGTGGCCGTGTGTGTACTTATCCTTGGCATCGATGCTGCTGGTCAGCGCTTTTAACGAACCTATAAACAGGTCTTTGAGGTCGTTGAAGAGTCTGCCGTTTTCGATAAACACCGCACAGCCGCCGGCGACAGAGTTGAACAGTTTCACGTCGGTGCTGTCGAAATCCGGCTTGTCGATCCTGTTTATGGCAACCATCAGTCCCATTATGCAGTCGCCGGTCTCAGTTCTCTGTGCGAAGTGCGAATCTGCCTTTTCTTTTCCGCATAATGGCACCGTGATGATATTTCTCACGTTGGCGGGCCACTCATATTTGAAAGGAGAATCGACCTCGCTATCCAGCAGGGCTTCCTTGCCGCCATTTATTTCGTCGAGCAATCGGCAGTGCAATAGGCCTGCCGTATGCTCATCTATATCTATCAGCCCGGACCCTGCCGCCAAGACCAGTTTCTTTTCAGTTTCAACCGTCTTTTCCAACAATATTGCGATGCCCTCGACAGAAACGATCTCGGTCAGACTATCACAAGCCATCTGCAGAAAGTCGGCGTCCGGCTCGGTGACCTTCATGTGCGTGCTGAGCCTGTGGAGCAGCACCAGTTCTTCATAGGTTTGGGCAAGCTCAGCACCGATAACTTCAATTTCTTGCTCGGTCTTAAACGAGGATTCAAAACTCTCTACCAAAAGTGCCAGCATCTCACTTAAAGCCACTTCGGGTATTTGATATCTCCGGTCAACCTCTTTGTCCTTGTCAGAATGCAGACGTTTACCGAGGTCGATCAGGGCAGCTCCAACCACTTTGGCCTGCCCGTTTCTGTTGGAGGCTGGTTTTAAGGCGGCAGCCAAAACCGTGTTGCTCGTTGCGTGTACTGGATCCGCTCCTGACGCATCGCTGTCAGATGCGCTGGTGCCGGTACACATCACGCCTAACGCTTGGCGTTTTAGCTCGTCCGCGTTGCTTTCAAATCTGCCAGATCCACGCAGCAAGACAAGTTCACCCTCGGCATCGTAAACTGCAAAATTAGCGCCGAACTTGTTAACCCTGCTGCCGAACCTCTTCAACTGGCGCATCTGCGATTGGCTGAGACTCTTGCCGGTCGTTTTTAGCATAACCAAGTCCAAATCCTAACGGATCATAAAACCGCCGGTGAAACCGGCGGCTAAATATTTAGCCCCGCGTTCCTTCGACCTTGCTCAGGACAAGTTTACGCGGGGTTACTTACCGCACGGCGATACAGAATGTCCTCGATGTTACCCAGCAGCTCCCTCGGGCTGAACGGTTTGCTGAGGCAGTCCGCTATCTGCAATTTTTCCTGCTGCTCCTGCGATATGGCGAAATTCCTGGCCGTCAACAATATGACAGGGATATTCTTGGTCTGCTGGCATTGTCGAAGTTTCTCCACGAGCTCCAACCCTGTCATAACCGGCATCTGGAAATCTGTAACGATAATATCCGGATTCTCTTGACAAGCCAGGTCAAAGGCCTCGGCGCCGTTTTCTGCTGTTATCACCTCGTAGCCGTTGTTGCGTAACTTTATTGCCACCACGTGCACAATATGTATCTCGTCATCAACCACTAAAACTTTCTTGCCCGTCATTATTTCTCCTCCCCACAGGTTAATGTTTTGCAGGTTTTTATGATTCGCTGGCTGCTGCTTTTTTATGTGGTTTCAACCATTTGGGCGGTTGCTAAAGGCAGCTCAAAGCCAAAGGTACTTCCGACGCCGGGCTGGCTCCTGACAAACACCCGCCCATCGTGGACTTTTTCGACTATCTGTTTTACAAGGTTAAGCCCTAAGCCGGTCCCTTTCGCTTGCTTTTTATTTGCATCGACTCTGTAGAATTTATCAAAGATGCGTCCAATTTCATCCGGCGGTATCCCCACACCCGTGTCGGTCACGATGACCTGTGCTATGCCTGCGGTCTCGTCGACCGCCGTTTCGATCGTCACCGACCCTCCACTCGGAGTGTACTTTATCGCGTTGCTGAGCAGATTGACGATTACCTGCGAAATCATGTCGCGGTCCGCATAGACCTGATCATATACGATGGGCTTTTGCGTAATCACTTTGATATTTTTCTCCTCAGCATAGCCTTTTATCATTTGTAGCTGTTCTTCTATAAGTATGGTTAGGCTGACGGGTTTCTTTTCCACCTTTACCAGGCCGGATTCTATCCGTGAAATATTCAGAATGTCCTCAATTAGACGATTCAGTCTTTTGGCCTGATTTTGGATTACCGAGTAAAACTGTTTGCGGGTCTGTTCATCGTCGGCTTCACCGTCTGCAAGCATTTCCGAGTAGGCGGTAATGGAAGCAAGCGGCGTCTTCAGCTCGTGCGACACGTGGCTGACGAAATCATTCTTCATCTGGGATATCTCCTTCTCACGCGTGACATCATGCAGCACCGCTACGACCCCACAAACTTCCTGGCGCTGGTCGTAAACGCAGGAGATAATGCAGTCGAACGTCCTCGGCCCTGCCTCTTGTGCCAATTGGATTTCCCGCCTGGCTGCTTCTGTCTTACTGCACCTACTCTGGTGAAGAAAATCTATGAACACGCCCTTGCTTTTGTCGACCAGTTCGCCTACGGGCTTATGTTGCGCGTTCTTGTAATCAAAGTTGAAGAGTCTGCCCGCAGCCTCGTTTGCCATTAACAGCCTGTCGAACTCATCAATAACGATAACGGCGTCGCGGAGACTGTATATAATCGCTTCAGCATTCCTCTTTTGTCTCTGTGACAGTTGAACCTGGAGCTGGAAGTCCTTGATTTGATTCTCAAGTCCAGCTATATAACCAGAGCAACTGTCCAGCCACCGAGTAAGTGTTTCAGGCAACGAAGTGATATCTTCGATTTTTGATCTTCCGCCGTTAGGCGTCCTGGGGAGATTTTCGATTTCTGTCTTGCAATCGCCAGTCGGCAATCGCGAACCTGTCCTGAGCCAGGTCGAAGGATCGGCAATCTTCTTATTGATCTGGTTGGCTACGGACGTGACTGCCCCAGCCAGTCTATGGCAATGCCAGCCGAGCCAAATCACGCCCATAGCCCCAGCACAATACGCGATAAGCGGCAGGACTCCGTACCAGTTGCTTCCGGCTGTTGTGATGGGCCGGTTCTTCCACCCTGCCAGAGCTGCCGCCAACAGACTACACACCACAATGGCGGTGACTATCCCGTACGCCTGTTTTGCAAACTTCAAAGTAAGAACTCCAACTCTATTGTGTTGCACCGGGCACCCAACCCCGCAATAAATTGCGGGGCTAAATATTTAGGTGGCCCGATACCCTAATTTCCTAATTGTCTGATTACCTGCTGCGCCAGTTGGGAGCCGCCTGCCGGTCGATAGTCTGCAGCAGAACCCTCTCCAACTTCTGGACTTCATCCGGGCTTGCTTCAGCAAGAATCCTTTCTTTCAGCCGTATCGCCTCCAGAAACGTTGGACGCAGCCATAACGCGATGCCTAGTTCCCTCATCGCGGATTCGTTGTCACCTTCAGTGTAGTATCTGGCGGCTTTTGCGTAGCAGTCTTCCGCCAGTTTCGCTCTGCCGATTCCAAACATCTCGTCCTTTGCACTAACTCTCTTTCGGCTTACATCTTCCGCCCGTGCTTGTCCCTCCGTCTCACTTGGTTCCCCAATAATGTGAGGCGTAAGCAGAACGACCACTTCCTCTCGCTTAGACTGATCAGCCGTACCTCTGAACAGCACCCCTACAATCGGGATATCGCCCAGCAAAGGAATTTGGGTCTTGCCGGTTGTAACTGTGTCCCTGAACAATCCCCCGATGACTATGGTCTGACCGTCTTTGACGATGATGTTGGTCACCAGCTCAGCGGCGGTTTCGTCAGGTATGCTGTTGGCCTTCAAGGTTCCGGAGCTGTCTTTGGGATGGATATCCATTCTGATGTAGCCGTCATTTCCTATATATGGCCTGAACGAAAGCTTGGTTCCACTATCGAGGAATTCGACGCTCTGAGTTGTGGAGGTCTGGGTCTGCGTAGTTTGCGACACATATCCAAGCTTTTTACCGATGTAGACCTGGCCAAGCTGCTTATTTACGGCCAGTATCTTCGGGTTAGCCAGAATAGTCACATCGGAAACTTCTTCCACCGCGCGGATGAACCCCGCTATGTTGTCGTGCGCAAAGCCAACGGTCAGGCCGCCGGTCTTGGTTACCTGGCCCGTGCCGGCAGACTTGTAGTAGTCAGGCACATCTCGCGTAATGTCACCAGCAGCCGCTGGTATGCCTGGTATCTGAGTCAGTACCCCCCGCAGTGTGCTCCAGTTGATGCCGAATTGAGTATCTTCGGTGAGCGTGACACTCAGGATGGTCGCCTCAATCAGGACCTGCTTCGGTCTGACGTCAATTTCGCCCAGAAGCTTGGCTATCTGCTCGATGTTTTCCGGATAGTCGTGGACAACGATGGTGTCGTTCATCGCCGTGGTGTCGCCGCCGCCGGTTACCTTGGTTATGGACTCACCGGTCGGGAAATCGGTTACGGCGGCAGTGGTAGTCTCCATTTTCCCGCCGGAGCTGAGCATCGGCGTAATCAGCTTCTTTGCCTCCGCTGCAGAGATGTAATACAGGGTGAACATCTCATACTCCAATCGCTCCGGGTCTTCCTTGAGCTTCTTGTACTCCTCTTTGGTGTACACCTTGATTAGGCTGCCCTGCTGCTGGTACTTGAAGTTTTCGCCTAAGATCGCATCCATCGCCTCTTCAAAGGTTACATCTTTGAGGCTCCGAAAGGCTAGTTGTCCATCGACCGCTGCCGAAGGCACAATGTTCTTCTTATATAAGCTTGCCAGCATCGCCAGTGCATCGCGGACACCAAACTGTTCCTTGAGCTCAAACGATTGTACCCCCGTCTCTGCGAGGGGGGGTTGGACTGGCTCCGGAGCAGGCCGGCCTGCGGCTACGACGACTTCAACAGGCACCACGAACTCCACCTGGCCGGAACCCTCATCGGGATTAGCTCCCGTCGGACTCTGCTCAACACTGCCAAAGACCGCGATCGCTATCGCAGTCGATATGAAGCACGTGAGAACTAGTCCCCTTCCAATCTGTATTCTGTCACTCATGCTTCTTTGTCTGAACATAATTTACTCCCGCTTAAAAACACGTTACGACAATTCGAGTCTCCCGAATTCAATCTTGCTACGTATTACTAATGGGCTCGAACCTTCACTACTCAGTCATTTACTTCAACTATCTGCTTCAGTTTCAAGGTCACTTCTGCCTGCCCACATCTTATAGCCACCTGGTTTTCTTCAATCTGAACTACTTCACATTCAAGCGTCCGGACTCCTTCGCGGACGAGCAATTTATCCCCCACGGAAAGCAGTTTTCCATTTATGAAAGCCTGGAGATTCCTGTCCCTTACTACTGCCCCTAGCTTTAACTTCGCTGCCAACAAGTCGATTACTTCTTGATCGCCCCGTGAGGAAACTAATCTTACTTGGTCGGTACCCAACGAATCTTGCCCCTGTATGCCTTTAACCGACTTCCACCAGTCGCCGGAGGCAAAGAAGTCTCTGGCGATCACATCGTGGCGGCCTGCGATTCTCGGCAGCTCCACAAAAGATACTTTTGACGGCGGAGCCGGCTGGTTCTCCGAACCGACCTGCGGCGGCAGCGAGTTTGCTCCGGCAGCAGCCGGGCCATCTTTGCGGAGCACTCTGACCCACATAAAGGCCATTACGCCGATCAGGCACGCCGCCAGCACCACCTTTCTCTTATCTGCCAGCAACGGGCTAAGTATTGCGCTAGCCCCACCATTGCTACTATTTTTTGCGTTTCGCCTCATACATTATCCGTGGTCGACGTTGGGCGTATAATAAACGACCGCTTTTGTCTGCATACTAACCTGGCCGCTCAGATCGTCACTGTTTACCAGCTTTACACTCTCGATGCGAACGACCCTATCTAATCGCTGCAACTGCCTATAAAACTGGAATACTTGGCCCAGCTTGCCCTTACACTGCATATTTAGAGGTATGCAGTTCAATTTATCGGCTTTAATTTCTTCGCCGGGGACAACCACTTGCTCAGTCAGATTATGCTGGCTCATCAGATCAGCTATCTGCTGCAGGAAGCTGCCAAGGTCTCTGTCGGCAGGCACATTCACTTGGTAGTTACGGGCAGTATTTTCAAGCTCCTGTAGCTGCTTTTTCAAGTCGGATAGCTGCTTCTGGTCATTTGCTGCCTTGGCCATAATAAGCTGCTGATCGGTCCTTGCCTGGTTGACGGCCTTCAGTCTCTTGCGCAGCGGCAAAAAATCGAAGAATATGAAACCAGCCGCCAGCAGTGCAGCCACAATGAGTATTATTACTTGTTGTTTTTTCCAGACGAACATCGCTCTTAAGAAATCCTAATATCTAAATCCGAAATCCCAAACAATACCAAAACTCTAATATCAAACGGATGAGACTGGTTGTTTTAGATTTCGTATCTTGGCCATTTGAATTTGTTTAGGATCAAGATATTCATGCTTAGTATTTATTCTCATCTTGTCGGTAGTTTGCCAGATAGCAACTTATCTCAAACTCGCTCACCTGATATTTCTTGGCTGTCGGTTCGGCAGCACTCTTTATCTGGCCGGATGTCTTGGCTGCCTTAATATCACTATTTGCAGTCGAGCCGCCGGCGGCGTCGATCGTTTTGGAGCGGGAGAACGAAGGACGAACCAGGCAGAAATACGGCGAATCCTCCAATCTGCGTGTTAACTTCGCGACATCGCTCGGATCCGAGGCAACGCCATTTATCACGATCTGGAATCTGACCTTGCCGAGCGGCGCCTGTTTACCTGCCAAACCGTCACTCGCGACTCTGACCACGGAAGCCCCGCCAGGTTCGCGCTGAGCTGTCGCGTCAAACTTCTGGGCAGTGAATTCCACTTTGCTCAGGACGACCTTTTCATCAATCAAGAAACTCATCTCAGCTAAAACGCTTGCCACATCAATTTTGGAGGCGATTTCTTCAATTACTCGCGTCTTTTTCTGCAAGTCTGACAGTCTATTTTGGGCGTTTTTGAGTTCTTGTGACACGCTCTGTGCCTGCGATTGTCTTGGAGCCATTTGGACAAGCTCTGCCGTGGCCTTTGAAAGCGATCTGAAAGAGGCGAGATTCCATGCCATGATCACCACAAACATGCCGCCCAGAGCAACGTACTGCGTTCGGTAGCTGAGCTGCCGGCGTCTGCCTCTCTTATACCACTCTGGAATAAAATCAATCTCTTTCATATATCGGCTATCTCACGGCGGTATCCAAGCCCTTAAGGCTAAGCCCGACAGCTACGGCCCACTCACAAAGCAGACCCCTCCTGTCGCCATCGAGATTTATGTGGATGCCCTCGCCCGACAAATCGAAGCCTTTCAATGGCTGAGCCACTTCAATCTCAACTGCCAATGTTCGCGCCAATACATTGAGCAGCACACTTTCGTACGCCTCACCTCCGCTTAAGAACGCGCGCTCCATCCGTTTTCCCCGGAAAGTCACCGTGTAATATCTAAGGCACAGCGATATCTCCCGCGCCAACTCTTGGGCAACAGTCGCGATGGCGTCGGCTATAACCTGCCGCGTGGTCGTATCGAGAGATTGACTGCGATTGTCCGGGTCCTGGTTTATCAATTCAGCCTCGGACGCCGGCAGGCCTCTTTCTATTCGAAGCTGGCTTCGGAGCATCGCTGCTTCGAAAATTTCGATGCCCAGTCGGGCTGCGATCTCCCGGTCAAAGTTTTCGCCGCCCAGCGCTATTTGCTTAACGAAACAAATCTCCCCTGCGCGACCGAAAACAACGGTGGTGAACTGAGACCCAATATCGGCAAAGACAACTGTGCGCTCCTTGTCCTCCTGCCGCCTGAGAGACCTCTCAAAACTCCTGAATAGCGCGCCAGGAACCGTGTCTATAGCGACCGGCTTAAGCCGAGCTTCCTCAAGCATGGCAATATGGTCTTTTATTGTCTCATTATCGGTGGCAAACAATATCAATTCATTCTTAACCTCGTCGCCCTGCTGAACACTTCCTGCATGTATGTACTTAATTGCGTCCGTATCCGGATTCAGCGCAAAGCGGTTGGCCGCTTCTTTTGCCAACGTCTGCTCCATCTGGCCTGTTTCCGTTTCCGACACGCGCAGACTTGTGATCTTCAGTTTGTCGCTCGGCAGACATGAAACGACATTTCGTCCGTGAAAGTTCCCGTCCGCCAGCATCTGTTTTATTGCCGAAACGACGAACCGTCTTCTTTCTTGGCCGTCACCATTTATCTTGGGGTCAATGCGAACCTTGTCCGCTGCAAGGACTCCAATCTGCCTGTTGCTAATCACCAGTTGGAGCATCTTGATATAATTATGGCCGATGTCCAATCCTATCGGTCGCAAGCCTCGAGTTATTAAGTTCCAACTTATCATTTAGGTTCGTACCCTGATTAGTTGCCTATCGAGATATAGCCGGTGACAGGCTCTACTCTAATCGTCTTGGTAGCGCCCGCTGCTTGCAGGCTGACGACGCCGCTGTTCAGAGGAGTTGGAGGAGCGTTACCGTTATATGGGCTTCCGAGATAATCAAACTTGACCTCGTTGGTGCCGTCAAAATTGGCGTCGACAATATCAACCCTATTCAGCCTGCGGTCGTTACGAAAATCTATAACGTAACTGAATCCTTTTTTTACCGGGTGTGGTATTACGGCGCCATCCTGATCCTTTATCTGGTACGTCTCGGTGGTTTTATCGAACACCACCGAGAACTTCTGTCCCCTGCTGATAGCCATACTCTTGGCGTATTCCAGGTCGGCGGCGATCATGTTCGCAGCCGAGTCAATCTGTATGCTGGCAGCCGACGACATCATCGGGACGGCCATCATGGCCGCTATGGCCAGCAGCGCCACCACGATCAGAATCTCTATAATCGTAAAAGCTTTATGGTTCATAGTGAACCCTACCTCCGTTCTCTTTTCGACTTGTTTTGGCTACGCCTTTATCAACACGTTACCCAGATTGCACAGACATCATGGCCCCGCAAGTGGTGGTTCTGTGCACGTCAATGAAACAGACAGCCGTTTTCGACTAACGGTCAGCATCTCAAACTGCGTGCGTGGCGATACACGTGTCAAATCCCATACCTCATACAGTCAAAACCAATAAAACTGGTACAGTCGTCAAAACAAGAATGTAGAATCAAGAATGTAGAATTTAGAAATTCTCAACTCTCAATTCTCAATTAACATATTTCGGATTTTTCCTTTCGTCGTGTAGAAAGGCCGATAAGCGACTTCTGCCTAACCCCACTAAACAGAAGCGATGATCGCTTGTCAGTTTCTGCGGATGCTTCTGAAAAATGCTCCGGCTGCCTGCCCCCACTTCTGCACCACACCCTGCTCGGACCAGGTTATGATAGCAGCTTTGGTAGGTGCAGCGGTAATGGTGCCGCTACTGCCGGACTCATCGAACTTCCAGTGCGCTATCAGGCCGGCCAGTCCGTCAACCGGTGGATAAACCTGATTCGGATCCAGCGCCCGGTTATAGATGCGCACGTCGTCGATCAAGCCGTTGTACACGTAGCTTGGGGTTGCGGTCCGGTCAGCGGCAATGTTAAGATGTCCGTCTCCGAATCCGGGGATGTTAAGCCACATGCCGCTGCTGCGGGCTGTGCCGTCCAGATAAGAAGTCATCAGGAATCCTCTGCGTACGACTGCCACGTGGCGCCACGCACCAGCGAGCTCACTGAGCCGGATTCCGGTATCCCACCACTTGGGGCTGGGAAGATAATCCGGATGATAAACAACAAGTTTCTTAGGACTGCTGGAATCGAATTGCAGTGTCCAGTGGTTTGTCGATCCGCTTGGATTACATTTTGAGATTACACCTGCCCAGTCTTTCTGGGAAGAGGCGGGCTTTACCCAGACCGACAAAGTATAGTCATTGGCAAGTTGCAGCTTGGTCAGCGAGTTAGGAGTCTGCACATAGTCGTCAACTCCGTCGAACTGCAGTGCTCCGGCTGTGCGACCACCGGTAGGCTGCCAGGTCGCGCCGTTGTACAGTATGCCAATATTGGCGCTGCTGGAGGAATCAGCCGCCTTTTCGTATAGACCGTCATCCGTAAATATGCCGCCGAGGACGGTCAGATTAGCATTGCCGGCACCGACTAACGTACGTCCGTCCACGACGGCCAAGCCGTTAATCTGCAGGGCGGCAGCGCTTTTTATGGTTAGATCACCAGTCACGAGCAAAGCGGGCATGTTTTTGTCGGCTGAGATGATATTTCCACTTCCCTGGACCGTTAGGTCGCCCCTGACTATAAGCATCCCGTTGATCTGCACATTGCCGCTAAGTGATAAATCCCCGCTGCGATAACATACTCGCGGAGGGCTATATGGTCCCAGAGTCACGCCCGAAAGACTACCTGAGCTTATGGTCGCCGTACTATATCTTGAGGTAAAATCAGCGACCGTAACGCGAGGCCAGGCCAGCGACAAATCTGCGGTCGCCTTACGCTGGCCGGCTATGATTCCGCTCAACGCGCTGGCAAACACGTCACCGTTGATTACACCCTTGTTCTCCAGCGCGCCGTTGCAATAAACGTCGCCATCGATTCTGACGCCGGGCCGGATCGTGGTGGTGCCTCCTGTCCACAACGCTATGCACGGGTCAAGGCGAAGCTGCGCTGATAAACTGCTGCGGCCTACTTCTTGCCCGCCCTTCATCCGGTAGGAGTTACAGTCTATGATGTAATTGCAGTAGTCGGTCGGGTCCGAGTCATCGCGAACAACTCCGACATCGTAGTAATCCTCGCTTCCTGCTACCAACTGCTGAGCCGTAGCTCCACTCCAGTATTCCGAAACTACATCTTGTGGATTAAGAATAAGACCTTTAGCATGCTCTAAGCCCGATTCAGCTAAATAATCCATTTGAGTTCGCAGTATCATGTTCTCGCCGCAGGCCAGCTCCACATCGCTTCGCGAGATAAAGCCCAGCGACAGAATGGTTATGGCCATGATAATAAAGAGCACAGCAAGAAGCGCAACCCCATCTTCTTTAGAATTTTGAATTTTGAAATTTGAATTTTGAAATTTCATTCTTCGCTCAATCATCATCTGTAGCCCCACCACAATCCACCTACCTTCGATAGAACCGAGCAGAGGATGTCATTTCGAGCGAGCCGAAGGCAAGTCGAGAAATCTGCTTTTGAATAGATTTCTCCGCTTCGCGTCCCTTAGGGACGCTCCGGTCGAAATGACAGTAGGTTTTCACTAAAAAGCATTTAGAATTTAGAAATTTCATTCTCCGCTCAATCATCGTCAGTTACAATACTCTGGCCATCGGCGCTAAGTAGATTTCCTGCCCAGCTACGAAGGGCAGCACTTATCTGGTAGTGGCGAACAATGTCATTCTCAGTAAGGTCAAACGAAATGCTCACGCGTTTTGCTTTCGACACCGGGTCTGTTGGATTATCTAAGTGAGCATAAAACTCTACGTTGCTGCACTTCGGTATCAGCGTCGCACGCCTGACAGTGTAGGCGTCCGGATTTAGCGTCTGAACCTGGCTCAGGTCTATCGGTGTATCCGGTGCAGTAAATTCACAAAGCCGTAGATAGTTTTTGCCCGTCCCTCTTTCAACATACACCAGCTCGTTGACGTTAATCTGTCCGTCGCCATTGTCGTCAGCCCGCCAGACGGCCAATTCACCGCCCGGCGTGCCGCATATCAATCTGCACTGCCGAATTAGTTCTGAAATCCTTAGCGTTGCAAAGCGCACTTCCGCCTGCTTGCGGCTTGTATCGTCAGTCGATTTGGTTGCGCTACTCATGGCAAACGCAAGCGTCGCCACCGCTGCCAGAATCAGACTGCTAACAACCAAAGCCACCAACAGCTCGACCAGCGTAAACCCGTGCTCGTAACTGGTATCCCGCATCTTGTAAAAATCCTAATTCCTAAATTCTAAATCCTAAACAATATCGAAATTCTAATCTCAAATGTTCAAAACCGACAGCGTTGCTGTTATTCTGAGCGAAGCGAAGAAACTCCCTTCCGGGACCAGACCCTTCGGCTTCGCCTCAGGGTGACACCTAAGTGTCATTTTGGTCATTTGAATTTGTTTAGGATTTAGATATTCGTGCTTAGAATTTAATTATTACCTGGCTACAAGCCGATTTATGCTCGCGATTGGCCTAGCGCGATAATACACACGGACTGTGACCCGCACGAAGTTAGCCTGGTATGTACCGCTTTGCTGCGGCACATAAACAGAGGCGCAGCTTGCGCCCCTGCTGAAGTTGGCGTAACTTGGGTCCGTAAATACAATCCCGGCTGAGTCTTTTAACTGGCCTTGCGGCTCGGAGTAAGCAGCATACTTGCTGACTATCTGCTCATACGGAGTATTTATAATCTGCTCGATTAAATCACCTGCCAGCTTAGCACCAAGTGTTCGGCGCGTACCTTCAGCTCGTACGCCTGCGCCGCTGGCAAAGGGAAGCAGCACACCAGCCGCTGCGATACCCAGTACCACTGTGGCCATCATCGCCTCAGCAAGGGTGAAGCCTCGGCTGGCTGTGCTGCAACGCCTTCTGTGGTTAGTAATCATAATACGCTTTGCCATTACTGTTGGTCCCGCTGGTGTCCGCTCGTATTTCCGCCGTGGCTGCCTTACATATCCAGCCGTGACTATCGTCGGCGTTGGCTGGAAATGCTTCACCGTCTGCGAGCATCTGGATCGTACTGAGATTGTTAAAGGGATTGACCGGAATCTTTTGCATATATGGGCCGCGCTCAAATCCGGCAGTCCCTACCACAGCAGTTTGGCCGCGAGCATTACTCGACAGTGTAGCCTGGTCAATAAAGGCCTGGTCAGTCGGCGCTACAGAGGTATTGCCATTGGGATAGCCAGGAGCGGCCTCCAGATGCTGGCCTTTGTAAACCATAATAAAGTTGCGAAGCAACTGCAAATCGGTCGCCAGAGCACTGGCCTTAGCCGACGTTGTACTATTGCCGACGGTTGCGATGACAACCGCCGCCAGGATTCCGAGCAAGACCACCACCACGAGAATCTCGACAAGCGTGAAAGCGGAATCACGACTCGTATGTCGTATATCGTATATCGTATGTCGTATGTCGTTGTTCATCGTTTTCGTCCGTAGTGCAAACCGTGTGCAATTCATTTATCCTTTTGTAGACTACTTCAATTCTGTCTTCTGTCTTCATTAAAAAGGCTGACCTGCTATCGGCAATTGCCTCAGCACGATCAGCCTTTCTGTCTACTTCATTTTTCTAGCCAGCCTAAGCTGGCGTTCTGTCGTGGAAGCATCCACGAGACGTCCGCTGCGATTAGACTCTTAGAGAGCGCCATGGGCAGCAGTGTCGTCAGCCTGGAAAAAGCCTTCTGTGGCACCAGTGGTGCCAAATCTCCAACCCTCAGTGTTAGCACCGGCAGCAGCACCATCAATGCGAACAGTGTTGAAATCATTAAACTGGTTGGTCGGTATCTTCTGCAGATATGGCCCGTAGGCACCAGCCGCAGCTATCGCCCCGGCTATATCGGTCTTTGAAGTCAGCGCCTGCTCGAAGGTTACACCAGCCGTGGCGCCGGGCAGAAGATCGTTGTGCTGCACCTTATACAGCTCGATCTGTGAGCGTACGGTCTGCAGGTCAGTGCAGAGACTTGATGTCTTGGCTTCGGTGCTGGCCTCGGTAAATTGAGGTATCACTATAGCAGCAAGGATGCCAAGAATGACCACGACAATCAGAATTTCCACTAGTGTAAAACCACTTTTCGCTTTCATCATTCACCCCTTTTTGAAATTACTTTCCCGCTTGATATGATTGACAACATTCAACACAGAAAATTTTTGCACAACCCAAATATCGACTTAATCGATACGCCACTTAACTACGTGTGATTTCTTCGCTAGCCAGTAAAACCCTCCAAATAGATTAGCTGGACTGACAAATAAACATCAAGAATACTTCGAACCTGCACTGCCAAATTGACCTGATATACAAGCATCAATTCTTACGTCCGGGAACACTTCATAGTAACCCTGACAACGGCTCCAGCAAATGTCCAAGTAAAGTGTAGAGAACAAATTCTGCTCCGCCAAATTGTCGGATGTAAAATAGTGAAAAAAACGAGGTAAAATGTGGGGCTAAATATTTTACTCAGACTGCCCGATTCGCCATGTCATCTCTATAAGATGAATGGCCGCAACAGTCCTGATCGTTTATCCTCAATCCGCCAACGGTGGATCAATACGGGTCAGCGAGGATTATCGGATGTCAAAAGCTGGGTTTTCGGGCCTGGGGTGCATGTCAAGATTGTTGGTAAAAATTGCATGCGAAAACGTATGTCATTTCGACCGAAGGCCCACTATGAGTGGGCTGAAGTGGAGAAATCTGCTTTGAAAGCAGACCTCTCCGCTCGGCCTTTCGGCCTCGGTCGAGGTGACAAAAGGCGACCCACTATTAAGGATTGTGATAATAGGCAGTGAACTAACCTCTCTTTACCTACAAACATGACATGCACCCTCGGGCCTGCACCGGCCTGAATCAGGGCAATCGCAAAGTCCGGAAAACGGAACCATCAAGGCCACCGACCATCTCTGGAAACCGCCTTCTTGCGGTTGAGGGCTGCGATTTCGCAGGAGCGCAATTTTTGCCCTTCGCCCGTTTGGGCGACTTTGCGATTGCCCTGGGCCTGAATTTGCTTGACTGCAAACCGTAAATGGACGATAATATATTTGGAAGATGCTGCTCCTATAGTGACTTAAAAAGCAGAAGCAGCTACCAATTTGCGGCCTATATGAGCTGCAACAGCCATTGGAGGGTAATCCCAGCGTGGTGCGTGCGCGATAAATAAGGTGTCGCTCTGCAAACATTTTGAGAGGAGCTGATAAACTGATGGAAGCCAAAAGAACGAATCCAAACGCCTGGCTCATAGTGCCGCTGCTTCTGCTGGCGACGGCTTGCGCAGCCGGCGGACAAACAACATTCGTCGATGTCAACGCCGTCGGTGCAAACAACGGCACAAGCTGGGCTGACGCTTATAATCACCTTCAGGATGCTCTGGCAGCCGCCTCAACCAGCGCGGAAATCCGCGTGGCTCAGGGCACATATAAGCCCGATCGCGGAGCGACAGTGACAGCCGGCGACCGAACCGCCACGTTCCAGCTTGTAAGCGGAGTTGCCATCCGCGGCGGCTACGCAGGCTCCAGTGGGCCGGATCCTAACGCCAGAAACATCAACGCATATAAGACCATTCTCAGCGGAGACCTCAACGGCGATGACGGCGCAGATTCTGCCCAGAACAGCGAGAACAGTTATCACGTGGCCAGCGGAAGCGGGACGGATGCAACTGCCCTGCTCGATGGATTTACCATTACTGGCGGAAACGCCGACGGCTACTTCCTGGATGGGCACCTTTACGGCGGCGGGATGCGCAACATCAACGGCAGCCCGGCAGTGATCAACTGTACCTTTGTTGGCAGCCGGGCGGCCTACGGCGGAGCGATGTACAACGAACAGGCGAGCAATCCGATTCTGCTCAACTGTATGTTCAGCGGCAACTCGGCACAGTACGGCGGCGGCATCTGCAATCGAAACGCCGGCAGTCCAAACCTGGTCAACTGCGTCATCAGCAGCAACTCGGCAGAGTGCGGCGGAGGAATATGGAACTACTACCGCTGCAATCCTACGCTGACTAACTGCACGCTTAGCCGCAACACTGCCAGCTACGGCGGCGGAATCTGGTCTTACTATAGCGCCGGCACCATCACAAACTGCATACTCTGGGGCGATTTGCCTGATGAGATCGTCTTCTATAACAATGAGCCGGTAATAACCTATAGTGATGTCCGAGGCGGCTGGGGCGTCTGGCCCGGCCAGGGCAACATCTACGCCGACCCCTTGTTCGTCAACGCTGCCGGCGGTGATTATCGGCTGGCGCCAACCTCACTTTGCATTGACGCCGGCAACAATAACGCTGTGCCGCCGGATACTTTCGACTTCGACAGCGACGCAGATGTAAATGAGCCCATGCCGGTCGACCTTATGGCCACCGCACGGTTTGTCGATTCTGCTGACGTGCCGGACACGGGGCTGGGCACCGCACCGATTGTCAATATGGGAGCGTATGAGGCCTCTGCCTCCGTGTTTGTGCTGAACACCAGATCAGTCGCAGTCCCAGAGGCGGGAACGGCAGAATTCAGCGTCTGCCTACTGATGGATCCCCTCGGTCAGGTTCAAGCGACAGTGGCTCGCCAATCCGGCGACACCGACATCAGCGTGCAGTCGCCGGCGTTACTAATCTTCGATTCAACCAACTATTCGGTTCCGCAGACCGTAATGCTGGCAGCGGCCAAAGACGCCGACTTCATCAACGGCACGGCGATAATTTCGATAAGTGCTGCCGGATTTGTCACCGCACAGGTTACCGCAACTGAGCGCGACAGCGAGACGCCGACCATTCTGTACGTCGATGCCAATGCCGCCGGCGCCAACACCGGAGCAAGTTGGGCGCATGCATTTGTATACTTGCAGGACGCGCTGGCTGCTGCGGGGCTTGTTCCTGACGTTGACCAGATCAGAGTGGCTGCCGGCACTTACACGCCCGACCGGGGAGCCGCCGTGATTGCCGGCGACCGGACGGCTGCATTCGGACTGCTCAACGGTGTCAGAATCAGGGGCGGCTACGCCGGCTCCGCCAACTCCGATCCCAATGTACGAGACCTCAAGGCATACAAAACTATGCTCAGCGGGGACCTTAACGGCGATGATGAGCCGAACTTTGTTAACAACAGCGACAACAGCTATCACGTTGTGACCGGCAGCGGCACCAATGCCACCGCTGTGCTGGATGGTTTCATTATCACCGCAGGCAACGCCAACGGCGATCCGACGCTCGGTCACGACAGCGGCGGTGGAATACTCAACGCTGACAGCAGCCCGACAATAATTAACTGCACCTTCAGCAACAACTCGGCCGGCTACGGCGGCGGCATGGTGAGCTACCAGAGCAGCCCGACGGTGACAAACTGCGTGTTCAGCAACAACTTAGCCAACTTGGGCGGCGCGATCGCTAACCGCTATGACAGCGCACCAACGCTGATCAACTGTACCTTCACCGCCAACTCGGCACACACCGCCGGCGGCGGAATGTGGAACGACGCCGACTCCGGCGTGCTAGTGACAGTCACAAACTGCATCTTCTGGGCTGATATACCCGATGAGATCTATCCTAAAGATGGAACGATGATGATTACCTACACCTGCCTGGCAGGAGGCTGGGCTGGTGATGGCAACATCGATGCCGACCCGATGTTTGCTGATGCGAACAATGCTGATTACCAATTGCTACCCGGCTCGCCCTGCATCGATGCCGCCAACAGCATCTCTGTACTGCCCGATTACACCGACCTCGATAACGATGCCAACACAACTGAGCCGATCCCGTGGGACATCCAGGGCCCCACTGGGCCCGGGCGGATAAACGGTGCTGCAGTCGACATCGGCGCTTATGAGGCAGTCCCGCCTCCGCCGCCGGTGCATAATATTGCTCCGGTTGCCAACGCCGGAGATAACCAAGCGGTATTCGCAGGATTGGATGGCATAGCCCAGGTGTCGCTCAATGGCTCAGGCTCTTATGACCAGGACGGCAATAGTCTGACCTATCTGTGGCGATGGACGATAGCCGACGCCAATTACACCGCAGAAGGTCTAAGCCCCGCAATCACCCTGCCCGTGGGACAGCACATCATCGAATTGATCGTCAACGACGGCATAGATGATTCCCTGCCCGATCAGGTGGTGGTAACGGTGACAGGCCCGGTACAGACCGAACTCAGGGTGTATCCACAGCCGATCCGCCGACGCCGCGGACCGACAGGAATACTAGTAGAGCTTCGCCTGCCCGAGGGCGTCACGCCCGCACAGGCCGGCGGAGCGCAACAGCTATCGCTCTATCCCGGCGGTATCGCGGGCAGGCGGCCGCCATATTTTATGCACCGTGAGCTGGGCATTCCGCCACAGAAGCGGATTTCCGCTTTCTTTCTCAAGAAGCAGTTACTGGAAGCCGTTCTGCCGCAGGCCCGCAGAGTGGAATTAAAGGTTGTCGGGCGATTGCCGTCCGGCCAGTACTTCTACGGCTCTAAAACCGTCCCGATAACACCATAACTGCCGGCCCAAAAAAGCCGCAGACGCCGTCCCTTCGGCAGAGTTTACCCTGAGCGTAGCCGAATGGGCTCAGGGCAAGCTCTGAGCGCAGTCGAAGGAGAACACAGAGAGGAGAGGTTCCGCAGATTTCACCGATTAACAAACGATTCTCACAGATAATCTGCGTAATCTGTCGTCAAATCCTCGGTGCCCTCTGTGGCAAAAAAATATTCAGGCTAAGACAGTCAATTCTTGCCGGCCCGGAAAGAGAATCGCCGAAACGGGAAAGTCAAGATTGAAATAGTGCCGGATTTTGCTATATTGTGCTCATAGTTTTCATTGATATTCCCCGAGTTATAAGAAATGGATTACACCCCAGCCGAACCCATTCGACTCGTCCCGACTTGTCGGGACTCGCTCAGGGCAGGCGCAATGGTATTTGGGATGTTATTTCGAGGAAAATTTTGATATTATTATGGAATCGAAAGGCTCGGCTGCGTAGCCAGGCGTTTAATATGGGAAATAGGTATGTTGTCCCCAGATTTCCAGATTTACTGTCCCCAGATTTCCCTTGTTTTTCTATGGAAACACTATAATGAATAAACCAGTGTTAATTAGCGAGTTGTCCTTTCAAAACGCATGGTTGAAAGCATCTAAGTGTGTTGCTGATAACCGATGGGAAATGCAAAATCTTCTTGTGCGTATTGAGAATATATCTTTGTTTGATAATGATATGCATCAAAAAGTATGCGCATTTTCCAATTCAGTTGGATTACTCGGCCCGAAACACGTGGCGTATACAATATTTCCGCATAAACAGTATAAGGGGCAAGGAACTGCTAAAAGGCTATATGAAAATTATAATAAACACAATGGTTTTTATGATTGGACAAGAAAACGTGCACGTAGCGGATGGGGAACATATTTCCGGCGAATGACACAGTATGAAATCCAAGGCAAGCCCCCAGTAAATCAGCTAAATGAAATAATTACCTCAATTAATTCTCGTCAAAATACATATAAGGCCGCTTACACTATCGTTATACAGAAACCGGGAAGGGAAACTATAAGACCGTTGGGTGGGCCTTGCTTGAATTATATTGCTGTACAGGGCAAATCTGGTTTGCCCAGAAAGTTAGAGCTATTATGTGTATATCGTAATCAAGATTTTTTGGAACGAGCATACGGTAATTATTGGGGATTATGCAATCTTGCAAGATTTCTAGCGAAAGAAACAGAATCGGAGTTTGGTTCTATTACATGCATATCTTCTCATGCGTATGTTGATAAACATAGAGAGATGTTCAGAGAATTCTTAGAGGCCAACTAAATGAAACTACATGAACCACCCTTTATTCTCCGAGACTTAAAAATTGAAGTGACTTACCGTTGTCCTTTAGCATGTATACATTGTTCTAGCGATGCAAGCCAATCATGTGAGAAAGAAATGACGGAGGAGAATTGTTTGAGAATTTTGAAAGAAGCAATTGATATGGGAATAAAAGAGCTTGCATTTTCCGGCGGGGAGCCATTGGTTTGGTCTGGTCTTGAAAAAGCTGTTGAGCTAGCGTATATGGGTGATATGCGGATAACCATTTATACAACTGGTAATGTTCCTGATATTACACACAAATTAAGCCTGCTTAAACAAAAAGGACTTTATCGGTGTATATTCAGTATTTTTGGGGCTTCTAAGGATATCCATGAGCGGGTTACCAGACATGCTGGAAGTTTTGATGGCACTTTGAATGCTATTGTTTATGCAAATACGATTGGTTTAGAGACTGAATTTCATTTTGTTCCATTTGTAGATAATTATAAAGAACTCGAAAGTATTGCAGACTTATCAAGACAATACCAAGTATCACGGATCAGTATCCTACGCTTGGTACCTCAAGGACGAGCAGTACTTATGAAAACAAAAATGTTGAATAAAATTCAAAATCTTGAACTTAAGCGAATAATTGAACGACTACGCAAAAAAGGTTTTGATATACGGACAGGATCTCCATATAATTTCTTAATGCTCAATGAAAATCCAAAATGTTGCTCAGCAATTGATAGACTCATAGTTACACCTAATATGAACTTGTATCCTTGCGATGCTTTCAAGCAAATTGAGGCACAAGAGATAGTTGGGACTTCTATGTTATCTTCACTTGCAAATGCCGGTCTTAAGGAATGTTGGGAAAACTCTCCCTATTTATTGGCAATCAGGAAGTATCTGACAACACCATTTGAAAAACCATGTGACTCCTGCACAAAACTTGAAGAATGCCTTTCCGGGTGCCTTGCTCAAAAGGTTCTTGAACATGGAAAACTTAACAAAACTTATGATCCGATGTGTCTAATGAACTAATTTGGAGACAAAGGTGCCAACATACTTCGAAAACTTTAAAAATGAAGTGAGATTCAGAGACTTTATTAATAGTGTACAACATTGTACGCTCTGCTCACGACTGTTTAATCGAAAAAGAGTTTTATCATTTGCTAATGGTAATGTAAACTCAAAAGTACTATTTGTTGCTGAAGCACCTGGGCGCTTAGGAGCTGACAAAACGGGGGTGCCGCTTTACGGTGACAAGACGGGCGATAATTTCGAAGCACTTCTTGGTAATATAGGTTGGAAGCGGAAGGATATTTTTATAACTAACGCCATACTATGTAACCCACGAAAAGAAGATGGAAATAATGGAACACCAAGTGCTACAGAAATATGCAATTGTAGTTATTATCTTGCCATGACTATCGAATTGCTTCAACCAGATGTAGTTGTTGCTTTAGGTAGTATCGCACTTAAAGCGATTGCGCACATTGCGCCTCACAATAGCACTCTTAAAGAACATGTTGGAAAATCAATTCCTTGGGCATACCGAATATTGGTTCCACTTTACCATCCAGGACCGCGTGCCATGATACATAGGTCTTTGGCTAAACAACGGGCGGATTTTATGGTTTTAGCAAAAATGGTTGATCCCATAAAAGGCCTTCTGAGAAAAAAAACGACATGTAGGAAAACGGTGAGTAAATGTAGTGAATATTTAGTTGTGAATTCGTTACAAGAAGTGGCTTTCAGTATTCTTCAGTGTTTAGGCAAAATCACATATTTCAAATTAACGAAGCTCCTTTATCTTTGTGATTTATATGCTTTAGAAAGATTTGGACACACATTAACCGGTGAAATTTACCTGCGTCAACAAGAAGGCCCATGGCCTCCTGCACTTAAAAAACAGATACCATTATTAGATGGCAGAGAGATAATAAGTTCATATTCAAGAAATATACCAATGATTGAGATAGGCCCTTCGCCAAGGTTTGAAATCTCATTAAATAATGAAACATTAGAAATCATATATGAAATTGCTAAAAAGTATGGTCATTTGAGTAACTCAAGAATTAAAAGTGTTGTCTATTTGTCTAGACCAATGCGTTATATTTTGGAGCAAGAAAAACTTGGCCGTGACATGAGAAGAGTGCCAATAATCTACAACGATAAAACAGCTTTGGAATTAGATAAACCGAAAGAGCTAAAGCCCACCCGACCCTATGGTGATTTATTCGTAAACTAGGGACAGTCAACCTATTTTGTAATTTTAAATCTGCGTTAATCCTGTAAGAATCTGTTTCTAAAATTCGCTCCGAAAGAAATCTCAAAAATCTGCAAAATCTTGGGACACCGTTTTTTAGTTCTAAGTTTTAAGTTCTTAGTTTTGAGTTGTAACAATAAACAACAAACTCTGAACAATGAACAAGCAAATCTGCTTCAGCAATCTACCTCAAGGGTGTGCTGCATGCAG
>Ga0315279_10002555_pt1 | contig 27004 bp, 22 predicted proteins | sample YL17G06_20_MG_FD_203694 | JGI IMG/M metagenome (GOLD analysis project Ga0315279, IMG submission 203694) | Sediment microbial communities from Yellowstone Lake, YNP, Wyoming, USA - YL17G06_20 | ecosystem: Environmental > Aquatic > Freshwater > Lake > Sediment | place: USA: Wyoming | collected... | reverse complement strand
ATGGTTACTGAAACCGGATAATCCTCAATTGTAAGAGGTACCCACTCTATATCTTCTTTAAAGGGTGTTAGCCATTCACCGCCCGTTTCTGCAAAGTTGGGAGGGAGTTTAGGAAGTTTCGTATTCATTAATGCCTTCACACAGGCAAGTTCACCCGCATCATAGAGATTGCCGTCATAGCTAAGTACGTATAAGTCCAGAAAGAGAACGAATACCTTTTCACCGGGAATGATTACTAATTTGTCTTTACTAATGATATTCGAATGGCGAATTCCTCTATCGACCACTCTCGCCACTTCTACCGAATTTTCATCTGGCGGGCCCGGCTCATACTCCGGAGACGCCATTGGCACTAATTCTGCGTTTACCGTAATCACTCCTGAATCTGGTGTATCTGCATAAGGCGGGCCGATGGATACCTTTACACCCGCAACCACCAATGTATTTCCAAGATACACCTTCGCCGATCCTTCCGCTTTTGGAATATAATCCGTTTCGATAGAAATTTCTCGAAAATCTCGAAATCCACGTCCATCAATACGGAGGCCTTTTTTCGCTAGGCTTAAAACATGATTTCTCTCTATATCTGAAATAAGTTTATATGAATCCATTTCAATCACCTAATCTTCTGGTTCTCCTTCGTTTTCTCTTTCAAATTCTCTTTCCCTAGGTTCTTCTTCTTGGTCTTCTTCTTCCCCTTCCATTTCAGAAATGCCCTCTGATATATCTTTGAATTTCGCGCGAATCGCTTCCTGCTGAGCTTTGTAGATCTGTTTGATTCCGAACATGCCCAAATTGATTGCCTCTAAAAACTGGTCCTTAGTCATTTGACCATCAAATTGGAGTAACGTTATCTCGTTATTTTGTGGCAGCATAGCTATCGGCAGGTCCGCATCGCCTTCCTTATCTTCCAGATCACATAAATCCAGCACAATCTGGTCACCGACCATCCCAACAGCCACTGCTGTAACGAGATCTCTCATTGCAATGCCCGCATCTGCAAGCGCAAGGGAAGCTGCATTTATAGATGCGCAACGGGTGCCTCCATCGGCAGCTAAGACCTGAATGAATATGTCGATCAATGTTTTGGGATAATAGGAAGCGAAAATGGCGGGCTCTAACGCTGTCCGAATAACAAGTGATAACTCCACTTCTCTTCGACTCGGTGCTGGTGATTTCCTCTCATCTACCGAAAATGTCGCCATCCGGTATGTTGTACGGATCACTGCTAAGTTAGCCTGTGATATATGGCGGGGTTGTACCTTTCGTGGGCCATAAACACCCGCTAATATTTTATTTCCACCCATTTCAACATAAGCAGAACCGTCACATTTTGGTAAAACTCCCACTTTAAAAGAATATGGTCTTAAGTCGTTATACTTCCTACCATCTACTCTAATTCCATTCTCATTAATTAATTTATCTGGCACACTATATTTATACAATGCCATTTTTATCACCTACTCTTCTCATTACTAATCAATTCTTTTATTCTATCTGTTAAACCCGAAGTATGCGATTCCTTCTCAATCTTTCGGATTATCTTTTCTACTAATAACTCACTTTCGAGATCCTTCCCTGAAACCCACACAAGGCCATTTTGCCCGATGATAATTCGCGTGTTTGTTTCATTCTTGATCAAATTGATCATACTGCCTTTCCGTCCAATTAGGCGGGGCACTTTTGCGGGTAAGATCTCGATTATTCGCCCCTCCCTTAACTTCCCTAACCCTCTCCCTCTGACCGATAAAACCGGGTCCCTCGTTCTATTAAACGCAATTACCTCTGCTGCTAACATATCTCCAACATCAAATTGTGTACGAATATCATCTTTCATAGGATTAAATGACCGATCTAAAACGGTAGAAGCATGTAAACTTGCAACATAGGCTGAATTTATTTCAACTTTCCAAGCTACTATAGTCGTATTTGTAACTTTACCGATTACAATATCTCCCGCTTTCGGGATTTACGTCTATCTTTCTTAATTCGATATATACGCTCCCTGAAGCGGAATTACCACAATATTATTGTTACCTTTCAGTTCAGGTAATCCTATAACCGATGCTCTAACTAAATTTTTATCCTTATAAGTCCCAGGTCCTGCATTAAAAGGTCCATCTGCAAGAATTTCTCCTGGCACTACCACTTTTCTCTTTTCAAAAATAATACTCATTTAAAACACCTCAAAACTTTTTTTAAACCCTATAATATTCTCCAATTAAAGCTTCTTAATTTCCATTTGTCCTTTGGTTAATTTTTGTAGTTGATCCATCACTTTCGGTTGCATTCCAGCTGCTAACTCAACGAGGCAAATCCAGGTACCATTTGGTTGCCATTCCTCTTTGGTCACCGTTCCATTACGAATGAAGATTTGATATGCCTTCGCTTGATATTTGCCGGGTAATTTTACCGCCATCGTGATTTTCTCGAACCGAATGGGTATAATCGGTTCTAACTGCTTAATGATATTTTTCACTTGTTCTTCGGCATTTTTCCAAGGATCCACCGTTATCTTTACTTCTGCCAAGGCGCGTTCAATACGCGCAGGGGGATGTGGAAGGCCTGTCTGCGGATTTAACGCATTCTGTGCGATATAGGTTATGATTTCTTTTCGCTTTTCTTCAACCATTTTGCGTCTCTGGTCAGTCGTCAGGGCAAGTTCACCGTTTTCTAGGATTTGTTTTGCTATTTCCAGCGCATCAAGCTGCCCGAAAACTTTTTCGGTCGATTCATCCGTGGCCCGTTTTCCTCTTAACGCGTCCTCAAAAATTGTATAGCCCACTAAAATATCCCTGACGTCTATCTCTTTCCCATTCTTAAAATCAAATGCTTTATCGGGATATACTAATATCTCAAACTTCTCGCCGCTCACTGTATATCGAGCTACAACTGCGCCGCCAAGATCTACGCGCTTCTCCCCGCGCATCGTCATACGTCGTTCACTGACTGCTATTTACCTGATCTATATATTTTTGCATTTCTTCTGATGAAAGTCTTTCAAATTTTTTGTTTTCAGTTCTGATGACTGCAACTTCCGCCTTCGTAGTGTCTAATTCCGATTCAATCACTTTCTTTAATGATTTCAGTGCCATTACTATAATTTCATCCAGAGTTTGGTCCTCTTTGTACTCCTTTTCTAACTCTTCTTTCACAACAGTGCTACCAGAGCCAATTGCCGCTGCAAGGTAACCCCAATAAGCTCCGCTGGGGTCCGTCATGAACAAGCGGGGTGCATCATCGATTCCGGCAATTATTAACGAAACTCCGAACGGGCGCACACCCGCATGCTGCGTATACAATTGCTTGAGATCGCATATCTTCTTGGTTAGCGTCGCGATTGATATTGGTTCGTTATAATACAAACGATTAACTTGTGACTGGATCCGAGCATTATCAATGAGAACTCGAGCATCCGCCGTTAAGCCAGCAATCGCAGCGCCGACATGGCTATCAATGTCAAAAATCTTTTCAACTGACTCAGGTTCCTGCATATTCAATATTCTTTTCTCAACAGCTAACACAACACCATCCTTACACCTTATTCCGATGGCTGTTGTTCCCCTTCGGACTGCCTCAATCGCATATTCCACCTGAAAGAGACGCCCATCGGGGCTGAAAATAGTAATAGCCCTATCATACCCGATACCTGGTGGAGCAAACATAATCACACCTCTTTTTCATTGATCCTTAAAACGTTCTATTGAATTACTTTTGCAACTCGTGTTTTTTTTTATTTTTATTACTTTCTTTTTTTTAAAGTTATTTCTTACCTCAAACAACCCACAGAATCTAAATCCTGATTTTCTTTCTATGGTTCTCTTAGGTAATCCTAACTCACTGATATATCTTATAAGAGATTTTTATTTCAAACCATTAAAAATTTATCTCACACAGAAATGCAAACTAATAAAACAAAAAATTCTTTATAAACTTTGATTTTCTATTATTTCTTCAATTATTCATTAATTGGGAATGTGTAGTTTTTATGGGTAATCTAGATAAAACGGTGAAAAAAATCCATGCAAGATGGATTTTAGATTCGAGAGGGAATCCGACAGTTGAAGCAGAAATTTTTGCTGACAATTTTTATGCAAGAGCCGCGGTACCCTCTGGAGCATCCACCGGAAGCTATGAAGCACTCGAACTTCGAGATCAAGCCTCAGAATTTAAAGGCAAGGGCGTAAAACAAGCCGTTCAAAATATTAATCAGAAAATTGCTCCAAAATTAGTTGGCATGAACTTGTTCGAGCAACAAAAGATTGATAATACGATGTTAGAGCTTGATGGAACTCCAAATAAGGCTAGCTTGGGAGCTAATGCTATTTTAGCGGTTTCATTAGCAATAGCAAAACTGGCCGCACAAGTAAAGAAAGTGTCTCTCTATCAATATATTAACGAACTTTCCCAGAATAAATCACGAAAAAATTATTTGCTTCCTGTGCCCATGGCGAATATTATAAATGGGGGGAAACATGCCGGCAATGATCTAGCCCTCCAAGAATTCATGATATTACCGATAAATTTTAAAAGTTTTTCCCGTGCGGTTCAGGCAATAAGCGAGATTTATCAAACCTTGAAAGAGATTTTAAACGAAAAATATGGTAAAACTGCCCTGAATGTCGGAGATGAGGGCGGATTTGCGCCCAACATGAAGACTAGTCAGGAAGCTTTGGACGTTCTAATTGCTGCTGTCGAAGCAGCAAATTACTCGCCTAAAAAAGATATAGTGGTTGCAATTGATGCCGCTGCAAGCTCATTTTATAAAAACGGGACATATCAAATCGATGGCCAAGAATTGGATTCAGATGGATTAATAGAATATTATCGTAATCTTTCGGAGTTATATCCTATTGGCTCTATAGAAGACCCTTTTGATGAAAATGATTTTCAAAATTTTGCAGGACTCACTAAAATGCTCGGCAGCCAACTAATGATTGTTGGGGATGATCTCTTTGTGTCTCAATCAGAACGGCTTCAAATGGGCATTGACCAACAAGCCGGAAATAGTATCCTGTTGAAAGTGAATCAATGCGGCTCTTTATCCGAAGCAATTGCTACTGCAAAATTAGCGTACTCTAATGATTACACCGTGATTGTAAGTCACAGAAGCGGGGAAACCGAAGACACCTTTATCGCCGATTTAGCTGTCGGGCTAAATACTGGATTGATCAAAACGGGTGCCCCTGCCAGGACTGAACGCACTTGTAAATATAATCAACTTTTACGAATCGAGGAAGAGTTAGGGATCCAAGCCACCTATGCAGGCAATAATTTTAGAACTCAGTGGAAAAAATTTTTATAATTTTTTTTATCGACACAGACCGCGGAATTTGTCATGAATCCTCCTAAAAATCAAAAAGTTTGCAGTAAATGCAAGAAGCCGATGGTGCGCATCTCATTTTGGGAAGAGAAAAAGAAAGTACATGAATATTGGGTTTGCGGTTGCAAAAACAAATAAAAATACACTTATAATCGCTTTTAATAGATAAGTTCTATGAGAAATTGAGCATGCCATCTCCAAAATCATTAGTATCCAGAAAAAAACTAGAAATCCAATTGCAGCAATTAGAATCATTTCGAGAACCTAACCCGGTATTAGAGCAGTATCCAATCACACCACAGGGGGCTGCAATTATTCTGACTATTATCTCAAATACCTATAATGATATTCAGAATAAAGTACTGGGTGATTTGGGGTGTGGGACTGGTATTTTAGCGATTGGCGCTGCATTATTAGGCGCAAAGGAAGTTATTGGTGTGGACATTGATCCACAACAACTAGAAATCGCAGCCAGAAATGCACAAAAACTGAATATAGTTAATAAGACTAGATGGATACAGAGTGATATTCAAGATTTTTCTACCAGGGTTGACATTGTTATTCAAAATCCCCCCTTTGGTGTTCAAAGAGGAGACCGTGGTATGGATACTATCTTTTTAAAAAAGGCACTAGAAATTGCCAAAATTATTTATTCTCTCCATAAATCTGGTGAAAAAAATCAGTCGTACTTGCGAAAATTCATTGAAACCCAAAATGCACTCCTTGATGCAATAGTTCCCATTCAAATCAACCTTCCCCATCTCTATTCTTTTCATAGAAAGAAGAATTATCCCGTTCAAATTGATCTCTATAGAATAATTACATCTTAAAAGAAGAAGACTTGTATCTTAAAAGAAGACTTTATTTAAAAGAAGACTTCTTAAAAGAAGATTTTATTTAAATTGTAGAAAATTTTCATTATACCTTTAGTGGATGAAAATTTAAATGTAAAATAAGAAATCAAGAACGAAGAATTGATAATCGAGAAGAAAATTGATAATAAAACAAAGAATTCATGGTTTTTAACTTTACTTAATAAAAAATTATAATAAAATAAAAAAAGGTGAAATATATTGGCAGATAGTGAAATTGAAATAAAATCTGGGGATCTTGTTGTCCCTGGACAGAAAATAGGAGTTATTGAGATGTATGATTCCGGGAAAGGAACCTACACACAAGATGGCATTATCTTTGCCTCAATAGTTGGTGAAATTTATATAGATAATGCTGAGAAAACGGTTTCTGTAATGTCAAAAGAAAAGAAACCTTTTATTCCCAAAAATGGGGACACCGTTATTGGCGTAATTGACATGGTTCGGAAGCAGATGGCGATTGCTAATGTTTTAAATGTCCGTGGATTTGATGCCACAACTGATTTTGAAGGAATGATCCATATTTCGCAAGTCTCTAAAAATTATCTTGAAAACTTAGCCGATGCATTTAAGACTGGCGATATCATTCGGGCGGTTCTCATGAATGATGAAATTTCCCCTTTTTACCTTAACACAGCTGCCCCCAACCTTGGCGTAATTTTAGCCTACTGTTCGGAATGCGGGGAAATTCTCCAAGCGGATAAAGATGGGCGGAATTTGCACTGCATTAACTGCAGGATCATTGAAAAACGGAAACTTGCGCGCGACTACGGGAAATTTACTCTATAGACGCCTTTTATCTAAGATTCCAAGGAATTCTGAATTTGCTTTACTATTTCAACTGCATATCGTAAACTCTCATAACCCCCGGAGAGGTTGAGTCTTATCTTATTAGAATGTTTCAATTCTATATTCAAATTCACCATGGTTATTTTCTTTCGCACCGCTTCCATAAATTTGATCCGCTTCTCCGGATCCTGAATAAAAAAGGTTAATTCCTTTTTTCTTATCTTTACCAATAATCTAAGCTCCATTCAGTTCTAGTATTTTCATAGGAAGTATTTTCTCGTACCATTAAAATTTACTTTCTTTTAACTCACTTTGTATTTTTCATTAAGCGTATTAGAATAAAATTTTAATTGCGCATTTTTCGAATAACATTTTTAATACTGGATTTAATCTTTTGATTGAGGTTCAGATTATTATGAAAATTGAAATCTTGAATCAAACGGAAAAGGAGTTGGAACTCCGCATAATAGAAGAAGGGCACACGCTGATGAGCGTACTTCGAAGGGAACTCTTCAATGATCCAGATGTGATTCACACAGGGTATATGTTGAAGCATCCTTTAATTAAAGAAGTACGGTTCTTTCTAAAAACCAAAGAGAAAAGTCCGAAAGAAGCCCTTGAAACCGCATTAAAGAATTTATCCGCAAAACTTGATGAATTTGAGATAAAATTCGAGAAAGCAATATCAGAAAGTTAAAAAAATCTATTATAACTTTTATTTTAATAATAGTTTATTTTGAAGTGAATCTTTTCTTTATTTCGAGTAAAACTGCAGTAAAAGCTTGCAGGGCACTCCGCTCTTCTTTTTTTCTATCCGAGAAATCGCCTGTTTTTAGGTTATCATATAAAATAGTTGCAAGCTCTTCGATTGAAATTTGTTCCATTAACCATTCATGAACGAGAAGGGATTCAACTGCATCGGCTAATTCATGAGTACTGGCCCTGTGGGAAACCATAGAACGAAAATCCGCATCCCGTAACGCTTGCGATAACACTCTATCAGATACTTTCCAGCCTTCAAATTTCTCTAAGGCACATGACTTAGCCAATGAATAGATAAAATTTACGAAATTATCCCCTAACTTAGCTAAATCCTTATCAATCAAAATTTCTTTAATGGAGGAAAAAGTCCTAATTGCCTGTAATTTTTCAATAATCATTGAATTCCCCTAAAAAAATTAAATCTAACTAAAATTCTTAGTTAATGTATAGGTTTTATCTTTTTTTCTTAATAAGCCCGCCAAGTATTCTTACATTTAAGGCACCGATAAAAGGTAGTCATTCCTTCATCTGCGCCTCGCGTTTGTAATTGCCAGTACGCTGCCTCTGAATGACCACATTTCGGACATTCGATTCTTGTAGTGGGCATTGTATTCATATCGCCTCTTTGTACCTCAATGAGATCCTTCTCCGAATGCTTAAACTCTTTCATTATCTTATAGGCATCTCTATCAATATTTTCAGAATCACTGCATTCCTTTACAAACCCACACCGTTTGCACTTAAAAACTTCTTTGTCCTTCATTTTCATTAAGTACATCATAGATCCACAATCTTGACAAAATTCCATGAAAAAACAACCCCGTTTAAACCATTTAAATCTATTGAATTACAAACAAGAGTTACTAATATTGCCTTTGAACCGAGAAAGTAGAATATATATAGTTTTTTAAAGGAGTATAAGAGATTATTTTAGTTGTATGAGTTTTGCATTGAGAGAATAGAAATGGATGCAAATTTAATTACCGGGATGTTATATTCGCAATTTGATGAAAAGATGGGTCCAATGGTCATTGCGTGCATTCCTCCAGATTTATCAGGAGATATAAAAAGTTTAGTCAGTTTAAAGAGCATTGGTATCATGAGTGGCGAAAACGGATTAATTCCAAAATCATTGGCAATTATTCCATTTGCGTCGCTTGATTTAAAGGGTTTAGTTAAGTTGATGGAAGTAAGGAATTCAAGTCGTCGGGGAGGATTAGTTGATAGTGCAATTACTTTACTTTTTAACGAAGCGAATGATCTCATCTTCTACAAATATATGGACCATTTTAAAACGGTTTTTGATGAAGCTGCGGTAAAATTTGTTGAATTAGAGGAGGCTAAGGCAAGTAAAACACTAATAAATGAAGAGTTAGAAAGGATGTATGCAAATATATTAGAAATTTTAAATGAATTGCGTGATTTAGAGATTGAAACGGAAAAGCAAGAAGTAATTCCAGAGATAGGAGATGAAGAAACTGAGATGCAAGGTTTTAGGTTTAAAATAATCGTTTGTGGCGATCCAGCTGTAGGAAAGACATCGACTATTCTCCGTTTCACTGATCGTGCATTTAAAAAGGTGTATGTTCCCACTATTGGTACCAATATAGTTGAAAAATATATTCGAATTAAAAATGCAAGAGTCGAATTTGTCCTGTGGGATATCGCTGGACAGGGAAAGTTCCAAAAGATGAGAAAACATTTCTATACCGGAGCCGATGGGGAATTACTAATATTCGATTTAACACGTCCCGATACGTTTAATGATATTGCCAATTGGTATCAAGATATAACATCTAACCTAAACCGTAAATTGCCAGGATTTATACTCGGAAATAAAAGTGATTTAGTGGACCAGAGAGCTGTTAATTCTGAAGAGATATCACAACTTGCCAATAAGCTGGGTCTTGAGTATGTTGAAATTTCTGCATTATCTGGAGAAAACGTGGATGAAGCTTTTTATAAATTAGCGGAATTATTGATTACTAACAATCTCTAGTGGTTTAGCGAAATATTTTTGGATAAATTTTCCCACTTTCGAGAATGAAGAAATATTTCCCTTAAAGTTTTCTAATTCCTCTTGATAAAATTCTTCGATTTCTTGAATTAACTGCTTCAACTTCCTTTGTAAAATCATTAAGTTGTCCTCGGTAATTAACGCTCCACTACAATATTTGCCATGTTCCAGCATGATTGTCATATCCTCCTGTTCAACGATTTTGACATTAGAGCCTCTACTAGTAAGTTCTTGAATTAACATCGAAATGCTTTCTAATCCAGCAGAAACCATGCCGGGCGAGATCGCTTCATCGGCTTCTGTTTCTCTTTGGAACGGATAATCATAAATGCAAATCCCTCCGCGTACAAAAAGATATAGATGCCGGATTCTTTTATACCAATTTAGCTCAGATTCCGCTTGCAAATCATTTTTTTGCATTTCTTCAAGACTCAATGACGAACTAATTTCCACAGGACATATGGGTGCCAATATTCCGATACTGCTTTCTGAAATCGCTGGTTTTTCAATTACATCTAATGCAGAAGTAAGAATGGCTTTTTCGGTCGTTATCATTTCTAAGTATTTTAAAATATTCTCTTTTTTTTGGAGGGATCCGACTTCTTCGAAAAGATTTAGGGCAGATTTAAGATATTCCACTGCTAATGTTAAATATTGATTTTTTTTAGAGAAATCCATTTCGTTATCTGATCGAATTAAATGCCAAATTCCATCAAAAAAAGTCGAGGTTGCGAGAACCCATTTAGCATCCTGTTCAAATCCGCCCATTTGATAATTTTTTGAGGAATCTCGTAAATACATTTTTATTTTCTTATAATTCTTCATTTTTTCTTCTAAATCCACTGAATTATCGAATAAAATGCCAGATTCTAATGCACAACAATAAAGCGAATTCCCTAACGACAATTTTTTTGTTCGGTCTTCGTTTGTAATTTGACTCGCTTTTAAAAATAAATCTGAGGCAGTGGCATAAAGCAAGGCATTTTGATTTATCTCACCTCGCTCTAGATTTTCCCACGCCTTGCATAAGTAGCAAACAGACATTAATTCATCTTTCTCTCTTTTTATTCTATATATTTGACAGAGATTTTCAAATAATGAACTCGCTTTATTATACAGTTCTGCTGATCCTAAATGATTTCCTTTTAAGCTTTCCAATCTTGCAGTTTCAATTTGGTGTCGAGCTGTGCAATAGCGCTCCTGAATTTCCGCTACGTTAATGAGATTTGAAATCCGTTGTTTATCCTCGAGAGAGATCTCTTTTTTCAAATACGAATTAAAGGTTTCAATAGCATCTTTAAAAAGATCCTTAGATTTATTATAGGCTTCTGCAGCTTCTTCATGCTTATTTTGTTTACTTATTTCCTCAGCTTGCTCTAATTGACCCCAGGCAATATAAAAAGGTGCCTCGAACCGATATTCTCTGATTTTTTGCAATATAGAGCTGGCTTGTTCAAAATTAATTCGCGCGTTGGTATGGTCTTCATTTGCATGATAGGATTTGGCGATTTCTATCAATTTCCAGGCAGTTAAATATTCATTGGTCTTTTCAAAGGTTTTCCCTGAGGTAGTTTCAGTAAATATTAGTAATGCCTGATTGAAGGAACTAATCGCCTTCTGGTAGTTATCTGACGCCGAAAGAAAATTTCCCAATCGGTCCTCAAGTTGTGCCAGATGTACATAACCAAATCCGACAAGACCATAAAATCCTCGAAGTTTACAGAATTCGATAGCATTCATATAAGCAGTAAAGGATTTTTTTAATAATTCTTCGTCATTCAACAATTTTCCGAGGTCGTGATATGTTTTACCGAGCAAAAATAGATTGTCATACCGATGGAAATTAAAAGGTGTATTAATGGCGGATTCAAGTAATTCAATGGTCATTTCGTAATATCTCTTTTTTTCAGCTATTTCTTTTGAATTATTTGCCAATATGACTCCAATTATAGCGGTAAAAAAGAAATACAAGAAATATGCTTGATTGCCTATAATTCTTTGTTTAGAGAAATCGCTTAAATTTTCCAGTAATTCAGAAGCCTCTTTTATATATTTGGATTTTTCGTTTTGATCTTTACTTAAATCCCCCAAAACCGCATAGACAGTACATAATTCAACATTCTTTAGAAAATTGTATAATTTATAGTTTGGATCAGAAACCATGGGAACTTCACTTTTCCCGAAGTCCATGATGTTTAAGATTCTATTTGCAAATTCGAGACGAGTAATTTCAATTTTCGTCTGATCAAGAGCTCCAGTCCCGAATGCAACGCAATCCGTGGAAGAGTAACCCAGTATAATCATTGCAATTGCTAGAGAAAACCGCACAATATGATATGTAGAGATTGATGTATTAAATTTGACATTAGGAAGCAGCCCTTCTGCCTTTTTATGCCAGTTTTTAGCATTTTTATACAAACTTTTTATCTCAAATTGAGTTTCCGCATGGTAAGCTCCGAGAATTAAATTGAAAGATGCAAAAATCGTGTATGCATAAAATCTTGCTTCGAAATAAGTTGCATAGCAACTTGAATTATCAATAATATCAATGATTTCTTTTTGTTTATTTAAATAAGAGAATAATTGCCCCTTAGTATTCAAAGATTCTGTATCTGTTGATACAGAGGTTCCAATCCAATGAAAGCAGTACCCCATACAAATTAAGAATCCATGGAGGTAATAATCTGATAATTTCGGCTGATTTCTTAGATTTTCAATAATATGATCGATTAGACCATCAAATTCTGATAAAAGTTTTTTAAAATCGACAGTTTCATCAAAGCGAGCGTACAATTCTCCAATCAATAGACTAAAAGTCCTCGTTTCCATGATTTCCATTTTGAGCGAATTATCAAGATCTTGTTTTTCTTGATAAATTATTTTGGCTTGTTTGAAATACTCTTTGGCAGATTCTAAGCAGTTGATTTCCTTATTTTTGCAAAGTCCAAAAATATATTTGGCTAAGTCTATAAAACCAGATAATGCATTTATTTTATCTTCTATTTTTAATTCTTCATATATTTTTTTAGCTTTTTTATAGCTTTCTACCGCATTTTTATAATTCTCTAAAACTTCTTCTTTGATTTTTGCGCTATCGCCTGCAAGATGATAATTCCTACCTAATCTATAGTATATTTCACTTAAAGTTTCCAAAAAGTTTTTATCTAAAATTTTTTTTTCCGCTTTTTTTAATAAATCAATTGCAGCATTCCAATTATTATTTTGTTCCGCTTCTTCTACCTGATTAATTATTTCTGTAATTTCTTGTTTTATTTCATGATTTGGTAATTTAACCATTTTATTTTCACTATATTCATCAATTATTTTAAAGGAAATATGGGCATCGGCACCTTTTCTGAGATACTTCATTCTTTTTAAGAAAATATCAAAAGCTTCGAAAAATTCCTTTCGTTCCCTTTAAGAAAAATAAATCTTAAATTTGTTTTGTTTATTCATATAATGACATATTGATCAATTTTCATTCTTTTTTGATAAAAGAGGAACTAAATAAATGTTTTGAATCGATTAAATATTTCTCTAAAAATAAATATGAAGGGATATTGAAAAAAAAATGAATATATTAATGCATAGATGTTAGTGAGTGTAATAAATATGGATTTTTGGATATCCTTTATAGAATATCTACTTGGATTTTTTATTTTATTGATTATTATTTATTTAATTTTACCACTTGGCTGGAAAATTGTTGCACCCTGGTTCAATGCAGCCTATAAATCGAGTAAATTGGATCAAAGCGCTCAGCCCAATCCTGATCAGCCTCAGAAGCCTATTCCAGAAGTTGTTGTTAATGGAATGGGTGGCTATGAGATAAATTTTGGAGGGGGTCGAAGATTTTGCAGTGGGATGCTTCAAATTCATTATCAAAAGCAATGGTTCTCTTCTCACCCGGTAAAAAAAGGGGGCAAATCGCTTAAAATTTTATCAATTGAAGAAACTTCAGACTCTGATATATTTGGAACTTTCAAGAGCATCTGTATGAAATGGAGTTTGGAAGGGACTTCAATGCAAGTTCAGAGTTATATCATTGTTTATCCAAATCAGCCTCTAATAAAGTTTCAATTAGAATTTCCTTTAGGACTAAGAGATGTATCCACCAAAGCCCTCCACTCTCTCATTTTCAAATTTCCCTGTTTCAATCTTGAAGGTCCTAATCAACGTGTCCTCGCCTTCCGGTTTGGGATTTTCTCGCCCCCGACACGAAGCATCAAAAGTAGTACACAAGGACCCGTTGTGTTTTATGATAATGACTTGAACTCCCTCGTTTTCGGTCCACTCGATCATTTTATGATTGCATTCACCAAACAAGATCCGATGATTTTTCACGGATTGGAAGGAATGATCAAAGAAATTCCTCCGGGATATACCCATTCTTCACTGCTCCTTTTTACCAAAGGAATTAATAAGGCTGTTGTGGATTGGTGTGCACTTCTGCAAAAATATCATGGGACGCAGCCAAAAGATCCTTATGCCGATCCAATAGTGGCAAATTTAGGATTCTGGACGGATAATGGGGCTTACTATTATTACCGAAAAGAAAAAGGGATGAATTATGAACAGACTATTCTTCGCGCATCCCAGATTTTCAGGAAGAGTAATATTCCTTTCAAATATTTCCAGCTCGATTCTTGGTGGTACCAAAAAGATATGAAAGCTCTGTGGAAATATCCGCCTTTTCGGTGGCTAGGCGCTTACTTACTTGGAGGTGCGGCTTTTGGTGGCACCATCCTTTGGGAAGCTATTCCAGAAGAGTTTCCAAATGGCTTGAAAGCCCTTTATGAAAAAGCTGGGTTGCCGTTCGCTTGTCATTCTCGATGGTTTTCGCCGAAATCTCCCTATCTTCAAAAATATACATGCGCTATTGGTAAATCCGCAATGTTGCCGATGGACCCTCGTTTCTGGGATGATATCATGCAAGAATCTGCAAAATGGGGTCTTATAATGTATGAGCAGGACTGGCTACGCAATACCTTTTCTCGGATTCCTTTATTACAGGAGGATATATATGCTGCAGATAATTGGTTGACGTGGATGGCGGGAGCTGCACAACAAAATAACATTTCAATCCAATACTGTATGGCGCCATCAGGAGCCTTCCTCTACGCGTTAAAATTACCTGCAATAACAAATATTCGTGTAACAGCGGATTATAATGCCCGTGTTACCAAACAATTTTACTTTCCTCATTTCAGTCAAACGAATATTCTTGCATGGGGAGCTGGAGTCTGGCCTTCTTTGGACTGCTACCTAACAACCAAGCGCCCATTACGAAAAGGGCTTTACCGAGAAAAATATCCCGAACTGATGACATTATTGAGCAATTTAGGAGGCGGCGTAATTTGCCCCGCAGATAAGGCAGAACGCGTCAATAGAACACTCCTGATAAAAACTTGTAATGAGGAGGGCCTTCTCCTAAAGCCAGACCGTCCTATTACTGCAAATGACCTAATGTTTAAAATGCATCAAAAACCATATATTATGGATACCTGGACGGAAAAGGACGGACCTTTTTGGCGTTACATTGTGGTCGTGAATTTATGGTCCCGTCGTGTCAGGGACCCTAAAATTACTTTATGGGAGCTCGGATACGCAGAAAAAGGCGTTCTTTATGACTTTTTTACAGGGGAATTAAAAGAAATAAGCCCGGAAGATCCGATTGATTTAACCCTGAAACCAATGGGTTACAAATACTTCATTTTTGCCCCTTGGTTAAATGGCCATGTTGCTCTTATTGGTGCTACCGAAAAATTTGTCTCATGTGCAAATAAATTAATTCCAAAAGTCAATATAGATTCCAAAAAACTTAGTTTTATTGTCGAATACTCTCCCAATTCTACTCTGAATTTGCTTATTTTTTCTAAACATACACCTTCTGATATAAAATTAAAAGATATTTCTGGAACTATTAAATGGGACTACGATTCCATTAGTAAACGCCTTGACCTTGCATTGTCTTTCACCACAAATAATTCTAATGAAATTACAATAGAATTTTAATCATTATGCCGAAAGTAGATTAATAAATAAAGGTAGGAACGGATAAGTCTCTTGAGAAAGAATTGAAATGATAATAGTGGTCAATTCAGAGAGTAAAACTAATGCAATCATCTAAGATTTCCTTGATTTTATTATGCTTAATCTTGGTAAATATATTTGTATTGGTAGGAATACAAGGAAATAGTTTCAATTTAAATCAAGGATTTGCATCAAGAGGCGAAGATTTTACAAGAAAATTGGATGAGAGATTGCAATCTTTTTTAAATTCCATGGACAATGATAAAACTTCTTCAATTCAGATCATCATTAATTTTCAAAATATAACTATTATGACAAAAGGGATTGCGAAGATTAATTCACTTTCCTCAAAAATTCAATTCCTCCGCGGATGGCAGTTTATACCGGCAGCCGTTTTTAGAATACCAATTGCATATATAGAGGAAATTGCCTCATTTTCCGAGGTACGAAAAATCTGGTTAGATACGGGATTTTTTATTGAGAATTTTCAAGGCAAATCACCCGACCGAGCCCAAATTTTTTCATTAGAAAATCAATATGAAAATATACCCATTACAGCACAAGATACAGAAAATTATGCTGAAGCTTATAATGGATCCAATGTAATAGTCGCATTATTAGATACAGGCGTTGATATTTTCCATCCAGATTTGAATAAATCGATTCTGGCTTTCGGTGGAGTATCCTTAGTCGAAGGCGACCCATTTCCACTAGATTTTAATGGCCATGGTACCTTTTGCGCAGGATTAATTACTGGCGATGGAGTAATTAATAAAAAGATGAGAGGAGTGGCGCCAGACAGTGCCATTTTAAATATAAAGGTTTTAAGTGATTTAGGCTTTGGAAAATGGTCCTGGATTATTTCTGGAATTGAATATGCGATAACACATGGGGCTGATATTATTTCAATGTGTTTTTCCATGCCCGGATACCCGAATGACCCGGTTAATCTTGCTATAGATGCTGCAGTCAAGCGGGGGATGATCGTTATTGCTGCCGTTGGGGATGAAGGTCCCGCATTTTCTAGCATAAGCACGCCAGGAATGGCATTGGCTTCCATTACAGTTGGCGCCTACAATGATTTTACACATGCCCCTGCCTCTTTTAGTGCAAGAGGTCCAACCTTATCACTTTTTGCAAAACCCGACCTTCTTGCATCCGGTGTAAATATAACCTCCTGTCGTCCCTCTATTCCCTCTAATCTACTAATTAATTTAACTGAATTCCTTTCAGGGACTTCAAGCTATGGACTCCCTTTAAATAAATATTACACTATCGTTAATAGTACCAGCGCTGCAGCTGCCAACATGACGGGCGTAATTGCTTCCCTTATACAACATGCAAAATTTCTATCCGCTGAGGAAGTCAAAATTATCCTACAGAAAACTGCGACGCCACTTTTAAACATGGAGCCCAATATTCAAGGCGCTGGACTGGTTAATTTTAACCAAGCACACGCCTATTTAGTTCAAAACAGGTTGAATAACTCGCTCAGAGAGAGTCGTTTGTATGATCCCACGTTTTTCTCACCGGGTTATATTACTAGTCAAAATGCGACTCGCAACACAACCATGTTCATTACTAGTTACGGTTCCTTACTAGCAATCATTGATTCCAAGCCAAATGCGACATTCACTCACATGATTCAAGGGCAAATAGCTATTAAATACAATGGCCAATTAATCTGGCTTTCTGACATGTATCTTTTACGTGAATTACATAATTTAACCTCAGAATTTTCAAAGGTGCTATCCGTACTAACTGATTACTCTATCATTTGCATTTTTTCGGCAGAAACTTGGCCATCTGTAAATGGTTTTCGTGTTAATCTTACTATAATCAATTTGAAACCGACCGCCCTTCACAATTTAAGTCTTGTTAGCCTTTGGGAGACCAATCTTTATTTTAATTCCTCTGCCCAATATAGCAATGATACTGGAAAATACAACGCAAATGATGATATTATTTACGCATATGATTCAAGCAACAAAGATTTTTCATATATTGGCTTTTCAGGTATAATTCCTTCACACTCCCACGAAGTTAATACCAGTAAGAATATCCAAAATCAAATTCAGCGAGATTCTCTCCTTAATAACAACCAATCTTCGAATCCTAATAATGCAATCGCAATGCAATGGTCTTTAACTTCAAGCCTGAACAGTTCAAAGTACATTCAATTCTCTGAAAGTATTGGCATTGCAAATTCTTACCCTGCCCTCAATAAATCTATTTATACTGTAAAAGCACTGCGATCTTATGATAATCAAACCGATTTAGCCTTACTCTCTTCAAATATGTCTCGAATAGGTCTTATTAATCACCCATATACCAGCAACGTTCTTTTAATGAATTTAGGAACTGTTCCAATTAATAACACCTTTATAACATTTATAATCAACTCCACTGAAGGCCGAACACAGACTTTCTTTTCAAAATTAATAAATCTCGGAAAAATTGCTCCATTCGAATTTAGATGGATAAATGCCACCTGGAATCCAACAGAAGTGGATGTTTATTCTTTGTATTGGATTGTGGGCACCGAACGGCTAATTAATGAGCTGATTCTCTATTTTTTGAATATCTCACATAGAATTACCCAAGAACAATTTTTCTGGGATAATTTTTTCGTCCGAAATATCTTCATCAAAGATAATACTCATCAAATGAACAGTATATTCCCAACAGTTATCCCAATCGCGCCTTATCTTATCCGTTTCCCGAATGATATTGCTATCTTTAATATTTCTATCATCACAAATCATCCATTGACTCATCTGGAGATAATCTCACTTGAAGGCAATCTTCCGCCACAGTGGATCACCTATACGACTCCCTCAAATGTTCAAAATCTCGGGAGCATTCAAATCACTATTTCTATTCCTTCAAATCCTCGAATCGGCGCTTTTTACCGCAGGTTAAATATCAGGGCTGATAATACCACAATTGGGAACCTCTGGATTAATTTTTCGGTTCAATATCCTTCTGGGCGGATCTTATTCTACAGACCTGGTTTAAATTTCAGCCTCCAAAGCTCTTCGCAAGTAGAAGATTTATTATCGCTCTGGAATGAACGGTTAGGTACAATTTACAGTGGCTATTTTGAGTTTTATAAATTGTGCTTTGAAAATCACTATGATGTTGATGATTTTGGGGTATTAAAGCGATTAAACTCCAATATTTCGCTTGATACTATAATAAATCTTCCTTTTAAAATTCCCTATCAAACTAGCACGCTAAAACAAAATTTTACTTATGTTTCAACCTATGATCTAGTTATATTGTGCGATCCACAAGTTAATTTGTCTCAAGCTGAAATAAAGGCTCTTATTGATTTTGGAATGAATGGCGGAAGTCTGTTCTTCTGGACAGAACCAAAAAATGAATGCGTGCATTATTCGATTAATTCCATCCTAAGTCATTTTAGTATTCAAATAAACAATTCATATAGCTCAAATGTAAGACAATCATTCTTAAATCCTAATCAACATGAAATTACAAGGGGTCTTACCGAAATCAAGCTCTTCAGCTTCAATTCCTTCTCGAATTATTCTACCCTTACAAGATTCACCCAATACGACAATCTAGCTACCAGCATCCTCAATAATTCCTATGGGAAAATTCTTTGTGTTGGTGATTCCAGTGCCTTTAACGATTCCTGTATTTCCACAGCTGATAATCTTCCCTTCCTTAATCAATCAATTAATTGGCTTTTAAAGGACAAAATCAATATTTCCGTCTTTATAAATAAACAAAATGCATCCGAGCCTTTAAGGGCGAATCAACACCTATCCATTTCAATTCATCTGACTTCTTATATTGGGAATGAATTATATAATAATCTGACTCTCTTTAGTTTATTGATAACACCCTCAAATCGGACTCTATATATGATTTTTTTCCATACTAAAGAAGGCTGGTATAATACTCTATATTTGAGTCAATGGCTTAATGAAACTGGTTCCTACTTTTTGGTGATCTATGCTAATAGTCCTTCCCAAGTTTCAACTTACGTAGTACAAGAATTGATATTAGAAACAGCTTTACCTCCTTCTGATGGAAATACTTCGCTTAATCGAGCTTGGTCAACACCACTTCGCGTCTTAATAGGAATTCTCATCGCCTTATCCCTTACTGGAGTCCTTGTGGGCGTTTTCCTTTATCAAAGATGGCAGTGGCGGAGGCAAATGACCATCGTCGAGCTCAAGGAAAAGTTAAAGCGCGAGATTTCAAATGTCCTAAGTGAATATCACTTATATATGAGAGAAATTGAAGAACTTTTCCATAAACCACAAGTCCTTGACCATGATAAACTCCGAATGATCTTGGATAAGCAAGAACGGACTAAAAATTTACTTAATAAATTAAAGAAACTCGGAAAACAATTATAAAAATTTGTTTAATAAGTTGAAAAACTCGGCAAACATGTATAGATAAATCTAAAAATAACGAATAATATACATAAATGGCATAGATGACGAAAAGATGCACTGACTTCTAAAAATGAAGAGAAGGCATTTGCCTGATATGCCAGTTCTTATTCCTTTATTTGTTAAATTTAAGGGATTATTCTTATATGGTTGCAAATTTTCAGCGATTTATTTCTCAAAGGGTCAAAGATTCAACGTTTGCCTGTCTTCGATGTGGTAAATGTTGTAGATCTTCAGATATTATATTGTCAAATCGCGAAATTCGAGCAATTGCGACCCATCTTAATATCTCTATTAGTGAATTAAAAAAAAATACTTAGTTAAAAAAGAAATTCATCAAATTAGGAGCATTTTTAATGATAGATTTGAAATCCAAGGGGAAGTTTTTATCCTCCGAAAAAATGAACAGAGGCTCTGCCCCTTTTATCAATTCATAGAAGACAAGGCATCTTGCAGCATCTATTATTTTAGACCAATTATGTGTCGACTATTTCCTTTCTCGTGGAAAACCTCTGACTATAATGAAAAGCAGATGCAGATTGATATAGATTTTAGCCAAAATGGATGGGACGAATGTCCTGGCATAAATAGTGCCAACGGAAAAAATTGGGATGCTTTACGGGACGAAGTTACAGGTACTGTGCTTCTATCTGTTATTCAATCAAATGAATTGATTGCAGATGGTTTTTTAACCCAGAGCCTTAAAGAATAAAACTAAAATAGATCGATATATTCGTTGATTTAAAGAAAGGTAAAGAGCAAAAAAGGAATGAAAGTTAAGATTATTACACCTAGCCGACTGCATTTTGGGCTAGTTGACTTAAATGGACAAATAGGACGAATTGATGGTGGCTTAGGGGTTGCATTAAATCACCCAAATGTAATTATTGAAGCTAAAAACGGGCAAACTGATGAAAATGATTTAAATATTATTAAGTGTCAGGGATACTCCTCTAATGAAATCGAAGAATTAACAAAAACTATTTTGAAATCATTAGAAATTGAAAATGGGATTTCTCTCAAGATAAATTCCTCCATTCCTGCTCATGTGGGGCTTGGGTCAAAGACGCAATTATCACTTGCGATTGCTAAAGCCCTATGTATTTTAAAAAATATTGAAAAGACTCCCTATGAATTGGCCCAATTAACACGAAGGGGTGGCACTTCAAGAATTGGTCTTACGGCATTTGAACAAGGCGGCTTTGTAGTGGATGGAGGTCACACTTTTGGAAAGGGGAAACAAAAAGAAACTTACCTTCCATCTTCCGCCTCAAGAGCCCCTCCTGCTCCCGTTATATATTGGGATATCATTCCTGATGATTGGTACTTTATAATCATGATCCCCAAAATAAAACGGGGTGCTTCTGGCACAGAAGAGGTCAATATCTTTCAAAAATATTGTCCAGTTCCACTTGATGATGTGAAAACGATCAGTCACCTTATACTTATGAAAATCCTCCCCGCATTAAAAAATAAAGATATTGAAACCTTTGGACATGGCATCTATGAAATCCAAAAGATCGGTTTCAAAAAGATCGAAATAAACCTACAAGATAGAATAATTCCAGAATTAATTGAATTTTGTATGAAAAATGGCGCCGCAGGTTCGGGAATGAGCTCATTTGGGCCATCAACTTTTGCTATACTAAAAGGATTACCTAATGCACAAAAATTACAGCAAAAAATAGTAAATTTCATGAAGAACAAATGTGAAATGGACATAATTATAGCTAATGTAAATAACCAAGGAGCACAAATAGAAATTAACTAAAAATTCGATTTCCTTTCAATTCAATTTTTTATTTATTTTACTTCTCTTTAAAAAATCCTTTAAAACAGGAATAATTATATTTAATACTATAAGTAATAGACTAATACGAGACTATATTCCATTTAATTTATTTCTCTTTTGAAAGCCACCAATTTAAATAATCTTTCCTTCTCCGTTCTCCCTCGTATTGTTTCTCCTGTTCTTCTCGAACCGTATCGCGTTGTTGTTCCCACATTTTATCAAGATCATCTCTTTTGAGAGCAAGACCGCATCGTTGGCAAATGTAGAGACGACGAGCACTTTCGTACTTCATTATTCCGGCGCATTCGGGGCACCTAGGCACCTTAAATCACCTCTAAATTCAATACTGAACTGTTTAATTAAATAGATTCTTTATTATGTTAAAAACTTTCTGTTTTTGAATCGTGAAACATTATGTCATACCAAACAACTGGATGCGCCACAATTTTTGCAGAAACTGCACCTCGCATGTTGAATTAAACTGTTAATACCACACTCTGGACATCTACTCTCTTGAACTAAATGCGTTTGCTCCCAAGAACTTTTATCTTTTCCTATCGATAAAACTTGATGTTCTTTTGATCCGTAGCGATATACCGTAATTCCTTTACAATTCAATTCATAGGCTAACAGAAATATTTTTTCAACATCCTTCACCGTGGCGTTCTGTGGCAGATTCACGGTCTTCGAAACTGCATTATCCACATTTCTCTGGAACACCGCCTGCATTTTCACATGGGCGTCTGGGGGCACTTCCAAAGCCGTCACAAAAACTTCTCTCACTTCTTCAGGAACTTCCGGCATATCCGTAATGATTCCCTGATTCGCAATTTTTTCCATCAATTCAGTGCTATAGAACCCTCCTTCCTTGGCAATTTTTTCAAAATGTGGGTTTATATCGAAAAAAACTTGCCCAGCCAAAATTTCTCGTCGAAAAACAACACCAAATATTGTCTCGATCCCACTAGAGCACCCAGCGATAATGCTGATGGTTCCAGTCGGGGCAATACTTGTTAATGTTGCATTACGAAGTCTCGATATTCCGTCATAAATACTTCTTTCATAATTAGGAAATACGCCTCTCTCTTGGGCTAATTGTTCCGAGGTCCTATGCGCTTCTTTCTCAATAAATCCCATTAATTCATCGGCAATTTCAAAGGATCTTTCGGACCCGTATTTCACTCCTAATTGAATTAATAAATCCGCGAACCCCATAATGCCCAAACCCACTTTCCGATTTCCTTTCACTATTTTCTCTATTTTTTCCAGTGGATATTTATTTGCATCAATTACGTTGTCTAAGAAATGCACGGCATCCTGTATGGTCCCCGTAAGTCTTTTATAGTCAAGTCCTCCATCTTTTACAAAATTCGAGACATTAATAGAGCCCAAATTACATGCCTCCCAAGGCAAAAGGGGCACTTCCCCGCACGGATTCGTGCTTTCAATTTTTCCGAGATTGGGGGTGGGATTTACTCTGTTAATCGTATCTATGAAGATAACGCCTGGATCCGCATTCTTCCACGCCATAAGAACAAGGAGATCAAATATCTTTTTGGATTTCACCTCTCGAACTACCTGTTTATTCCTTGGATTTATGAGCGAATAAGTCTTATTTTCATTTAAAGCAGTCATAAATTCATCTGTGATTGCGACACTGATGTTAAAATTTGTAAGCACTTTCGGATCATCTTTGGCCGTGATGAATTCTATTATATCGGGATGATCCACATTTAAGATTCCCATATTTGCGCCCCGGCGCATTCCCCCTTGCTTTATTTGCTCGGTAGATGCATCAAAAATCTGCATAAACCCAATTGGGCCTGAGGCCACACCGCTCGATGCTTTTACAGTATCGCCTTTTGGGCGAAGATTGGAGAAGTTGAAACCAGTCCCCCCACCGCTCTGGTGAATCATCGCCGCATATTTGAGCGTATCAAAGATACTTTCGATAGAATCTTCGATTGGCAATACGAAACAGGCAGCAAGCTGCTGATATTTCCGCCCTGCATTCATTAGGGTAGGTGAATTGGGAAGAAAATCTAAATTCTCCATCATTTTATAAAATTTTGCTTCTGTTTTGTGAATATCTTTGCCATTGGCCCCATATAATTCATCGATTTCAGCAATATTTTTTGCAACTCTTCGAATCATTTCTTCTGGGGTTTCAATAACCGTCCCGTCTTCGTCTTTTTTTAAATATCGTTGATTCAAAACGCTTATTGCCGTATTACTTAATGGTTTCATATCTATCCCCGAAAAATTAAGATTTCTAAGCTGTTTATACCTTTCTTTTTAAATCAATCCTATTTTTTGAAAGACACGGAGGAGCCTGTCGAATATCATGATATTATGGCGGTTTAATTCTGTATGACATCTGCTATCATATTAAAATCACATTAAATGAGATGAAAATAATGGGTGTCAGCGTTAAAGTGTCGTTCTTGGGCGCCCCGGCTGTCGGGAAATCGACATTAATCAAGTTGCTATCAGGCCAAATGCCCATCCCCCTAGATTATAAGCCAACCATCGGATTAGACTTTGGAAGCGTCCAATTTGGAGAGCATGAAATTAAACTCTGGGACATAGGCGGTCAACAGGCGTTTCAACCATTTTGGAACCAATATTTAAATGGCTCTTATCTTATCTTTGTTGTTACGGACTCAACGCCTCAGAATGTTCTGCAAACAAAACAACTCATTGATTGGGTAAATCGTACTCAAAAAAATGCTCGGGTGGTAGCAATAGCAAATAAGCAAGATATAGCGGGCCACTTTGATGCCAAAAGGGTTGAAAATATTCTACAAGTCCCGACTTATGGACTAACGGCAATAGATTCCCATCAAAAAGAAAAGCTCTGTTATATTTTAGTCAAGGAATTATTGAAAGCAACAGACAACGGAGGTAGTAAAGATGGAACTGACAACAAATCAGGTTAAATCAATAGCTATGATTGGTTTCGACGTACTTAAAGGTCCCATAGTGGAATGGGAAAAAAAATTGACCAATGATTTTGAATTGGATATAAACCAATTTTGTACCCCGTTCTATCTCATGTTCCAAAGTGGAAATGGCATCAAACCCCGCGCTATTTGCTTCGAAAATTTCTCTGTAGTAGCCTTTCCTGAAGAGATGAATTTATTAGTTGTTTTCCTTAATGATGGAACAATGCAAGAGAACTATGATGCGCTGCTCAAATTTGCTCAGAAAAATTATCCAAAGGTATCCAATAAAACGCCAAAAGAAAAAACCGCAAAAGATAAGATGATAGATGTCATGCAAGAGCAGCAGAAATTGACTATTTCTGAATTAGGAAAATATTTCAACTATAATAAAAAAACGATCCGAAGTTATCTTCTTGAGCTGGTCCTCTCAGGAAAAGTAAAGCGCGATGGGAAGAAAGGGCGCGAGACAATCTGGGCTATCAATACTGAATAAAAAATTTATTACTCTTTTTTCTTTTTCAGTCGTGGCATAAAAATAAAAACAGAGATAATTACCAAGAAAATTCCGAATACATAAGAGAGCAAATGATTGATACTCCAAAAAAGATTTACTAAATTATCTACAGAACCAGCACCTTTTTCGCCAAGATTATATAAGAAAGTAATACTCCATGTCACATATAAGAGTGCATTTGTAAAAAGGGAAAATGATATAGGTTGCCAACCTTCCATTCTTGATTTAAACACCCCAGCCGCCGATTGCAATGCATAAATTACCGTAAATATGAAAATGGCTATGCTAATATAGTTCATGAATTTGACGAATATTCCCGTTTCCACTTGGAAATAGATGACCAAATAAATCAAATGATATAAGAGATAAAGGTTATAAAAGAGAATATAATTGGTTGAAAAGAAAGCGAGCGGATAGTTTTTTCTAATTAAAGTAATGAGTAAAACAGTACTTGTAATGATTATTACTACTAGCGGAAATATCCACATAAAATGAACCCCTATTTTTTGCGAAATTTCATCCAGAGTCGGTTTCACGCTGAAAAAATAAATTATCAAACATGACTGGAATAAAAGTGAGAATATAATCAAATTCCTATTCTTTTTTTCTTTGTTGGTCTCAAATTGGTCTAAAAAATAGACATTCAAATCTTTCAAAAATAATGCTATAGTTATTAATTGGATGACCAACCACGTAAGAAAAGCAATCAATAGGCCATAAGTTATAATACTATAGAAAATTTTGGCAACACCATTGAATTGAAATAAGAAAACTGTTAGAAATATAACTCCAATTGTACCACTAACTGGAACTACAATGGCTAAAATGTATTTCCATTTCGTTTGAAAAAATACTTTCCGAAAACGACCATTCAAATTCAGGAATGTATATAATAAATAGATCATGGCGGAAGACCAGCCGATGAGATAAACCATTTCAATGTTACCAAACTTCTGAACTTTCAGTAGAATGAAGACTGGGGCGAGGACTCCTATCACGGCTAAAAAGAAAAAGAACGTGATGGAATAAAACCGAAATTCCACCCCGAAATAAACTTTGAATCCTTGAAATAGGTTCTTAATTTGTTCAAGTAATTTATCGAACCAAGACGCCATAGATCAATGGACCTCTATTAAAGTTTAGAGAATTAACTGGTAAGGGCAAATTGTGCTACTTTATCAAGAGCCCTTTCCCATTCCCGAATTGCTTTTCCCATCTGCAAGAGTCGGCCGGTTACTTCCTCAGGTAAGCAAATGGTCTTGAATCGTAATCCCCCCATTTTTTTACGTGTCACTCCCACTCGCTTGCTATCTGACTTTAAATCCCAGGATAAAAGGTTCCTTTCCGCAATTTTCTGGACAATTAATGAGCCCAATAAATCGTCTTTCTCACATAATTTTCCGCTGGTCAAACTAATCTTATAAGATCTGAATCGCACTTCGGTAAAGGGAACATAACCCACCAATAAACCGATTTTAATATAGGTATTTGGGGTCGGATAGACCTTGGCACGATTGAAAATAAAAT